>Ga0307982_1003925_pt1 | contig 11813 bp, 11 predicted proteins | sample OrgLakmetagen989_FD_201847 | JGI IMG/M metagenome (GOLD analysis project Ga0307982, IMG submission 201847) | Saline water microbial communities from Organic Lake, Antarctica - #989 | ecosystem: Environmental > Aquatic > Non-marine Saline and Alkaline > Saline | place: Antarctica: Organic Lake... | reverse complement strand
CACCAAAACAGCAACCTACCACGTGTCCGCTGATCAGATCCACCACTACCAGCCTTCCGCGCGAGTCGCCTAACACGATTCGTCGTCCTCGGTCGTCCAAACAGCCGCACGACAACTCGCACACTTCCCCACCGTCGTCACCACTGCTGCTGCCACTGTCACAGCCACCGCCACTGTTGCTGCCACTACGAGGGTGGAGGAGTTGGTTCGCAGGGTAGCAGCGGTGCAAGGTGCCGGAAGAAGCATGCCAGGTGCACATGTAAGTAGAACTCGCCGTCACGAAGAGGTTGTGGTAGGAAGACCTAAAGTACAAGAGAAAGCACATCGAGTAGAATAGGCATAGGCAGCATAAATGATCATCAAGATGAATATTGGGGATGCACAAGGAAGATGATGAAGTTGTACAAGAAGGGATTGGGTTATGGTAAGATAGGTGAACTGCTTCCAGGCGCTACAGATCTTGATCAGTAGGCAACAACGCGCGATTCCTTATGGCATGTCCTTTACCACAGAGCAAAGACGAAGGGCTTGACAATGGGCGGCGACCGATAGGCAAAACACTCCAACAGTTGCGGCCGCAGCGCCGTTAAAACGTACCTATTGAGGTCGAGAAAATGAGATATGATGCTAATGAGTGCGTATACACGAGATCGCGATCAAAGCACAAATGGATACAACGAAACTAAAAAGGGAAGAATTCGTAGAGAGACAGAGAAATAGAGACGCAAGCGACAAAGAAAGCCCTCGTGATTCTCCCTCTCTCCTGGCCTTCAACGCACTTCAGTGGGGTTCCTGTTGGCGGCGAAGAAGAGGAAGCAGCTTTCGTTACAGCATTTTCAGCACCAGCCGTTGAAGCACCAATTCCATCCTCAGCACGAGATGGCGGTGGCGGCGGCACTGCTGTTGTAGCTGCTGCTGTTGCCGGCTGCGGTGGTGGTGCTTGCTGAATGCCGGCAATCAACAGGCACCTCCCCGGAATTGGCGACAGGTGCAACGGTCGGATCGTCGCGCCGCGCACGGTCTTGTGAGAAGAGGGGCCAAGAGCGAGGGGGTTAGCTGCAGCCGCTGCAGTCGCTGCTTTCGCACTTGCTTCTTGACTTCCGTCGGCGCCCTCTGACAGAGGCTCCCCCCTCAGTAACGCTTGCTCAGCCAAGGCTTGGTTCAAAGGGGTACTAGGATCACTCAGCGCGTGCGCGTCTAACCTCTGCACCAACGAGAGCTGCGTGTTGGCCCCCGTACCCAGTAGTGCCCACACGAGAACGCTGCCACAATTGTCGGCGGTCACCACTTGTGCCGCCACTGGAACCGCCAGCAACGAATGCACCTGGCCCCGGTGGCCTTCCAAACCCCGCGGTCGGGGTTTTAAAACCCCGGTCGGTCTTTTTCCCTGGCCGTCGTAGTCGTAGAGCCTCAAATCGCTCGAGAACTCTACGGTAGCGCTGTAGGTGCCCGCGGTGAGCACCAGGCACCACGGGCGAGGGATGAAGGTCAAACAAGCGACTCCGCCTTCGTGGCCGGCGATCGTGGCGACGAGTGCCTCGAGGGGGTCCTGCAATTTACGAAATGAACAAGTTTTGCAGAGAGAATGAGTTTCAGAGAACAAGCACAAAGTAGTGCTTTGCTGCAGAGAGAAGGTTGCACGCATCAACCGAGGAAGATCAAAATAATGCTTCTACAGCATCTGTACGCATCAACGTGAAGACAGTGACTATCAAAAAGTGGTGCCATTGCCTCACTCCACATTTGTTTGTGCCCTGCCCTTGACCGCACCAAAAATCCGAATTGCCTATTTCCTTGCTACACCACACCACAGCACGCCACCGCGCACCGCACCACATCACCGCCAGATCCATTTACCTTGTCCAGCAGACGCGCCTGTTCTTGAGCTGAGGACCGAGGCGACCGCACCGTGGCCGCTGAGGAATTGGGCCGACTTGGCGTAGTCCCCCTGTAGACGTCCCACAGGGCCAGGGTGCCGTCGGCCGAGGCCGACAATATCAAATTAGCGGGCTCCAGCTCCGCGGGCAACTCGACGAGGGACGCGATGCCCTGGGTTTTTGCACGTGGCATAAAGTATGCGGAAACAGAGTGATAAAAGCAGATTAAGTCGGAGACAGGTATACAGGGAAGGTTGCTACGAAAACAACGCATCGGTAAAGGAATTCAAAGACACGCAGGCATTGTCGAGAAAACCGATTCGAAAGGAAGAGACACACGCAAATAGAACAAGCAGCAGCAGCAGCAGCAGCGACGAAGAGTGACCCACAACCTGATCGTGAAGCTTCACCGTGACTACGCAAGCGTGTTTCTCTAGGTCCCACGCTAGGATGCGCCCACTCCAACAATTGGCCGCAAACAAGAGCTGGGAGCGGTCGGACCACAGCAGGCACGTCGCCACTAGGCCTTTGCTGACCTGAAAATACATAAAAGATAGATCACAAATTGAGTGCATATTATGCACGCGCACATTAAGAGGATAAGAACTAAAAGAGAAGAATCGAAGAAGAAAAGGCAAGAAGAAGAAGAAGTGAACATACCGTGATCCGGTCGATGAGTCGAGGACTTGGCGTGGGCATTTGTTGTTCGCCACTAGATGCTGCAACCTTTTTGGAGCAGCTGCTGCCAGTGCTGCTGCCGCTGCTGTTGCTCTCGTTTTCGTTTTCTTCCGAGGCCGGGCGGCGACCAGGAGTGGTGAAAAGGTCCCATTTGGAGAAGTAGTGCTTGGGCCCTTTCTCTTGCCCGTCGCTGCGGCTAGGGCTCGCTTCGGCACCCGGAGCACACTCCGTCGAGGAGACCACCACTGATGACGATGTTATAATCGTTAATTTTGATAAGCCACCGTTTTTAGGAGAGTCAAAAGCTCAGCAGAAGGAAAAACAACAAAATCGCGTTGGAAACATGGAGGAGAAAAAAAAAATCATTCCGTTCCACAGCCACAACAAAAACTGGCTCCTCATAGCATACCCCCACCACTTGTGTACTTAATTCTTTGAATTTGCCCCTCCTCTTCGCGCAAGGCCTACACCTTCCTACCTTGGTCGGTGCCGTCGATGTGTGCAATCGCCAGCACCGAGTGGCCCCGGTAAGCGGTGTGATGGCGCAAGCTGACCCCTGGCCGCGGGCCGCGCACCGCCGTCGCGCCTCCGCCTGTAAATTACCATGAACAAGAAAGACTTAAGACAAACCACTATAATGTCGAAACGAGAACGACAGACAACATCATACGCAAAAATACGCCCAGCGTGTGTTCAACCAATCAACCAAAATAAGAATCCAACTCTTCAAGGAGTATCTTCACGAACTTGCTCACCGTCCAGCAGAGGCAGCAGCAGTGCCCCAACGTCTTCGCCTCCGTGATCTCGCGCTTCCGCGGCGGCCTCTTCCGCTTGCTGGATCTCCTCCGCCAGTAGCGCTGCTGCGCGCGCGGCTTTCGTCATGGGAAAACTGCTCTTGCTGCCTTGCTGCTGCGAGGAAGATGATGCAGGTGAAGGAGGCCCCGTGTCGCTCACCGAGACGGGAAGCGTGAAGAGCATCACGGATTCGCCTCCTGTAAAGATATTAGAGAGAATGACAAATAAGTATAACGATATTTGATGATCAAGGTTGTTGTTCGTGCCCAGACATATGCAGGAACACGAACGCTGATTTGAAGAAATTAAACGGGAGAATAGCCAGAAACAAAAACAAATGGGCCCTCAAACAGCAAAATATAAAAATGAAAGGGAACATTCGAGGGCACAAACCTTGAAAGAGGACAGCAAGACGATTGACAGGATGCGGCAGTAGCTGCATGTGCTCGACTGCTTTTACGCCGTCCACAACCTAAGGAGGTCGAATGGTATTCAAACACGAATAGTACACGAAATTAGCCGTCGCGTGCACGAGGAAATTTCAAATCATGCAAAAACTTGCAGACATCAAGAAGACAGCCTTGAAGTAGTGCAGCGCAACGAACAAAACAACCTAGGCAAAACTAGAGCACCCCAAAATTGTAAGCAAGCGCCAGCACCTACCGTCGTGGCAACGCGACCGTAAACCGGGGGCGGCAGTCCATGAGTTCCTGCCATGAGAGGAGGAGACGAAGAAGCTCCTCCACTACTCTTTCCAGCCCCACCGCTCTTGCCACCGTGGTGCTTCTTTTTTGAATTGGTTCGCCGGCTGCTGCTCCCTGCGCCCGGCACTAAAGCATCAGGATCGGGACCTCCACCGCCGCTACCAGAAGTATCCAAGTTGATTACAAACGACGAAAAGTCGCTCCACCGCAGGTACCCATCCCCACGAGTTTCCATGAGTCGAAACAAGTCGGACGCTTCTGTCGCCACCACAGAAGGAGAGCGAGCAGCATTAGCTTGAGAAGACGAGCTAGGAGTCGAAGAACTTTCCACTTCGATTCTTTGCAAGAGCTTAACAAACTCGGCCATGTTGAGAGAACCTAAAGGCATGGTAGAGAAACAAATGAAATAAAAATGAAATCATAAGCGTAGAAGAAGGCATGAGTGCGAGCTCAAAGCAGCGGCACGATTAGTTTTCTCCTATGATCGCAGGTCCTAGTACAATAGCGCAATGTCCGTTCGTTGGAGCCAGGTTGCTGCGTATTTGCTCTTATTGTATAGATTAGAAGTAAAAGCTTGAAACGGGCAATGAACAGCAAGCTAAGAGCCAAGTAGCACCTTCGCTATCATCCGATGGGCTGCCCTCCGACTTCGCTGCACGGTTTACTGCCGTCGACGAGGCCCTCTGCCCCCGCCGCCCTAGCTTTGGAGCGGGGTCTCCGTGGTGGTTGAAGCTGGCTTGTAAATCATCCATCTCCACAGACGACATGAGTCGCACCACCACATCTGCAGGCTCCATACTTTTTTTAAGACTAGACCAAATAGAGCTACTTTGCGATAACTCGTTATTGATTTTGCAACGCCATTTTCACTCGACTCAACAGTTCAGCACTTGCCGATGTCGACCCCGAAAGGGGGGAGTTGCCGGTTACCTGTAGGGGGTGTGACAAAACGACAAACCTAGATCGTCCTCTCTTCGTCGCCGATTTCTCCGAAAAGTAGGAAGCTGCGAAGAGCTACTACTTACGAAGGCGTAGTTCGGCTAGGCTCAAGAACACAGCAAGTCTATCTTTTCGTTGGTTGGCGGCATAAACATGGACTTAGATTTATTTGGTGCGTTCGAATCTGGCGAGACAATTGACGAGGTAGCGCCGGCCGAAAACGTTCCTAGCAAGAAGCGAGCGGCAGCGGAGAACGAAGCAGCTCCAGCAACAGCTAAACTGAAGCCTTCCACTGATAGCAGTGCTGAGGGTGACAATGGAGGCGATACAGGTGCTCCTGGGGTGACAGGAGCGGCGGCAGCTGTGGAGCCAGTGCCTCGTGCCGCCAGCGGTGTAACGCACACTCAGGTGGGACAAACGACAAGAGCATGGATTAGGTTGCTGTTGAATGACCTAAATGGCCCAATTTACCTATGGCTAGCATTTCGCATCAAGGAACAAAAAAAAAGTCGCTATTTGCAGCAATTAGGCGTCCTATGCGTAGTCTACATGAAGTGAGTGATGAATTGACACGCAAGTACATCTACGATCTATTGTACTCAGGTCCGCAAGATGGAATGGTCCGGCCGCAGCGTGACGACTTTTTCGGCCTTACCCGAGGGCTACGTGTCCACAGAAGAAGAAGGCGTGTGCCAAACGATGCCTGAAGATCCAGCGAAAGTGTACCCTTTTGAGCTGGACCCATTCCAAAAGCAGTCGATTGCTTACATCGAGCGCAACGAGTCCGTGCTCGTCTCCGCGCACACGTCGGCAGGGAAGACCGTGGTCGCGGAGTACGCCGTCGCCCGCTCGTTGAAGAATAAACAGCGCGTGATTTACACCTCTCCAATCAAAGCCTTGTCCAACCAAAAGTTCCGGGACATGCAAGAGGAGTTTGGAGTGGATGAAGTGGGTCTGATGACGGGTGACGTCACTATCAACCCAGGCGCTACCTGCCTGATCATGACCACCGAAATTTTGCGGTCCATGCTGTACCGGGGCAGCGAAGTGATGCGGGAAGTGGCGTGGGTGATTTACGACGAAATTCACTACATGCGCGACAAGGAGCGCGGCGTGGTGTGGGAAGAGTCGATTATATTGCTTCCGCACAAGGTGCGCTTCGTGTTTTTGTCGGCCACCATCCCGAACGCCCGGGAGTTCGTGGGGTGGATTGCCGCCATGCACCACCAAGCGTGCCATGTGGTGTACACCGAGTACCGCCCCACGCCGCTGCAGCACTACATTTTCCCCGCGGGGGGCGACGGGTTGCATTTGGTGGTCGACGACAAAGGGGTCTTTCGGGAGGACAACTTCCAGCACGCGATGGCGAAGTTGCAGCAAAACACGCCCGAAGAAAACATTGTTCTAGGTCACAAAGGCGGGGGCAAAGGAGGGAAAGGAGGCAAAGGGCGTGGAGGCAACGGCGACAGCGGCCAATCGGACTTGGCGAAAATTATCAATTTGGTGATGGAGCGCCGCTTCGACCCGGTGATTGTGTTTTCGTTCGCGAAGCGCGAGTGCGAGGCCAACGCGTTGCAAATGAGCAAGCAAGACTTCAACGATGAAGAAGAAAAGGATCTGGTAGGGGAAGTCTTTGCCAACGCCATTGCAGCGCTGTCCGACGACGACAAGACACTCCCCCAAGTGGAAAACCTGCTGCCCATCTTGAAGCGCGGGATCGGGATTCACCACGGTGGTCTTTTGCCCATCTTGAAAGAAGTAATTGAAATCCTGTTCCAGGAAGGCTTGTTGAAATGCTTGTTCGCGACCGAGACCTTCAGCATTGGTTTGAACATGCCTGCGCACACTGTGGTGTTCACGGCGTGCCGTAAATTCGACGGGAAAGACTTCCGGTGGATCAGCGCGGGCGAATACATTCAAATGGCGGGGCGCGCGGGCCGGCGTGGGAAAGACGACAAAGGGATCGTGATTCAAATGCTGGACGAAAAAATGGAGCCCTCCGTGTGCAAGGGGATTCTCTATGGGCAGCCGGACGAGTTGTATTCTTCCTACCACGTGAGCTACAACATGTTGCTGAACATGCTGCGCGTAGAGGGCGCAGACCCGCATTTCTTGGTGCAGTCCAGTTTCCACCAGTACCAGCAGGAAGCAGGCGCCCCCGCGCTCGAGGCCAGAGCCGCGGAGTTGGTGGAGCAGAGAGACGCCCTAGAAGTGGGCACCCCAGAGGAGGAAACTCAGTTGAAGGCCCACTTTCTGATTGGCGAACAGCTGAGCAAATGCCAGGCGGATTTGCGGGCGTTGAAAATGCAGCCGGAAAACGTGCTGCCCTTTTTGGCGGCGGGGCGACTGGTCTGGGTGGTGGTGCAGGGCACGAGGCCCGCCAAGGACACGTCTTCTAGCAGCGCAGGTGCGTCAGCGAGTGTCAACGAAAGTGCCGTGAAAGCGGGGGGCGTCGGGGGCGGGGGCGGCGGGAGCGGGAGCGCGAGCATGAGCATGAGCCAGAAACGCAGCGGGATACACAAAGCAGGCGCGGAAGACGACGAGACGTTCGAAGACGACTTTGGGTGGGGCGCTGTAGTCGACTTCAAAGCCCCCAAGAAAGGCGGTCTGTCGGTGGCGGATGCCGCTGACATTTTCGTGGAGGTGGCTTTGAGTTGCCGCAAAGAAGCATCAGACAGCAGCAGCAGCGGTGACAACAGCCGAGGCAGCGGCAGCAGCAGCAGCAGCGGTAAGAGTGTGCCCAAGGGCGAGCCGCGACCAGTGGTAGACCCTACACAAGCGGAAGTGCGAGTGGTGCGAGTCGCCCTCACGGCTTTGAAGGACGTGAGCGCCGTGCGGATTCACTTGCCGCGCGACCTAACGTCGCCCGAGTCTCGGGCGGGGGTCAGCAAAACCATTGGCGAAGTGTCTCGTCGCCTAGCCAAGGTGAACATGCACCCGTTAGACCCCGTGTCAGACATGAAAATAGCTGGCAGTGATTTGGATGCGCTACTGGAGAGGAAATCTCTGTTGGAGAAACGCCGTGTGGAGAGCCCGGTGACGCAATGGGCTGACCACGACGAGAAACTGGCGCGCTACGCCGAGAAGCACACGCTGAGCGAGTCGGCCAAAGCGCTGCGAAAGGCCGCCAAACAGGCGACGGCGCCGGCCATGAAGGACGCGATGAAGCGGATGCAGCGGGTGCTGAAGCGTCTGGGGCACGTGCACCCCTCTACGGGGGTGATCGAGACCAAAGGGCGGGTGGCCTGCGAAGTGAACACGGCCGACGAGCTCTTGGTGACGGAGTTGGTGTTTACAGGGGCGTTCATCGAATTGCCCGACGCAGAAACTGCGGCGTTGCTCAGCTGCCTGGTGCGTAAATCAACTCCTTCTTTGTCTGCTACTTGGGTTTAGTTGTATTTTTGGTCAGTTGGATATTGAATGTTCACTTTCAATTCGCTTCTTAGTATTAGCATACCACTTTATATTACGGTCTTTATAATTCACATGTATGGCAGGTGCACGGAGAGCGACGCAAAGAAGAAGGACCGCCCACATTACCGAACAATTTACAAGCCCCATACCGTGCTCTTCTCGACACTGCTAAGGTACATTCTATCACCTTGTCAAACTCACTTTTTGTTCCGTTGCCGCCTTCTTCCTACCACACATGTACTTGCACTTGAACATTTTTTTAATACTCCATGTTCTTCTTTTTTGCCTAATCGTGCCTTGCCTAGGTGGTGGTGGGGGCTATGGTGGACTGCAAAGTGGAAGACGCCGACGCCGAAGAGTACCTCAACGGGCTCAACCCGGACCTCATGGAAGTGGTCTACGGATGGTGCAACGGCGCCAAGTGAGTGACCATGAACTAAACTATATTATCATTAGAGTATGCGCGAGGTGGCAGAGGAGAGAGTGAAAAGCGATGATGAAAGGGCTTCATTGGTAAACCAATTTTAAGCGTATTTCTCCTCTCCACATGTATCCTTTCATACAGCAGCATTAGTTACTGGCTAGACTAACATGATTTGGTTACCTCATTTAACTCTCCTCCTTTCCTATACGATACGACGCAGGTTCGTGGACGTTGTGAAGCTCACGTCGACATACGAAGGCACCGTCATTCGCGTGATTCGGCGCTTAGAGGAGCTCCTTAGGCAACTGGCCTCGGCATCCTTCGTGATTGGCAACGCGGCGCTCAAGGAGAAGTTTGAGCGCTGTGCGGCTTCGCTTCGCCGCGACATTGTCTTCGCAGCCAGCCTGTACCTCTAAATGCGGAGACCAGCGAACGGAAGTTAGGAGAGATAAACGAGATAAAATCGAAATGGGAATGAGGTGATGAGGCAGGTGGCCTCCTTATCAGTTATCAGCCTTCGACTTTGTATGCTTTGTAACTGATGTCTAACTGGTAACTGGCAGCTTAAGGGGGGTCACTTCCCGCAAAAGCGGAAATATTTCATATTTCGCTTTTATCACACAGGCACCGAAGGGCCGGAATGAGATGGCCAGCGCAAAGAAATCCAGCAAGTCAATGTCTCATAAGTCTTAAGAACTCGGCCAGTTCGTATCAAAAGCCGCAGTTCGCAGTTACCTGAAATACAACTCATGGGCCAGCTCCATGAGTGGTATAATCGAAACTGAAATACAACTCATGGGCCAGCTCCATGAGTGGTAATGGTATAATCGAAACTGAAATACAACTCATGGGCCAGCTCCATGAGTTGTATAATCGAAACTGAAATACAACTCATGGGCCAGCTCCATGAGTGGTATAATCGGAACTCGAGAGGGCGACAGGGCAGCAACGTAAACCCACGGAAATTTTGTCCGTTGGTTATAAAATTCAAGACCTGGGTGCTCCTTTTCTGAGCCCCCCCACCCCCCGAGGGGGGGACTGGATTTAGTAACTAACAGACAGGGTGCCATCTAATCGGCGTCTACTGAGTCCCCCGGGCCGGACTGGAAGCCTGGCTCGGGGTTCATATAACTTTCGTAAGCCTTTTCCTTTTGCATAGTCAGTTCAGCTCAGCTGTAACGCGGATTTTTGGCGATTTGGGCTTATTTTCTAGGCAACATGTCCAATAGAAAGTCGTGCTTCTTGGTACTTGGTATTGGGATTTCCCCTCGATGCGATAAAAATGTCGTGCTACAGTGGCAAGGCCGTATGAGCCCGGTTAGGTTCGGGGAAATCCCGCCTCGATTAGCGCGTGCTAGTAAGGGCCTAGTCTAGTCTAGTTAATACTCTCCCAATAACAAAGAAAAACAAGTAAACAGTAGTCACAGAGGCACACAAAGAATGTAGTAAGGGTGATATTTCAGAAGTGGCTCCCAGTTGGTCAATATTAAAGAAGAGTAGAAGTGGGATTATAGGCACAATGCACTAGTCCACTAGGTGCCTACGCAGCCGTGTATGCCATAGTTGAATGGCCCGACTTGACCACTTAACTAGATAAGTATGGTAGGTGTCCAATCCACGACCTGTTTGTGTATGTTGGGATTTGGCGCTCAGGTCCGTCAGGTAAACATTGCACCATAAAAATATTTACTTTCTGCTTTTAGGCTCCAAGTTTTATAGATGTGTATGATTTTAAAACCCATTGTAAGTAGCACAGCATCCACAACGCGCTGCTTGCTGGGACCTGGTACTTCTCATTAGCTGCGATCAGTATCACTTCGAAGCCAATTCAATGGTTCAAGAGACCCGCACTTACGAGGATTTGGATGATTTGGAAGTTTTAAATGATATGGAAGTAGTTCTCTGCCGCCGTAAGGACTTGGCGACACCAAGGAGCGCTTCATCATAAAGTAGGGTACCATCTTCCGATACAGTCTTTGGATGGATGCTCACCCGCCTCGCCCGGTCCACCTCACTAATTGCTTCTCAAATCACAGCCGGAATAAGAATGCTAACACAGGCAGACAGAAACATAACACACCCCAGTGGAGCTTAAATCCAATACAGCAAAATTAAGCTAGATCAAAAATTAAGGGGGCTTAAATTATGCTTAAATAAGAGCTTAAATTGAGCTCCACTTAAGGTCAAAAGAAGCTCTAAATAAGCATCTTAAATTAAGCTTAATTAATTGCCTAAATTGAGCTTGATTTAAGGTCGAAATAAGCTCTAAATAAGCCCCTTAAAATATTAAGCTTAATTTCGATGAAACCCCCTTGGTATGGCAGCTACAAGAAATGGGAAGCACTGGGGGCTTAAATTAAGGTTGATTTAAAGTCGAAATAAGCTCTAAATAAGCCCCTAAAATATTAAGCTTAAATTCGATGAATCCCCTTGGTATGGCAGCTGCAAGAAATGGGAAGTACTGGGGGCTTAATTTAAGCTTAATTAAAGGCCCTTGGTATGGCAGCTGCAAGAAATAGGAAGTGCTGGGGGCTTTATTTAAGCTCAATTAAAGGCTTAAATTAAGCTTAATTTAAGGTCAAAATAAGCTCTAAATAAGGCCCTTAAAATAAGCTTAAATTCGATGAAACCCCCTTGGTACGGTATATGTAGCTGTGACTTTGAATGAATACTGCCTGCGTGGCTGTTTCATCCAATTTTGGAACCGATGCATGAGCAACATGCACGTCATGCACAAAGTATTTCTCTGAATCATTCGCTAGCGAGACCAATGTTTTCCGTACGCAGGGGGCCAGCACTTCAGAACGCAAGCCCCCAGTACTAAAGAGGAATTTAAACTACATTGTGGCTGCGGTTATCTACATTCGAAAAAGGCCCATATTCTTGAAGAATAGCATCAGTGGTTGTTCGGTATTCCCATGCACTCCATTGCACCAAGCAATCGCAGAAAGGTACGCGTCAAGGCGAAGATTCTGGATGACG
>Ga0307982_1003924_pt1 | contig 11814 bp, 11 predicted proteins | sample OrgLakmetagen989_FD_201847 | JGI IMG/M metagenome (GOLD analysis project Ga0307982, IMG submission 201847) | Saline water microbial communities from Organic Lake, Antarctica - #989 | ecosystem: Environmental > Aquatic > Non-marine Saline and Alkaline > Saline | place: Antarctica: Organic Lake... | reverse complement strand
TCAATCGTCGCCGTCGTCGTCACTGCGCTGTGATACCTCATCGAATTTTATCGGAAACGCCATGCAGCACGCGCACGTGCCTCGACCCATGTTTGAAGGAGAAATGAAGTAACGAATCTTTTGCTTCGCCTGAATCTCGAAGTCATGCAAAGTACGTCCCGCGCAGCCATTCACACGTTGCGTTAAGGACATAGAGCTTCTTCGCAGACTACGCACAGAACAGAGAGCACGTCGACGAAGCCCTGTGTGGAGAATGTAAAGCTTCGCAGAGTACACGCATCTCGACCCATGTTTGAAAGATAAGAATCTTTTGCTCCGCCTGCGCGTCGAATTGTTCGGAGGAAAGACGCCAGCTGGGGCCTGAATTGGCCTTCTGGAGCAAATTTGCTAGCGCGAAAGCAGCACATGTACTTTTTTTGGTGCCTCTTTGACTACTGTGTGCTTGTTTTTCTTTGTTATTGGGAGAGTATTAACTAGACTAGCGCGTCGAAGTCATGCAAAGTACGCCCCGCGCAGCGATTCACATGTTGTGCTGAGACAGATACTCGACACGAGACTAACTAACTAGCTAGCTAGCTAGCACAGCGTCTCAGAACAGAACATGTGTACCTACAAGCGCTGTGTTTAGAATGTGAAGCTTCGCAGAGCACGCGCCAAGCATAGCGAAGCGTTCGAGGCGCTACACATACTCGAGATGAGACAAACTTGTCGTCGTCTCTGAATAATGTACTCATGTTGCGTGTGGTGTCAACAGTCCACGAATGCCAGTCGAACGATGAGTCAAAGTCAACGTCAACTCAAGCAAAATTGTTGTCTTCTGCGTTGAACGAATGGATGAAGTCCAGGTTGTCAACAATGCTCAAGGACAATTCAGGATACTTCGTCAGGGGAGGCACGAAGGATACTGACAGCCCCAGCAAATATTCTGTTAGGTCAAGATGGGATTATCTTTTTACAGTGTAGTAAAAATGATGACGCGATGACACGACGTGCCTCCGGCGCTGCTGGGGTTTTGGTTCGGGCCCCGGGGGGGCGGAATTAGAATGCTAACGGGCAGACGGAAAATTCCCTCGGGGGGGCTCAGAAAATCCAAGGCGGCCGATGCTGCGGGCTGCGCGATGGGAGGGGGGACTGGCCGGGCGCACGGGCCAGTGTGGCCGTGGAAGTGGTGATAGCGGCCCGGGGTGGCTGGCTCGTCTACGCCCTGAGAATCATGCGGGGGAGCAGGGTTCCCACCTACAGAGGAGGGGGGCACGACGAAATCCCTCGAGCGGTCTAAAAGAAGAGCCGCCCACCCTCCAGCGATCGCATGGCCCCATTTGCGAGCGAGCTTCTGCTTGAACATGGCTTTGGCTTCAGAAAAGCCAATGTTGTAGAAGGCCGCGTGCTTGCGGGCTAGCCCCCGGGCAATTTTTCATCCAATGAAGTCCATAACTTACTCTGCATGTTCAAGTTCCGCTCTAATACAGTATATCGCCTCACATGAAGCTCCTGGGGCCAGTACAGCTAGAAGCACTTGTGGTGCCTAAAGGCCCTGGGGCAGCAGCAGCAGCATGGACCTCCGTAGCAAAACTTACGAGCTCTACTTGTTCGCATGGCGTATGTGTACAGTTTCCTCCTTAAACTTCGACACAAAGCGAGAGAATTCAGGAGTTCGTAACTACTGTTGATGTATGTGGGAGGTGTGGGGTTATTGAGGAATCTACCCCTTTGTGGGGGAGGTTCGGTCTTACCGCCAATGCGAGATAGGAGAGCAGGCGATACGTTCTTACCGGACAACTGGCGGGTTATGGGTTATGGGCCCTAGTGAACGCGACTTCGCGTCGCAGTCTGAGATTAATGTGTGGTGAATATGGGCAAGTTAAGTGCAAAATGTTGATGTGTTCTCTGTATTTTGTGCCGATCGCCCCAACAAAACAGGGAGGCGCCTACAGACGCAGAAGATACATTAGTCCGGTTCCGAGATGCAGTACTTCATGAACAGTTTCCACTTTAGAGATGGACAAAACAGGGAGGCGCCCACAGACGCAGAAGTTACTTAAGTCCGGTTCCGAGATGCATTACTCCATGAACAGTTTCCACTTTAGAGATACAGATGGACAACACAGGGAGGCGCCTACAGATGCTGAAGTTACTTAAGTCCGTTTCCGGAATGCAGTACTTCATAAACTGGTTCCACTTTAAAGATGGCTGAAGTACTGAGCTTCTTGTTCCTACTTCTAGTCTAGTCTAGTCTACTTCCTTCAGCCTGAAGCCTACAGTAGCCTGCAGCCTATACAGCCGAAACCTCCAGCCTAAAGTCCAATGTCTTAAGTATGCAAAGTGCCACGTTACATACACTGATACATTGCTATAAAATAAGGGCCGTGTCTAATCTCCATCGGCCTGCCCCTGATCTAGATCTCTTACTCCTCTGCCTCTTTATCTATATGATGTATGAACCAGTTCCTAGTGGCATCTCGGATCTCAGAGGCCTATGTGCTAGCCAGAGATAAAAGGGACCGTGCAAATTCAGTGAAATGGGGTTTTGCCTTTGCTCCTGTTTTTCCTGCCGATGGTCTTCCACTTCCTCTTCCTCCCCGTCTATCTCTTCGTTCGTAATCATTTCCAAACCGAAAATTTAATCCAGTCACTCGAACTCCGGATTGCCGCCCGACGCAATGAAGTCCAACCGCGCTTTCGCAATGTCTGCCGTTTTCTTGAAGTCCTTCACCTGCGGGCGCGATGGCTTCTGTGGCGCGCCTCCGTTTGCCTCGGGGCCCGGCTGAAAGCCCCCACTGAACTTATCGTTTGACGACGTGTTGATGCCCTTGAGAATGGCGAGCATTTCAGCTTCCGCGGCTGCGTCGGCTGCGCTCATCGCCGGCTTCGCTGCCTTCTTGCTGCTTCCAGTGCCAGCCCCGGCTGACCCCGCGGCTGCGTCGCTGCGCTTTCCCTTGGCGCCCGGCAAGAAGTCCATGAGTTTACGCTTCCGGGCAGCCAGGATCCGCTCTTTGCGGCGCGCGACCTCCGCCGGGTCTTCCACCGTCTTGTTGACGCTGACTCCCAGCATGGCCTGCTCCTTGAGGGCTTCGGCCGCCACCGACTCCGGGCGCGCGCGTTTCGCCACCGAGGCCCGGGTCAAGGTGCGGTGCAGCTCTTGGCGCTTGAAACGCATGTCCAACATGGCGTTTTGGTGCTTCACCAGGGCGGCCGCAGCGCCCGCGTCGGTGGGCAGGCGAGGTTTGCCCGAAGCTTTGGCGGCCGCGTCCTTGCGGGCTTCGTCGACCGCGATGAGCTGGTTGCGCTCCATGGCCGCCATCCGGGCCGCGCGCATCTTGGTGAGCACCCGCGGGTCGTTCACGGACCCGCCGCGTCGCTCGATGCGCGCTGCGTTGGCGGCGTTCATGTCGCCCTCGGCTTGCGCGCCGAGATCTTCGTCGTTCAAGGAGCGCCCTTGGTTGCGCTCCAGCTTGAAGAGGCGCATGCCGTTCACTGTTGAGTCTTCGGGGGCTTCCCGAGCTGCCGCGCCCATCCCCAGGGCGTAAGCCCCTTGCACATAGCCCTGGCCGTAGGTGCCGTTTTCCAGCGCCTTCTTGTTGCGTTCGGCTTGCATGATCAGGGCGCCCCGCTTCCCTTTCTCGTCCCCCTTTTGAATGCCCCCGACTTCGGTCATGTCCGCCCATTCGGCGCTGGCTTCCGCGTACAGGGGGTTCCCCGAAGTCGAGAAGTCGCAGGGGCGCGTCGGCCGCTCGTCGTTGCGGCGCAGCAGGCGCAGGTGCCGCAGCCCCACGGGGCCGGGGGCGGTGCCGATGTAGGCCGAGAGAGGGTCGGCGCTGCAGTTGCTGGACCCCACGAACCATTCGACGTCGTCCGCTTCGTTCATGGGGATCGAGTGGAAGCCCTGAAGGTAGGTGCATATCAGAAATAAGAATGAACAGAATGAGTAGGAGGAATCGTGAAGGGTTGATAGAATGGAGAAAACAAACTCGCAAACATGAATATCGGGATATGGAAATAAGTACAAATAATATCCAGCAATCCAATGACAAAAGGGGCAAAGCAGGAGGCCATGACTAAGAAGTCGACAGACAAAAATTGCGGTAGCAACTAACCTGGTCGGTGAATTGCGCGTCCAAGTGGTCGAGGTCTTCGCTGAGTTCCGTTAAAACTTGCGACAAGCGGTCCCCCAAGGAGCCGTCCTTCTCGTCTTCCATGGCTTGCGCCAAGAAGGTGGGGGCGGAGAGAGCGCCGTCTGGCCCCTTGAGGAGGGGGAATCGGTCCATGATCCGTGCCAGCCCCACGCGGAGCTTGAGCACACTCCAGAAAGGGTCCACGTCAACCTAAAGGTAGAAATGGGTTGGTTGTGGAAGCGAGTCATTGAAAATCGACCAGTGCACGCTTTCATGATGTCGATAGGAACGTCTTCACTCTACAGTATTTACAGGGCGCCGCGCGTGCGCACCAACGGTTAGAGCCCATGCGCACACGCCATGCGCACCAACGGAGTTGTAATCCAAGACATGCACAAATGCACACGAGACCATGCGCACACGCCATGCGCACCAACACCAACGGAGTTGTAATCCAAGACATGCACAAATGCGCACAAACGAAGGCACTGACGAACCTTGGCCGACATCTTGATGTTCCAGAGCCGCACGCACACTTCCGCGCGCTTTTCGCCTTCGCGCAGCGGTTTCCCCGTCGGGGCCTGCAACACCCCCATCACCAAGTTCTTGATTTCTTTCAAAATAGACTGCGCCACGTTCTTGAGGGAGGTCCCCAGCTGCAGCTTCTTGGGGGGTGGCGGCTCCAGCTCTTCGGGCGTGCACAGCGTCAAGCTCATGATGGTGTTGGGCCAGTCGACCTTATTAGGGCGTTCCATCGCGAGCTCGTTGGTGCCAAACACTTTGGAAGGGTGCAGCAAACCTGGCAGTTCGGTATCTTTGTCCCCCACCGAGAGCGCAAACTCGATTTCCGTGGCCGAGCGGTACCGCAGCAGAGCAGGAACGGCCGCGCAGGCCATGTACGCGGGGAAGTGCAAGTCCAGGTCCCACATCGGCATTTCTGCTTCCGCTTTGCCCTGGCCCAGCATCGTCTTGCTGGAGGCTTGACGCGCCAAGCGGCCTGCAGCGATGGTCGGCTCTTCGTCGGTGGCTTCCGCTAGAGTAGCGCTGCCCCCACCTTTGGGGTACGCCGTCCACCGCATGATGAGGCCGTCGGGTCCACCCAAATGGCCCTCCGGCAAGAGCTTCAACCACCCCTCAGTCGGGTCGCCACGGGCCGTGGCGGGGGCCGTGATCCGGAACACCGCCACCACCGTAGCCGCAGGGTCGATGCTGTTGGGCAACGGCAAACTCCCACGCCAGCCGCCGGACACCAAATGCTCCAGCGTCTTGGTCTTGGATTTGGAGGCTTTCTGGGCGAGCTTCTTGTCCTTTTCTTCGAGCTTGCGCTTGGTGATCACGTTGGTCTTGGGCGCGAACGACATGGCTGCCGCTTCGGCCTCCTCTGCCGCGGCCTTCTCTGCTGCCTTGGCGGCCAGCAAAGCGTTGCGGTTTTTGCCCGCTTCGTACATGCGGTTCACCGCTTCGCCCCGGCTCGGGCTCGCGCCCCGTTTTTCCTTGAAGGACGCCGACGAAGCCGAGGAGTCCGTGGAGAGTCGCCCACCCCGCACGCTAGGGCCGCCGGTGCTGCTCGGCCGGCTGTTGCTGCCTCCCCGCACGGGAGCGGTCATCCGCGGCGACTTGTCTCGCGTCGACGGCGGCGAGGCGGCGCTACCACCGCCGGTGGTGCGGCGTGCGCTGGGGCCACCTCCGACGCTGGTCTTCTTGGCACCCAGTTTGGGCTTGGCAGAGCGCTCCGCTGCAAAGGCCACAACAGTCTCGCTGGCTGCCAGCACCTCTACCGCAATGGACTTGTCAGACAAGGGTTCAGCGTCTGCCTTCAGCCGCCTGGATTAAGGGAAGGGCGAAAGCGAGAAGGGAAGGGTTAGATACGGGATTGGATTGGATTGAGTTGAGAATGAAGTCTCGAGGAACAATGATTTGATCACGGTAGAGTCAAATAAGTAGCACCCAGACAGTTTAGAGAAACTATAAGGCAGTCAAGATTCAGGCCAAAGCACGCACCGAACGCCTTGGATGGGCACTGCCGTGCCGAACTCCTTCTTGACTTCATCCAGGAACCAGGCGATGGTCTTGCCGGCCTGCACTTTCACCTCGGCGTGCGTCAGAGACTCGGGGTATTCGCGCCGTGCTTTCGTATCCAGAATGACATTCACCTGCCAAATGTAAAGTGCGCACGGCGGACAATTTACACCACTTCCATTAGGGAACAGAGGCTTGCCACGGAAGTGGTTCAACTCGATCGGCACAGGATACAGCTTGCAGGCCACGTCAAAACATAGCACTACCTTGATTTCGCTGCCGGCAGCCACAGGTCGTTTGGAAGCACCTACTGCTTTCTGGCGACCCGGGCTCGGACGGCGTGCTGGGCCAGAGCTCATGATGTCTGAGAAAGGTGCCCGAGGGTGCAGTCCTCGCGTTCTCGCGTTGTAGCCCGAAGCCGCAATCGTACGATGATTGGTTTGATGCTTTCACGGATTAAACAAGAACCAAAGAAAAATACCGTCCATAAACCGATTCATCGTTTTGAATAGGTTACGCACTTACGGTACAACAGATATTACGTCATCATATACGTCATCACTCGTTTCTCATTTCAGAAGAAGTTCTTCCGTGGGAACGGCGGCTTGGTCCAGGAGTAGTGTTCGTAAAAATAAGTATTACTTAAATATACAGATTTTAGGAGCCAAATAAGTGAAATAGTAAGTAGATAAGTATCAGAAATTGCCACTTCTCCTGGAAAATGGGGCTTTCAATAACCGGTATTTCTCAATTAGGTACTTTCTCGCTCTAATATACGGTATTTACTTCCGTATACACCGTATTTACTTAATTATTTACTTATTTGGGTCAAAACTGTTACTTATTTTTACGAACACTATCCAGGAGCTCCAAGCTTAGTCAGGTGACCAGGGAGCAGGGAGTGGACTAACTGATTCCTAGAGCTGCGACGCTCAGGAATCGATCGGAAAGATTCTGACTTCGACGCTTCGAGCAATAGCTCAACAGAATGCGCTTCGTAGCTGCACTGGTAATCAGTATCATGGCTAATCTCGCATCGGGTTTCCGATCAGTTTCGCTTGCTCAGGGCGTGCGGCAGACAGGTGCTGTCCGACCTTCTCAGGCGTCGCTGTACAGCCAGTTTGTATCCGGAGCTCGCACTGCTCTTGGCGCAGGCCCTCTTTGCCCTCTTCTCCCTGAAGTCGATGCAGAATTAGCTGAGAGCACAGCTACTTTTGCTATGGGATGATTTTGGGGCCCCCAGCACAAGTTCGATTTCGAACCGGGCATCCTAGCCACAGTCGTTGGCTACTCAGGATCCCATGAGGAGGGGGCCAAAGATCCTACGTATCAAAACGTGCAGGTATCGAGTTTTGCATAACAAGCGAAGTCAACTTCTGAATGAATGTGTGGGCACTTTGTCTTATGTGGATGCGACAAACCTATGATCACAATTCTTCTACTGCTGCCTAACAGGACTTCGCGGAGTCCATCCGAGTCCGTTACGACCCTGCCATCGTGAGCTACGAAGACGTGCTCAGGATGTTCGGCAACTTCCACCGCCCTGCGCCGCGCGCGTTCACGGGGACCCAGTACCGGAGCGCCATCTTTTGGCACAGCGAAGAGCAGAAAGAGGCCGCCCTCGCGTGGCGCCGCAACAACGCCCTCACAGACGGCGGAGCCATTGACCAGAGCGTAGCGATTGAAGCAGCCAGAGACTTCTACAAGGCAGAAGAGTATCACCAAAAGTACCTAGCCAAAGCTTCAAGGTAGAAATGGAACTTGGCCAAGTTTGGGTTTGTCTGCCTTGAGTTCAACGAAAGTACAAGGGCGTCATGAATGAACTACCAGTCACACCATAGGATGACGGCAAAGGAAACACACCAATCAAGCCTCTTGCGGTGGCGTATTGTGTTTTTATTGCCTGAATATATGGCGCTGGTGGTTCTGTGCTCTTGGTTATTTAAAACGTTAATTCAAAAGTAAAAGTCCATATATGATAATTTAATGCACGCGCGAAACGGCGAAAGCCCAAGTACTACGCGCAACACGAAACACGAAAAGGACACTCACCTCAACCGATTCCCAAGGCCCGATGATTATGGATTTCTTTAAGTGCACATATGATTAGCCCCTTGGCTCTTTGAGTTAAAGACTTCGGTGTATCAGTTTATTATGGTGTATCGGCTCTCGGCACAACGTGGATATTGCGACTGTGGTGCTTTAAAAAACTTTAAGCTTCAAGCTGGTTTTAGCCGAGAAAGCGAGAAAGAAGAAAAAATTTCGGCTGCTTACTACGTGCCGTATATATGAAAAAGCAATTTCCACCAACGGACTTATTTCCCCTTGAGCTTCGCGAGGGCAGCTCTCGCCTGCTCGGTCAATTGCCCGTCCACGCCTAAAGTGCGCTTGGCCTCGTCGAGCGCGTTGGTCAAGGCCTGCAGTTTGTTCTTCCCAATCGCGATCCGCAGGTGCTCTTCGGTGGCGTCGCTCATGCGCTTCAGCACCACGCGCGCGGCGTCGAAGCCCGAGTAGTCGGCGAAGCCCGAGAAGTCGATGCCTTTGCCGTTGGGCCGCACGCTCCCAGCGAAGGTCTTGTGCAGCTCGCCGGACTTGACCCACTTGCACATGCCCTCCACCACCTCAAGGACGCCACAAACCAAACAAGAAGCAAAAAGAATGCACTCAGTGAGTCAACGAGCAAAGATGTAGGGCATTGGCTGTGGAATAAATGGAAAAATGCCAATGCATGAATAGAAGTTGATACCAAGAGAATCGTCTCCGTCTTCTAACTACCCTTCGCCCGCCCCTAGAAACCACACATGCGCGTACCTTCTTCCGGTGCACGTCCATGCCAAATATACGGTAGAAGTCTTCGACGGAGCGGGCTAGGCCGAGGCCGTATTTGGCTTCGTCCTTGTGGTCCCAGGACTTGGGGTCGATGTTCGGCGCCATCTTGATGATCGCCACCATGCGACGCATCGCCTTGGTTGCGAAGCGCAGGCATTTTGAAAAAAAAATAGAGAGGAAGATGAGATACATTCATAACGGTCGGGTACTGCAACAGCACAGTGATAACACCTACAACCCCAAAAGACAAATAACCAATCAAGTCTACTACCTCTCTCTCGCCTCAATCCTTACCGCTGACGGGTCATTCGCGCCCCTATTTTCCCAGAAACTGTGCACCCCGCGCCGCCTCGCTGAATTGACTGCGTACTCGTGGAAAATGACCTACGGGTTGGGGCAACGAGTGCAGAAACAGGAAACAAGTATGGAATGGGTTTTCAAGACGCGAAGTGTACTTGTGCATGCGTGTCCAGGTTGAAAGCTAGACAGTCGACACAAACTCAAATATCGTTGTTCCGCTTGTTTTCTGCATTCACCGAAGTGTGGGGCGCATACAAGTCGTAACCAAAGGTCCAGGCTCGGATCCCAATGCTGATTTCTTCGCCCTGAAAGAGCATCGGCAAGCAGCAGTCGTACGGCACCCTGTGCATGCACGGAGAAAATGGCGATGGGTGAGAAGGAAATACATTGGGAAGCACAAATGAAGGGCGCCGAGGCGGACAGCAGAACACTCTAATTCGTGACTACCGGAACAAAAATCGACAGTGATGGAACGATACAACGCCAAATCATGGTGCATACGCGCATGTGACCACACAGAGCACACCATCAAACACCGCACCTCGTGACGAAGTGGCCCCGACTGAAGGACATCCCGGCGGCCCAAAAGGGTTGCAGCATCGGGGTGTCCTGCATCACGGCTACTTCTTCCGGCTGCGCTAAGTGACGCAAGTGAGAGGTTTGGCCGCCACCTAGTGGAGAGAGATGTATACGTGTATACAGAAGCCAGAGAAAGCAATTTTGTTATACCGGATACATTACGAGACTGCAATGCCATCAGAAAACTGGCACATAGTAATGTATACCGGAAATGCAGCTGTAGTCGTGCTACCAATCGAAGTACAACAACAACTACGCTCAGTACCTTCGAAGTGGCTGTTGCACATGATGGGCCGTGTCCTTCGCTTGGAGTGGCCATCCGGAGTGATGCTTCCCTGTGCATTTTATGTAAACACGGATCGGAGTGGAAGATTGAATTCAGAGATACGTGAGATTTGGATTAAAACAGAAAAAAAGCCCTCTCGCACAAGCAGTCACGGTGCACAGCATGGCACGACTAGACTTCATTACTACCAGAAGATGAGAATTCTGGAAATTGAGTGCGGATATGTAGTTGTGAAGTTTACGGGGATATCGTACCTGGACGTCGGTTAAGTAAGTGGACAGCACCGCCATGTCGTTTTTGGTTTCGAAAAACTGCGAGATCATCAGCAAGTCCCAGTCCTGAATGAAGGTCACGTGGGCGTCTAATTGCATTGCGTAAGTCTCGCCACGGTACCTAAAAATCGAGGTAAGAGAGAAGAGAGGAACAGTAGTGAGTGTGTCGTTATGACGAAACAGCACGCCCAGGCACTCTGATAATTGCCCCTCCGTCGCTTGTGGTCGAAGTGACACCGACACTACACGTCTACAGCTTCACTACAAGGAGTGCATCGCTCTTTCCATCGCTTCTCTCTGTTGGATCTTCTCGCACGCACATCCGGTCGCCGACGTGGCGAGCAAACACCGGCCCCGTGGCGTCCAGCGAATTGACCTTGAACAAGCGCAGCTGGTCCTTGCGGGCGCACATCGGCTGCGACGGGTCCTCGTCGCAGGACTTGTGCGGCTGGGTGCAGCCTGGCTCGTCGCCGTCCACCGCGTTCTGCTCCACAGCCGCCACCACCACGCGAGACGGGTGCGCTGCGCGCGCGAGGGCCGAGGTGATGGTGTCGCGGCACTTTTGACAAGGGCCGAATAGTGCAGAAAGGGTGAACGAGGGTGTAATGTGAGTCAAGAGATGTAAAACCAACAGAAGAACAACCGTGCACAAGATTTACAACCTCAAATTTCGCAAAAAAAAATCTTGCTCATATCTTCGTTTATACACACTATTACATGTGCAATTTTAAAAAAAGTCTCACCTGAAAGTCGCGGTAGCTGGCCACCATGAGGAATATCGTGGGCTGGCCTTCCACGTCGTAGCCCGTGTCGTCGAGGTCAACACCCTTTGGGGGCACCCAAAAAGGGGGCAGTTTGGCTTCGCCGTGCACGGCGCGCCAGGGGGACAGGGCGTCGTAAGCCGTTTGGTCCCACCCCACGGTCCCGTGGCCGTAGCCCCCCCACGGCCCGCCTTCCCCTACATGTGCCAATGGAGACGACAAGGACTCGGCCAAAGGCGGCAACGAAGAAGAAGAAGAAGAAGCAGCAGCAGCCTCCGGTGGTGCTGCTTCAGCAGCAGCGGCAGCAGCATTACCTACATCTGCAGCAGCAGCGGCGGGCTCAGCCACGGTAAAACTGTTGGAAGCTGCAGGAGCTACAGGAGCTGCTGCAACGAAAGATGCATGGGAAGGAGGAGCGCGCTCCGGTGGCGGAGTGGCAGCAGCGGCGGCTTTCGCAGCAGCACCGAAGTCGTGCCTAACAAAAGAAAGAAGGCCAGCAAGGACAGGTACAAGGATGGCACGATGAAGATGAAGGCGAGTAGGCTTGCGAAATAATAATCGGCCTTCCTCTTTTCTTCCTCTCCATTATCAAAGCCTCCAACGATGCTTACGCCTCTTACCCCATCGCAGCATGATCGGCCACCGTAGCGTCGTCA
>Ga0307982_1003922_pt1 | contig 11816 bp, 13 predicted proteins | sample OrgLakmetagen989_FD_201847 | JGI IMG/M metagenome (GOLD analysis project Ga0307982, IMG submission 201847) | Saline water microbial communities from Organic Lake, Antarctica - #989 | ecosystem: Environmental > Aquatic > Non-marine Saline and Alkaline > Saline | place: Antarctica: Organic Lake... | reverse complement strand
CAAAGAGTGCACTTGGCAGAAGACATAAAGTGAGCGAAAGACACGGCCACCTGCAGCAGCCTTCTCTCAAACCAGACGCTCGCTGAAGCAGCGAGTGAGCCCCCTTGCCATTGTGAACTGACAGGCCACATGAACTCCTGCAAGGTGCACCTTGGGGGACTGGCAGCAATTGGCGTGCACCTATGAAGACTTGGCCGTTCAGGTGGACAGTATGGGAAAAGGGGGCATGCTGATGTGCTGCAGGATGCACGCGATGGCTGGTCGCGGTGCGAGATGCTGACCAGAGCAGGCTGGCTGGGCTAGCTGAGCTACACAGTGGTCAAACAGACCCCATATCATACCAGCTCTTCGCATGCTGGTTTGTTTAGGCAGTACTGTGGCCCATTGCTTGAGTTTCATCCCTTTCTGACTGCTCTCGTGTGAGCCGGCATCTACACGGCCCCGAAAATTCATCCTTCTTGGGCAAGCCGCTGGGCCCGGAGGGGGCTGCTCAGTACCAAAGTTAATGCACTGCCCAGTGCTGCAGGCTGGAAGCTCGCAAAGCTCATTGGGCATGCAGCCAGTGTCGGGTGGTGTGTTTGTGGCTAGAAGGCCTTGCACGTGTTTCAACCTGGCGGCAAGCAGCCAGCTGGTACTACTGTAGGGGCACATGAACTAGCCCTACACAAGAGAAAAGTCTCTGCATTAAATCATGCCACGCCCACTTTTTCCTACGCCAATGCTGCCTGCAGCTTGGGACAAGATGGCATCCAAAGACACATCTAGCATGCGCAGGGTGGCGACAACGCCGCCGGCGATCGCAAACAACTGCATCATGAAGGTGATGATTGACTCCGACGTGTTCTCCACAGTCACCATGAAGGGGCTCAGGTCGTACACGAAGTACACTCCGGGGAGCACGTTCTGCCTCATGCCGTCCTTCATGGATGGCTTGAAAACGCTGTTCACGGCGTACTGGCTGTCACTGCTGGTGCGCCCATCGGCGGACATCGGCACAACCTTCATGTAGTAGTGCATCATACCAGAGACCTTTTCTGCGCTGAAATGGCGCCCGTCCAGGGGGTTGTGCTCCCGGTGGGCTTCAGTGTCCAGGTTCATGCTGCGGGAGAGGGTTGCCAGCCACGACTTGTGGTCCCCGAAGAACGACATGTCGTGCACTGTGTGGCTGATGTTGTACGTAGGGATGTCTGCAGGGTTAAATTGGTGGATGTGCTTGTAGCCCTTGATGTGCGTCTCCCCCATGGCGCTGTACAGGGTGCCTGCCACTTTGTTCACCTTGAGCACACCCCATGTGCGGCAGCCCTCCCCCGGGCGGCCCTCCTCGTCCTGGTGTTCAGCAGCCTCCCGTACACACTGCTCAGCGTTTTGGTCTAGGCCAGTGGTGCTCCACCCGTGGTCCAGGTAAGCTGCCTTCAGTGCATGGCAGTTATTGCAGCAGGGGCGGTCTACAGTTTCAGCCCCGTAACAAGTTCCGCAGTACCCAGCACGGTTGGCGCCGCCTGGCCCAGATGGGACATTGACACCAGCACCACCAACAACCCCGGCTGTGTCTGGCACTGGAAGGCGGTACACGAAAGGCCAGCCAATGGCTCGGCCTGTGGGCGAAACGCGCTGCTTCCGGATATCTTGCTCAATCCCATCGCTCTGCTCGCCAGCCACATCAAGAGCATCAAAATTGACTTCTGCGGGGCAACATGTACACAGATGATGGGGCTTTCGGAAGGCAGACCAGCTCACCTTTGCAGCGCAGAGCGTGGAAGGTCACGTCGAAGTGAATGCTCATTCTTTGCCCGACTGTCGGATCGACACTAATGTGTTCCCGGGTCGTGCTCGACACATATGCTGCGATTTCGGATACTACTAGTACAGCTACGATTGCAAATGTAACTAACGACACTGCAAGCAAAGTGCGTGTGCAAACAAGTTCCATCCAGGCATTGAGACAAGACTAACCTAGGCCACCAGCATTAGTTGTCCGACTGTCTGCAACATCTAGCTTGCTGAACAAGTCAAGCTGCTTGAAGTTCTTTGATATTCCTTTTGTGCTGATTTTAAAGTTGTCATGAGACTCATCTCCGAAGTCGCTGCCGCCACCACGCCGACGAAGTCCACTCATGCCGAAGCGAAACGCGATTGTGAAACTCCCCAGTCAAAGCAGTGGCAGGACTAACCCGAAGAACAGGCGCAAGCAGCGGGCAGCAAATGAATTTGTAGTAAGCATATGTTGTGCTTGCAATGACATGGTTTGTCGCTGCCGGTTATGTGGTTGTAACAATTGTAAGCAGCGATCGACCACGTGTACGGGCGCTAGGGGACCTGTGCAAGTGGCACCGAAGCAGCCGGGCACAGATCCAGACACCAACATCCCTGAAAGACCACCGACACTCCTGTGGTATTGCTTGGCCAACGCCTTGCACAGCTCAAGCCCGTCTGGCAGCACTGGCGCCCTCCACGAAATCCCAGCGCGCCAACATGAGGCGGCTCAGCGTCAGTAGGGCAGCATGCTTCACGTCCTGACCGTCATGCTGCACGAGATTCATGGCGCTATCCTTCACTTGCAGGCCCACCAGCACACTGCGTCCATTGGGGTGGTACACTGCAAACTCAGCAAGGTCTCCGAGCGCCAGCGTCAACGTTTCGTTGCTTGAGCTGGGGCTGTCCAGAATCGCCTTCAGCTGCTTGACCAGAGCCCACTGATCGGCCTCAAACGCAAGCACGTTCTCCTGCCAAAACTCCGAAGAGTGTAGAGCCCCTGCCCGTAAGACGCCGGTGGACAGCTGCGCCTTGTAGCGGACAATGCTGGTCATGCTGCGCCGGCTGTAGCTGATGCACTGCAGGAGGTAGTCCACCGCCTCCAGCAGCTCTGGGTCTTTGAACTTCTCCGCCTTGCTGGCCTCCCGCAGAAGCCCCTGCAGTGCGTCCGGCGCCCGAGACTCGCCAATCAAAGGCATTGGCTCAGGAAGGTCGTATCCCACACTGTCCTCGTGAAAATGCTGTGCGATACTCTGCAAGATTCGAAAGGGGGATGTGTGTACCGGCGCAGACCATTACACCCAGTGGGCACTTACGGCTAGGCAGGATACGCCCATGCGCACGATTTTCACGGGCAAATCCAGCCTGATGATGTCACATAGTGCATGGATGCCATCCACTGCCAAGATTGAGCGGCGACCACTGGCACTGAATGTGAGCTTCCACGCGCAGTTTGCAGCCTGCAGGGGGGCGAGATGAAGCTGGGGCTGGGTACGCAGACACACGGCTAAGCTGTCATACCTCGTATACCAACTGGGTGTCCTTTGAAGCGAGCAGTGGCAGCAGGTCTTTCAGGCTGCTTGTGTCGCTCACAAAGAACTCCCGCACGGTGGCATGGCGCAGCATGATCATGAGGGCACTGACGGAGGCCTCGGCGGCGCGAGCAGCGTCTGTGCCTGCCTCCACATCGCAATACGTTGACAGGGATGCCTGTGCCCATGAGAGTAATTCCCCTGCAGCGGGTGTGCTGGAGCTGTCTGCTGCCACCAAGCGGGCAGCCGCTGTGGCAGCACACTCCACCGAGTACAAGTCCCCCTCGGCCTCCGCGCGCTTGAGCGCTTTGACAACCGGGGCTGTGTGCATTCTCGATTCATGATCGGCAGGATTCTCGCGGAAGGCGTGAATTCCTTGTACCATATCGTCGTCGGGTGATGCTGGGTTCATAATTGCTGGAAGCAGACGAGAAGTTCACCAGTGCGAGAGGAGGGAGTGTAGTCCGAGCTGACTTACCGAAAACGCAGCGCTCAATCACTGTCAGAGCATACTGGACAGCTCTTTTGTCTGATACTGTGCCAAGCAGCTTCATTAATACCTTGACATACTCAACGGCCTCCTGTGTGTGGGTGGGCCTGTCTTGCAATGCGGATTTTGTGAAGCAGTACTGGACAAAGTACCTCATCAGTTGCAAGCAATTCTGCAATTGCGGCACCATCACAGCCATCGAAATTTCTCATAATACTGACGTCTTCCTCGGTAATAAAAACACTCTGGCTGTTGTGTTGAATCCTGGTGCTGCAAGTCAAAGACAATGATGCGTGCATTCGACAGGCAGGGACTTCATACGCCTGCACTCACTACGAGGACCAGTCTAGCTCAGAAGCCCTGGCAATCACCTCCTCTGCTGTAATCATGTGCTGAACGGCACCGACCGGTGCTTGAGTTGCTGCCATTTCGTGCTATTCTGTGGAAGGCAAAACTTGCCCAGTCAGGCGTGTTGGCTGCCGCTGCCAAAATGTCATACAATAGCGACACTTCGCTGGCTGCAGCCGCAGGGCTCTTGCTGTGAAACACTATAGATTTTCTATAATTTGGTTCAGCTGTAGTCGCTTTTACACCGATCGGGCAAACAGTCAAAACACCAGTGGGATTGGCGATGGCCAGGCAGGTTAGGGGCCCTCAATCAGGAGAGCCGAACCTTGAAACCTCGGTGTGCAGTGCCAGACATGAGACAGTTACACTTGTCTCCACTGTTCATGGCTGGCTGCCTCATGTACGACAGCCCAGAATGTGTACAGCCCTGCACAACAGACCAAACAAGGCTTGCAAGGCAGACAGTAAGCGCGTTTATGCTGGCAAGTTGTCCACTGCTCCTCTGTCAGGTCACACCATGCCGTCTATGTTGGGCTGCGCCGTAACGCGTGCAGTCGGGCTGGCTCCGCTGCTGACAGGTGCTGCTGCCGACGAATGTTGGCCCTCGGGAATCTCAACTGGTGCTGTGAGTGGAGATGGCACCACATGAGTCCCAGGCAGCTGCTCGGCGTTGCCTTGACTCTCGCCAGGGATGACGGTCGCCTGCACGTGCTTCGAGCCACCGGGGGTGGTCTCGGTCTCAATAATCTCCTTGTCGGGGGGGAACTCGTTGGTCTTCCACCACAGCAGGGTGTCACGCTGGATGTCGTCCGCGGTGGCTTTGCCCTCCTTGGCCAGTTTCCGCTGTTCCCGCCAGCGGCCAAAGGCGAACAGCAAAAAGCCATTCACTGTGGGCCAAATGACAAACCAAGACCATCCAAGCGACTGTGCAGTCACCGTAAAAAAATTACCGTAGTTGGAGTTCTCTGAAGTGGACACCATGACCACGCCCAGGATGCCCAGCATCAGCATCATGAACCAAGCAAAGCACAGACCACACGCACTGAGAGCGGAGAGGGCACAGCGCAGAATTCCTCCTTGACTGTCACCTAGAAATCTGTCATCACAGGTCGCGACAAATACAAGAATGGCACTGAACAGTGTTGTGAACAGGGCCACAAAGATAGACTGTAGCATATTAACGACACTCTGGTCATCTGATGAGTCTGATGCAGCAGAAAATATGCCTGCAACAAACATTTTGAGTAAAAGCTCAAAAGTGAGGATGATAAAGCGCTCCTTTCCGCTCAGCGGGTGTTTTGGATGACCTGCGAATTCAGGCAAGGAGAAATGTCGTTGGCGAAAACGCTACACTCTTGCTGTGGGCGCACTCAAAAGTATGCCAAATGCAGGATGGGAATTACAAAAGTTAATCCAAAAGTCTTGCCAAAAGCTTCCTCCCCATACCCGTGTGCCTACAAGGCAAGAGCAGTTTACAGCTGTGGCAACAGGAGTTGATCGCGCAGCAATTAACCTTTTAGCAAGTGCTTCTTATACAAGCCACGACGCTTTGATGACACCCCAACAATATCAATTTCTTTCACAACTTTGGCTGCTGATGGTGATAATTCATTTACACCAGCATGAATTCGGCCCATGAAGCCGACGTTTCTCTGTGCTTGATTGGACATGGCGCTGTAACTTTCTGCTCTTGCTACGGAGAGAAGTGGGCTGAATGATGTGACATGAATCTGTCTAACTGGTGGCTGTTCAAGTCTATTGGTTAAGTGCGCACAAAATGTATTCAGATCGCCACTGAGGTATAGCTGCGGTACGGCTGTGACACTGAGGTTGGAAATGGGCCAAGTTCACCGGGACCCACAATCGGGCAGTGGGAGAGACCTCAACTTCACCCCGATAACCCCGACAAGTCCCCCATTACCTCAACGAAACTTCATCCCGACAAGACTCTTATTACCAGTCTATGAGTACAATCATGGTGAACGTCTGATGTATGAGAAGTCTCGTTGGCTGCCACGGCGGAGGGCGCTGTGGAGACTTTGGGCAAGCTACCGTGCACGACCGGAAGTGTCACTCTGGCTCATCACACTCAGTGTGCACAGTCATGCCCTCATCTGCTGTCGCCACTGAAGTGGCCAGTGGCAAAGCTGGGCGGCTGGCAGCAGGAGGCCTCAAAGCCGGCCACTTGATCCCAACAGAGGCTCCGGCGCTGGCAGCAGCAGAGCCGGAGCCTGCAGAGACCATGCTGGCAATGGAAGCTGACGAGGAGAACCCGCGAGGCAAGCTGGTGGGGTTCTCCTCTGGCATGCCTGGGAAGAAAGCGTGCATACCCAGGCCTTGGGGCTGCACCTGGGAGGGGGGCACCGTGCTGCCTGTGGCTGCCACCAGCTCCCGGGCAGCCCACTTGGCAGCCTCGGGCGACAGCGTGACCAAGCACTCGTGCAGGGCCTCCATGGTGGTGGCGACGTTGTCTTCGCTGAATGCAAGCGGCGGCTTCATCTTGATGACGTTTTCGTAGGGGCCGTCAGTGGCCACCAGGATTCGGTGCACATCCCGCATGCGGCGAGTAATGGCCTTGGCCAGGCGCGACAGCGGCACCTTTGTGTCCCTGGAGCACACCAACTCCAACCCTACAAACATGCCTCGGCCGCGCACGTCCCCCACATACTGCCCCCCCTCCGCATGCTTCTCAAGGGCCCGGAAACCGTCCAGCAGCAGGCGCCCCACCTTCTCGGCGTGGCACATGAGGTTCTCTGTGCGGATGGTGCGCAGCACTGCCAAACCAGCAGCACATGACACTGGGTTGCCCCCGTACGTGTTGAAGTACGGCATGCCGTTGGAGAACGCCGCTGCGATGGCAGGGGTGGTCACAACAGCAGCCAGCGGGAAGCCATTTCCAATAGGCTTTCCAAGTGTGACAATGTCTGGCACGATGCCTTGTTGCTCAAATGCCCACCAGTGTGTCCCCACTCTGCCAAATCCCACCTGCACCTCGTCAGCGATGCATACACCCCCCGCGGCACGCACGTGGCGGTACACATTGGACAAGTAGCCATCGGGCAGGATGATTTGGCCACCGCAGCTGAGCATGGACTCAGCAATGAATGCGCTCAACTTCTTGCCACTTTTTGTGATTTTGGATGTGATGTCTTCAACTTCTTGAGCGTACTTTGCGCCAAGCGAGGAGTCGCCTTGGTGGCCGGTGAAAGGCCCGCGGTACACATCAGGAGCGGAGGTGATGTGTACATCCGGATAAGGCTTGACGAGTTCATCTTTTCCGAGCAGGTACGTTGGGCCCTTCTGTGCGTGTTCCTTCAGGCAGCGGAGTTTGTACGTGGACAGTGGAGTGAGCGCTGCAGTGTGCCCGTGGTATGCATGGTCCACGGCGATCCACTGATCGCCGCCAGTAAAGGCAGAAGCCAGGCGCATAGCCAGGTCATTGGCCTCTGAGCCCGAATTCACGAAGAAAACCTTGGTCAGATTGCTTCCTTGTGGCATCGTGCTGAGCAGCTCCTCAGCGAACTCCACGAAGTTCGGATGCAAGTAGCGTGAGTTGGTATTCAGTGTGCTCATCTGTTTCGTGACAGCATCAATAACAGCTGGGTGGCAATGGCCAAGGTGGCAGACCTGCAGAAAAAGGCTTTTCAGTATGTCTCTGATGAATGGCTGGCACGAGCAGAGAAAGCAAAAGCGCCGAGCGGAAAACCAAGATACCTTCGTCTCAATTTGCGGTATGCACCCAGATGAGGATTTCTAAGTGAAAGTACCGCATTGCTACTTCTGGGACTCAATCATACACTCTATGTCCTAAATGAGTTGAAGCAAGAAGCTTCTGCTCAACCCCGTGAACCATTGTGCGGAATTCGGCTACTGCCTCGGCACAATTCACGACAGGTTTGTCCTCAACACGCACAGTCAAGCAATTAGTCCATACAAAGCAGAAAAATAGCAGACATTATGGGCCATTGTGCAGAGTGTGCGGATCAACGGACCGGAGCCAGACTTGCAGCAAGCTGCACGAAATGCACTGCACCATGCCCGGCCTTCAACTGTACTCACATTGTTGACACCATCCAGGTATGCATTGTCACTTGAATCATACAAGTATTGAGCTTTCCCTCTCACGATCAGAAGCGGGTCATCTGGCTCGTGAATGCTGCGCAGAACAAGTGATCAGCAGGCAGACACAGCCATCAACGCAGACGTGGTAGACACACTCCGCAAAAACGTAGAGCAAAGCGTATGAGCACCAACCTGAGATTTTCTGCTGTAATAGACTTTCTTCTGCTCCAAAGTTCCTCTTTTACAGGGTCCTGATGAGACATTTTCCTGGGAACAGGCTTTGCCTAAATGCAGAACTTTTTGCTAGTGTAGGAGAAGATTCCGTGAAGCAAGGACACCAAATCAAGTACTTGCAATTAGACCTGACATTTTGAGAGCGGTTGGCTTGAATGTATCAGCTTGTTTTAGAAATTCCTGTCCAAGCCGTTTGCCGTCTGTGCACAAGTATTTCGACAATGAAGGAAGGGGGCTGAAAATCGAGAAATTTCGCTTCGACATGATTCACGACAAATGACAGCGCTCTGAGTCGATATCCCTAAACATGATTTGGCACAACCATTATTTGTATGCATGCATTAGGAGCTTGATCTTGTCGATGGAAAACAGCTTCATGAATGTCGAGCAAACTTCAAATGGACGTGCACACGCTGTGCAGCAGCGATGATCACTATGTAAGGTGTATCCCTGAATGGAGCCTGTACATACCAAATCACCGTTGTACAGTTGATTCACAAGATCTGGGCGGAGGGTTTCTATGAAATGGCAAGCTTCTTGACGTCCATGATCGTACATAAGTGGGAACTGGTTGCTGGACTTTCATGCTTAGCTGGGGGCTGTGCAGCAGCTGTGGCTGCTTACCAGGGATCTGATTTTGTCTTATACTGGGCTCCAGCTGTGGCTTTTGTGTCGTTTCTTGGGCAAACACTGCTTGTACCGAAGGTGATTGGTTACAGCATGCAGAGAAGTTTTGCCCAGCACTTCGACATGAACCCACAGCACATGAAAGCTGTATGGACTGGTGGAAACCCAGCTGAAAGCAACATGATTGTTTCATCATATCAGGGCATGCCCGTAGGTGTCGTTGCTGTTCTAGCTGGCTCAGCAAAGGTGGCCATGACAGCCCTCCGCCTAGTGCGCACTCGAGGCCCTCGCCGTACCCTGCCCCTCTTCGGAGAATCAGTACAGGAAGCAGCACAGGCTGCTCATGATGGAAAATCCATGTATAGGCCGTGCTCTGTATTTCGCGTCAGCGTCCACGCGTCTATGCGCGGCCAAGGCTTGGGGCGTCAGCTCATGGCCGCAGCGGAGGACTGGGCACAAGCTCACGGCTACTCCCATGTGGAGCTGACCACAGCTAGCCCCACAGCAATCAAGTTCTATAAGTGTCTTGGTTACAGTGTGCATTATACAAAGTTTTCAATTTTTGACTTTCGGGTGGTGCATATGAGCAAGCAGTTGCCTCAAGCCCCGTCCGCCCTTTCTCAGGCGGTCGGGGCCGGTGGCAGCCCCCATGAATCCTGATAAAAATGAAACACCGAGTGCAGAAATCAAATAGCATGAATGCTGGGCTGCGGGCGGCTGCATCAAGCCTCCTCCTCCTCAGCCTCAGAGATACCCCCCAACGCAGCGGGGGGCTTGAAAGGCTTGGCGGCTGGCAGCTTGGGGGTAGGAAGCTTGGACCCAGCGCCCTGGGCAGCCATGGCTGCTGCTACTGCATCCTGTGCCGCTTGTTTCTGGGCGGCGGCGTGGTCAGACGTGCCGATGGACGCCTTGCCAAGGATCTCAGAGGGAGCAGGCGCAGTCTCCTCACCATCCAGCTCTTCATACAGCTCCGATAACCACTCAAGTAGGCTGTCACTGTCCAGGCGCTCATCGGCTTCGTATGCCAGGCACTGCTTGCAGCACTCTGCCATACTCTCCGGGCAATCCTCGGGGATGGCCTCGTCCAGCTGCTCCATGTCCAACTGGAATTTGGTACGCGGATGCCGCTCCAAGAAGCCATTCTTGCCTGGTCGGCGACGTGTAATCATTTCTACCAACAACATTCCAAAAGAAAAAACGTCCTGCAGTTGCGCTTGTGTGCAAAGGCTAGGTAAACTCAACGGAAGCTGCGGCACATACCACACGCTCGTCATAATCTTCCCCCCAGATCATCTCTGGCGCCATATACTCCTCTGTGCCACATATTGTCATTGCTGCAGATGTTTCGCGCTTGCGCGCAAAACCATAGTCAGATAGCACTGGTCGCCAGTCGTTGTCAATGAGCACGTTGTCAGGCTTGATGTCACGATGCAAGAGCTGCTTCTCGTGCAAATAGCACAGCGCAGATGCAGCATCACGAGCAATTCTGACTCGAAGTTTCCAAGGCAGTACAAGATCAGGCAGTCTCACCAGCTGTGCAAGTTCTGCAAATGGAAAGACTGCTGGCAGCCATGGCTAGTAGGCGTGGTGCAGGTACTCACCTCCACCATGCATTAGCTCAGTGACGATGAAAATGTCCTTCTTGTCGAACGAAGCGCCATAGTACTTCATGAGGTTCTTGTGTTTTACACCACTGGAAGGGCAGGTGGTTTACATATTGCACAACAATGATGCTTGAGGCAGGCTTACTGAAGAATTCCCAGCTCGGTCATCAAGTACTTCTCTGGGTTTGTTTCACTGATGGTTTGTTTCTTGATAGCCACAGGCACACCCCGATAGGTTCCCTTGTAGACCTTTGAAAAAGCTCCGCGTCCAATCTCCTCATCGATAGTAAAGCTGGATCGAGGAATGATGATAGAATCGCCTTGAAGACCTGAGAAGTATGACAGCTACAAGACACAAACTTGGCACAACTGAAGCCGCTGGATGCGTACCAGCTAACATTTCATCTGGCAAGCGTCCAGCTTGCTCGCCAACGGCCTCTGTTGATGCCATTACAGCAAAGTCGTGGGTATACCCGCAGAGAAATCTGCCTTGGGGCCAATAACACTTCTACCGTAGCAGTAGCTTCTAAAGAAATGCGCTCGTTCGCAAAGCTGCCCAAATGAGTCAACAAGCTTGAATAGATTGTCTTGTACAAATCTGGCAGTCCGGTGTGGTCGCATGCCTCTTGGGCTGAGAACCCCCCAGAACCAGTGCCAAACTCGCTGTGGCGACATGCTCAGTCGGGCTGCCTCTCTGCAGCAAAATAAATAAGGAAGATACCAGCGCAAGGGCAAATTATTAACCAGTATCAAGTAAATTGGTATATAACGATAGGATTTTGTCTATATATTTTTCTCCTTGCCATGTTTTTGCCTGTTCTGTTGTTGCTGGCACTACAGCTGGCCGTGGCAAGCCAGTCTGATCACCTGCCAGCGTTCCTCGGTGACGGCACCCGCAACGAGCAAGATAACTTGTCAAGTCCTGCGCTTTTGGGCTTACGTTATATACCCTCGGTGTATCGGGGGGGGCGGCTGGGTGCAGGGCAACACAAAAGTTCCAGCCAGACAAACCAACCGTGCCCAACACTTTTGGCGAATAACCTGACAAGCAGACTTGGCCACATGGAGACCAAAGCGCAGTACCTGGCTCGTCCGTGGCAGCCCATACGCATCAATGTCCAGTTTGTCAATGTGGGCTCGGACTCCCAAATGGACCCTGCCAAAACA
>Ga0307982_1003921_pt1 | contig 11818 bp, 4 predicted proteins | sample OrgLakmetagen989_FD_201847 | JGI IMG/M metagenome (GOLD analysis project Ga0307982, IMG submission 201847) | Saline water microbial communities from Organic Lake, Antarctica - #989 | ecosystem: Environmental > Aquatic > Non-marine Saline and Alkaline > Saline | place: Antarctica: Organic Lake... | reverse complement strand
TCCACTTCATCTTTTTCGAAGAGGGCCGGCACCGCACCGGTGTTCAGAATGTTGTTGATGGACTCCAAGAAGCCCTCTTCGACCACATGTGCATCGGTGAACAGGAAGGTGGTCGGGATTGACGCCAGATCCGCGTACAGCGTCTTCAAATCCTCCTTGAACATGGTCTCGTTGTAGCCGCGGGTCAGCTGCACCGTAAACACACGGTAACCAGCGCAATACGACGCCAACATGACGTTGCTCTGTTTGCCGCTGCCCCCGACCCCAATGAGCAAGGCGTTGCCTCTCGGCATGCGAATGATGCGCATGATGCGGGTGATGTGCTCCAGCGCCATCTCAAACAGCACCAGCATGATTTTCTTGGCCGACTCCCCGTTGTAAATGTCGAGCACGTCGTCGAAGATTTGCTTCACAGCGTCGTAGCCGCCCAAGTCCTCGTACAAGCGCGGGTCTTCCTTGTCTTCGGCCAGCCGCGCTTTGGAGCACCGGAAGTCCCCGAACATCATGGGGTCCACGTTGGCCGCCTCGGCTGCGCTACCACTGAAGGCCCCACTCACGGCTTCGCTGATCTTGCCGCTCACAAGGGCCACGTCGGCTTCCGTAGCGAGCCGGTCGCAGAACACGCGCGTGCACTCGTTCCGGAACAGCCGCGCGATGGCGCCCTCCGTGGTGACTTTGTCGGTGGTCGCCAGGCAGCAGCCTTCAATGACCCGGGCCAAATCGCGCAGGTTGAAGATGTAGTGGAACTTGGTGGGGGTGGGCGGCAAATTCAGCACCACGTCGGAAAACACCGACAGGAGCGCGGGCGGGACCTTGACCAGAGCTCCCTTCACGTCGTCGGGGAAAGGCTCGAAGCGCGCCGTCAAAATGGCCGAAAGAATGCCCGTCAAGCAGGCGGCGTCGGGGTCGGTGAGGTTAATCACGTTGAAGAGAGCGTACATGCGCGGCGTGATGGGGTTGCGGCCCCCTCCTGGGGGACCCATCGCGGCAATGTAGTCCATGTCTTTGACGTACCTGTGGGGAAAAATAAGAAGCGAAAACAATGCATTAAACGGAGTATTCCTAAATTTTAGGGAAATTAGTAACCTGAGGGAAAAAATAGAATTTTATTTTTGGAACAACCAAACAAAATTGCATCACGTGATTCATACCTCGCCGAAAGGTCTTTGCCGCGGTCGTAGAAGAACCCGCGGCTCATGAGGGTTTGCAGCCAGGTAATGGGCTGCTGGGTGCCGTAAGCGTCCAACTTGGGCATGTTCAGATCGTCGATGAACATGCAGAGGCGCTTCCCCGCGGGTGGGCCATAAATGGACCCGCTCCGCTTGTCGATGTTCCCCTCCACGTTGGTTTGCACGTCTTGCGACTGGGTCCGCGACGAGAAGTTGAGCGTCAAGAGCACGTTCGTTTCCCGGTCCAGCTTTTGCATGTAGTTTTGAATGGTTAGAGTCTTGGCGGTGCCAGATTCCCCCACGAACAGAATCGGCTTGGCCTGAGCAAACTTCTCGAGCAAGTAGGTGTAGAGGCACGAGTCGGTAGTGGGGACCATGATTTCGTAGAATTTAAACGGCTTGGGCTGTTCGTACACTGGCACTCGGTCTTTCCACGCTTGCCAATCTTGGATGGAGACATCGTACACGAACTCATACAAGGTGCCTCCCTGAGGCATTTCGCCGCCCCCACCTTTGCTCCCCAAATCGCGCAAGAACTTATCGTACCGAATGCGAGAAGTGGCCGAGAGCGCAGCCCCAATCGACCAGGTGGCTGCAAACAAGAAGGTGCCCTCCAGAACCGCTTTTTCGTAGCCTACGGGGCCAATGCACGCGTTTTCTGCTTGCCCAGCCCGGATCTCGGGAGTCGCCCACAACGAGTCAATGGCGCAGCACAGTTGCTTCACCAGGTCAATGTCGGTGATGGGGATCACCAGCTCGAGCTTCGGGCACGCTTCGCCGTTCACCAGGCCCTTCAGAATCAGGTCAATGGACGCCGGCACGTACAGGTCAAAGAGCTCGAGCAGCCGCTGGGCTTCTGCAGCGTAGGCCTCGTCTACCTGGCGCCCGTTCCCGCAGCGCTGCTTCACCCACCGCTCGTAGAACGGCCGGTAGCCCAAATTCTTGGGGTCCACCCACACCATCCCGCAGCGCGACACCGTGGCCGGAGACGCGTACTGGAGGTCGAACACTTCGATGAGCTGCGCGCAGTGCGGCTGGAGGCGGATGCGCTCGCCGTTGGGCAGCGTCAAGAGCTTGTTGTCGTCCATCACCGAGTTCATGTTCTCGACCCAGAGCGCGTCCACGTCGCCGTCGTAAATCAGCCACCGAATTTCGTTTTCGCGGCCCGCCGGCAACGGCTGGTTGAGCTGCCGGAAGATGCAGCTGAGCACCCCGTCGGTCCAGTCGCGGGTCTCCGGGTCCATGAACCCGTACAGCTGGTGCAGGGGCTGGGCTTTCGGGTTGATGACCCACTGCTTGATGGTGATCCCCTGAGCCGGGTTGCGGGCCCACGCCAGGGCGTCCATCACCATGGTTTTGCCGCCCCCTGTAGGCCCCACGATCTGGGTGGTCCACCGCACCACCTGGGTCTCGTAAATTTGAAGGGCCTTGTTGACCTGGAACTCGAACACTTCCGGGTCGCTCTTGTAGCCGTTGTTGGTGTAGTACTCGCGGAGCGCGTCGCTGAGAGACGCAAACTGCACGCGCGGGCAGTCGAGCCCGGGGAACAGGTCGGTGATCATGCCCATGAAAAGGGGCACGTCCTCGAAGGTGAATTTGGGCATGTTGGAGTCGCGCAGCACGCGCATCAGGACCACGCGCTCGTCGAGGTCCGCGTACTGGCGCTTCAGGCCCCCCGCCAACACCAGCACCGTCTTGAGCGACCGCAGGCCGAAGTCGTAGTGGTACTGCTTGGACAGCACCGATTTGGCGAGACCATAAAGCACCGCCATCTTGCTCGCCAAGTTCCGAGCCGACTCGAAGCCTTCCGAAAAGAGCATGATTTCACTGATCATCCGCAGATCCGGCACCATCATCATCACGGGGCGGAACAGCGCTTGCAAGTTGTCAGGCAATTCGGTACGCCCTGCATAGCCCGGGTTCATGGTAACTGCACACAAAAGAAATGAGTGGAGAAGAAGAGAAGGAAGAGATGAGCACGAGATTTGTATATCAAGGTTCATAGGGGGCACATAAAAAGCTTGTGAGTAAGATGTGGTGTCTTAGCCAGTTCCATAAAAAAAGTGTCCTAAAGTACTGCGAAAGCAAACTTACTGAAGAAGCCGCAAGTGGCAAAGCCGGCCACGCGCTTGATGCGAATGGGGTTCGCCATCCCGATGTCCGCGAACTCGTCCATGTACACGATGCCGTTTTGAATCGCCTTGAGCTGCGCGGAGACCACCGACAGCACTTCGATGTTGATGCGGTTGAACTCGTCGAAGCAGCCCCACGCTCCCACTTGCACGAGCCCCGCGAAAATGGAGGCCATCGCCTTGTAGTCGAGGCCATCGCCGCAGTTGATCACAAAGCACGGCAGCGCAAGGCCCTTCGCCAAGTCCTTTGTGGTTTCCGTCTTGCCGGTGCCCGCCGGGCCCGCGGGGGCTCCACCCAGTTTGAAGGTCAGCGCTTGCGTGAGGGTCATGTAGCAGCGGTCCGTGAGCTCGGTGATCACCAGCCGTCCGTTCAGCCCCATGTACTCGTACCCATATTGAAAACTGCCCGTGCACTGGCGAATAATGCAGTTGTCCACGTCTTTGTCCCAGTAAAAGCGCAGCTGCGACTCCCACGCAAACTCCTTCGCGTTCATGACCGACTCGCGCACGAAGCTGTCGACGATGTCGCGCCCGTGCACGTCCAAGATCAGCATGGTGTTCACCTTGGAGCGCGTGTTCTTGTCCAAGTCGGTGCGCACCATCGCCACCATTGTGGTGAGCTCCGCGCTCAGCTTCGACGCCAGCTCTTTGATGGCGTACTTTTTGCCGTTTTTCACGCTCCGAAACGCGTCCTCGACTCCATAAGTCCAAAAGATTTGCGACGAGACCAGGGCCACCATGCCGATTTGGCCTTTCAGCCACTCCGTGCGAGTCTCGTGGCCGTACGCATAAACACCTGCCTTGGTGATCTTCAACAGCGACGCGTGCATTTCGTCTTCGACGTTGGTCATCCACACTTCTACGGGGCCTTCGATGGGGGTCGGCGTCACGTACGCGTACTTCTCGCGCTCCGAAGACTCTTGGCCCGTGATGGTGCGGTTGCCGCGGCCAAAGCCCAAGAACTTCACGTTGTCAAACAGCTTGAGCATGTGAGCTTGGATGTTGGTGGGGTCCGACGACCCCAAAATGCTCAGCAACTCGTCCGCCGAAATGAAGAAAAAGCGCGCGAAGGCGTTGCGCTTCGTGTCCAAATAGTCCGTCAGGCTCTTTTGCGACTTGTCCAGCCGGTCGCTGATGTCTGACAAGGTGCCCAGCTTGTCGTCTTGCGTGCAGGCTGCCACGATCAGCCGCTCTTGTGCCGTGGCCTTCATGATACCGATGAACTGCTTGTCGATCGCGTCGAACTTCTTGGCTTCGTCCGGCAGCTGCAAGCGAATGTCTTCGGCGCCGATGAAAATCGACTCCAGGTACTGCCACTTGCGCTGCACCGTGGACCACATGTCGAGGCACTCCATCACCAGGTTCAGCGTCTTGTCCCAGTAGGACACGTCCCGCACGAACTCGCCAATGAACCGGCTCCCCGCAATGGTCTGCAAGTTCAGCAACGTATCTTCGAGCTCGAGCTTCAGGTCGTCCTGCGGCACGAGCAGAAACCCGCGGTCTTTGCCGTCCTTGAAGTACGGCTCCATCAGGAGCTCCACTTTCTGCCAGCGCGACGAGACCTTGCCGATCTCGGTGGCGATCTTCATTTCTTGTACGGCCTCGTTCACGATCTCTTCGATCTGCTCAGTGAAGCGCGCGAGCCGCATGTTGAAGATGGCTTCGAGGTTGAGCGTCTTGGGGTTGTACTCGAACACGGTGCCCGTGACCTCCATCAACTTGCCCCTGTAAAATGAACAAGGTGGAAAAGAGAAGAGAGCAAAAGAAACATGGAAAGAGTGAGTTGAGTATACGAATTATGAAAGCACACATAAAAACACGCATGGTTGATATATAGTACTACAAGTTGAGAAATAGTTCTCTAACAAGGAAACACCCAACAACAAAGTATACAACCACTTCTTTTGACTTACCAGTGCCGCGGCTGCATAGCGTCGTTCTTGAGGCTCACGATGAGCGGCAAACTGTCTTTGAAGACGGCGATGGTAGTGGCCACGTCTTTGAACACGGGAATCGACCGCAGCTCTTCGGGGAACTTCTTGCACTTCTTCTCAATCGCTTCGCAGCCGTCTTGGAGCGACTTCACGTCGAGCTCCCCCCACAGCGTTGAGGACTGCGCGTCTTGGAAGTCCTTCTGGACCTGGTACAGGTCGTATATTTGGTGCATTTTCTCCAGGTCGGAGGCCACCCACGCCAGGTCCGGGTACGGCACGATGTCCAGCCCAAACAGCGACTGGGCGTTGGCGAGCTCGGCTTTGCGGCGGCTGGCCGCCTCCACTTGAGTGGTGTACTCCGCCACCATCTCCAGCCCCTTGTCCAAATCGCCGCTGATCCCCGGGCCCCCGTCGAGGTAGGCGCGCTTGAGGGCGCCCATTTGCTCCACGAACTCTTCGGTTTCGGTGATGGTCACCACCCGGAACTGCGCTTTGGTGTCGACCAGCCGCAAGTCGCGCGTCTTGGCGTCCACGAACAGCTGCCGGCAGCTGGCCGGCAGACCGACGGCGCGCTCGTGCTCTTCGGGCCCCACGCTGAGGCAGCCGAACATCTTCAGGGTGCGGTACCGCTCGACCACCTCGTTGTACGCCAACTCCACGTCCATCTGCTCCGCCTCAATGAACGCCACCGCGTTGAGCACGGCTTTCAGCGCGTCCAAGTCCGAGGTCTCGGTGCCCAAGCACTCCCGCCGCTGCTTGGCCAGCTTCGCTTCCATGCCCTCCAGCAAGCTCCGCGCGGAGTCGTGCAGCAGCGCCGCGTAGTCTTGCTTCCAGCCCCCCGCCACGTCCACCACTTCGGCTGCCAGCGCGCGGCCGTCGACCCGCAAGAAGCCGCACTGCGCGTGGGGCGGGCGCGTGGCGGCGTCGTCTACCATGGCCGCGTACCGGGCCAACTTGGAGTCGTAAAACACCACCGACGGGTTCTGCTTGCGGGTCATCTCCAAGGTCGCGCTGCGCTTCGACGACCACAGGCCTTCCTTGGCGTCGAACGCGCGCCAGGTGTCGAGCCACGCGTCGGCGTTGTTGGAGGTGCGGTGCACGAAATGGTTGAGTTCCAGCATGAGCCGCACCACCACGGGCGACTTGATCACCTCGTCGTAGAACGACACCACCACCGGGTCTTCGTCTTCCGAGAGCACGACCGGGGGCGCGACCAGGCAGGTGCCGCAGCCTTGCTCGTGGTCGAACATCCACCGCGGAAACACCCTCGCTGCTTCGACGAGGCCTCGCGTCACGCCTGTGAGGGTCTTGAGCACCGACGCCAGCGAGGGCGTTACTTGGAGGTCCGAGCCGCTGAACGCCGTCGACACTTGAAGCAGCCCCGAGCCCACTTCAGAGGACTGGAGCATGGCGAGCATGGTGGCCAGGGACCGCACCACTAGTGCGGTCACCGCGTTGAAGACTTTGGCTTCCCAGTACGCGTAGTAGCCGTTCATGGACGCGGACGCGCCGCTGTTGGTGCCCGCCACCTCTTCCTCCACCTTGAGCAGCAGCGGCGTCATGGACTTGTAGGCTTCGGCCAACGTCGCGAGCCGCGCCCGCTTCTTAACTTCGATCAGCGCAATGAACGTGGTAATCGACAGGGGCATCCGAGAGTTGGACTTGGCAGCAGATGCTGCAGCAGCAGCACCGGCGTCAGCAGCAGCAGCAGTAGGCGAGTCGTCGTCGTCGTCGTCCGCTGCGTCCTCGTTGGCGGCTGCGGCCGCTGCACTGATGGCTGCCATTTTCTCCTCCAAGTCGCCCACGGTGAAGAGCGCCGTGTTGGCAATGGTGTCGAGCACGTTTTGCATCGAGGAGCCGTGGCTGTGCACCGCGTCGAGCGCCGACTCGAAGGTGGTAATGGCCTGGTTGCACGCCAGGGTGAAGGCGGGAATGCGCTGGCTGGTCCAGTTGTAGCTGGTGAAGCCCGGGTGCAGCACCGTGAGCAGCGTTTTCTTGTGCCCCGACAGCAGCTTTTCTTCCGCGGGCGTGAGCGCCGCCAGCGTAGCGTGCAACCGCTTCAGCATGTTCTCCAAGCCCAGAGCGTAGAGCCGCAGCTGCGGCGACTGCAGCGTCACGCTCACCGCCGCCGGGGGCACCGAAAAGCCCATCGCATCCAGAGCACGCGACTCGGAGATGATGTCCAGCACAGACGCGCCGTGGCCAGTAGCGTGGCTGCGCCCCGCCCCCACTCCAGAGCCTACGCCCAGTGAACCTGCACCAATCGAGCCCGCAACGCTGGCACCGCCGCCGCCGGCTGCTGCCGCTGCTGCCTTGTGGTTTGGAACACTACCTGAAGGCGGGCCGAAGTTCACTGCGTACGGGGTCTTGGGCAGCGACTCCTTCTTCTTGCTTGCGTCGTGCTCGTGGTGTGCCCGGTGGCCGCCGTGGTGGTGATGGTGGTGATGCTCAGGGTTCACGGTGACTAGAAGCGGTTCCTTGAGCTTCGCCACGGCGTCCACTGCTTTCGTCGCCCAATTCTCGTACAAGCCTTGCACGTACGCGTCCACGGCCCGGGCAAAAGACAGGTAGTGCGCCTTCACCCGCTCCCCAAACGGCGACTCCAGCAGCCCTTCGCGGCTCCTGAACTTGAGCACCGTCCGTTTCGCGCGCTTGTAGAGGCCGGTGGCCCAGGCAATGGCACCTGCGATGGGGGGGTAGTCTTTGACCAAGGGCGGGTCCACTTTCCCAACCCGGAAGAGGTCTTCCAGCTGCTCGAGCTCTTCCTTGAACCGCTGCAAGATGTCCTGGTACCGCGCGGCAATGTGCGCGTTGATCGGCCCGCGGCTCTTGATGGTTTCGAACGACGTGACCAGGTCGAAGGCGCCTTCCGCTGACCGCAGCTCCTGAAACGCCGTCTCGATGAACTGCTTGCAGGTCTCCTCGATGTCGCCCACGCGCACGCGGAACTGGTCCATGGTCGCCACCCAAGCTTCCTTGAACGCGCGGTCGAAGACGTCGAAGCTCAGCTCGATGAACGGCTCCTTCAGTTCGCTCACGCTGATCAGCATCGCATCCACTTCGGACGCCCGCTTCCCCACGATGATCTTCACTTCAGGCGACAAGAAGCGGTGAAACTGCTCGAGCGTAGTGGTCACTTCCAACAAGTCGGTGCACACCGTCGCCATGTACCGCGACTTCCCAAACAGCCGCCGTCGGTCAAACTCCCAGGGCTGCCCCGACGACGCGGCAGAGTTGATGCGCTCGCGCACCGTGAGGTACGACGCTTCCCACTCGTTCAGGAGCGCGGCCGCGGACTCAATGGCGGCCGCCGCCTCCACCCCCGGCAGCTGCAGCACCGCGCCCACCCGCACCGCCGTGCTCACGCGCCGCGTCAGCTCGCCAGCCACGCGCTCCATGAGCGGCACGAGCTTTTCGTCGGTGTTGAACGAGCGCGACACGATCCACACCATGCGGATGGCGTTGAGCATGCTGGGCAGCGCCTCGCGGACTGCGTCGAAGGAGTCGTTGTGCACCCCACTGAAGTGCCGCTCCAGCGTCGACAAAAACTTGACGTTGTCCTTGGCTTCGGCGTGCTGCTTCAAGAGCTCCGACGCGAGCGCAGCGAATTCAACCACCAAGCCGCCGCTGTCGGAGGTGCGAAGCCGCGCCAAAAGTTCCGTCACAGGAGCTGCTTGAAGCTGCTCGTGCACGCCGCTCAAAGTCACGTTGCGGTCGCGCCAGTACGCAATTTCAGCCAGTGGACCCGCCGACGCAGGCACAACTTTAGCGTTCTCAACTTGCAAGAAAGTGCCCACTTCGCGCAGCCAGTCTTCTACGCACGACTCCATCTCGGCCGTCTCAGCGAAGGAAGGTGGGCCCGTCTTGGCCCTCTGCTTGCTTCCCTTCCCCGTGTTCACGGGAAACTTCAGTGTGACTTGCCCGCGCCGGCACTGGATTTCTTGAGACAGCACCAGCCCAAACCTCTCGACAGAGGACACTAGCAGATCACTGCCGTCGCTAGCTGCATTGGCAGCAGCCTTAGGCTCTGCAGCTGACGCCGCCTTCTCTGCCGCAGCTTGGGCTAAGCTCGGCAAATAAACGTTGCGAATAGTGTCTTCCATGTCAGTCAGTGCGTCCTTCGTGCGCACACCAAACTCCAAGCTCGCTAAGAGGCCGCCTGCGCCCGCAGTGTCTCGCGTCTTGATTAGAAACGCGTGCGGCGCCTGCGGCAATGAGACAGCGGACTTGTCATCATCGTGCGCCACCTCCGTGAACAACACCTTGTCCAGCGGCCCGCCAGTGTTATTCAGGAACAACGCCGACCCCGGTTTCGCATTGAAAAAGCGATTAATTACAAAGAGCGGGCCGTCTTCGTTGCACAAGCGCTCTTTAGCACCCCGAGCTGCCTCAGGGTCCAACACCATTTTGCTCAACACATCCGTGCCGAGCGCAAACTTGACGCTCGAGAGCAGCCATTGTATCTCGGTAGAATCCGCGTCCCACGACGCCATGGCACCCGCACTGCTGCCTGACGATGGCCTCCTTGCAGGATGATAGGCGGTTTACTCTACTCCACAGCCACCACAGCGCAGCGTTGGATAAAAAAATGGCTGGACTCTACACCAAACCCCAAAGGGGGGATTTCGGGGGGAAAGGCCTGTACACTGTACGGACTGTACACCTAAAATGCGCCCTCGCTTCTCTCCTCCTCTTCTCTCGTATTCACTTACCTCTCTGTGCTCTATTTCTACGTATCAATCCCATCTAGCACGATTTATCTGCGAACGCACGACCCGCGCATGCCCCTTTTTGGAAAGCCCTCGCGCTTCCGACTTTCAATAAACGGCGCATTGACCTCAAACCACGCCAATTCCAAGTCTGACATCGGACATAACTAAGGGAAAGCGGCTTCTGTCCTGTAATACTGAGGAGTGGATTGACTTGGTTACTCCGGCGGCAAAGAGGGCTCAAGATAGTAACTTCCCCCAGAACAAGGCAGAGAGAAAGGCGTGATGAGTGGTGTTCCTGTCCCTTGCTTAGTTGCTTACTCCCCCGAAAACCCCCGAGCCAGGCTTCCAGTCCGGCCCGGGGGACTCTTTATACGCCGATTAGATGGCACCCTGCCTGTTAGCTACTAAATCCAGTCCCCCCTCGGGGGGGGCTCAGAAAAACGAAGAACTCGAACTCGAACTAATACAAACCCAAATGACACAGAAGCCAATGCTGCGGGCAGAAGTGGGAATGCGCGTGCGTTGCGCAAACAAATCAAGTGCGGAGTGATACATGAGGGGGAGGGGCATTGGCCAAAATTCTCGCAAAAATTGTAAAAAGCGAGGCATTTGTGGGTAGCGCGCACTCCGCAGAAACAATAAACGAAGTCGAAATTATTACCGTGCTAAAACCTCTATAGCGCATATCGCAGCTGCTCGCAAAGGCTGTAATTTCTCGTCGTCTCGACGGTACATGGATCGTTCTCCATGGTTTCTGCGCCAAATAGCATACAAATTTTTGCACTCAATTTTCCCATATTCACTACACAATAATCTCAGACTGCGACGCGAAGTCGCGTTCACTAGGGCCCACCCTGCCGATTGTCCGGTAAGAACGTCTCGCCGGCTCTCTAAATCCCGTATTAACGGCGAGACGAACCCTCCCCCGTAAAGGGGAAGATTCCTCAATAACTCCACAACTCCCACATACATCAACACATCAATCATAGTTTGGTATTTCAGTTTTGTTTAGGTGCATAAAGGCAAATACCTCGCCAAGATTTCTTTTTGCTATTATTGGAAGTTTAGAGATTGATCCTTGATTCGTGTATCAGTATTCTATTCGCCATCAATAGACCTCTTATAAGGCGCAAATCAATTCTTTAGCTTTCGTGAAGCCCCTTTCCTGCGAGTGGATTGCAACTCGAGTTCGAGTTTTTTTTTCTGAGCCCCCCCGAGCGGGGACTGGATTTAGTTACTAACAGACATTTTCAAGAATTAAGGAATCGGGTATGCATAACGACCCTAAGGCTTAGTCACGTTCCGGCGCTCAAGGAAAGTCACATGCTCAGTGATGCGCGCCAATTGCTCAAGCCCTAGAGTAAGGGGGGGGCAAGAAGTAATGTAACGAAGATATAACTGACCAATGAAGCAAGAGAGCTATATGAACTTTAAGCGCACACTGGAACATACCGTTAAAAGGAATTGGTTTAGGCGGCAGTGGCACCACGTGAAAGACTCCGCCGTCCACGTCTTCGGAAGTCCAGCCCGCCTCGGTGGCGAGGGCCTTAGTAGCCGCGGCATCGAGTCCGAGTGCCATACTCGCGGCCTCAAGCTGGTTGATGATAGCGCGCAATAAGAGTGAAGAATAATTTGATGAAAGGAGAGAATGGTAAGAGAAAAGAAAAAAAGAAAAGCAAAGAACTGCCGCAGCTCTATAAACTGTAAACACGCTTTCAAATAGAACAAAGAACAGTAGAACTGCAGTAGGCATGGAAACTCGAACCTTAAGGACGGTGTAGGCGCGGCCGAGAAGATCCAATTGACGAGCGCGAAGCACCTCTAGAAGACATCAGCATGAGGTAAATTTTAGAAAATGTAAGAAAGCCAAA
>Ga0307982_1003920_pt1 | contig 11820 bp, 3 predicted proteins | sample OrgLakmetagen989_FD_201847 | JGI IMG/M metagenome (GOLD analysis project Ga0307982, IMG submission 201847) | Saline water microbial communities from Organic Lake, Antarctica - #989 | ecosystem: Environmental > Aquatic > Non-marine Saline and Alkaline > Saline | place: Antarctica: Organic Lake... | reverse complement strand
CGCCGTCTGTTGACTTGGAGCCCGTGGATGAGCAGGCAGCCCCACGGCAGGAGGCAGCAGGGCATGCTCGCCGCAGCTTGCGAGTGCTCAGTGCACACGAGCACGGCATAATGGCTGGCACCCTTGCGGAGGGCACTGCCCCTTTGGACCCCCCCTCAGATCCCCTCGAGGGGGGGCATGATGACGCTGCATCTGATTTGTCGGAAGGCAATGAAGTGCCTGGTATGCAGCAGGCAGGTGGGGATATGGAGGGCCCCTTGCCTCCCTTAGTGAGCAAGAGCCTAGTGAAGCATAAGCCCCGACCTGGGGAGAGCCCCCCCCGATTCTTTGGTGCAAGCCCCCCTTCACGCCGATTCGTGCACTTGCCTGCGCCATGGGTCGGCGAAGCCATCGCCAACCTCAGCCACGAAAGCATTCGGTTTGGAGACGTGCCCACTGGGCGCTGTACACATCGTGTGCTGGTGCTGTACAATTGCCGTGACGCTGGGGCTCTGAAGGCTGCAGTGGCGGCGGACCGGATGGCGCGGTCTCATGCGCTGGGAGTGGAGGCTGCACGCGCCGCCGGCAACGGCAGTGCAGCGATGGCTGCATCCTCTGTGACGGGGGAGGGCACGCTGTCAGGCCGCGGCAGCATCGGCGGGGGGGGCGCCTCTGTTGCTCTCAGCGCCACAGGCAGCCGTCGCCCACGAGGCAAGACCAATGTCGCCAGCCACGTGAAGGTGACCAACGCCGCCACCGCAGCTGCGCTGTCCTCAAAAGCTGGATCCACAGGGGGAGTAGGGGGGGTAGCCGACCGCAATGTGGGCAACGGTCGACACCCCGTACTGTTTGCGTGGGACGTGGCTTGTCCTGCAGTGGCCAGCGGTGCCCTACGTATCCACCCCGCCCGCGGCAGCATCCCACCTGGGGGGCATGTGGTGGTGCGTGTGACCCTGAATGCCCCAGGCACTCCTCAGCTGGTGGACTGCGACGTGCCCCTGCTGCTCAGTGTGTCCCCTGCGGAAATGGAGGACCAGGCCCGCCGGCTAGCACGCGGCACAGGAAAGGCGGGGGGGGCTGCCCCTGGCTCCGCGCTGTCCGCCACAAGTGGCAGTCAAAGGGGGTCAATGGGGGCTCGACGACCCGACCCCGTGCACGTCCCCGTCGCGCTGAAGAGCACCGCCGCCCGGGATTCCCGTGTGGCCTGCAGCAGAGCGGAGAAAAGAGCAGCATCAGGCCTCCCGGAAATCGACGGCTCAGCCAGGGGTGGCGCAGCTGCCGGGGGCGGCATGATGCTGAACCCCGCCACCAGCAATGCTGCACTGGCGTTTGGACAGATCCTGCTGGCGGGGGGGGCAGGGCGCAAGGCGGCTGAACCCAAGCCAGTTTTCCCCTCAGCAGGCATTGCAACCGTGACGGGGGCCGTGGGAGTGGGCCCATCCTCCGTCGCTGCCGCGGCCGCTGCTTCCCTGCGGAATGCCCGAGGCTTCACTGCGCAAGGCTTCCTTGCCCGGGCTGCATCAGCTGAGCGGGCGTCAGCTGATGCGGCCTCCATGCAGGCAGCTTTGCCAGACCACCCCTCCGCTGCCCAGCTGGCCCTGCAGGCATCTCACGAAGCGTCAGCCCGTGCCGCTGCTGCAGCCGCTGCATCGACGGGTGCACCCCCTCCCTCTGCGCTAGTGGGGTCAAGGGGGGCTGCACGGGCACAGGTTGCCACAGCCGCTGCCCCCCTCCCCCCCATGGGCCGCCTGCTGCTGCACGTGGCGGCCCGTGTCTCCAGCGAACAAGAGTTCATCAAGTCCCATGGACACCAGGCCCTGGCGGCATTTGCCGCAGCACCCCCTCTCACACCCGAAGCAGGGGGGGGCATGTCTCTGCCCATTCGCGCTCTACTGCCCACTGTAACAGATGAAGACGCTGGCTCAGGCGGCGGCAGCAGTAGGCACCTGGCTGCACTGCATGGCGTGGACAGCGGCGCTCTTGGCGAGGACGATGCTGCATTGATGGGAGATGTGCTCACAGGCATGCTGGCAGATGTGCTGGCAGAGGCAGGCGTCACACAGGCGTTCCACTCCCTGCAAAGCGAGGAGGCGCCCACCTTTGCTGCCATCCGGGCCACCAAGGCTGGCTCCTCCGCGGCAGGGGCCCTCCGGTCCTCCCGAGGGGGGGGTCACGCCAGTGCCCCAACCGGCCATGGCGCCACCCCCTTCGACAGGGCGTGGGTGCTGGATGGCGACGAGGCACAGGAGCTGGTGGGGCGCCTGATGGAGAATACTCTGTTGAACACGATCCGAGAGGCGGCAGGTGGGTCATTCGACGTCACCAGCCAGCCGCTGAATCTACACCACGTTGTGTAAAGATGAAAACGAACCACAACAAATACACCATTTTTAGCAATACATTGACAGACTACGTGTGCTTCCTTGGCAACAGCTCACATGACTCCTCCCATGTCGATGGCTTCAGCTTCTGCTGCAGAAATTGCTGGACGGCCGTACATGGGCGGCAAGTCCAAATACGTCTTGTCTGTCTTAGAAGGGAACGCAGCCTCGAAATCAAAAGATGCTTCCACAGCTCCTGCCGCACTGCCTGCGGCTGCAGAGCTGGATGCGATGGAAGACTTTGTGTTTGCTTTGCCATGCCTGAATTGAATCATGGGCCTGCGCCCATCGGAGCTGGCAGCTGCGCCCTGTGCAGAGCCACTTTGTGCAGCTGGTGCAGGCTTGCTGCCCTCCTTCGGAGCAGGTGCGGGTGCAGGGGCATTGCTGGCAGCCTTGCTGCCGCTGGATGCATTGCTGCTGCTGACTTCGCCGTCCGTGTCAATATGCGCAAGGACGGACCCAACTTCGACCTCCTCATCCTCCTGAGCTGCAAATGACTTCAACACACCGCTCACTGGAGAGCGCACATCGACTGCCACCTGCAAATAAACTGGGCTGAGGCTAGCTTGTGCGGAATTAGCAAAATCCGACACGCCTTGAGCCATTCGGCACCCAGAATGTGTGGGCTTGGATACACGGGACTCTACCAACCAACGCACCTTGTCTGTTGCAATTGTGCAAATAACTTCATCTTGCTGCACAGCATCACCAGGCTGCTTCAGAATCACGTCAACAGTGCCCTCCGTGATACTCTCTCCCATCACAGGCACCTCAATTGCATGTACTGCTGCACATGCTGAGGTCATGTGCAGTTGCCTAACATTAATCGGTGTCAAGTATTGCGGTGCTGCCAACTTCCGTGCAGTTTGTTGCACCACTGAAGCGGTAAATCTCCTCGCTGCCATGGCTGCGCTGAAGTGGACTCGGTACGCGGTTTCACAGCTTTAAAAGCGGAACCACTGCTGAATGGGAGTACGATAGAAACTCTCAGTAAAAGGGTAAAGATAGTTGGCAATAATGATCAATTTCTTTGGACTCCACCTGGCCCGAGGGCCCGTAGTAGCTTCACGGAGGCCAGCGAGCCCCCATGCTAAGTCAAGCCCCCAGCGACGAGATGCCCCGACACAACTGAAGAGGCCAGCGAGCCCTGTGCTCGAGCCATCGTCAAGAGGCAGTACCTTCCATTGGGGGTGCCTCGTGGCCCAATTCTCTCTATCGTCATGGGTGGCCATGAGTTGAGCACCTCCGGCCAGGCAGGGGGCTCCTGCCCTGCAAAGTGATGTACAGCTGCTCTGTAGAACAAACAGTGAATGCACCTGGCAAGGTCATTGTTTCTCAGACATCCAGACTCCACAAGCTGACTTTGGGGGGAGTGTCGAGTTTATCCGGTTGGCGGGGGGTTGCTGTCCCCGCCTGATCCCCAAAAGGGGGGCAGGCTTGTGCGCCTGCAGCAAAGAGAAGGCAAGTGCTCGCGGGTGAATTGTCTGCATGTATTCACTGTTGCCTGGTGTGTTGCCCTTGCAGCTGGAGTGCTCTCGCAGCCCCCCCTTGGTGCGCTGATTGCCAGGTAGGCTCGACGGGCAGCGGTGCCCCCAATGACCAGACATGTGTCATGTCGTGACAAGCATGCCTCCCACGCACACGCAGTGCAGTGCGTGCTGCAGCAGGCTACACACGTAACTCGCCATCGCACCCAGCCGTGCAGGCAGGATGGGGGGCAGCTTATGACGCCGTGGCACTGATGTTGTACACGGCTGCAAACTCGCCATGGCCGCTGTGGATCTTCAGTTTCAGGAATGTGGCCTCCACACCGCCGGCACCGATGCTCTCCAGATGCAGACCGTCGTCAGGCAGCTCTGCACGGCAATGAATGTGACGAGCGAGGCATTCAGACGGCAGCATGCAACTGGTACTGACCAGCTTTGATGATTTGTTGGAAATCACGTGGGGTGTCTCGGATGCTGCGCTCCACTGAAATCTCATGAGCTGCGCAAACACACAGCGTTTCTCTGGCGTTACTGAAGCTACAAGAATGTGGCGCAAACTGCCACACCGACGTGACATTGCCATACAAGCCGCACCATTGACAGAAAGCAGCTTAATTGTATTGATTGGTGTCTTTTTGGACAGCCGGACCACAATTTCTTGAGGGAAAATACCAGTTGTCACCCAAAAAGATTTCTTGTCCTCAGCCAAAGCGTCGCTCCCAGGATGGCCCTGAGCCAAAGATGTGACGTACGATACAGTGCTACCTGTACCAGGCTTCAATATATTTGCCATCGTGGATGTGTTTGTACAAGAGGGCAAACCTGACAGAAAAAAACACAACAGACAGATTGTCGTGTTGACACTCAGGCTACAGTGCTGTATGCATTCGTGGTGCCCAGCTTTGACCAACGCAATCCGCACAAGTATTTTACGTTAAAAAATCTATCGCTGCTTTCGCACAGAGCACAGGAATTTCCTGGGGGACGCTGGGTGATGGGGGCTCGTCTCGGGCTGGGCTGCTACCGAGTACGCACCCGCTGCGGAGAAAACTGACCACCAGTGTCCAGCATGTCTGCTAAATCCTGCAATGGGTGCCGTGTACCTGCTTTGCCATCGACGTTTCCCTGGCGTTTTGTCCCTGGTTCGGCGGCGTCACTGTCTGAGCTGCTGTCCTCTAAACTGACTGTGGCCACAGGAACCGCACCCCCCTTGACATGCTTTGCGGATTCTGATCGGCGTTTTCGCCTGGGCAGCATGGACCGTGTGGGCACATGGCCTGCAGCTGCTGCCGGCGCTAGTCGCTGGGGATCGGCAGATGTGCGGGCTGCCACTGCAAGCAGCGCCTTGTTCTGAGCCAGTGCGCGTCCCAGTTGCAGCCACTGCGCGCGTTGCAAGCGCATTTCTGTCGCCCAATTGCACGCTAGAGCCACGAAGCCACGGGGGAGGGCGCACTGTTCGGTCTCTCCTGCTGCAGCACGCAGAACAGTCTCCAGCGCCTGTGGGTCAGGTTGGGGTGTTACGCCTTGAGACACTTTCAGTGCAAGCTCAGTCATGTACGTGACTGCACTGGCTGCCTGAGTTGACGTTGCTGCAGCAGCGCTGCGCGCAATTGCACCCGAAGGCAGCTGCAGTATGGCGCACTGGGCAGTGCTGGGCTGATGTGTGTTCGCAGTTGCAGTGCGGAACAGCGCCAGAGAGCGCTGCACAGCACTAGTGCCTGGAACGCCTCCTCGGCCTAGTGCCGCCCACCGCTCAGTTGCAACTGGTTGCTTTCCTGCACCGGGCTGGGATGTGAGGTACTCATCCGCAAATGCCGAAGTGTGCTGTAGCCACCCAGCGGCAGCAGAGCTCCATTCTGCGCTGCTGCTACCGCTGTGCCCTGTGTGCGCAGTGGATGCACATGCCATTAAACCGCCCACCGCCAGCACCGTCACTGCAGCTGCGTCTTGTACGGAGCAGAGGAGGCCTCGCCCCGCTGCCGGATGACAGGCAGCCCCATCCGCACCTTGCGTCTCCAAGGCACTCAGAACACCAACATGTGTTCTGCCCTCACTAGTGTCATTGCTATTGGCTGCAGCTGCTTTGCGGAGCAGGGCTTGCGCCAAGGCGCGGTCAACAAGCGCCCCCACACTGGCAAGGGCCCCTTGCAAGGGGGGTGACAGCCCCCCCCTATCCACCCCCTCAGAAGGGACCCCCAAATGTGGGCACTGCAGCCCAAAGCATGTGTGCAATACCATGTTGAGCGCAGACAGCGCAGCCTGTGTTCTCGGTGAACTGTTCCATGCTGGTACCAAGCGCCCTTGTGGTGGAAATTCCTGGATAACATTGTCGCCACACTGGGCGTCCGTATATGCCATGGGCATCGCCTGGCAGTGTGCTTGCCACTTTGCATTGCTTGCCTTGGGGGGTGTTGGGAGTGCAACTGCGAACGATCCTCCCCGGAACACTGCACTGTGCAGCGCAGCATGTAGCAGGCACTTGGCTGCAAACAAGTCCACGCCCAGTTTGTTGGCGGTGGGCACGCCACTGCCGTTGGTAGCGGCTTGCAGCATTGCCCACAGCTCAGAGTGGTGTGAGCTCGACAGCTGAGCAACTCGTGTGCTTACAGCCGTGGCCAGGCTGCGGCCCACTCGAAACAGCACATCCCGGCTGGGCTGTTCCACTGCAGCTGAGGTCTGTTCCAGATATGCCAGGGCTGCCACCACTGCAGGTGCCTGCATCACCTGCGCTGCAAAAGCCTGCATCACCGGTCGCCGGCATGCCGCCCGCAGCGTCCCCAGAGCAAACGGCAAGAGGGCCCATCTGGAGTGCGCAGAGGCGGCTGCAGCCACCGCAACCGTGCGCTGGGTGTCGCCTGCATCACATACCAGTAGGTTGCCAGCAGGGGGGGGGGCTACCGGCGCGTGTTGCCCCCCCCCCAGGCGCTGTAGATACACATGGGTGGCGGCTTGCAGGGCACTAGCAAGATCAGGCACACTGGCTAGTGCAGTGCGCAGCACGCCGCTACTAACAGGCCAGGGGCACAGGGCAGGAGCACACCAGCGCAACATGGCCGCGTCGCCTACTGCCAGCTGTAGTTCGGCCATAGCAGAGGTGAGATTTCCGACCCCCCCGCCTTGCCCTGTGATGGGGGGTCGCTTGCTGCCCACTGTGTGCTGCAGTGCTGCCACAATCAGCCGTGGAGCAGAGCGCAGGGTCACCGCAGCTGCAGCCAGGGCCTGCTGCATGGGGGGCCCCTGCAATTCCTGCAGGCCCCCCCCAATAGCTGGTCGCAGCTGTGAAAATGCATAAGAATGAGAATGCGCTGCCACAGCCATGCTGCCACGCTGCAGTAGCCCCCCTTCACCCCCTGCTTGTGCCGCTGCCACCGCCACCTCCTGCGCTGCTGTCCGCAGTAGCCCCCTCCCCCTCAGCAGGGCGGGCAGGGGGGTCACCCGCAGCACAGCCAGGGCGCCACTGGGTAAGCACATCAGAGCGCCGCTGTCCAGCAGCTGCTGAAACTGGGACACGACAGGGCATGCATCCACTTGTATCCGTGGCCGGGGGACGTGAGGGGGGGATACGGCCTGTGCTGAGGGGGGGGTCGCTGTAGACCCCGGTGCATTCTGGGGGGGGTCGTCAGGGGCCGCACCGGATATGGTGGGCGTCGGGTCAACAATCCTGAAGTGAATGTGGGGGAATGCTGACGACACACCTTTTTGCTCCTGGCTGCCAGGCGTGGGGGGGGCTGCGATGTCGCGTGGTATGGGCGCCTGGGCGGCGAAGAGGCTGTTGCTGCTGCCACCGCCGCCTGCGGGCTGCGGGGCCTTGTCTGGGGGGGAGCTGCTGTGGACACTGGGGGGACATGTGTGGCGGCGGGCAATGCGCGGGGGGCTGCTGTCACCGCTGTCTGCCCTGGGAGGGGGGGGGCTAGACGTAGATGGAGGGGGGGGCATGGATGCTACACGGGGTGTCCCGCCGCTAGTCTTCAGCTCAAGGGTGGGGTTCGCATTTCTCCGCCCTGGCTGTGGAGCTGGCGCCGCGCTGGTCTGTTGCCGCCCCCCTTGGCGCCATGAGAGGGGCAGCGGAACCGGGAATGGCGGAATGCGGGCACGCACAGTCTTCAGCCCAGGGCAATACGCAGTGGGCTTGGCAGGGGGGGGGTGCGGTGCAGGCGAGGCAGCCACTGACTGCACAAACACACAAGGGGGTGATGGGCTGCGGGCTTCTGTTGTGCACAGGTCGTCATGATCAGCTGCAGCCCCCCCATTTTCGACCTCATCCCCCCGCCCCTCCGGTTCGTCTGCGCGAACAGGCCTAAGGGTGGACAGGGGGGCTGCACGAGACGTGCTTCCATGGGCGGGCGTGGGACTGAGCCTAGCGCCATCGGGCCTGCTCTCACTGCTGGTGCTGCTAACAGCACTGTCTGGTCGCTGTTGCGACCAGGATTGCCCAGGGGTGGCAGGTCGAACAGGCGAGGCTGCCGCCACTGTTTGGAAAAACACCTTCTCAGGACTGCTGTCCACTGCAGCGGTGTCCACGTGGTCCAACTTGAACTTGAACAACCGCTTCGTTGTTCCGCGCTCCACAGGGCGATGGGCCCACAGATCGGCAGCTGCCTGCACCGCTGCGAGTGCGGCAGGTGACAGCCCCCCCATTACAGGGGCAGCAGGGGGGGGGCTATGGGCCGACTTCAGGGGGGGCTTGTGGTCCGGCACATCGTCAGTTTCGCTTTCATCACTACTGCTGCGGTCAGACCGGTCTGTGTGGGTTTCAGATGCGCTGCTGTCGCCAGCTGCACTGCACCCTCCGCTGCCGCTGTCGCTACCAGCGTCTGACTGAGGATTGGGGCTATCAGCGGCAAGGGCACAGGCAGGTACGGCCACAGCTGGCACTGCCTGGGCAGGCATGGGCTGACGGTGCGCGCCATCGCTATCACCCAGCGAACTGCTGCTACTGCTGCTGCTGCTGCTGCTACTGCCGCTACTGCGGCTGCTCGGTTGCGTGTGGCTGGAAGCTGGGGAGCCATATTGCCCCCCCTGTACCCCCCTTATCACGCCTGGGGCCCGCAGCGGCGTGTCGGGATCGGCATGTGCGCGCGATAGCTGGGGATGCAGTACCGTGCCAGCCCGGCGGGTAGGCGCCCTGCCCTGCCGCACCCCCCCCCGCATGTGTGCCCCGAAGGCCCCCAGGGAAGATTGCGCTGCTATAGGTAGCTGCCCCCCTGAGAAGCCTCTCTCGCTGCCACTGCCACTGCCACTGTCACTGTCACTGCTGGTGCTTGGAGGCTGGGTGGATGAGTCATCACGTCCATCTCCCCCCCCTGCTGCTGCTCCCGTCTGCAGAGCGCCCCTGTTGATGGGCGGTGCTGGGACGGCAGCTTGTTGGCCGCCAGGAACTCCCGCGCACATGCTGTGAGCGGCAGGCAGTACAGGCGGGGGCGGATGGCACTCAGGCGCAGTGTCGCCACGCAGGGCACGCAGCACCCATCTGGCGTGCAGGAGTGCCTCTGCTGCTCCAGAAACCCCTAGGCCCCGCAAGTGCGGTACCACGTCGCCCCGGGGAGGGGGTGGGGTAGACACAGATGCACCTGCGGGGGGGGTGCCAGAGTTACGGTGTGTGGTGTGGTGGGTCGGTGCAGACGCGTGTACTGTGCTCCAGTCCCGCTGGCGCCCATCTGTGAAGGATGCCGCTGGGAGCGCAACTGGGGGCTCATCATCATTAGCGTGCATGCCTGCCCCGGCCGTGCTGGCTGAAGCTGCCTGTGGTGCCGCAGCGGGGACAGCCTGTATGGCAGCACGCGTCTCCTGACAGTGTACCAGCCAGGCATACCATGCTGCAGTGTGGGGGGTTGGAGGGGGGGGTGGTAGGACCCCCCCCTCACCCCCCCCGGCAGCGACACCCTGGGCCAGTCCAGCTTCCCATTGAAATCGCGCCGCCTTCGGTACTTGAATTGCATCAAGCGGCATTCCACGCAGACCAGGCCAGGTGGGTCCGAACACACCCCTCATGGTGGCCACTAGGGGGGTGCGGGGGGGGGCTGAAACCCCCGCTGCCGCCACCCCACACAATACGGCGCGCTGCCACGCCTCAGCTCTCAGCACACTGGAGAAGGCAAGTAGCAGGCCATCAGGGTAGCGTACAGTGCGCAACTTCAGGCCACGGTCTGCTGGGCGCCAAGGTACCCTCCCCTCACCCCCCTCCTGCCGATTGGCTGGCTTGGACAGCCTAGCCTTGACAGCAGCAAACAGGCTGGCAGTCTTGGTGGGCACTGACACTTCAGGGGTGCGTGCCACGCTGCAGTCGTGCAGCTCTTGAAGGCTCACGCTGACGATGCCAGCTGGGGATGAGGATGACAGCTGCCGCGCCGACTGCAGCAGGCCATCTGCGGTGGCGAGGCGGTCGGTAGCGTGGGGCTGTCGCTGAGATGTAGCACGGGTGCCGCTGCGCCTTGTGCCCTCTGAAGCCTCCAATGCATCCAGCTGTGACCACAGGGAGTCGTCAGGCTGGCGGGTGGCGCCCCCTCCAGTGGCAGTGCGTGCGGCCAGCAGCTGGGCCTCCGGGCCTGCACCCAGAAACAAGTTGGGCGGCTGGGCCCACACCCACACACGCACCCGGCCGATGCAAATCACAGGGGCGCTGTCGGTAATGGGGGAGGCGAGGGTGCTCATGGAGGGTGCAGCCCGCCTGTGAGCCCCGCTTGGCGCCAGAACAAACAGCTCCGCCCAGCCGTGTGCTGTGCCGGGGGGCAGCTGCTGCATCACCTGCAGTGCACTTGGCAGCGAAGCAGCACTTGTGCCGGGCAGGGGTGTGTGTGGAAGGCTGGCTTCTTCTCGACTGGGGGGAATCTGCTGAGTCCATTGCCTGTCTGGGGGCGTGTGCGATGCGGCAGATGCAGTGGCAGCGACTGTGTGTGCTGCCCCTTGTGCTGTGAAGCCCGGGGGGACATCGATGAGGAGGGGGTCGCTCCTGAGCAGGGGGGGGTCCATATATGAGCCTGTATTGCTGAACGGTGCTGCTTGTGGTACGGCTTCGCTGGTAGCAGTAGGCTCCACCCACACTGCATGCCCCCCAGCTGGAGGGGTCGAGGGGGGGCTCCGTGGTTCTGAGAAGCGGAGGCGCCCCCCCCCTCCCATCAGCCGCTGCACGGCACCCTTCCACCCCATTTTGCGACGCCCAGGTGCAGTGGATCCGCTCACACCGCTGCCGTTCTTGCGCTGGGTGTCGGAGAGGGGGGGGGGTAGAGCAGCAGCGGCGGCCGCTTGCTCCTGTGCCAACATGCTGTCAGCCATACTCGCCGGGAACAGCAGTGACGATGCCCCTGGCAGCTCTGTACCGGGGCTGAGCTCAGCAGATTCATACATCCTCTCGCTATGGGCTGTCTGGTGCTGTGTAGGCGACAAAAGGGGTGAGGCAGGGGGGCGCGGCACCAAGTTACCCCCCCCCGCCTGCGCAATGCCACTACTGCCCTCAGTCTGCGCCATAGAAGTACGACTGGCTGCCCGTGCAATGTGTGGGCGATCCCACCAGGCATGGTGCTGCAGGAGATCAGCTCGTTGCCCCACCCCCGTATTGCCCGCAGCGGCGGCAGCGGCTGGGTGCAGCCTAGCGCCTGAAGCCCCCCCCCTATACACCTCATCTCTGGATGCACGACTGTAGACAGGGTTTGGTTGTTTGGAGCTGCTGCTGTCGTGTCTGCCGCCACGGACAGGCTGTTGCCGCGCCCAAGCTCGCTGACTGGCCCGCACTGCAGCTGCCCGCTGAGCCACCGAGATACCGTTTCTGCTTGCAGTTGAAGAAGGCGGGCTGAGCAAACCAGGTGAAACGACTGCATGCAGTGCTTCCAGTCCTGATGTGTACGTGCTCCCAGTGTCGCCTCCGTGGGTGAACTTGCCGTGTTTCGGCTCCTGAGAGAACTTGCCGTGTTCCAGTTCCTGGTTGCCCTCCAATGCGCCACCTGGTGTTCTGGGTGAAACGTCTGCAGAAGCTGCGT
>Ga0307982_1003919_pt1 | contig 11820 bp, 5 predicted proteins | sample OrgLakmetagen989_FD_201847 | JGI IMG/M metagenome (GOLD analysis project Ga0307982, IMG submission 201847) | Saline water microbial communities from Organic Lake, Antarctica - #989 | ecosystem: Environmental > Aquatic > Non-marine Saline and Alkaline > Saline | place: Antarctica: Organic Lake... | reverse complement strand
CTTGAGACCCTACATGTGGCCCCCCTCATGGGCGGTCTGCGGCCCCTCCTCGTCGGGGTCCTCACTACGCTAAGACCCTACCCACAAGGGGGGTCTCTGCTGACCTGCGTAACGGAGGTCACTCGCTTTGTCAGCGCCAGCAGCAGCAAGTCCAAGAACCTGCACCGCTTGGCTGCCACAAAATAAGTGTTCTCGGGGATTTTAGTGCCCCGCACTACTTGATGCTTTTCTCACGAGTCAAGTAGGCCCGGTATAGTTCGACCGCTAGTCTTCGCGGAAATTGCATCCAAATGACGACTCGCCCTGGGCAGTTGTCCGGCTTGGCCACTTTAGCTCAGGAATTTCAGTCCTTGAGTGGGCTGTTCACTCGAGTAGTCGAGTATGCCCGCGAATTTGTAGCCAGTGATGAGGTTGCTCTCTTCACTGTTGTGGGAAGCGATGAGCTGCACCTGGCAGCCAGACAGGCTGACGAAGGACATGTGCGTTGCGTCTGCCTTGCGTCGTGAGAACACACATTGCAGCGCGTGACTTTTCGCAGACCCTACCTGAGACAATCTCCTCTGTTGCTATGGACTGCTGCAGCTTGAGGCAGACCGTGCTCATTCAGGGTAAGTCGGCGTTTCACTGCGCGTATGTCGCAAGCACTTTGAGGCTCGCGCCCACTTTTCGCCTCGCAGACGTGCATGAGTCACCCTTGTACCAGGGAGCATATTTCAGTCCACCAGCTAAGCAAATCCGTTCAGTTTTGGCGGTCCCCTTGTTGAACAATGCCGGGAATGTCGTGGCGGCTCTGCAGGTGTCACGGTGCGACGCCGACTCTGATGGCGAAGGCCTTTCAAGCTATTTTACAGCTGATGATGCCCATGTGCTGGAAAGTGCTGCTACATTCACGCAGATGGTACGTGCCTCATCGCTCTAGGTGCTGCTGTGGGAGGAGCCAGCAGAGCTCATCGACGCCGTTCGCGGTCGCTGCCACTAATTTGGTGCATTTCGCTTCCACTACACATTTTATTCACATCTTTTCATTCGCAGGCAATGCATTCCATGAGTGTTGCAATGCAAGCCGAGCAAGTGCAGCATGTCAACGATGCGCTCTTGCAGCTGACAAAAGAGCTGGCTGCAGATGTCGATGTCGCATCGCTGGCAGCAACGGTCACTTCTCGGCTCAAGTGGCTTCTGCATGCAGCGACGGTCAATTTTTTCTTGGTTGACAAAAGTACTGAATCATTGGTGTGGCTGCAACCTATGTCTGAACCCGGAGCTGCTGAGGCCATTGTGGCTCCTGTGAAGTTTCCCATGAAGCACGGCTTAGTGGGGCTCGTTGCTTCAGAAGGAGATGCGCTCATCATGGAAAAAGCCTTCAAGCACCCCAAATTTGACTACACCATCGACCAATGCAATGTTGTTCCGCCTGGTGTGGACAGCAGCGGGTCTCCACAGCCTGGCAGTGCTGGCCTGCGTGACCTGCACGGCACGGCCCAAGACTCACGAATTCCCAGCACGCCGCCAGCCACGTCGCGCAGCTCAAGCACCGATGCGAGCCTGCCAGCCCTCGGCGGCCAATTACGGAGTGGGTCGCTGTCCATGATGCGCTCAACATCAAGCTCTGATATGAACCTTCCACAAATGCGGCAAGGCGTGCCGTTGTCGCTGTCGTTGAGCACTGCACCAACCTCGGCCAAAATCCGCCGAAAGTCAGCCCTGGCCAATTCGCTGGGCGCGTCAGACCAGCCAGCAAGTGCACTCCCAACAGGAGTAAATGTGCTTTCTTGCCTTATTGTCCCCGTGAAAGACTCAGAAGGGCAAGTTGTTGCTGTCATTCAGGCAGTGAACAAAACGCTTGGTGGTGCCACCAGCAGCAAGGGCCAAGCATCCAGCTCTGACAGCCAGCAGAGGCGCTCTAATGCCTATGGAGGACACTGGGCTGGTGACAGCACCCCTGTACCCACTGAGCAGGAAGGCAAGCCACTGCGACAGCGTTTCACTGAGCCAAATTTGCTCGCTGCGGTGCCTCGGCCTGGCACTTCCCCGGTGGTCATCAAGCGCGGGCAGCAATCCACTCCATCTGGCAACAGCACGTCACCGCTGCCTGGTGGATGTAGGCGCCAACGCAGCAGGACAGAGACGTCCGACGTCATGCTTGTGACGTCCACCACGTCCAACCGATCCGCCATGGCCTCACCTCGCCGTCAGCGTTTTGCAGCAGGCGGCGACGGTGCCGTGGTCTCTCCCTCCTCCACTGTGGGCTCCGGCAGCCTGCTGCCCTCCTCGCCACAGGCAGACTCGCCCAACCATGTGCTGAGGATACTTTCTAACCAAGACTCTGGTGTATTTGCAGGCAGTGCTGACCGGCTGCTGCTCTTGACTGGCAGGGCTGAGAGCTTGGACAGCGACTCTTCCCTGCTGGATGCTGATGTGCGGGGGGTGGTTCCATATATCCAGGGGGGCACAGGTATCAACCTGCCCTCCTCGCACGCCCCCCCCCACAACTCCCCTCTGCAGCCCCCCCATGCAGCCTCAGCCTGGGGGGCGGACCATCCCATGGAGCGCAAAGGCTCGAACTCTTCCGGTGTGCCTGTGCGCCGAGTACAAAGCGCAGGGGATAAGGATGGCGTGGTGGGTGCGTGGGGGCTGCTGCCGGCCTCTGAGCACCTGCGCAACTCAGTCATCCCGTTCACCGCCAGCGACGCCAGCGTGGCCGAGGGCGTCTCCGCTTCAGTGGGCGTCTGCCTGCAGAAAGCCCTCATGTTTGAAGCCATTTCACAGGCGCAGCGGCAGACTGCTGCGATGCTGGACATCGTCAAGGCTACATCTGAGGAGCGCGACATTGCTCAGCTGATGCGCCGCATGGTGGGCGCAGTGTTCCGAGCTCTTGAGGCTGACCGGGTGACTCTGTTCCTTGCTGACCACGCCGCGAAGGAGCTGTGGGTGCTTGTTTCGCGCGGCGACGTGGATGGCGTGCGGGTGCCCATGAGCCGCGGCATTGTGGGGCATGTGGCCACCACTGGGGTCATGTTCGCGGTGCGCGATGCTTACCGCTGCGAACTGTTCAATGGCGACATCGACCGCAGCACCGGGTACCACACCAAGTCGGTGCTGTGTATGCCGGTAGTGGACGACAGGGGGCACGTGGTGGCGGTGGTGGAAGCCCTAAACAAACTGTCGCCATTTGAGAAAGCACGTCGCGCCGCGACCGACAGCAAAGACACCTTCCGCCTGGAGCAGTACGACGAGGCACAGGCTGGGGCACCCCCCTCTGCCCGCAGTGCGTCGCGGCAGAACTCCCTGAATGCTGGCTCCGCCCCGCGCGCCCGCAGTGGGGACAGCTCTGCCACCCCCCGCTTCAGGGTGCTCTCCCCCTCCCAAAGCGGAAAGCCTGCTGGCCGCCGCTTGACCCGGGGCCGCAGCGCCACCGCGTCTGACATCGGCGTGGCAATGCGGCAGGAGGGCCTGCTGGGCGGGCTGGGCTTGGGCCTGCTGCCCGCCAGTGCCAGCCACGACACAGATGGCAGCGACGCCCGTGCAGCCGCCATGGGCCTGGTGCGCAGCCCTCTGGCGTCTCCCACACCAAGTCCCTCCGGCAGCAGTGCAGGCAGCACAGTGCTGGGCGATGCCCCCACCAGCCGTCCCAGGGTGCGCCGGACATCAGGCAGCGGCCCCGCCCGGCACGCATCATTTGCATCGCCGTCAGCGTCGCCGTCCGCATCACCCCCCCCATCACCAGTCATGCAGGCGCTGTCGCGGCTGGTGCCGGCTGGGGGCACTCGCTTGGGGTCGTCTCTACACGCCACAGTGGCCAGTGCTTCGGCTGGCTCGGGGCCGCGGGCAGGAGCAGTGAGCCCCCCCACGCCCCCCCCCCTTGAGGAGGACATGGGTCTCTCTGCCGTACGGCCCATGTATCTCCCCTCACGACCGCCGTCTTCTCCCTCGAAATCCCAAAGCGAAGGTGCGTCTGGCAAAGGGGGGCTGTTTGCCCCCTCCTCCCCCTTCGCCGCCCTCTCGGTGCACACTGGCGGGGACTGCTCCCCCGTGCCCCCCCCACGCAGCATGCGCAAGCAAAACAGTGCGCCCATGATGGTTCCCAAGGGGGGCATGGGGCGCGTGGTTTCCCCCCCTGCACCCCCCCCCCGCCCCGAAGACAGCACCCCCACACCTGGGGGCTCTACCAGCCAAAACTCCCTCAAGGCACATGTGGAGAAATCATCCGCCTTTGTGGAGTTTAGCGTTCAGGACATCCAGGTGCTGGAGGCCTGCTGCGCTGAGATGGTGCAGTCGCTAGCACAGCACAGCCTGCGCATGCTGGCGCAGAAGCGGTCCCGGGACGGGGGCATGCTTGCGCCGGCACAAGGCGCCTCCCCGGTGCACGGGCGCGTGAAGCGCATGTCTCGCACATCCTCTAACGGATCCATGGCCAGCGGCAGCCACGCAGGCGAATCGCCCGCCGGGTGCAGCCAGGGCAGCGGGGGAGACGTGGTGCCGCTGCTAGACCTTGCCCCCGAGCAGCGGGGCATGGGGTTCGTGGACTCCGCTGTGGAGGCAAAGGCGGGCAGTGGGCCCATGTCCCAGTCCCAGATGCACAACGCCATGTCGTCCTTCCTCTCCTCGTACATGACGTCTGTGGAGGGCGATGTGTCGGGAGCGGCAGCTGGAACACCGGCGCCCACCACCCCCGCGTTCCGACCCACCTCCAGACGAGCCAGCATGGCCAATGTGCGCAGCTTTCGCTCAGGGCACAAGCGCAGCAACACGATGCAGGCCCCAGTGAGTGGCGCCACCAGCGCTGCCGCAGGGGGTGTGGGGGGGTTCGCAGCAGACTCCCCCCCCTGGTCTGCCAGAGGCTCAGGGCAGCCCGCCGCGGACCCCTCCATGTTGAAGCGCTCCGTGTCAGCTCGTACCCGGGGCGGGGACGGCGGCCTCCTGCTCTCCCGCAGCGGCTCCTGTGCCAGCATGAGCAAGCTGTCCACCACCTCTGCCTCCAGCGCCACGTCAGACATGTCCAGCACTAGTGCAGGGGTGGCCAGCACCAGTGGCAATGGGGGCACGCACAGCATTGCACATGGGCTCAGCAGCCGCACCATGACGACGGCTGCCTCCTTCACCACGGCCAGTGTGGGGGTGCTTGAAGAGGAGGATGAGGGGGCCTCCCCTGATGCTGGGGAGTCTGTTGTGGCCTGCAGGCGCACAGGTGTGTCCTGGAATGACATGGCTGCCAACGGCACTGGGGCGCTGGAGACAGTGGCGCGAGTGCGCAGTCTTGCCGGGCTTGACGAGGAGCCCGTGAGCAATGAGGGGGGAGACACCCTCGCTGTGAAAGGCATCCCCGAGGAGAGCGACGAATCCCCCATGGCGGGCATGCGTGTGACCCTGCAGGATGCCCGGGATGAGCTGAAGCAGAAGCGCCCCCTGCCCTCTCCGCTGCAGTTTGAGCGGGCTGCCACATCCACCTCCACGGCGCCCGGGCCCCCCACGGTGCCTGGCCCCCCAGGCAACTTCAACTTTGAGAACATGGCGGTGAACACCAGCGACAGCGTGAGCTCCCCCATGCCTGCTGCAGGGGATGACGAGGAGATCGACGATGCAGACCGGTACCCATCTGGCAACGCCAGCGTCACCCTGCAGCACCACGACGTGGCAGATGTGCATGACTTCAATCCCGCCACTGACGTGTTTTCCCGCAGCCCAGGCGACACCACTCCTCGCGCTACCAGCTCGGATGCTGCTGGGAACTGCTCCCCGGTGGCCTTGGCCCGTGGCGGCGGCTCATCGGCCCTCCACACCCTGAATGAGCTCTGCAGCGAGCCAGCCGCACTGGGAGGTGTTGACCTGGAGAAAGGTACGCAGCATGTGCCCGGGGTACCGGTGACTGTGCTGCCACTGGTTGTGGGCGCTGCCGATGCCATAGCGGTGCTGGGCACAGATGAAGGAGCTCACACGGAAGCAGGCAGCGACGGACACAGCCTGATGTCCGCTGGCTCCAACTCCTCTCAGGGGGGGCGTGCCTCTGTCACAGTGCACGCCGAACTCGGCGCATACATTCCCGCCGCCCTCACCAGCGAGCGGTGCCAGCTGGTGCTCATGCCGGTGCCAACAATGGAAGCCGTGCACGCCGCCGTGACAGCAGACATCTCAGACGAGCAACTAGACCGCCGCATCCAGCGTGTGCTGAACCAGGGCAGCTCTGTGCGCTTCCCTGTCCCCGGCGCCCCTGCCCCCATGGTCGTCTCTGCCTGGTGCGACGCCGTCATGAACGGAAACCTGCCCGACATCGACACGTGGGCATTCCGCCCCTGGGACATCCCCATGGACCTCATGCCTGTCGTGTTCACGCAGATGGTGTTCCGCTTGAACTTGTTCACGGAGCTGCCAGGACTGCGCATGGAGGTGGTGGCATCCTTCGCTGCGGCGTGCCTTGCGGGGTACAACTCTGCGAATGAGTTTCACAACATGTGCCACGGCCTGCATGTGGCCCAGGCGACGTACTTGCTGCTGCGGGAGACAGGCACCTTCACGGCGCTGCCCCCAGACGAGGTGCTCACTCTCATTGTGTCAGCCCTAGGGCACGACGTGGACCACACCGGAACAAACTCCGCGTTCTTGATCTCCTCCGGCAGCAACCTGGCCACGCGGTACAACGACTCCAGCGTGCTGGAAAACTACCACTGCGCCAGCCTGTCAGCCATCCTTGCCGTGGAGGACTTTGCGGTGTTTGACTTCGCCTCCCCCAAGCGCCAGCGCCGCCTGCGCTCGCTCATGCTGTCCTGCATCATGTGCACCGACATGTCCCGGCACCTGGAGGTGGTGAACAGCATCCAGAAGCTGAAGGGGCCCCTAACACACCCCGCCCTGGATCTGCCCATGGCAGATATTGTTCTCGAGAACGGTGAGGTCGTGTTTGAGGTGGGATCAGTGGCAGAGTGTCCCCAAGTGGCCGTGTTGCGCGACGCTGAAGGCACTGGGGAGGAGGCGTCAACACAGCTGTCCGCAGCAGACGGCTGCCAGGAGTCAGTGGAGCACCTGCTGACCCGGGAGGACTTTGTCTGCCAAGACGAGCAGCAGCGCACAGACCTTTGTGGCATCTTGCTGCACTGTGCGGACATTTCTGGACAGGTGACACCCTGGAGCACCGCAACCAATTGGAGTGACTGCGTGCTGGCAGAGTTCAAGGCGCAGGCGGCCATGGAGGTGGAGTTGGAGCTGGAGGCCACCACCTTCATGCACTCCCTGTCGCGGCCCGAGGGCGCAGGCACCCTGCAGAAGGGCTTCTGTGACTTCGTGCTGCATGACTTGTTCAGCGCCATGGGGGACCTGTACCCCGCCCTGCGCTTCAGGGTGCAGCAGCTGCAGGCAAATGCAGCCCGGCACGGGGACATCGCGGAGAAGGCGCGCAAGGCTGCCATGACGGCGTCAGGCGCTGGCGAAGCTGCGGCGCAGTGAGCGCAGTGTGTGCGGTGTGTGCAGTGCGCAGCAGGACGTGTGACCGGCCGCACGGTTTGGCAAAACAATGGTAAGGCAACGGTAGCAGCAAGTGCTTTGTGAAATATATGTTACGACAAGTTGGGCATGTTTGAATAGGTTGGCGGCACGTGTCAAAGCATTGAACAATGGCAACACGCTGTTGGGTACAGGGAGTCGGCGAAACCCCCGTCGCGTGCCCACTGCAGGCCAGCTACATCGCTCACCCGCAGCCAACGAGGACGGAGCAAAAAGGACCCCACAAAACTACGCAGGTGTTTATTGTGGTGCTGCCTTGTACAGGTCTGTCGTAGGAGCATGGCCAGCGCTGCGCGGCCCAGCCGCGGCAGTGCTGCTGCGGAAGATGAGGACGGAGCCATGGCAGAGCACCAAGCGCTGCTCAGACAGCTACTGTCGCGCATCACAAAACTGGACAAGTGGACATGGTTTCAAGAAGATCCCACTGCATATCCTGGGTATGCAGACAGTGTCAAGGTACCAATGTGCATGGATTTCATGCGTAAAGTACGCGACGACTTGGAGGCTCATATTCCTTTCTAGACTGACATTCCAATCCTCCCTGCAGAAAGTGGACTCCAACTCATACAATTCCTTCAAAGAGTTTGAGGCTGACATGTACTTGATCTTCAACAATGCGCGTGCTTTCAACGAGAAGGGTAAGGGCTGCGTGCCTGAAGCATTTGAGTTTTTCCCTTCTGTCGGTCGGTGCTCATTTCTCTTGCTGGGCTTTGCAGACTCCGATTGCGTGAAGTGGGCCAACAAAATTGAGCCAAATGCTGTCACTGAAATGGATAAGGTCAAAGAACGCATTGACAGTACGTTTGACTTCGCTTCGGTTTCAAAAGCCGCACCAACCCGTTGGACTCAGCTTTCATGCGAATTCGCGCTTGAGCAATTTCAACAACACCGCATTGTGCAGAAATTAAGCAGCAAGCCCAAGCATCCGCACATAAAGCTGCTGCAGGCGTTTCTGGAGGCTCTGCCAGTGCAGCGACACAGAAGTAAGTACCTCGTGCTGCGCGCTCTTTGTGCGAATGAACTTGACACTGCGGCACATGCAATTTCAAGTGAACCCAAAGAATGTGTTTGGTGCGTTTGCAGGGCAAATGCGAGGGAGAGCCTCCTCAGGGCGCACGCAAGCTCATTGCTGGCTCGCCTGGCTGCAATGGACGAAGATCGATTCTTCACTGAGCCAGTGGATACTGCAACCGTCCCAGCGTATTTGGATGTGATCAAAAAGCCCATGAGCTTTAGAACAATGCAGGATGTACGTTGCTCGGGTATTTCTCGACATGAGCGTGCTGGTCCGCTAGAACTGCGACAGCATATTTGCTGAGAAGAGATTTCGAATTCAATCTAGCGTTATCTCCGCAGAAACTGCGCTCCAGCGAGTATACTTCAATTGAAGACATCGAACAGGATTTTAATTTGCTGTGCCGCAACGCAATTGCCTTCAATGCGCCAGGCACCATCTGGAATGCATCAGCAAAGGCTTTGAAGCGAAGCGGACAACATCCGATAGCCCAGTGCAAAGCACACTTCAAAGGTATGCACTCGTGAAGCACCACCAGTTAAAATTAGTCCGTTCACATGTCATCCACTGCTGTCTGTTTTGCAGCTGCTGCCCGAAAACTGAAGCGCGAGCAAAACAAAATGCACGATGCCGGCGACGGGTTCGAAGCCCGCATGTCAAGAGCAGTGCCTCGCCGCAAATGCGACGACATCATCGTGACTGAGGACGGAATCTTGCATGCAGCGACCAAACAACCATTTCATTCGGCCCCCATGCATGTTTTGCTGCCGCGCAGCAACCAGCTGCAGGATGCGCTGCAGTTGTTGCGGCCAGCACACCCCACGGCAGCAGCTGGCACTGCCACTGGCCGGGCAGAGCCAACGGCGCAGCCAAGCACAACCAGCTCCCACATGGTGCCCCCCATGGCACCAGGCACGACAGCGTCCTCTGCCGCCGCCGCCGCCAGCACAATGGCAGCTTCTGCTTCTGCCCCCCAGCTGCCACCATCCACACAGCCCCAGCCGTCGGCGCTACCGCCGGGCAGCACGTCACTTCGGCCGAACGATGTGTCCCCCGGGGCAGCGGGCGCCGGCAGCAGTGCAGCACTCACATCCATGTCCACAGCTGCATCAAGCGCTGAGCCAGGAGTGGTCAGCAGTGTTCCTACACTGTGCTCCGGCGTGCCCCCCTCCAAGTTCATGGCAGGGGTGGTGAGTGCCGAGGAGGTAGTGGAGTTTGCGCAGCTGGGCGTGAGCTACCCCCAGTTGGCTGCACTGTTCGACTCGGATGACGAGGAGGCTGCGGCCCCGTCAGCTGGTGCAGGGGCCCGTTCCGGGGGCGCCCCTGGGGCCGGGCTAGACGCTCCAGTGCCTGGTATTGCTGCAGATCCTGCTCTTATGCAGGATATGGGAGTGTCAGAACACGAACCCATGTGTTCCGTGTGTGGCGACTGCCGCACGTGGGCAGATGACCCACTCATTGAGTGCGCTGCCTGCGGTGTCACTGTGCACAGGTTGTGCTACGGCGTGCCGGATGAGGACGCGGAAGCACTGGTGCGGCAGTTCCGCTCCATGCCGGGCTGTGTATCAGCCGTCGAAGCACTGATGGCGCAGGCGGCTGGGCGCAGTGTCCAGCTGCGCGAGGCTGAGCCAGCCACCAGCAGCGACCCGGCGTCGGATGCGTTTCAGCCCACCCCCCCTCGAGTATGGCTGTGTGAGGGGTGTGTGCACGGCGTAGATAGTGCCTCCAAAGCCTGTGCCATGTGCCCCCACCCTGGCGGAGGCCTCAAGCCCTTTGCTCACGAGGACGCTGCACTGTTCACGGAAATTCGGCACGCAACAGACCGAAAGGGGTCTGCCGTGCTGTCCACTAGTGTAAGCAAGGCAAAGGGGGGTAAAAAAGCAAAGCGGGGGGGCAAAGGGAGATCAAAGGGAAGACCACGGTCAGCGTCTATCGCGTCAGCTCGAAGCGAAGCCAGCAGTGTTCCGTGTTCTGATGCATCTGAGGCTGCCACTCCGAGCACAGTTGGAGGGCGGAAACGGTCTCGTGCCCACAACGCCGACGGTTTGTCGGACTCCGGGGCTGAATCTGGCAGCGACGCATTTGCAAGCCCAAAGACCGGGGCTGCACTCAGCGAGGAACACCACACTGTTCTAAGTTGCACAGGGAAGCATTCAGCCCAGGGCGTATACAAGTGGCGCCCTCAGAACAAGCGAGCCAGCCATCCTGCCGGCGAGTCTCTGTGCCGGCACCCCCTGGCATGCACCGTGGACGAGGCAACGGGGGCTGAGCTGCTGCAGCTGACACGTAGCGGACAGGTGCTGCAGCTCACCGGCGCTGACGAACTCACCCGAGTTGCACTGTCAGATCTGCTGAAGCGTGTTCCGCCTCGAGGGGCGACTGTTCCGGTCAAGGCTCCACTCACAGCGCAGACCTGCCCGGCTTCCGAGTACTCGTCTCCGTGGCTTCCGGTGCACGCCCGGAACACGGAACACAACATGAAAGCATGTGGGCATGGTATTGTTCCAGGACAGGCCCCATACTCTTTGTTCGGGCACGTGCAGTGCGCAATGTACCAGCCCGAGGTGCAGTTCGGGGGGGCGTGTCTCACCCCCCTGTGTGGCGTGGACGGCATCGACCGCAGGCGGTGGGCGCTGCGGTGCAGGGTGTGCCGCACCAACCAAGGCCTCAGCATGCAGTGCTTCCATGGGGTTTGCAGCTCTCCCTTCCACGTCACCTGTGCGCAGGCGGCGGGGCAGTGCCTGCGGTGGGAGTGGGTGAGTCCGTCCCGCCCAGAGTACGGGGGTCGCTTTGCTGCTTACTGCAGCAACAGCAGGCACGACCCCCGCCCTCCCGCAGTGCAGGGCATGCCGCTGCACAAGCTGCTGCTCAAAGAGGTAGCTGCTCGCCGACGGGACCGCCGCCGCTTGAAGCAGCGGGCGCAGCTGGGGGGTCGAGGGGGGGGTGCAGGGGGGGGCGTCTTTGAGACCCCTGCCCAGGCCACTGCCCGCAAAGCTGCTGCACGGCTGCGGCATGTGCGGCGGCGGCGAGGCACCGTGTTGAAGTTCAAGCGGCGACTGCAGAGGCAGCTGGCCAGGACGCAGAGGGGAGGGGGCGATGCGAGTGACCCTGTTTCAGCAGCCCGCGTTGCCGCTGCTGAGGGGGTGCTGGCCGCTTCCATGGGGGCCCCCAAGTCAGGGAGCACCCCCGTAGCCACCGAAGAGGAGTTTGTGGATGTGTGTGCAGGGGACAGCGATGACTGGCCCTCTGAGGGGGAGGATGGGGAGGAGGGGGGGGGTGCTTCTGACGCCTCTGCCAGTGACGAGGATGAGGAC
>Ga0307982_1003918_pt1 | contig 11823 bp, 9 predicted proteins | sample OrgLakmetagen989_FD_201847 | JGI IMG/M metagenome (GOLD analysis project Ga0307982, IMG submission 201847) | Saline water microbial communities from Organic Lake, Antarctica - #989 | ecosystem: Environmental > Aquatic > Non-marine Saline and Alkaline > Saline | place: Antarctica: Organic Lake... | reverse complement strand
TGAGTTCATCAACGGATACAGCTCGCTAATAACAATGCTCACTCATTCCAATCACGACCTTCGCTTCGTGTTTGGGCCGAAAGCCGACTACTGCGTGAAATAAAGTGCTAACGGGCATTCTGACGATCTCCCTCTGGCAGCGCTGCCCGTCGCTCCCGGTGGCTCGCAGTATTTGCAGCGCGGTCATTCTGACGATCTCCCTGTGGCAGAGCTGCCCGTCGCTCCCGGTGGCGCACAGTATTTGCAGCGCAGGCTTTCTTAGCTGCTTCTTTTGAATTTGCTGCCCGACGCGCTCGTTGGCGCGCAGTATTTGCAGCGCGGTCATTCTGACGATCTCCCTGTGGCAGAGCTGCCCGTTGCTCCAGGTGGCGTGCAGCGTCTGCAGCGCGGGCTTCGCCTGAGCGTCGAAGTCATACGAAGTACGTCCTGTGCAGCCATCTTGAGCCTCTTCGGCCCGGCGCTCCCGGTGGCGTGCACAATCTGCCGCGCGGACATAGACTAGAGACCCCAGCATTCGAACGCTTCCACTAGGATACGTAGACGCCGCGCCATCGACCATTTCTTGCACTTCAGGCACCTCCTTAACCTCACCTACTGCCGCCGACGACGTCGACGCTGAGGGGTTCAACTTTACACGAGGCGACTTCACAGGCATCTTTACGATTCCTTTTCCTTACCTAACTTCACTGTGTTCTGACACCGCCGATTGTCCGATGCCCAAGGTCTGTACCCATCAATCGCACCCACTCACAAGTTCAACGTCGACATTGACCCGCCCCCCCACAACTCTTCGTTGATCGTGGCGCGGCGCTCCCCGCGCCGCTGCAGTGTGATATATTTTCATCCAAACTTTTCGGCATCATCATCAAAACGCGGATTCTCGATTCTCGGATGCGGATTACGATTCTCGGTGGTGGTGATGTCAACTAAATGTAAGTTTGCAGGGTCATGGGGCACGCATGAAATCCTCCTAGCTAGAAATCGTGCCATACATTTCTTTTCTTGAGTAGCGAAAATGAATCCTAAGCGCCGTTGGGGCGCGCTCGGGAGCACCTTTCTCGCAGTCGTATCCATTGCACACGCCGACGCATTAATGGTGCGTCCATCAGCGGCAAGCTTGCCTCAAATGAAATCGATTGGCTGCAGTGGCCATGGCCCTGCTAGATCCCTCGGTGTGTCCTGGGGCGGGGCTGCTTATGCAGCTTCTGAAAAGGACGATAATTCTGCTGCAGCGACACGAGCAGGCCGTGTGGTCGCTGCGAGCGCTGGACTGGGCTCCTTGCTTCAAGGGTGAGACTGCGAACTTCAATTTAACTGTACAACTGTTTTGAAAAGCAATAACGCTACAAATTGACAATTTATCTATTCGTGTATGCACTATGTGTGTACGGCAGCTACGACACTGGCGTAGTGGGTGGAGCTCTCTTGTTCATGGTGCCCGAGTTTAGCCTCTCTGCCTGGACGGTTGGGCTCGTTGTAACCGCCAGCACCGCGGGCTCTGTGCTCGGCACGCTTGCAGCCGCCAAGCTATCTGATTGGATTGGTCGCCGTGGTACCATGCGTGTCGCCTCTTTGCTCTTCGTGGCCGCTGCTAGTTTGCAACTTTGGTCTCCCGTAGTCAATGTAGTGCTAGCAGGCCGGCTCCTCATGGGCGCCGCCATCGGCATCAGCGGCTCCGTGGTGCCAGTCTACATTGCCGAGTGCGCAGAAGCCAAAAACCGGGGCGCGCTCGCCACCGTGCCTCAACTTTGCATTAGCAGCGGGATCCTGTGCGCGTACATGAGCGCGTTAGCCGTCACGGTGGCGTGGCACGGGGCCTGGCGGCTGATGCTAGGGCTCGCGCTGCTGCCCGCAGTCGCGCAAGCTGCCTGCGTGCAATGGCTCTTGCCGGAGTCACCTCGCTGGCTGCTGCGCCAGGGCGGCCCCAATGCAGCGGAGCGCGCTAAGGTTGCTTTGGCCCGCTTGCGGGGCGCGCAATGGACGAAAGAACAGAAAGCTCAGCACAAAGAAGCTGCTGCTAGCAGCGGCGATGGTGACAAGGACGCAGTGCTGCCGCTACCGCCCGCGACGGCGGCTGAGTTTACAGCCCTCGTCGACGGTGCAGCCCGTGAAAGGCAATCCGCTAGCGAAGCAGGTGGCTCCACGGGCACTGAAGCTGTAGCTGGCAAGGGAGGAGGTGCGTCGACAGGTGGCGGCGGTGGGTTTGGGGCTCTGGTGCGGGAGCCCATTTTGCGGAAGCTTGCGCTCACTTGCATGGGCTTGCAAGCGTTCCAGCAGTTCAGCGGGATCAACGCCATTGTGGCCTTCACGCCCATGACCCTTAAGTCGGCGGGCGTGCCGCAGCTCTTCGCGGGGCTCGGCGTGAAGGACAGCAACGCGGTAAAAATGTGACTGTTGTTACTATACCTTACTTGCGATGGGATTTCCGTTCCATGATTGCATTGCTACTACAGTACACCAAGTTCCCTAGTCTTGAAAATGAGCATCTTAATGCCGCATCTTGTCGTCAATTATCCCCTTTGGCCTCGTATTTTGCATCTTGTGTGGTCCATTTCTGCTTGAACATGTAAAATTAGGCGGCCTTGCTGGCCACTACTCTGGCCTACCTCCCCAAAATCCCCGCCCTGTTGGTGGCCATGAAACTCATGGACGGGTTTGGGCGCCGCGCGCTGCTTTTGTCGTTCATCCCTGCTATGGGCCTGTGCCTCGCTGCCATGTCGGCTGCTGTCAGCGGGGCCATTGGCAGCGGTGCGGTGGCGGGCACGGTGGCCCTGGTGGCGACCTGCCTCTATGGAGTAGTGTTTGTGCTGAGTTTAGGGCCGGTGCCCAACATCTTGACGGCGGAATTGTTCCCCGCGCGAGTCCGCTCCGCCGCGATGGCCCTGTCGCTTGCAGCGCAATTCGGCGCCAATGCACTGGTGAGGACTAATGTAAAGCCGTCAGCCAATTGTTGTTTCAGTGTCACTCTGCGACTTGTATCCTCTTCCCATACCCAAGGACTTTTGCCAAACCACCTTAATTTTGTTTTACCCATTGTGTATTTATGCACGAAATTCTGCGGACCCTGCAACCTTCGTCGTCTTGTTCGTGGCATTCTTGTTCCCTCCAACAATGGTTAGGTGGGATTGGCGTTCCCGGTGCTGCGCGATAAATTCGGAGCCGAAGCAGTGTTCGCGGGCTTTGCAGGCGTGTGTGCTTTGGCGTGGATGTTTGTGCACGCCTTCGTGCCGGAAACCAAAGGCCAAGCACTAGAAGACCTAGGCGTTGCAGTCAACGAAAAGAAGTCGCCTATGTGATTGTTAGTGTTATGTGTTTTATCTAAGTTATCAGGCCAAAAAGCAAGAAGCACCCCCCCATGGTTTCTTTTTAAGAAGAAGAGCATCCCAACACTTTATTTACGGCACTGCCAGTTATGATGATATGGAGAGCTACAGTTCTTACATGGCGTGACCAATAATTTATCGCCCTGCGCGCTACTCGCAATCGGCTTTCTCGTTCCCATTCCCATGCCGAATTCAGAGTTTCGGGTTCAGGGGAATCTGCTATGTACCCCCCGGATATATCTAGGATAAAGATCGGTAGTAAAATGCTGCTATACTAAACTATAGTAGACTAAGCCGCCTATGTGCCATACACCGCACTTTTTAAACGCAAACGCCATGCGCATATGGACCATAGCAGCAACAAAAATGAATGGAAAATATAGCGAAGTACGACAAAAGGCAGGGGGCTGGCGGCTGGCGGATATAAAGTGAGCAAGGAAAGTTATTCCGCGCAAACGCGTTCTATATTTCATCGACCGTGTCCTTGTGTAAACCCTCGTAGCACGTTAAGCCTTCGGCGTTGAGGATCGAGTTGTCCGCGCCCTTGCCCAGCATGTATTCTCCGAGCTCTTGGTGGCGGTACGCAAACAAGAAATGCAGGGCGGTGCTGCCCGCGTGGTTTTGGTGGTCGAGGGTGGCGCCCCGGCGCATGAGCTCCTTGAGGAGCCGCTTGCTCCCCTGCTGCGCCGCCAGCAGCAGCGGGGTGTTCCCGTGCTCGTCTTCGGTGTCCACGTACGCTTCTTCGTCCAAGGCAGCCACCACTCCGTCGTAGTTGGCGTTTTTCGCGGCCATCAGCAGCTTTTCTTCCTGAGTCGCTTTCGCTTCGAGCTGGTCTCCCCGGTCTTCTTCGAGCAGCAAGCGAGCTTCGGGCGACAAGTGCTTCACGTCTTCGGACTCCACGGCGCGCAGCTCGGTGTTGCCGGGGCCCTCGGGCAAACCCGCGAGTTTGGCCACTTGGCTGTAGGCGCCCCCACCCGCCATGTAGTCTTCGCGGGTGCGCCGGCCCGACTCGATCTCCATCAGCCGCATCGTGTCGCTCAACACGTCGCTCACGAAGAGCGTGGTGACTTTGAAAGCCGATTCGCTCCCCTCGGCAATGATCGCCGCTTCGTAGTCGTACGCCACGTCTTCTTCGGGGTCCACCAGCCCCACTACGCGAAGCTCACAGCAGGTGTTGTAGGACCCGCCCATAGGGCCTTGCACGTGCGTGGCTGTGGCGCGTCCCAAGATGCCCCCTGTAGGCTCCCGCTGGAGTTTCCGCCACCCACCGCCTTTGGCGTCGGGGATCACTACTGTAGGCTTGGGAAGCTTCAAAGTGGGCACGCTGCCGCCAGCACCACTACTAGCTGTAGCACCAGCACCAGCACCGCTGCCACCAGCGCCATTGCCACCTCCTCCTGGTGCACCACCACCTCGGCGCAGCGCGTCTTGCTCGACTGCCTCTTCTGCTGCAGCGTCGCGGTCGTATTCTTCGTCTTCCGTGAGCAAGTCCGCGAGCAGCGGCAACTCGTCTAAAGTGTGCGCCGAGGACTTGTGCGCAAAAGCCGCCGCTTCTTTGGCTCGCTGCGCGCGCAGAGCCGCCGGGTCGCGCAACGGCTCCAGCTCAGGCCCTAACAAATAGCCCGGCAAACTGGGATCGTGCAGATCAGCGTCATCGCCATTTGTCGCTCCACCATTGGCAGCATTGTCTCCGTCGTCTTCCGCTAGGTGCTGGTGCCCGCCTCGTTTCCGCGCAATGGCCGCTGCAGCGGCGGCCTCATCCTTCGCGTGCGCGACTGCGACCTCCTCTTCGTCGGCAGCGAGGGCTAGCTCGTCGATGATTTGCGGTGGTAGGCCTAACTGGTCAGCCAGCAGCCGCAACAGCCTCGGGTCACCGGCAAGCTCGCGAATCAAACTATCTTCGTCGAGCGGCGCCTCAGGGATGTCGTCGTTCTCGTCCACCTCAAGGTCGTTGTCAGCGGCATCGTTGAAGCTGTGCGACACCGCTCTTGTGCCGCCACCACCGCCTCCGCCACCGCCACTTTTCCCTCCTATTCCAACGGTTCGGCCACCACCGTCGCTGCTGCTCAACGACAAAGGCGACGCGGGGTCGTTGCTCGGAAACGCCTCGTTGCCCAAGAGTGGGACCGTGGGGCGACTGTGCTTGCTGCTGCCTCCACCGCCACCGCCTCCGCCCTGCTGCTGTTGCTCCTGTAAAGTCAACCCCTGCTGGGCTGCGCGCCGCGCCGCAATGGAGCCACTCCCCGTGCTGCCGCCCACGAACTGACCGCCGTTTTTGCCGTGACCCGGGTGACCCGGCAAAGCAGCCGTTGGTTTCAAGCCCATTTTCAACCGAATTTCTTCGTTGGCGATGTCGCGCTGCAATTGTCGTTTGGCTTCGACGATCTTCTGCGCGGCCTCGAGTTTCGCTTGCTTCGCGGCTTCTTTCGCCTCGGCTTCTCGCGTCGCTTCCATCACTTCTTGCCACGCTTCAAACGCTTTTAACCCCCCCAAGGAGATTTGGTACAGTTCCACGGACCACGAGGTTTCGTTCGCGGTGCGGTGGCGAATTTCCGCGAGTTTGGTGAGCAGGCGCCCCGAGTCGCCTTCGGGCCAGCCGCGCGCGCGCGCCCCCTCGAGGGTGAGCACGCGGAGCTGGTCCACCGTCGTGTTCCCGTCCCGCAAGTCGATGTTCAGCTTGCTGCCCTCGATGAACGCGATCACTTCGTCCATGGCTAGCGTGGCCGCCGCGGCGCGCAAGTGAGCGGTGAACAAGCCCGGGTCGGAAAACCCATGATGGCCTTGGGCCTGCGCTAATTTGGCATAGTCTGACGCGTCCCGCAGCCGAGTGAGCGATTTCCGGCACGCTTCCGAGGAACACCAACGGTGGGACTCGCCGCATTTGGCCGCATTCGGCAGAGCCCCGCGCGACGTGAGCCCGAACAGCCGAGGCGCCACCACGGGGTCGGGAAACATCAACGGCAACGTCAGCACGTGCCGCATCCCACTGGGAAAATGGCGCCAGGTCCAATGCCGCCGGTGGCCGACGAGGGTTTGCCCACCGGCAGCGGATTTGTTTCCTTTTCGCCGCTGGCTGTTGGTGTTCTTGGTCTTCACCGACTGGTTCTCGAGCCGCGCGCCCGTGGTCGTGGATGCAACGCTTGTAGACGCCAAACTTCCCGCGCCATCCAACCCGTCGTCTTCGTCGTAATCGTCGAGGCCATCGCCGCCGCTTTTCGCGGCAGCGTTTGGGTCGACCGGATCAATCGCGTAATCCAGGGGGTCTTCGGCCGCAGTGAGCACTGCAATGGGCTCCGAAACCCGCGCATCGAGGGGCGTCTCCACTTGGCACTTCCGCAACGCCACCGGCGCATTCACTTGAAACGGCAACACTCCATTTTCGGGGGTTTCGTCGTCGGGGGAGGGGGCATTCAAGCACTGGTGCACCCACGCCACCAGGGGGGGCGACAGCAGAGGGGTGTCGAGGGCCAGGGTCAACGCCACCGCCACCGAGTTGGACGCGCCGCGCCCACACATCTCCGCCCAGGTGTCGCGCGCCGCCTGCTCGTCGGCCCGGCTCAGCTTCCCGTCCCCGTGCTTGAACCGGCCGTCGGCCTGCCGCGCGGCGCGGGCCAGGCGGGCCGGCATCCCGCCGGGGTGCCAGTTCGGCCCCGTCGGCCCATTGGGCCCGCCCAAAGGGCGGAAATGGTGGGCGACCACCCGGGTCACTTCGGGCGTCGGCAGCGCGCCCCCCGCCAACACGGGCGCGTACTGAAACCACATCCCCGGCCGGGCCCGGCTCGCGGGCACCACCGTGGTCCCCGGCACTTGCAGCATGCACCCCTGTGCCGCTAAGCCTGAAGCCAGCATCGACAAGGGCACTGCATCGGGGTCCCATTCGCTCAAGTCTTCCCACAAGTCCCCACCAATGTCCTCCACACCACCGCTGCCGCCGGTTGCAGCGAAGCGCGCGGCTTCAACTGCAACGGCGCGGTGCTGCTCTGCCGCCACCGCCGCACGTCGAGCCGCCGCTAGGGCTGACGTGGCAGCGGGGCCGGGGTAGGCGGTAGCTGCAGCCGCTGCCGCCGCGAGCCTCGTGGCTTCCCGCTTGTCAGAATGCCAGGCTTTGGTGCCGCCGCCACGGTCCCACTCCAGTGTGGAAGCAGCCTTCGCCAGAGCCCATTCACCCGTCAAAGTGCCTTCTGAAAGGTTGCTGCTGACCTCCATGTTGTTAGGGCTGTGGTTGGTATCGCTCGCCACTAGTGCCAGTTCGCTGCTGCTACTGAGACTAGCGCCACTGTTGCTGTTCCTGTCAGGAGCACCATAGGGCACCAGTGGCCCTCCTGCAAGCGCTGCTGGAGCGCCGGTTCCCGGCGGTGGCAGTGGTTGATCCGATGACGCCAACGGCGCATCGTCTTTCAAGTCGTCGAGGCCGTGCACTGCGAGGGTAAATGCAGCGCCCTGGGGGCAGGCATGCGCCTCTCCACGTCCCTGCGCGGCCACCGGCCTGGTGCTCACGCCGCTGCTGCCTTCGCCGCCGGTGCCGTCGCCTCTGCCCGCCATGGCGTCTTGCAGTTGGAGCTTGGCGTGCTCTTCGCCTAGTGGCCCGTCTAAGGGCGCCCACCGGAGCAAAGGCAGCAGGAGCGCCGCGGCGTCCGCGCAACTCGGGTCGAAGGGCGGAGGCATGGCGCCGCCGTAGCCCCAGGCCATGGGGTCGTCCAACGGCTCATCGCTCCCACCCAACCCCACCTCCACCTCGTCTCCGTATGCCTCTGGCATCTGGCTCGCCGCCAGAGTGCGGTGCGCGTTGGTCACGTTCTCGTACGCGCCCGCTGCCTGCCGCACGCCAGCCTTCTTGCGCGAATCTGCTCGCTGCGCTTCCTTCTTGACCGTTTTCACCGCTTGTGCTGCGTCAGCTGCAAGCTTGGCAGCGGCCTCTTGCCTCTGTTCAACTGCATCCGGAGAAATCCGCACCCGAAGATGGCTCGCTAGCCGAGTCCACTCTTCCGTGCCCACATTGCCGGAGCTCGGAAGCCACCAGGCTAAGTCTCGCACGGGGGCATCGACCAGGCCTAAACGCGCTTTCACATCAGCCACACTGAAGTGAGCCTGCGACCATTGCGGCTTCAGAGTAGCTTCTTCCTTGGGCACGTGCTGCCTCAACGGCAATAGCCGCGCCACCACCACTACAGGGGTCATGCCCGCGGCGTACTGGGCTAAGCTGAGCTGCAGCAGAAAACCCCTCTTGGCGGGGCCTCGGTCCCCGCGTTCCCAGCGTTGAAAGGCCACGGAGCTGGAGAGGGGCGGCGGGCGAGGCAGCGCTGGGCCTCCACCGCTGCCCTCGATACCTCTAATGTTGTTAGCGTCATTGGCGACAGCGCCGCCGCCTCCAGCTGACGCTTCCACCACCTCAGGCGTTCGCAATAAACTGCGCTCGCGATCGCGCGCCCTCGCTTGCGCTACGCGCTGTGCCCCCAGAGGTTCAAGCTCTCTGGCAACGGACATGCGCACCGCTTGCACGTGCACGGGTCCATCAGACCTGGCGCCACGCCAATACCAAGGGTTGCCCTCATGCGAAGCATCCTCCGCGGCGACAGCATCTACAGCGCTTTCTTCTACTATACTTCCTGCGTCAGCACTGGTGCCAGCTGCTGCTGCTTGCGGTTGCAGAGCACGGCACACGTGTAAGCCCTGAGCAGCGGCCGCTGCCACCGCGCGCTTCGCCACCCTCTCAGGCACCACGCAGCGGCCCTGGGCCCCGTTGCTGCGGTCGTAGGCCGTGATGCGCCACAAAGCGGGGTGCTCTTTGGACCCGCGCCCTCCTGTACGCCACCCCGGTCGCCCCCTCCACGCTGGCGCTCCAAACGCAGCATCTTCGTCTTGTTTGGCTTCTAATTCAGCTTCACCACCTTCGCTCTCGTAGCCGCAGTAGCCTACAGTTGCAGTGTTGTTTGCAGCCACGGCTCTCGTGGCAGCAGCCCAATCTGGCGACGTTTCACCACGCACAGCAGTGGTTCCATTCGCATCGTTGCGCAGCTGTTCGGCTCTCGCCCAATCAGATGCCTCCGCGTCACTGTTCGCGGCGAACGCTTCGGCCACATCGCTCATGGCCAAGCGATCCACCATGATGTGCAAATGCCGCGTGGCACTACCACTGCTGCTGCTGCTGCTGCCGTTCCTGTTCGACGTGTCGCCAAAAGTCAACGGATCAACGTCTTCGGGCTCGCAACTCAGCAGGCGGCGCCACCCCGGCGGGGGTGCAGGCAGGGCGTCGCGGCCAGGCGGGGCGTGGGGCTTGAAGTGCCGGTATGGGTCGCTCGGGGCAACACTGCCCATGTCCTGAGGCCTCGGCACGCTAGCCCAGGTGCGGCCAGGTGCCACCGACGGGATCTGCGAATTCACCGCCAAAATCGCGGCCGTGTCGCGCCGGAGCGGCAAGCCCCGGTCGGGGGGCGGCCGCAGCAAAGCTTCCAGCTCCGCGGCTTCGCGGGCTTCTTCAGCCGCTTCGAGCCGGAGCGCTGCCGCTTCGTCGTCTTCGTCGTCTTCCTCGTCGTCGTCGTCGTCGCCGAGCCCACTGTTCCGTCGGAAGGCGGCGGCCATGGCTTTCGCTTTCGCGGCGTCGTCTTCGGCGGCCAGCACGTGCTTGTTGGCGTGGGTGTTGCGGTCAGCAGCTGCGTTGCGGGCTCGGCCGTCGCCGGCGTTCGCGTCCGAGGGGAGGCCGCCCAGCCGGTGCTCTCGAATGTGCTCCAAGTTCGTGAGCCACACCTGAAGCAAGCATGGAGGGAAGTTCAACTCACAAGAGTGCTCATGTACAACGCGTGCAACCTATTCAAAGGCAAAGTAGAAGACAGCAGTGCTATTACCCATCCACGAGAAGTTGGTGGAAGCGAAGCGCAGCACCGCATTGTTCTCGTGCTATTACCAACCTGATGGACGTTGAGCACAAACCGCCGCATGGCGCCTCGCTGCCTGGCACGCATCAAACTCGCCTCGTTTTCGTCGGTCACGTTGCGCTCCACCACCGTGTACAAGAAGTGCCGCGCCACGGCTGGGGTCGCAAAGAAGGCCCCCTGGTGCGCGTGCAACTGCTCCGACGCGAGCGTGGCTTGCACGTACGCCTGCCAAGCCGCTTCGCATTCGGCTTCGCCCCGGTATTTGATGCCCAGGTCTTGGCCGGACCACGACGTTGGGCCCTGGAGCTCCGCCCGCAAGTCTTGCACCACGGTGCCGTCTTTCGACACGATTTTCCCCGACAAAATGGCTTGCTTTAAACCATCCGTGGCTGACACCATGCCGCCTCCCCCTTTGAATGGATGTGCACCACCTACAGTCGAGAGCGTGCCGCCGCTGCTGGCCTCGTCGCCTTTCTTCGTGGTTTGCTTGCCGGCCATTTTCTTCAACGCCGCTGCTCCCACGTCGGTAAAAAGAGGGCTCGCGTCGAGTTTCGGGTGGCAGTCGAAGCCCAGCTCGTGTTTTCGTTGCAAGGCTGCTGCCTGGGCCACCGACGCGTCTGCTGCGGCTAGCGCGCCCCGCCCGCCCGTGTCTGGCGGGGCATCCTCGGCCACTCCACCAATTTTAGGCAACCCACCTCGGGAAGTCTTCTTCGGCGAACGCGGCGTTCTGGCGCTCGGCCTAGCGGAGTCGCGCCGCGCGGTGTCTAAAATAGAAGGCACTGGGCCTGACTTCGAGGCCAGCACCGGCAGCGCACCGTTGTCGGGTCCCGAGGGTGGTGGAGCACCCGCATGCCAAGTAACGCGCAACCCATCAGTGCTCACGTTGAAAGCCGTCTTCAGGCTCGACTTGAGCTTTGCTACGTCAGATTTCCACTGGTCTGGGTCCAGTCGACGTCCGGTTGCTGGCCCGCTGTGGCCACCGCCTGCGTCGTCCTCGTGCCCGTCGTGTGGGCCCGTAGATGGGCGAGACCTCTTACCCTCTCTGGCGCCACCGTTTCGCTCAAATGCACGTGCTTCAGCTTTCTTCTTGGCTGCTGCTTCAGCAGCCTTTCGCTCTTCTACTCTGCGCCGCCGTTCATCGTCCTTCTCACGCCTGTTCGCGTCTCTTACGGCGCGGCGAGCACATTTCACGACGTCATTCATAAACTCCTGTATGGGCTCATCTTCACGCACTCTAGCGGTTGCACTGCCGCCGCCATGAGACGACATAGCGGCGTGTTACCAGCCCCTCCCTGCTGTCAACCTCCCTGAACTGAAGCCGCCGTTTTGCGTTAGCACGTTTCTTTTTGGAGCACCTTTTTTTTCTTCTCTCGAGAAGGGCGGACATTGCTCAATATGCGTTGTTGTCCGTTGAAGTGGACATTCTGTTTTCTGTTTTGTTTTCTCCACGCAGCCAACCGGACTGAGTACGAGAACCGGGACCTACAACGTCCTTAACACCATAAGGCGTTGTTGAACCTTCCCGCTTCTCTCGCTCAGGTGAGTCGAGCGCAAAGACCACGACAGAAACTGCGCAGGAGATGTCCAATGCAGAAAGAAAGGAGGACTTTAGTAATCGAACTCGAACT
>Ga0307982_1003917_pt1 | contig 11823 bp, 12 predicted proteins | sample OrgLakmetagen989_FD_201847 | JGI IMG/M metagenome (GOLD analysis project Ga0307982, IMG submission 201847) | Saline water microbial communities from Organic Lake, Antarctica - #989 | ecosystem: Environmental > Aquatic > Non-marine Saline and Alkaline > Saline | place: Antarctica: Organic Lake... | reverse complement strand
ATGCCCCTCTCCCTCCTGAATCATTCCGCACTTGCTTTGTTTGCGCAACGCACGCGCATTCCCACTTCTGCCCGCAGCATTGGCTTCTGTGCCATTTGGGTTTGTATTAGTTCGAGTTCGAGTATTAGTTCGAGTTCGGAAGGTCGAGGCAGGATTCCGCTTTTTTTTGGCGTGCGCGTTCGCCGAACGTTAACGAACACGGCGATATTAACAAACCCTTTGTTCGTTTAGGCCGGGTTCGGCTGTCTTTCGAAAACCGAACCCTGTGTTCGTTTGGGTTCGTTAATTCTGGCGAAAGCGAACTTATTTTCCGTTTGAGTTCGTTATATTTGAACAGGCGAACTTACTTTTTTTCCAGTTTAGTTCGTTTCCCATACACTAACGAAATCCGGGCGCTGTTATTTTGTACTGCAAAATATTTGCCGTGGGCAGGCAGCCAGCCATCTCCATAAAGTATAACACCGAAGCCATGGCGACCCCCAGTGCCTCGGTGAATCGAGCACGCCGGCCGCCGCCACCATCAACAGGGAAACCTAGCGCTCGTAATGAAGCAGCTTCGCGCACCGGGGTCAAAGCGCATGATAACGCTGCCACCTCCGACTCAGCCGAGAATTCCCCGGCCACTTCAATGCCTGAGGTGGAAGCAGGGGCAGCGGTAGACGATAAATCAACGTCAACGACGAAGGCCTCAGGGTCAAAGACGAGGAGAAGTTCCTCAAAGAAGAAATCGTCATCGTCCAGTGCCACTTCACGTGATTCCTCCGCGGCACGTGACAGTTCACTTGAGGCGAGTGGTAGCAGGAGCAGGAGTGTAAAAAATAACGATGGAGTTTCGGCGTCGTCTGGAACAAGTAGTTCCAGTTTGGATGGGCGCCCGAGTGAGACGCCAACGCGGCCGAAAAGAAAGTCCAAAAGGAAAAAGTCAGGAAGTAGCTCAGGAAGCCTTGACGCCGGTGAGGTGGGGGCCCCCGCGTCAGATTCGCCGTCGTCGTCCCTAAGCAGTCGCAGCGCTCGCACCGACAAGGAAACGGCCTCGGTGTCTGATCAAAGCGAATCGTCCCAAGACCAACCTCGCGGCAAAAGTGCAGAAATTAATGATTTACCCTCGGTCCCCGCGCCAGGTGCTAAACCAAAGCGTTCTTCGCGCACAGCCACCCCAGCAGCTGAAAAGCCACCTCCACCAGCACCCATGCCAGCAGTGGAAAAGGTACCAGAGGCAGCTGCTCCCCCGCCCCCAAAAGAGTCCCCACAGCAGCCAGTGCGCTCCGTTCGAAACCATAGCGGCAATTCCAACCAAGGCCGAAGCAGCAGCTACAACAGTAGCGGCAGCAGTGACAGCCGGACGTCCTCTTCGCGCTCCCTCGAGTGCGGGGTGTGCGGCGTGCCTGCGACTGGAGCTCGCCCCGCTGGGTTGCCGCCGCACTGCAAGCACATGTTCCACGCGGGCTGCATCCAAGTGCTGGACTCGTGCGGGATCAAGCCCTGCGACGCGTGCGTGCACTGCTCTCAGACTCCACCGGGGCCGGGCCCACCGCAATGGTTCGATGACGCGACAAGGCGCTACTGCCGGCTCGAACGCAGGGTGAGTGCTTGCTGTTTTGCGATCGGAAACTCTTTGTGGCTACTGTAATATATAGCATATCACGCATATAAGTATGCGTAAGCTACACTTATTTGTTCGCATCGATAATCACGCAGGGCTATCGAGAATATTTGGCTCGGATTATCTGCTTACGCTTTTCTATGTTTACCGTTTCGTTTTCCCATGCCATTTTTTTGTGCTTGGTCCTAACGTTCTTACTTGAAAGGTGCATGCGGGGCAAGCAACTTGGGGTGCCTTATTTTTGTCCGAGCAGCAAGACATGGACCATGCCGTGGCCCTCTGGCGCCACAGTGCTTCGGCCTCCACCAACAGCGGCTACCAGTCTCTGGCTGCAGCCGCCGCCGGGAACCTGGCCGTGGTGTTCTTGCATGGGCATGGCGTCACCAGTGACGTGCTGCTCGCAGCAGATTGGTACAGCGCAGCTCTGGACCAGAACGCAGCGCCAGGGCCAGTCGGTGCTCCGTCTGCGTCAATTAAAGAAGGCTCCAAGTGCTGAGCAGTATTCTTCAACCACTTCCAGCTGCATATTATATATTATTTTCCTTTTTGTATGACAAGCATTTTTCCGATCGCCGATAGCGATTGAGATTATCAAGAGGCAAAGGCCCGCTTTTCTCAATCGCAGTGTTCAAAGAGGCCACGTTGTTGCTATCAAGATTCAAGACTAACGTAGTTCCTAGACTGCAATTTGAGAGAGGTATGAGGATGGTCGGAGTCGGAGGTGAACTCCTATAATTATAACCGTACAACTACGAATAACCAGAATACCTTACGAATTTTCATATTGCCATTATTCCACCCGGACCCTTTGATATTACACCGGCACTTTAAGAGCACCACCACCACTAGTCACCGATATCGATATAAAGCCGAGAGCCAGTATAACTCGAATTAAAAGATATGCGTCCGCTGAATGTCCTCACGTCGGCTTCCCTTTCATAAAACTTCAGAGCTGCTCTCACTTCCCGAGTTGTCGTCGATCTCTTCATTGTCGTCATCGCCGTCTTCACTTGTCTCGTCTTCAGTTTCAGAAGTAGCTTCCACGGGCACTTCTGAATCCGCTGCAAGGTTTTCTTCGAGATTGTTTACTGGCACAGCAGACTCGCAAGCATCATTGTTCTCCTCTTCATGTTCTGGAAAAGAATTCAACCAGGCCAAGCCCGGTGAGTCGTTGCTGATTGTTCCGTTGGCACCACTTGCTTCGGCTATTCTCTCAAATGAAGCCACGCTACCTTCCCTGGCAGCAATAACCTCGCCTACGGTCAATGTTGCTGTTTCAATCATGCTGGCGTTCTCATTAAACATCTTGAAGTTTGCGCCCGATGTGGTAAAAGAGGCTGAATACGTGGCGAAAGCAGAGGTTACAGCCGACGTGGCATCGCTCACAGCGGTCAATGCAGCACTAACTGCAGTATTCGCAGCACCACCAGTGGTGGTGGTACTGGCAGCAACAAGAGCAGCGGCACAGGTGTCGGCACGGGTTACTGTATCGTGCTGTTCCTGCGCTGCTGCCCCTGCTGCCTCAGCTTCTGCTTCTGCTGCCTCAGCTTCTGCTTCTGCTGCCTCAGCTGCTGCTGCGTCCAATTTCGCTTCCAGTGAGCGTATTCTGGCTTCGGCTTGAAGCAATTTCACGCGACTGGGCGTACGAGACTTCCCCCACAACAGACGCCAAGGCTCGTCTAGCGGACTTGACAACAGTTGTTCGTCGGTCTCCTCGTCCTCGTCAACGACATTCTCGTCGCTGTCGTCATTCATTTCATCGCCATTGCCAGTGCCGAGACGACTGCGGCGGCGGCGACGGTAATTGCTGCTCCTTCTGAGGCTTCTCCTCTCAGGTAAATGTTTCCGAGTCGAAGCTGCACCAATGGCGGCCACCCCATACATGGGTGTTTTGGCAGCTGCGGCCGCCGCGGCAGCGCGTGCTTGCTCGTCTGCTTCCATGTTCAAATCCAGGGTGCGGCCCAGAGCGTTCATGCAGGATTCCACTGATTCGGCCGCCGATTCGGCTACATGTAACAGCTCGTGCAACCACCCCTTCTGGTTGTTGTTGTTGCTAGTGGCTGAAGGGTCTTCTTGGGTTTCTAGACTGGGGTTCCCTCCCCAGAACTCATTCAAGAATTCAGAAGCAGCACCAGCCGCGGACGCTGCGACAGCTACTGCTGCCGCCGCGGCCCGATTAATCGTACTGCTACTGGCGCCCGCAGATGAAGACCACGATGAAGATAAGGTCACTGTGCCGTTATCGCTTGGCTCCAAGGCTGCGACTAAACGCCCCAAAGAAGCACCACTCCACGCCACTAAACTGCCGGGGTAGTCCTGGCTCGGGCCATACCGCACCATCGGCTGTTTACCTGCTTCTTTCATGGCTGCCGCTGCAGCCGCTCGTGCACGAGCAGGATCAATCTTGGTCCCGCCCCTAACCCTAGAGGTGCTTTGGTCGTCGTCTTCATCACCTTGTTCTACAGGTTTCTCAGGTGGTCGCATGTTGAGGTTCCAGCCCGTGGATTCCACGAGCAAATGCTTGTGCAGCACGCTGTTGACCGCCGCTTCTAAGTGGCGAATGAGCACCTTCTTGGGGACTAAAGACACTAGGACCTTGATCAAACCAAGCTCGTCGGCCACTTCCACAAACTCACGATCCAGCACCTGCCCGCACATGTACACACAAGAGGAGTGCGCGAGGAAGGAGACGAGTTCAAGAAGCGTAGAGAGGGAGAGAGAAATGTAGAAACAGGCAGATACTGAACAACCCTATATTCCTCTTTATAACCCGTCTTCTTTGTTTAAGCCGGCGCACCACTTTGGGCAAATCGTGGAAGCGCAAGTGGCGAATCAACGGATAAGCTGAGGCGTGGCTCGGCATCATGTCCAGCTCTAATTTAATGGGGCCCTCGAAATGCCCGGAGATCGCGAACCCCAGGCTGGCTTCGGCCACAGAGCTGGTGCCCCAATTGCGGGTCACCGCCAGGGCGGCAGTGCGGACGAGGGCGCGCGCGAACCATGGCAAGCCTTTGCCCGTGTGGTGCACTCCCGCCACTTGCAGACGAAGCGTGTTGGAGTAGTGGAACTCCACCGTGACCTAATATAACATACACGAGAAAAAAAATCAAACAACATCAAATGCAAGAACGAGGACGGCAAAAAGATAAGAGAAAGTGCAATAATGAATCTTGAAGAGTTTTACATTTACATATGGTATGAACACTACCTATCGTTGCTGAAGCCCTGACCTCTGACTATTCAAACCTATCAAAAGAGCGCTCACCCGGCACAGGTCCTGAAGCCGCTCGCCTTCCAGCAGCAGCATTGGCTTGGCCCCAGCGTCCACCTCCCCGTCCCCGTCGTTGTCGCCGCTGGCTTCGCTCCTAGGAGTCGCGCCACAGTCCACATGAACCACTTCCAGCGCGTTCTTCACGTCCCCGAGCACCATCGCTAAGCTCTGCACCTGTTTTGATATTGAAAAAGAAGGAAAAATGATGCATATGATGGGTAAGCAAGGGAGAGGAGACAGGGAGGGCAGAGTGCATTTGAGATAATAAGAGAAGAACTATAGGATCCCAAAAGCACAGTGTGCGTGAATAATGAAGCGTGCTGTGAATGGAACCAAACTCACCGAATAAAACTGCCCAACTTTGGAATTCAGGCGTGGAATAGTGTTCTCGACCAAGAGGCGATTCACGCTGTGGGCCCATTTCGGTCGCACGGCGACTTCAATCCCATCCAGGAGCCGCGAGAAAGCTTGCTCTTCCAGGCGAGTTGCAAGCAGCGGAGGGCCGTGGTAAGCGCCTGGGTCAGGTGAACCCTGTTGGATGCAATATCATGGTGGTAAGGGGAAGCATGCCAAGAAGATTATGCAAGATAAGAAGGTGTTAAGAAAGCACAGGGAAGAGAAAAGACAACCCAAGTGGACGTTAAAAAAAAAAAGAGGAAAAATAAAAGAAGACAGTAGTGCAATCTTCTTTCAAATTGATCGAACGTTTCTCTCATCCTCTCCACGCTGCTTACTTTTCGGCTGAAAAAGCCGCGTTTCCCGGTGGTCCGAGCCGAGACCTTCCGCACCGGCCGCACGAAAGTCTCGGCAGCCCACGCACAGGTGGTTTGCCACGCGTAAAACCACGCACTCGTAGGGTCTGCAGGACCTAGCGCCACACCAAAAGTGCTGCTGCTACTGCTGCTGCTGCTAACACCACCGCTGCTAGCGCCACTGCCGCTGCTGTCACCCGGCATGCCTGGAACTCCGAAACTCGGTTGCGGAGGCTGAAGGAGCCCACTGCCATCACGATTGGTGGCTACCTCGCCATTGGTCAGTTCGAGCGGCCGCCGCTGTTGCTGCCCTAAGCCACGGCCTCTTTCCTCGCTGTACAGCTCGTGCACTGGAGACGGTGGTCGTTGTTCGTCGTCGCTGTCGTCGCCCGGTGACCCTCCTCGCCGATGGTTGCCGCCGAACTGAATCGTAAATCCGACGGCTTCTGCGCCGGGCAGCAAGAAGCTTCCCCCACCATGAACGCCCCCACCGTATATAGCAGCCCAAGCCAGCAATCCCCACCACCACAAAAGGATCAACTTTGGCTGGCATCGTTTATATACTAGTGCGCCACACCACTGGTTCCTTCCTGATATTCCTCGCGCGATTGTTATCGCCCCCATCCCCACCGCCTGTTTTTCAGCTGCTCTTGCTGGTACTGTTCCCACGCATCCATCGGCGGTGCTGCTTCTGGCTCTACCGGTGGCGGTGGTGGTTGCCAAGCCGGCTGCCCTCCTTGTACTGGAGGTGTTCGCCCTTGGCGCTGCTTCTGCTGTCGTGTAGCAGCACGTCCTCCCTTGCTTGCTGAACCGCCAAATGGTGGTGGTGGCGGCGGCAGCGGCGGCAGCGGCGGTGGTTGGCCGAGGTGACTTTCCCCACCCCAAAATGGCGGCTGTTGGTTGGCTGGTGGCGGGGGAGGTGGGCGCCTGCGGCCAGGGTGTGGTGGCGGCGCTGGTGGTGTTGTAGGCGGCATAGGGCATGTGGCTAAGGACACCGCTAGCCACAGTCCTACTGCACTGCCTATGATCTTCCGCGGGCCCCACTGCGTTACTACTTTCAGCCCTTGCATCGCCACGAGCACGCTGCGTTTGGCGAGTGTTCGAGCCCATTTGCCGCTGCGGCGCAAGCGGTGGCGCCACGTTTGGCGAGTCTGCGACCGCGCCAGCTGTCGGGTGCGGTCGCGCCACTCCAAGAACGCGTCGTGGTTCTCCCGTAGCCGCCGGTTTGCTTCCTTGGAATCCTGCCAGTGAGAAAACAAAACACGTAATAGGATATTTAGCTGAGCTAGCGCCCGCGGAAGATTTGTTGCATAGAACATTCACAAGTTCGAATGGACCAGTTGCTGGTGGTGGCAAGACACCAACCTGAGCTAGCACTTCGTACGCGTCTTGAGCTTTGTCGAAAGCCATCGGCGCTCGCGGGTCCCGGTTTTTGTCGGGGTGCAGCGTTAAGAGCACGCGCTTGCGCTGCTGCTTGAGCTCTTGCTTCAAAGCTGCAACTGCTTCTTTGGTGCGTTTCCTTGGCCGCTTCACCCCGAACAGCTCGTAATAGTTGGCAGTGCATTTCACTTTGGCCGGCCCCTCTAGCTCGTCGCAGCTGCTCACAATGATAACAATCACAGGCAAAACAAAATATTTAAAGAAAGTGAAGCCGTTGCACAATTCGGTTAAGCTCGCTTGCAGATGTATCAACCAGATTCGTTGACAGCACGTACCTTTGAGTTAGGCGCAAGGCCCGGTCCACTGCTCGCTTGTCTTTCTGCCGCTTCAACCACGGCCATTTCAAGGCGCTAGACGAAGTCACCAGAAGAAGGAATAGGAGCCCCAAGAACTTCACCAGCATTTACGCGCCTGAGCACCCTTACTTCCTAGCCTGTGAAAGGTCGTCAAGCTTCAAGCATTTTTTATGCTTGCCTCCCTCGCGGCTCGAGTAGTACGCGTTTTCCAACTGTTGAGGCCTAGAATATCACACTATCGAATATCAATATCACAGAATATCGAATATCACAGAATCACTCTACTCTCTGCTCTCTGCTATCTGCTATGCTGCTGCCTGTCTTGCTTACTGCTTCTTGCTTCTTGCTTCTTGCTTGCTGCTTGCTGCGTGCTTGTTGCTTGCTTACTGCATGCTTGATGCTACAACTGCCAGTGCGGGAGCTCCCAGTTCTCGTCAGTAAATCATAGCTGCTGCACTAAGTGCCCTAAGGATCTCGCGCCCTTCATATGCCGCCGCCTTTGCTCCTCTCTCACTCTCTCCTTCATACTTCATTACCTTAGGAACTTTAGTTATTGCGTACTTTAATTAGCACTCGGTATTCTACCTTATTTTTTTTTCATCGAACTCGAACTCGAACTAATACAAACCCAAATGACACAGAAGCCAATGCTGCGGGCAGAAGTGTACGCGCGTGCGTTGCGCGCAAGTCAAAATCGTAAAGAGGATAGTGTGTAGAGGGCAGGAAGAATATTTTTCATTTGAACTACTAAACCAGCTGAGTGATTACAACTGAATCCATTCCTTATAATCCAGAAATCCATGGCCTATTCCTTCTTCTTTTTAATGTTCGTTGCTGTGTGTGTTCTTTGCTGTTCTTCGTAAATGGATTCGCGGCCTCATCGCCTCATTGATTTCGGTAGTGGAAGAAGAAGCGGAAGAGATCTAACCCGCCAAGTGCGTTGGCTCATTCCAGTTCGAGTTTATGAGTTTGATACCAAAAGCCAAAAGCAAGAAACCAAAGGGCCGCCAGTATACCCTTGAAGGGCACTGGACTCACCGATATTCCTCCGCAGCCCCTTTGCCTCTCATGCATTTCTACTGGCCCCTACTCAAAAGCCGAAGCCAAACTGGATCTCGAACTCGCCATCATCGCCATTGTCGTCGTCGTCGCTGCTTACTGTATCGTTTTCACTGCCGTCGCTGTACGGTGACTTGGCAATGCTTTGCTCCCGAGGCGAAGGCGTGCCGAAGCGAAAAGCATTTTTTGGTACTGGCAAAGCAGCAGAGCCTTCGCTTTTGCCCTGCATGCTAGGTTCGCCCCCTTGTTCAGGACTCAACTTCCTACCAACTGCTTTGCTATTTGCCCCACCACCAGAACGAGGTGTCTTGCCGCTGTTGGTACTCTGAATACCCTCGAATCTACTGTCATCTACTAGGTCACTGCCAGCGCCAGTACCCCAGCCTATGCCGGTGCCAAGGTCAGTGCCCAGATCTGCGCTCGGGCGACTGTGAGGGCTCGGTGCACTGAGGTTGCCTGCGAGCAGCTGCCCGAGCGAGGACGACAGCATCGACGGTGGCGGGGGCGCTGAATACGACGACGACAACGACGAAGACGAGAACAGGGCTTCTGCTGCAGCGGCAGCCACATCATAGCCCGTTTTCTCCGAAGCAGAAAATGAAGAGGGTGGCTTCCGTGGCAGCTCCGCGCCCCAGCTCGGGTCCCAAATGGTGCGCTTGGCGAGGGCGGCCTGCGCGTGCACCGGTGCCACGGGCCACATCGGCGGTGATGAAGGCAATGAAGAAGGCAGCGGCGACGACGCTACGGGCTGCCTGCTAGGCTGTGCATGAGTAATACCACTGCCATCTGGAGAACTCCAGCGGCTGAAACCAGGGGCGCCACGGCTAGGAGGCGCGCTGGAGCTCAGAACACGGCCGCTGCTGCTGCTGTTGAGTTGGTGGTGATCCAGCCTTTGACCTGCGGGCGGTGAGAGGGACTTGGCAGCGCCATACCAAGAAGCGCTTGTTGCAGCACCATTATGAGGCCCCCACTGCGGTGGTGGCGCTAGGCCAGGCGCTGAGGGCGCTCCTCCTTCGCTAACGCCCGCGCCATTGCTGCGCCCTTGCCGAGAGGCGAATGGTTGCTCGGAGCGCAGTGGGTGACCCGGAAAAGAGTGATCGGCTGTTGAAGAAGACGAAGATGCGGCAGGTGGCGGGGGCTTCGTCTGCGGTTGCTTAGGGTGCACCGCTTCGTAGAAGGACCACTGTACCTCGGCTGCGTGCTGAATCGACTTGCCAGCACCAAACCGCGGCGTTGGGGGGGTGTTGCGCAACCGCTGCTCTTCTTGTTCGGTTTCGTTCAATCCCCACACCGAAGTTGATCCCGATGTTGCAATGCCACTGCTACCTCCTCCGCCGTTGGTGCTGGCAGAAGCGGCAGCACCTGCACTTGTGTCAGATGGTGCTGGCGGTGGCGGAGGTGCCTTTGTGGGCGTTTTTCTCGGCGGGTTTTTGGGCGGGTCAAAACGAATGGCTTGCCCGCTTGGGGTGCGGTACACCGCTGAGAAACGGGTCAAAGTCGCTGCTTCCTGATTGGCCTGTGCGCGTTCGGCGTCCACTTGGGCCTTCTCCGCCGAAGCGTTGTAGGCTGCCAGAGCAGCGGCCCGCTCGGAGACGCTACGCTTGACGCGCGCGTTGATGAGGGCCTGAAACTCTTCTTTGCTCAACTGATTTAGGAAGATAATGGATAGAATGGATCACAAGACATGCACCAGTTTCAAAATCAAGGGAACTGCCAAGAAATAACGACAGCAGAAGAGGAAGATCAATGAATATTTGCTAAAATTCAAGAAGCTCAGACCTTTCGGGCTGAATTGGGCGACGGCATGGGAGGCGCCTTCGCTGGCAACACCACTGCTGGCGGCGTGCGGGGCGGCGGTGGCGGTGGTGGAGGCGAATTCGTCTCTGTAGGAGCAAGCCCTTCTACAGATGGTGAAATCGAATCAGCTCCCTCGGAGGTATTGGCAGATTTGGGAGAGGCGCGTGTGGCGTGCACTCGCGGCGTGGCCGCCGGAGCCAACGATTTGTGGCTGAGCGGCGAATTGTCGTACTCTCCCAGGGCATCCGACACCAGCGCACGCGCCAACAAGATCTGGCCAATGGTGAGCGCCTGCGTGCGCGGCGTGAGCGCTGCCAGTGAAGGGGTCATCGGCAAGTTGGATCCCATGTCGCCGGCGTCCAAGTTGTCCGTCCTGCGAGCACCGGGGTTGAAAGGAGCAACAGGATGTGTGCGCGTGGGCGCGTGGTTAAAAAACAAAGAGACAAAGTACAAAAAAGAGCTCAAGAAATAAAGAAAGCGAATGATAGTTGTATCTTATGACTTATTGAGGTACAGAAAGATGGACTTTTGGCCAACAATGTTTCTTCTAGCCGAGTCTCTGTTAGCTTCAAGTTTACAAGGGTACACGATTCAAGTGCTAGTTTTACCTCAAAGGCTCGATTTTGCGGCGTGGACGCGAGGGTGGAGGATGAGACGAAGGAGGTGGCATTGGCGGTTGAGGTGGTCGCATGTGGTGGGGCACATGTGTAGCGTTGGGCAGAGGTGGTGAATGCACCGTCTCCCAACATGACCCATTCCATGAATACAAAGGAGCCGACATTTTCATCTGCTGTGCCGCTGCGTACGCTTCTTGCCGCCGCTGCAGAGTACAAGAAGAAAAAGGACGATAAAAAGAATAAGCAATCAGAACGCGAACGATTGGAAATTCATTCAATAAGATCGCTTCAGCAGAAATAGCCAAGCACCTCTTTCTGGGTGAAGTGTATAAAATACAGGATGCGAAGCGATAGAAAATCAAGCAGAGGCGGCAACTCTTGTATAGTTCCTCCATATTATGAATTTGAATGCAGTACACAGTGGTAAAAGTCATCGATTTCATGAGTGGAATTGCACAAGTGATTTAATAGTTGCTCTTTACCCGATGTGCCACACCCCCGCGACGCTTCTGTCCTCCGCGTCGATTTTGCTTGACACCATCCGGTGATCCTGATACATTCATCTCGCTCATCCGAGCTCCAACGACAGTGTTGAATCAACGCAAGTTTTTGTATGAATCACGCGTTTTGATCTTGGTCTTTCAGATCTCCGTTAGCTTCATTTTTGTGTCAGTCATGAAGTCATGAAGTCCGTCCGTCACTCCGTCACACGCTGCGCTGGTACCGTAAATTTTTGGTACCGGAACCCCCGCTAATGTGATATTGTGAAAACATATAGCTGTTTTTTTGCAATGAAGATGAGCTTTGCCGTGCTCGTCAACACGGGCTCCTTATGATATGCAGGCTCAATCTTACTTAAATTGAAGCACATATTCATGCGAGGAAAACAATGGCAGGCAATTCCACCAGCAGGTATAATCCTCAAAAGTGCTCTTGAGAAGAGATAATGGTCTCGTCATCACGCCTTCTCAACGCGCGAAATATTCAT
>Ga0307982_1003915_pt1 | contig 11824 bp, 6 predicted proteins | sample OrgLakmetagen989_FD_201847 | JGI IMG/M metagenome (GOLD analysis project Ga0307982, IMG submission 201847) | Saline water microbial communities from Organic Lake, Antarctica - #989 | ecosystem: Environmental > Aquatic > Non-marine Saline and Alkaline > Saline | place: Antarctica: Organic Lake... | reverse complement strand
TCAGTGGCGTCTGAGCCCCCCCCTGCTGTCACACCTGCCCCCCCTCAGGCCAAGCAGGCTAGCGAAGCAGAAGCATCAGCAGCCTTCGTGGCTACGCAGCAGCTGGCCCGTGTTGGTCACCACATGCAAGTGACTGCTGGGGGCAAGTTGCAGTTCAACCCGCACGTTCAGTGGTGGGTGAAGTTCAACACGCTGAATGCAGCAGGGCACGGCACCGCAGGGCCAGGCAGCCAGTCAAGTGTGGCTTCCCTTGTGATTCAAGCATCCCAGCAGGCAACACCGCTGCTATGTGCTGTTGAGCAGCGGCTGGCACGAGCTGTGTTCGCGGTTGCACTTGCTCAAGTGATGACTGTTCGTGGTACCGGCTCAGACCAGCCCGTTACTCCGCTGCAGGCGCTGCAACTCACCATCCACTGGGCAAGTACACAAGAGACAGGCACACTGTTTCATCCGAGCCTCTGCCATGACGATTTGCAGTCTGAGCTGCGCACCCACGGCATGTCGCCTGGACCAGCCCTGCTGGAAGCGTTTGTTCAAGCTGCTGGCTGCCTGCGCCTGCTATGCTGTGTGTGGCCAAGCATGTGGCGCTCCAAGCCGGAGAACATTGTGCAATTCTTCCAGCGCTATGTGAATTTCCGTCCAGGCTGTGAGGTGTTCGTGCTGTCTTGGGCCGATGCTGCTGCACAGCACCACTCCGCGCCAGTATGGGATGGCGAAGCGAGCCCTTGTGGCTTTTGCTTGCGAGCAGTGCAGGAGCAGGCATGTGCAGAGGTGCGGGGAGAATCATTTATTTCTTGGTTTGCTGCGCTTGGGTCGTGGGAGGAGAAGCGGGCGAGCTTTGGGGCAACGATAGGTGAGGGAGAGTACGCGGAAGGCAGCCTCGGGAAGGGGTTTGTGCGCAAAGCTGAAAGCCTATCAGCAATGACCTGGGCGTGTTGCATTGCCCCAGTGCTTGCTAATTTGGTGTGTGTCTTGTTCCAAGACGAGGGCTGGTCGAAGGCGTCGCAGGCTTGCTTGCAGCATGTTTTTCTTCCCCATGTGTCAGAATCGTGTCCAGGAAGCTGCTTGCTTGGACTGAGGGAGCTTCTTTTGGGCGTGGCCAAAGCTCCAAGCCACCATATCCAAGCGGATTTGAGTGGAACTTGCTGCTGGAAATTGGAAAGTTGTCTCAGCAGCTTGCTCCAGCAAGTCCACAAGCAGGGAGCTTCTCGCCATCAAATCACTTGGGCTGCACCCAGGCTGTCAGAGGACTAGGCAGACTCATGAGCGCACAGAGGCATATTGCAGATCATAATGCGACCTTGTAGAGCTGCCAAAGCTGGACTTTGCTCCATTTCTCTTCGCTGCTTGGACCTGTTTGCCAAAGCTGCTGCTTGGAGCCTGCAGCTAGTATCATGCTAAGTCGAGTGCTCTACTCAAACGGTATACAGAACCTACATGGTAGTCCCCTGGACCGGGAATTCCGTTTCCATATTTGACAGTGCGCTTTGTTTTTGGAAAGCTCCCGCCCGACCTGTATTGCGGAACTTTCTGGCGCTTTTGAGTCAAGCTTGCTGCAAGCAACCTACGAGTGCGTGCGTTGAACTGGGTGATAGTCTGCAGGTCCAGGCCTCATGCTCTTGGACCAAACTAATGAATCGTTTTTGCGACTTAAAGTTGTCTGCTGAAGCCCTGCAAGTGTGCGCTATGTGTTTCACAGCAAATATTCACCTTACCATGCGCGCGCACCTAGGAAGCGAGTCTCATTATTCGCCATGGTGAGTCAGCAGAAGGAAGTGCAATAAAATTGGCTCAGATTCCGGAAAATTGGGGTGCCAGTTTTGTTTGTCACTCTGAAACGTGTCAGTCCGGACTTGACAAGGTAGCAATTTCTTTCCTGCGCTTGGGGCCTCCCTCGCTCTGCCACCTTTCTCAACGTCGCAGCAAAGGCAAACCACCCTTGACACCTTGACGAAATATCAATCAGTATTCATTTGTATGGATCTTCTGTATACGGTCGCAGATCGACGAACAAGCTCCAAATCAAATCTACCGTTACCAGCTCGCAACGCGTTTACAACACATTGCGAACCGCATGGCAGGATGTGGCATATCTCCAAATAAATAAGTGCCCATTTCATGAACACCAAAAATGAGTGCATGGCTTGGCACCATTGTGGGTAGTCTCACTGGACAAAGCAAGGAACAGCACGGAAATGATTGCGAGCAAGACGCCACGGTGCTTTTGACAAGACTCAGGGTGCGTGAACGAAACAAGCATGCATGACAAAAAGCCAAACCGTGTACTGTAGGTAGCAACTGAAAGAATAGCACAGCTGGAAGCAGCATCCTTGTCGCAAGATATCGATTCTGCACGCACACCTGACCAAGGAAAACGAATGAGGGAACTGATCAGAGACAAGGCCGACCTGCAGATCCGCAACATAGCTTTGCGAGAAAAAAATGGCCAGGTAATTAATCTTTAAATCTACCTGGGGATTATGAATCATCCTGGTGAATTTGCAGCTTTCCAATGGGCATGCCAGCATGTCTGAGCAACTGCAGCAGCTTACCTCAATGCTTCACGCAAAATCTCAGCGTGACAGACAAATAGCAGACAGCGAAGAGGCAGCTGAAACAGCAATGATGCATATGGCCGCAGAAATCAGTCGCTTGCACTCCAAATCCCTCTCTGCTCAGGAATCGGCTGCTGGCAAAGTTGCAGCAAGTACCTTGCAACGCAGTGCAGGCGATGGCACAAGCAATGGGGACCCGAGTACGCCTGAAGTTGTCCATGCTGCCCGTAAACAATTGGATGTATCGCCTATTGGTGTAGGTCTAGCAGATCAGGGCACTCAGACGATAGTACTGCAGCAAGCTGCCTTTCCCACCGCCGTGACTGGCCACTGCTCCTGTACAGCACTACGCAAGGAGTTGGTAGACCTGCGCACAAAACACTCACTGGCCATTGCAAATCACGCAGCAGCTCTCCAAAAAGTTATTAAAAGCAGCCTGCACAAAGTCAGGGATCTGGCACCAGACGAGCTTTCCAAGTTAGAACACCTGCAAACAAGCTTCGGGGAAGTTCAAAGCGCAAGGCGGGCTGTGGCTTCTGATATTCGAAAGCATGTTCAGAACACTCAAAGAGAATTTGATTCTCTGTTTTCAGCGATGGCCATGATGCGCAGCCAGATGGCTGCTGCCGACAACAGTCATCTGCAGGCTGCAGCGTTATTTGAGCAAGAACAGGCAGCGCTGAGGAGTCTCTTGCAGAATTCACATGACAAAATGAAAAGCGTTACCGAAGAGCTGGCAGCCGAGAAAGAAAGGTTTCAGGGTCTACTTGTGCGACTTCAATTTGCTGAAGACGCGCAAGAAAAGTGCGCCACACATTTGGCAACCACACAACTTGCGCTGTGCGAAGTGCAGCAGCAGAAGCTGCTTGTGGAAAAAGATTTTGAGGATTCAAAAGTCAGAGAAGCAGACTTACAAGACCAAGTAGCTGCAGGGTCCCGTTCGCTGATTGAGCAGCAGAACCTATTCGCAGCGGCACAAGCGAGGCACTCAACAGAAATGACGCAAGTCAGGCAAGCTTTTGAAACTGCAGTTCAAGAGCAAGTTGACGCAGCAATCAAGGCATCTTACAAAGCAGTGGCAAGACTGGAAGCCACAAATCGTGCGCTGAACGATGAAATCATTGACATGAAAGGCAGGGTGAGGGTTCTTTGCCGGCTCAGACCAGCAGCTGCCGGCTGCGCTTCTGTGGCAGTCACACCTCATCCAAAACATGCGGCTAAAATCCAAGCAGATGATCAAACAGGCACAATGGCAACGTTCGAGTTTGATGCAGTGTGTGGGCCAGAGGCTTCCCAGCATGACGTGTTTCAGCATGTAAAGCCAGTTATTGAGTCGTGCCTGAACGGGAACAATATTTGCTTGTTTGCATACGGCCAAACGGGCGCTGGGAAGACATATACTATGTGTGGTACAGACAAACTTCCTGGTTTGATTCAGCTCAGTGTGGCGCATCTATTCAGCTGCGTAGAACTAAGCCCAGGCACAACATTGAAGTTAGCTCAAGTTTCAGCTCTCGATATATATAACGAGTCGCTGCGTGATATGCTTGCACCCTCTGGAGCGGCTGCAGTGGCCTCGCTAGATATCTGCACGCCACGGAGCTCCACTGCAAGCTGCGTACAGGGGTTGTCACAGCGCGACATGCCCAACTACCACAGCTTTGAGGGGTTATTCAACCAAGCCCGCCAAGCTCGCACAGTGGGCTCTCACAGCATGAATAAGGAATCAAGCAGATCTCATCTAGTGGTGACCATCTACTTCGAGTTGCTCGTCAGCTCCGGAGGAAAGAAAGACAAGGTGGTGACCAGCAAGGTGCAGTTCATTGATTTGGCTGGAAGTGAGCGCTTGAGCCGCACTGGGGCTGAAGGCATGACAGCAGTGGAAGCGCAAAGCATCAACGCATCGCTGTCGACGCTTGGCTTGGTGATGGCCACGTTGCGTAAAGCAAAGAAAAAGAGCACTCACGTGCCATACCGCAACTCGAAACTGACGCATTTACTACAGGATTCGTTGGCGGGCACAAGCAAAGTCATCATGGTGGTGAACGTTGCAGCGGAAGCAGAAAACTCATTCGAGTCAGCGTCTTCTTTGGAGTTCGGGTCTCGCTGCCGAGCTGTCGAGTTGAAAGCAGTGAAGAAAAAAACAAGCAAGTAGAGCAACGCTATCGTTTCAAACACTGAATGCATCGGCTAGCCAAAAAGACCAACAGAGCTGCTCATGGACATGCTTCCCACGCGTGCTGCGTCCGCCCCCAGCCTCAGCTGGGGGTTGCCGCTGCGCAGCTCTTCAAGAAGCTCTCCATCCGTCATCACAGTCAGCTCAATTCCCGAAGGAATGACAAACACAATGGACAAATCTTCAGAGCTTGACGCCTGCGCCTCAGTATGCATCGTAAAAATGTCTCCCTTGCCGTGCTTGGTGACTCCACGAACATCTTCAGCACCCAACAGCTGGCAGCCGATCATGGTGCGTTTTCTGTTCGCAAGCGCTTCAGGCCACCACTGCAGTGCAGCAACTTGCTTCTCCCCACGCTTGTTAGCCTGCACACCATCGGAGCAGAAGGCCGCCCAGTCTGTTTCACGAGCCAGCCCAAACGTCCTTCGCGCGATGTCCAGCGGTGTGCCGTGGCTAGCCACCTCCCCCACCCACAAGCGCTCAATGCCGACAGCAATGAGGCGGCTGGGCAGCAGCAGCATGACTGCCTGCACAGGCTGCAGGCTGTTGCGCTTCACATCCACATACACATCGCCGGCGGTGCGGTGGACAGCGGGGGACAAGGGCACCACCACATACCCACCAATGCCTGGGCGGGGATGGCTGGCCATCTTCAAGCCATTGGTCCCCACGCTGAAGGCAGCAGGGGCGTATTCGTCCGGTATGCCCAGGGAGCCCACCAGGGTGTTATTGAAGGCAAAGCAGCCGTTGGAGGGCACCTGGGGCTCCTTATCTACGCGATACACGTTGGGGACAGCGGCAGCGCCTGTGGTGAGTGGGTTCCCAGTGCTGCTAGCTGCTGCCGCCACTGGAGCTGTTGAGTCAGAGTCGCTATCGGTGCCTTGGGGGGGGGGCAGCGATCCGATGCTGCTGCCCACCGAGGCGGTGTCATCCCGCCGTGAGGAGGAGCTGTCACGCTGGGGGTGCACTGTGGTGGCAGCTGGCCTGGTAGGGGTTATCTCAATCACTGCAGGCGTTGCATTCGAGTTGCCAGTGTTCTGGGTTCTCTGCCTGAGTTCTTCACAGCACACCATCTTGGCCAAGTCTGGATGCTCATCCTGCAGTGCACAAGTCGTGCTGAGAGGGCCACAAGCCAGCAAGGCCGCATTTGAAGACCAGGTGGATAACTTACGACCATGAGAACACTAAAACACCCACAGCACAGCAAAAATGGAATCAGGACAAAGGGGCCTGCAGAAGCACTCGAAAGGTTACGGTTAAAAAAAGACTGGTCGCGGCGACGTGATACCCACCAATTGCAGCAAAATACTCCCCTGGAACGATTGGTCTACAGTCGTCATTGTCGTGACCGCAAATTTCTGGAAAGTTTGAATGTGAAAAGAGCAAATTGGTCCTGGCATTTGCAGCCACATACCGACAGTTGTTGTTGAGTTGAAAGACTGTCCAGCTGCCAGAGAAACCAGAGCAGCAAATGCAATGGCCAGCACAGGCGCAAACTGCGAATTCATTGATTTTTGATCTTGAATCAGAAAATGGGTTGGCGTGTACAAGTTGGGAGCTTGAAAATCGTTCAAAATCGTGCTCGAGCTACAGAGAAATCTCCAAAGCTCAAGTACAAAACTTAAAAGTTTCGAATCGAGAATTAGGCACAATTCGATTGCAAGCAACGCTGCACAACGGGACAAAATTGTTGGGCAGCAAGGAATACTGCTTCACAGCCGTGGATGGAAACCAGACTGCTGGAGCGTGAAGCAGCCCCCCGTATCGCAGGCGGGTGTCCATAAGGGGCCCGTCGGGGCCCAGCGACGAGAGGCCCAGCCAGCAGGAGAGGCTGAGAAGCAGCTGAGCGTGCCATTCTCGGCTCATTGTGAAATAGTGAAGACGAAATGTTTGTCTTTTGAGTGGCAATTGACCCATCCCACCCGCCCGGGTTTGGGATGGCAAGATTGACCCCAAATTTGATTGCCATTACTTCGACCCCACCTGTGCAGCAAGGGGCTCTGAACCAAAGCGTGGGGAGCAACATCACGTACACACCGGGTTCGAACCCGGCTTCATGGCAGATCTGGACGCATACCTGCAGTTCATTGGCATCACACTCATCAGGCGCCGTATAGTGCCGGTGCGTTTTACCTTAGAGGCCAGCAATAGCGTCCTGCCTGGGCCTCGCCTGGATGTGCTGCGGGCCAGGCAGACGCCCATGCCGGTGGAGACGGCAGCGTCGCAGGCGCCTGTGCTTGACGTTGCACCCTCACCGAAACCCCATTCCAGCATCATGCCCGCCCCAGTCTCTCCCGCCCGTGGGCGCACCGTGCCCTTGCTCTGCCCAGGTGGGGCAGCTTGACCCCCCTTCCACCCTGCAGCCCTGCCTCCCACTCTGCCCGCCAAGGTCACCATGCACTCCAGCATGACTGTGAGTGACGTCCCTAACTTCGCTGGGTTGGAGCAGCCCTGGGTGCATTGCAGGCCATGCCACCCACGGCCGCCTGCATTGAGGTGGGCAAAACGTGGGCGGCAGGCGCTGCTTTGTCCCCCCCTTGCCGCGTATCTGCCTCACTACACGGATCAGGAGCAAATTAAAAGCAGGCAAACACCGTTGTTGCCGTCACTGATACCCCCATCGTTTCTGCCCTGCACGCCAGGGACAGCGCAGGGGGGCGGTGACCAAGCAGGGTGCGGCCTTATGCCCAGTAAGGCAAAGCCCCGCCCCACCGCTGCCCGTAGTCTGCCAAAATGCCCAGTGCGAATGTAGCTTTCCACCGGCAGGACCACATCTTCCATGCTGGGGACTGCTGCAGCGTTGTGCGCGAGTGGAAGCACGCCGCGCCCCACAGCAGGGCAGCAGGGGGGGCGAGACCACGGCAGCTAACATGCACTGTTCCCACTGCTGCCGTGGTGCTGGAAGGTGGGTGGTGGATACCATGTGCGCAGTAGAGCTGCAGCACGATGCTGGGTGGGGTCTCGGCTGGCTGAGCGGGCGATTGGGACACCAGGGCTGCGAGGTACACGTCGCGGAGTGGGGGAGCCCTCGTCCAAACGCACCCCTGGGGCCCAAGGTTGCCACTTTTGTTCAGTCCTCGCTGTACATACAGTGTATGGGTGTGCTCTGAACATATGTGTTTTGTGCAGGGCGTGGCTGTACATGCGCCGAGCACAGCTGCAGGGCAGGACAGCAGCAGCCTGTCTGCTCAGCTGCAGAACGGTACAGCACCTGAGGCAGCAGCCTGTCCTGGAGGATGTGTCAGAATGTTGTGCTTGTGCAGGTGCTGAGCAATATTTGGAACATAATGACAACGACACCAAATGTAGGGCAAGCAGACTCCCTTCAGCCTCAGCATCTCAGAGTGGCCACCAATTCTATACCAACATACAGCTGTAAGCAGCACTGCTGCCTTGCGGAAACGCACTTCATCAGGCCTAGTCGTCCTCACTGTCCGACGAGGACAGCAGCTCAACCACCTTGGTGGGCGGCCCAGGAGATGCCCGGGGCACAGCAGCGGCAGCGCCCGCAGCTGAAGAACTCCCACTGTACACAGCTGCATGCATTGCACCGCCCTGCTGCACTGTAGCTTGTATTGCTGCAGCCTCTGGCACTGCCTGCGTCGCCACCTGCAGCTCGCTCCACTTCGCGCCATTTCGCCGAGCCCACCCTGCACACCACTGCTGGTACAACCCGGGCGATGCAGCTTGCTCATTCACAGACGCCATGCATATCTGCAGCTTGCCGCTGCACAGCTGCTTCATCTGGTGGCGGCTCCCAATCGTCAAGTACGAGATAGTGGAGTATGCAGTCCAGGCGAATGCCTCCTTCAGAACTCCACGCAACAACAGGGCAACCATGAGCTGCTCCCAGCCACAAGAGTCCAGTGCTTGGCCGATGCGGGCTGTGGGCTTGTGGTCTGTCTCCACGCTGGCTGATCCGCTCCCCCCTGCATGCTTCTGGACCCCCCTCCACTCCCTTTGCAGGTGCTGCAGATTGAACCCCCCCTTGTGCTGCTTCCGGTCCCATTTGTGAAACTCTGTCAGGAGCTGCTTCAGGGTCAGACCTGGGGCCCCTGACGAGCTGCTCATACGGTTGGGCAAGTCGCACGCGGCACCGCAGAACACACCGTTCGCAGCAGAGCACTCCCCCGCATCCGCCTTGGCGCAGAGACAGGCTACAGCCACAGCCACATACGCTGCAAGGTGGCTGACGTCACGCTGGTGCGGGGGATTTCCTCCTTGCCCTGGTTCTAGCCCCGCAGTCCTGCCCATCAGCACGTCGCAGCCGCACCACATGGGAAAATCGTCCTTTGCCAGCCCAGCTGGGCCGAAAGGGCAACCAAGAACAGGGTCTTCGCCGAACGCAGCAGCCAGCCTTGCATGACGGCCATCACGAGCCAGGCTGGCTTTTCTCTGGGCTTCAGAAACGCCCCCCCCCCCGCCGGCAGCTGATGGGGCTAGCAGTTTGTGGGGGGTCGCTTGGGCATACTCAGCCATGGCGTACAACTTTGCAAGGCCGCTCTTCTCCGAGTATGCCATGATGCTTTGTCGGAACACGTCACCTGCGTGGTAAAGCAGAACACACCTTGCGGGCTGCCCATCTCTCCCGGCACGACCTGCCTCTTGAGAGTATCCCTCCACAGACTTGGGCATGGAATGGTGAATCACAAAGCGCACGTGCAGCATGTTGATGCCCATGCCAAATGCCACAGTGGCACAGATTACCTGCAGGCTGCCTTGGGCCCAGGCGTCGTGCACTGACTCCCGCTGCTCGTCGCTGAGCCAGGCGTGGTAGCAGCCAGCAGCAAAGCCCCGCTCCAGCAGAGCTGCAGTGGTTGCCTCGGCATCCTTGCGCGAGAGGCAGTACACAATGCCTGCGCCCCCAGCTGCATCCTGCACAATGCCGGCCACTTGCTCCGCTACTGCCGTTGCAGTGTTCGCCTTGCGCTGTACTTCAAGGAACAGATTGGGGCGTCGCACACTTGTGCGGAACACCTGGCAGTCATTCATTCGCAGCATGCCTTGCACATCCTGCAGCACTTGGTCGCTGGCTGTGGCAGTGAGGCCCAGGCAAGGGGTGCTTGGAAACTGCATCTTCAGCACGGACAAGTGCTTGAAGTCTGGGCGGAAGTCATGCCCCCACTGACTCACGCAGTGCACTTCGTCCACCACAAGCAAGCTGAGCAAGCCAGCCTTGTGCACCGCTTCCAGTTTTGACTTGAGCAGCTTGCTTTTGGCAATGCGCTCAGGCGTAACGAATAGGACTTTAAGCTGCAGGGGGGGTGAATCTGGAGGACCCCCCCCCTCTGAACGGGCCCGCTTTGAACCTCCCATCTGTGGCACAGCACCTTTGCCCAGCATGGAGGCATACACAGCAGTGGCGTGGCTCCTGTCTTGACCTGCAGCCAGGAAGGCCGCAGGCACCCCCGCCGCCACCAGCTGCTGTGTCTGGTCCCGCATGAGACTGCGCAGGGGGGACACCACAAGCGCCACACCAGGCAGCAGGGTGGCTGGGATTTGGTACAGCAGGCTTTTACCGCTGCCTGTGGGCATGACTGCCACCGCGTCATTCCCAGCCATCACGGCTCTCATAACAGGCAATTGCAGCGGTCGAAACTTTTCGATCCCGAATAAATCCTTCGCAGATTGCAACAACCTCGTGTCAAATTGTGTGTGTTGTGTCCCATCAGACCACTTGAGAAGTGTATCTGGGGCGGCTGTCGTCCTGCTGCTTGCCACTGCTGATTCAAATTCCGCCAACTGAACTCTCAACCCCTCGCGCTCCATTTCAAGTCCCATGATTTCTGACTCAATGGCAGATAAACGTGCCTTAATGCTGATTTTGAAATCGCCTGCTGCCATATTGAAACAATTCCCACAGAAACAGCAGTTTTCAGTGGTTGTGATTTTAACAAAAGAAAAATCTGCGAAGCCACCTGACGCTGTGCAGAGGCATGCTGAATCGTTCTTATTCAAGTTTGCAGTCAACTAGCTAATATAATACTGTACCAATACAAAATTATGTGTTTGGTTGATTGGGCTTCGTTCAAGGTGTCCAGAGCTGTTGTCTCATTTCAGCTAGTCTCAAATTACCCAGCCAGGGCTGCCCCCCAGCAACTTCACCAATCTGCATTGCTCCTTGATCAATGCAAGTGTAGTGACACCCACATTTGCATTCCGCACTTGATAGCTTGAAGGCTTTGCAGGCATGGCTATTCTTCTATCTACTGCGACAATCTCTCTGGGTCGTCGATATGGCTGACGCTGGCCTGAGGCTGCTTTACGTGAGGCAAATATTGCACTAAAGTTCTTAAGTCCATGCTCAAATTCAATTACGCGCAGGGTGACAAAGTTGTCGATGCAATTAACACAACAAACGTGCTCGTTGTTGGAGCGGGCGGCATCGGTGAGTTTGCCTCAAACTAGTACAAGAATTACACACAGAATTTGAAACAACTTCCTCTCTCAGGCTGCGAAGTCTTGAAGACTCTGGTCAACACTGGCTTCCTCTGCATTGAGGTGATAGACCTAGATACAATTGACATTTCTAATCTGAATCGACAGTTCCTGTTCCGCAAGCACCACGTGGGTCAAAGCAAAGCATTGGTGAGTACTTCATTGTGAAACTCGTGCGAAACGCGGTCTCAGTTGAGCTGTTCAGATTGCTGCTGAAGCTGTCAAGCTATTCAACGGCAACACAAGCGTGATTCCACACCATGGCAATATCAAAGACAAAAAGTTTGGCCCAGAGTACTTCAAAAAGTTCACATTGGTGAGTGCAGCATGCAGCATATGCCAAGCAAGGCCTCACGCACAGCCTTCACAGGTCATCAATGCGCTGGACAACGTGCCTGCTCGGCAGCATGTGAACCGCATGTGCATGACAGTGGGCATTCCCCTCATTGACTCTGGCACAGAGGGCTATGAGGGCCGTGTTGAGCAGTTTCACAAGGGGCACTCCTCCTGCTACGACTGCACGCCCAAGGCCACACGCAAGACGTACCCCATCTGCACCATCCGCTCCACGCCCGACAAGCCTGTGCACTGTATCGTTTGGGCAAAGGAGCTGCACAAGCTGCTGGTAGGCCCCGCGCAGCAGTCCATGCTGTTT
>Ga0307982_1003914_pt1 | contig 11827 bp, 11 predicted proteins | sample OrgLakmetagen989_FD_201847 | JGI IMG/M metagenome (GOLD analysis project Ga0307982, IMG submission 201847) | Saline water microbial communities from Organic Lake, Antarctica - #989 | ecosystem: Environmental > Aquatic > Non-marine Saline and Alkaline > Saline | place: Antarctica: Organic Lake... | reverse complement strand
ATGCCCCTCCCCCTCATGAATCACTCCGCACTTGCTTTGTTTGCGCAACGCACGCGCATTCCCACTTCTGCCCGCAGCACTGGCTTCTGTGTCATTTGGGTTTGTATTAGTTCGAGTTCGAGTTCGATGGTGGAACGGGCATGACTTTGGACTCGGAGTAGAGGAATTTGGTATAAGGTGGGAGTGAAAAACCCACACCAAACTCGGATACATAGAAGTCCGGGCCCAAGCACAATCGGATCTTTATTCGACCTCGTTAAGGACTGCTTTTGGAGCAGAGAAGCAATTCCTGTTGTGTGTAGGCCTGTGAACATTCATGGTTCCACATACAGCGTTGCAGCCACGTGGCCAATACTGCCTTAGCAAGAAAGAGGTCAGGAAATATTGAGATCGGCTAGCACTCAGTCTCGCCGGCATGTTCGGAGGAAAGCCGCCGGTTGGAGCCTAAATTGGTCTTCTAAAGCGAATTTGCTAGTGCATATGCAGCTCATGTACTTTGTTTTGTGCCTCTATGGCGACTGTGTACTTGCCATTCTGTGTTTTTGGGGGACTGCTGACTAGACTTGACAAGGATACCAGCCAGGCAACGGCGGTCGAGCAGGAGGCGTACAAACTCTATTGTTACGTAGTATTAGCCGCCATTATATTATTACGTATCTGTAAGTTCAGTAGGAACATCTTCTGTTGTGAAATTCTGATAATTTAGGAGTAGATCAACGAAGTTTGATGTTTGCCGTGTGGGGTCAGAAAGCGACTTGCAAAGATACTTTGCCTAGTCTAGTCTTGTTGATGCTCTCTCAATAACAAAGAAAAACAAGTACACAGTAGTCACAGAGGCACACAAAGAATTTACTTATGCTGCTTATGCGCCAGCAAATTTGCTCCAGAAGGCCAATTCAGGCTCCAACTGGCGTCTTTCCTCCGAACGAGTCGGCGGGACTGAGTGCTACTTTGTGTGTAACTCTGTCACATCACAATGTTATTGGAAACTTCTGAAACGTTTTCACTCAGATTTCTTCTTTGACGAACGCAACTGTGCAGTAACATGTACGAAATGGTGTCCGTAAGAGCCTTAAAAGTTCAAACCAATTTCGAAGGTAGTCGAAGCCAGCAGTTACAGGTTTGGACGCTAACGGGTTCAGCTCGCACCGAAAGACATCTCGAACAGCCCTTCGTCGTGGTCTAAGCTATATACTCTAAAGCCCGTGCACGAAATAGCGCAGCGAACTCTGCAAGCGTGTAAATGTTGCAGTTAGCCTCGCGCGAAGTTCAAGCGCTTCGCTATGGTATGCGCGTACTCTACGAAGCTCTATATTCTCAGCACTACGCAGTCTATGAACTCCGTAGGCGTGTAATATTTCAGTTAGACCCGTTTCCCCAGGTCTCTTATGCTCTCAGCAACACTGCGCGCCGCTGCAGTTGCCTCGTGTGCGCATGTCATATGATTTCTGGCAAACTATCTCAGCTATACGTTTTCAAGTATATCTCAGCTATTTGATTTGTAGCGTCTCGAACGATCCGTGGTAGTCTACGCGCTTTCCCAGGAAAAGTGTGACATCATACTCTTAACAACAATGCCATGTATGAATCTTCTCGATGTAACGTCCTCTGAGACTTCCCTTATTACGTGCTTCTTCTGACACTTCTTTCACAAACTAATCAAACCTCGTTGATCGTGGCGCGGCGCTCCCCGCTGCAGTTATCGAGCTTGCTGTGATATGTGCGCGCACTACTGTGCACAACATGACACATGACACGTGTACACCATGCTACAGCGCTCTTGTGACAAGAAGTTTACGGACACAAGACACGGACGAAAGTAGAGAGAAATATAAGTAATACTACGATATTACGAGTATTATCTCTAGTGAAACTTTACTGAAACAACGAGTTACTATACCCAAGTTCGTTTCTTAGTCGACTCTAGCCAACTACATCCACACCAGCACCAACGAATAGGATTTCTTAAATCAATTTTAAGCGTGACACACCATTCTATCATCGGCTTCTCCTGAATCTGTTGCCCTAGTTGCTTTTCTCGTTACGTCCTTTGAAATATCATGCGGTTATGTAGTCTTTTTACAGCGGCTGTATTCAGTGTGCGGTCTGTTGAACGCGTGGCTTCGGACGAGGCTCAGACACTCACAGGTGTGTGCTTCAACGGATGTACAGGCCACGGCACCTGCACTAATTTTGTGTGTGCTTGCGATATCGGATGGTTTGGTGACGACTGCCGTCACAGCTTTGCCGCAAGCAGCGGTGACACTGAGGCTACCATAGTGCCCATCCTCGGCGCCGGGGACTACAACTTGACCTCAAAGAACTTTAGCAAGGCCGTGCAGCGTAAAGGCTATACATTAGTGGGATTTTCGAATCATCATTGCCACAAATGCATCATGCACGAGCGAGTGTATGCAGCTACGCACAGCAAACTCCAAGCCCTCGGTGTTCCTTTTGCACGAGCGAACAGTGAACCATTCCGTACTCAGCTTCAGGAACTGAACATTCACGAAATGCCAGCGCTTGTTCTTTACAAGAAAGGCAAAGCGAACCCGTACGTGTGGACGCATTCAACGGAAGCCATAATTGCGTGGGTGAAAAAACAATTAGCGCCTGCGGTTACTCCTCTGGCTTCAGTCAACGATGTGCTTGCATTCACTGACCAGCTGACTCTTGAGAAAGGTTCCAATGATAAGAAAGCGCTGAGTGCATCGAAAGTGGGTTCGTCAGCCACTGATGTTGTTGAATCGGTTGAAGCAATGGCGGATGGCACTATTCGCCGAGAAGATGACAGCGAGGCAGCCCAAAACGCCCAACAACAATTCCACCACCCGCCCGGGTCATGCACGGTGGTCGGCTTTTTCAGTGACCCCGAAGGAATCGAAGAGGACGAGTACCAAGAATTCGAAGAGGTGCGCCTCAGCATTCATGGCTCCTCTTCTCTTTAAAATCATTTCAAAAATATACCGAATCGCATCGAATTTTATACCCTTCGTCACTCATATTGTTGCCTTTGTCGATGCTACATTAGGCCGTGGCAGGGCTGCAAACGCGCGCTGACGTGTTTGTAGGAGCAGTATCTTCTCCTCAAGTGGTGTCAGCGTTCAAAGGGCCAAGAGGCTATGATTGGATTGACAGGTCGCCTGCAGTGGTGATTCACCGCCTCGGTCGACGCAAGTATGCTCACTACGAAGTAGTTCATCTGAGGCGCTCTATCTGTGGCATTCAAGCGCTCATTGCGCCCTCGCACTCGCGTCTAAATAAGTTGGCCTCAATAATCCTTCGTTGGCCTTTTATTTTGTGTGCACCAGAACGCTGCTGCTCGACGAGTTTTACGCTTCAGGCGACAGCAAGGAGGTTTCCTTATCGGAATGGGTCGTGCGGGAGTCGTTACCGGTGGTGGATCACCTCACGCCCCGCAACTTTGCCCTCTACGAAAAGCTGGGTGTCCCCATGCTGCTTCTCTTTCTAGTAAGAGCCCTAGTAATGACATGTCAAACCATTCATCGCTTCAATTCGCTCATTATTGCCAAATGAAAATTCCTTAGTAATTGATTTTTCTTTCTTTCATTCCATTCTGGCTGCAGCACTCCTTGGAAACTTTCGGATGTTTTTGTGCCTTAAATTATGTTCTTCTACCACGTCATTTTCTGTACAGGACTTGTCCAAGGCCCACCCTCCCGACGCCGCTGGGAGCATTGGGGGCCAAAGCGGCGGAGTGAGCAACGACGACTTGTTGGTGGAGTTTACCGCAGCGGCGAAAGACCACGTTGGCCGCATCGCCTTCGTGTGAGTTCGCACTTTTCTGTCGGCCGATTTAGGCCAACACTTTCCCGCCTTTTCCGTCTCCTTTTCGTCATCTCTCAGCGCGCTTGCTTGCCTTTTCTCCTTCTTCCTCGTGCAGTTACGTGGACGGCCACAAGCACGCGGACCAAATGCGCACCGTGGGGCTATTCGGCGGGGCTGAGCGCCTGCCTGGAGTGGCCTTCAACACCAAGGACGCTCGCCAGTTGCCGTTCAGCGAAAAGCTGCCCATCAACCGTGACACCTTACTGCAGTTCGTGGCGTCTTTTCTGAGTGGCAAGTTGGCGACCAAAGCTGACGCAGAGGCCGCAGCAAAGCTAGCCTTAACGAACCCGGGTCTGAACATGAAGAACTTGCCCACGGGCCGGAAGCCGAAGAAAAAAGCCCCGCCGGAGCGTAAAGGTAGATGTCGCATTTGACGTAACCTTATTCGTGCAAAACCACATGCGCACCTCCCCTTGTCATGTGCTGAACTGTGACGGTTTGCATTGAGGGCGAAGTCTCACACTTTTGCTTATTTTGGCGCATGGGTGCACTTGTCGATTGCATCCTTTCTCAGGTGTGTCCGAGCATTTTCGCGAGGAAGAAGAGAACGGTCTGGTGGTGAAACTCACTGCTGAAACCATGGAAGCTGCGGTGCTTGATGACACAAAGGACCTTGTCATTCTGTTCCACGAACAGGTCATACTTCAGCGATAGTTACAAAGCACGATACTTTCTACACATGTCACAGAGTTTAACTCACATTTGAGTGTATTTTATTTTGCTCCTTTCTTTCCTTTGCGTGTGGCTTTTGAAAGGGCTCCGAAGCGTGCGCGCACATGGCGGTGTACTTCAAGCGGTTCGTCGAGCGACTAGCGGCTCTCGGGATCAGCGGCTCTTCGCCGCCCTCTGCTTCCGTCACCGTCGCTCGCATGGACGTGACCGACGAGTCACCCCCTCCTCGACTGCACTTCGCCCTCAAGTCCTTGCCCGCTCTAGTGCTCTTGCCTGCCCACGACCGGCAGCCCCCTTACCGCTACTTTTCGGGAGTCGCCAAAGTCCTGGAGATGCTGAAGTGGGTGGCAGCAGAAGCAAGTGCGAGGCCCATCGCGCTGCCGCCGCTTGCCCACTTGCGCGAAGCAGACGTGGGCGAGTACAAGCGGCAAGTCGCCGAAAGGGAAGCTGCAAGAAGTGCGACCGCTCGTGAGAACGACGCCAAGGAGAAGGCAGAGGCAGAGAGGCAGGCAAAAGCAAAAAAAGAAAGGGAAGCTAGGAAGCAGAAGGATACCAAGGCGGCTAAGGAGAAAGCTGATGAAGCTTTTGTGCAAGCAAAAGAGAACGCAGCTGCAAAAAGCAAGGGGACTTCTTAGTTATTTCTTTTATTAGAACTGGAACTAGCCGGGGCGCCGGGGCTCTCTAAGGAATTCAGTTCCGTATATTTTTGTATATTCGGCCTTTAAAGACAACCAGAGTCAGAGTAGCGGAGTAAGGGCCCAGGCCAGTGACGCGCCAGGAACTGAGTTATTGGTTACTGGTTTTCTACGTTTCCTTTCGTATTAGCTTCAAATTTTGACTTGAGTAGGTTCTCGGTTCTTATTTAAGTTATAATTGCAAGGTCCCTTTGCCTCCTGTTCCTACTTCCTGCCGCATGTTACTAGTGTCTGCATGGGGTTTTCTCAGAAATCGCCCCGAAGCGCAGAAGCCTTCGATATTCAAAACATCGGCATCGATAAGAAGCTCATCACTTAGGGCGCAAATACTTTCGCGCCTGTAAGACGAGCACCAGCCGTGGTGAGCTTGATATAAGCGTCTGCGAGGTCTTTCCTGTACAACTCCACTTTGCCTCCCGCATACCTGAGGAGCATGAGTAGAACATGTTATTGTGAACATATCACAAAAGAAAACAATCGTAAGCACATTGCAAAAAATTGATTGCTGAAAGCCGAACCAAAGGGGCATGCATAAAATAGCAGAATACTTCTTCTCTCGGGGGCATAATCTACATTCTTTCTCCGTGCTCTCGCCTCTATCTTGCTCTCAATATGCGCCACTTACTTGGCAGTGGCTGCTTTGGTCGCGTCATCGCTCACTAAGAGAGCGCCGGTAGCGCCGCCGTCGCCTTTTAAGGCAGCTCCAAACACCGAATTATCGAACGGTAACTGAACAAACAATAAGAAAAAGGAAGAGATAGAAGGAGAAGGTGCAACGTTGCACGTGCGGTTACAACGAAAGCCCACCAGATCGAGTATTGAAGTATTCTCATGTTCGCGCACCGAGGTTAGGAGTTCGCCGAACATGGCTTTCTGAGTGCCGAAGGTTTGCGGAATGAAAATCCCGCCGTCCATGGGAAAGAGCTCGTCATCGTCGTCTTGGGGGTCCACCCGCTTCACCTTCAAACACGAGGAACAGCACGTAAGCAAAGTGCCAAGAAGCACGTCCACTCCATTGGCAATACGCGCCCTCCTCTGACCCACGTGGCAACATTATCAGGTTATCCACAGCTACGCAGAGGTCTCTCACCGCGCGGTCTGACTTGGCCCCCACAGATGATAGCTCCACGGACAACAGAGCGCCCAGCAAGACTGCGCGCTCCTTGGGGGTGAAGCCAGCTCCCTGTTGTTGGGCAGAAGAGAACAAAGAAATCAAAGTATTGCCGCAGAGTTACATGATATAGGTGCATAGGTATACGTAGACTAGACCATGAAAAAAACTACACCCGCACACCTGAAAGGCCGCAGCTAAAGTGGGTGCCTGGTTGTCGCCGGTCCAACTGAAGTGGGCTTGGCCGTTGCGGTCCACAGAAGCGCCGTCGTAGCGGCCGATTTGCACCTGTATAGAAAGACGAAATGATAATCATTCGTCTACTATGCGCTTGTGTCAGTAACAACATCTAATTGATGCGCCCAATTTAGTGCAAACACACGCCGAAAATTCACATTTAAAATAGGAAGCGTCGCATCAAACACATCCCCGCTTATTACCTGGATGCGCGGGCCTCCGCTTGCTTCAATAGCTTCGGCACCTGCGTAAGCAATGATGTCGGCCAGCGTGCACTCCGTAGTCTTCAACACTTGCTTGTTGATGCCTTGCAGCGTTTTCACCGCAGCAGCCAAGTCTGGGTTGGCCTTGAGGACTGCACCACAATAGCGCACACACGCACACATGTCGAGACATGCAGAAGATGAGTGAAGACAGACGGGTTTTAAGATATCCAATTTATGCCAGTGCAAATTCACCCTCGGTGTCGAACTGCACTGCAGCGTCCGGGCCTCCAGCGTCCGCTTTTTCGTCGAAGCTCAAAGCGTCGGTGATAGCTAGCCGAACCCAGGTGGCGGCCTGAGCTGGGTGCTGCAACAACTCGTTCCGGAGGAGTTGTTTTACCTGTTGAGTTTTTTTCGAGTGCGGTGAATGCCACGCTTATCCCTCACAAAAATAGAGGTCCACTGAATTTACACCACGACTATGCTATTGGTACAGAAACTGGCCATTCACTCACATTTTAAGAGGTACAACTTCGGCTCTTTTACGACAACAGATAGTAGAGATAACTGAACGAAGCATACAAACCTTATTGATAGCGCCAATTTTGAGCTCCTTGTCGCCATAACGCTGAATGTCAATAACTGTAGCTGCCTAGAAGACACCAAAACCATACACTAAGTCAGTTATGAGTCAATAGTTCTATTACCTCTTCAGTAACCGAAATATTAGACTATTATTCATATGATATACTGCAACGCACTTGTGCCGAGCTCGGAAGAACTGCCAACGAGCTCCCAGCCAGCCCAGCACCTAGCAAATCACCGAAGAAATGGCGACGTTCTCCACTGGCGTGCATCTTTGATGTTTGAGTTACTCGAGGACTAAGCACACGAGGCTGAGACCAGAGCGCATGCACGTCCGACAAAGCGACCACTGAAAGCAGTAATGAACGAAGCATTTCGTGAAGGCCAATACAGCGGAAGTGAATCTTTAAGGGTTAAGAGTATGTCTCTCAACTTAGGTAGGCTAGCTAGGCAGCTAAGGTGTTAGCTACAGCTTTTGTAGCATTGTAGCCACGTACTTGCCCATTTCCCGCACTTTCCATGCGTTTTTCTTTTCTCTTTGTCGATTTTCCTTTGATTTTCCCACCCATTTTCCCTTTTTTGGCCTTTTTTTTTTTAAAGACCACTTGAAATCTTCATTGATTGCTTGATCATTGATGGCAATGCGTTGGCAAGCAGCAAGTACTACTGTAGTAGTACACTAAGATTTTGGGTGCTGTAGCCTTGTTCTAGCCGTGGCTACGATGGCTAGCTTTTAATTCCTGCAAGTCTAGTACGTAGTCTATTAAATGCGCTAGAATCCATCGCTTTAGTTGTTCCTAGTTTCGTAAACCATGCGACGCGATCATCGGCGGAGACGTGACCGCGGGTCAGAGCGGAAGGAGACAGATCCGGTACTGTTTCGAGCCGTAGTGCTTGCGCCCACGGTGGACTTGTTTGGGCCAGCAGAGCGTGCAGCTTGGCATGCAGCCTACACCAATCGTCTGGTGGGTCCCATAACAACAATGGCGGACGCTGAGGCGCGTTGCCTTCAGGGCGAGCCCGCGCTCGTGCGTGCTGTAAGTTCTGGCGACGAGCGCAAGCCTGGTATCCTTGCTCCTCCGACTGAGCGGCGAGGGACTGAAGTGTGGTTTACTCACAAACGGCACCGCGTAGTGTTTGTGGTTGATACGTCACCTTCAATGCGCACTCTGAGAGGCTCTAGTGCATTCCCTCCATTGTCGACGGTAGGGGCAGCTCTTGTGGATTGCTTTCAAGGCTTGGCTAGACCCATGGGCTCCCTTCGACAAGAGGTATTCGTCTCGGTTGTCGCTCTGGTTCACACGCAGGTTCGACCTACTGCCTCAACTGCATCGATGGCGGCTGCGTCAGAAGGTAGCAAGAGCGGTGTTGGAGTAAGCAGTAGCTCTGGCAATACCAATAACAATAGCAGCGAGAGCGGGCGCGGACGCGATTCAGTGGTTGAGCTCGTGCAAGGCTTCCTTTTGACAGGCCGCGATCGAGAGAGTGCGCGTGCATCAGCAGAAGCACTGGCAGGCGTCGTGACTGCAGCGCTTGGGCGACTTGAAGACGCGCTCTGGGGTCTTGTGTCCGGCCAGCAGCCGAACCGCCACGCCAGCCATGCAGGCCGAAGTGCTGCTGCTGCAAACAGTGGAAGCAGGTTCCAGGGCGACGCTGACGAGGCTCATGCAGTAGTGGCACCACCTGCATCACTGGAGCCCATGATTGAAGCTGGCGTGTTTGCGCTGAAATGGCTTCCCAGTGACGCAGTGCCGGCTATATTCCTGGTCACTGATGGCGTGTGCCGCGACAAGCAGCTATTGACCACCTACGACGGAATGATCATGCAGCTCTGCCGCCGCGACATTTCGTTGCATGTGCTTCTCTTGGGTGCAGATGCTGCTTCAGGACCGGGTGATTCGCGGAGGGGCGGAGTTGCGCTAGGCATGGTGGCTGATACTGACACGATTGGGCGCCTCTGTGAAATGACTGGGGGCTCATCGTACAGCCCCAAGCTTTTAAAGTCGCTGATCCGTATTCCCGCAACCCTCTTGCACGGCGCAGCTGGCGACAGTTTTGGTAGTGGCAGTTTAGGAAGTTTGGGCAGTGGAGGTGGAGGCAGCCACGGGCGGCTGTCCTTTGACAGTGGCAGTATTGGCAGCAGCGGCCTCCAGCGTACGTCGTCATTTGGTGCAGGAAGCACGTACAGCAACTTGAGCCTCGGGTTGCCACACTTAAGTGCTACTCTAAGTGGCCAGGGGGACGGTCTCATGCCATCCGCTTTCCAGCAAGCGCTCTTCTTTCGACTGAGCCCTTTATCCGGAGCTCAATCGTCTGCTTCTGCTGCGGCGACGGCAGCCCTGCCGCTTCAGATGTTGCCCTTCAGTGGAGGTGGCAGCGCAAGCAGTAGCAATGGCAGCAGCAACGACGGTGAATTTCGAGTGTTGCTTGGGCGCAAAGCTGTCGCTCGTTACCGCTTGGGGTCTTGCATTCTGGCTCGGCTCGTGGATATGCGCAACTCAGAAGGCTTCAACCTCACTGAAGTGCGCTTTCAAACCCAACTCAACAATGGAGTGAGCCATGGATTACCTGCAGCCCGCGGCAGCAGCAGCTCTATTCCTGGCAGTGCGACAAGTAGTATTGCTGACAATGGCAACAGAGGCTTCCATAACTCCGCTTGCACACTATCTTGGAGTATGCGCTGGCAAACCGACGTGCTCCTCAAGTACACGGTTGAGTACACTCCAGCTGTCAATCCTGTAAATTCTACAGCACCAACCACGCGCTCAAATAGCCAGAGTGCTGGGCTTGCGGGAAACTTAGCAGCAGCGACAGCAGCTCAAGCGTCTTCTCGAGTAGCCATGGGCGCCTGCGACGTGTTCATTGATGTGGTCTGCAACGGTGACTTCATGGCAAAACTCGACCGTGCCGTAGCAGGTGACCACGACGGAGGAGGTGGAGCTGTGGCAGAGCGGCCGCGGGACCGATTGTTCAATGACCCGTCTGCGCAACTTCGACACTTCGCCAAGGTGCTTCGCGACGTCGACGCACTCCTCGTGCATTTGTGTGCTCTCGTTCAGCCTAGCGACACCGCAATTGCGGCAACAAAAACATCGCCAACTCGTACCTTCTTGTCGCCTTCTCGTCCTACATATTCAGCTACTGCTGCCCCTCTGCATAGAAACATATTCAAATCTTCAGCATCCGCTTTTCAGTCGTTGAGCCGAGAGTCTCAGCAAGGCGGCAAGAAGATGTCAACGGCAGGAAAAGCGGCACCAGCGGCTCGCTACAAGGTTTTGAGCCAACTTTCAGTGCGCGATTGGCACCGGTGGTTTACTGTGAACTATTTTGAAGTCGGTCGAGTCTTTGGAGATGAGAATGACGGCCTTAATCCAGCGCGAGGTAAAGGTATCAGAAGTGGTAGCAGCAGCAGCAGCAGCAGCAGCGGTGTCGATTCGCGCAGTCACTTAGTCGGTGCTCTGCGAGCATGGTGCCGATCACAAGGTATATTTGGTTCCAGCTGTGGCCGTGCCCTGAGTGCACAACTCTACTTGCGCCACGTTTGTGACGTCACTCCCACTGGAAGTACCACTCATGGGAAAGGAAGTGGTCGAGCAGTGCATACCAAAGAGGTCGATTCTGCCCTTATGACCGGATTCTGCTTGGTGAAGCTCAATTGGGCTGCGCATGGTGGATTTGCCAGCATTCACGTCGGTTTCTTCAACGTCACCGCTCGTGCCCGTTTGGTTATTACGCTGGAGCTCCAGGCCACTTTGACACAGTCCAATGATCAAAACAAAGAGCTGGAACTAATTAAAACGGAAACATATGCGGTAACGAAAGGTACGCTAGCTGCCAAGATGGTGGATTGGTCTGGTCTCATCAAAGAGGACCCAATGGATGCATCAGGCCGAGATGACAAGGATGCAGTTGCTTTGATGGCTTCAAAGGCAGCCACCAACTCCTCATTGACTGAAAAGCATGTGCGCTCGCAGGCACCTCGAAGTTCCCCGTCGAAGTCGTCATCATCCACAGCCGCTACGTCTACTGCTGCTGCAACTTCAGCTTCTGCGGCAGCTGACGAGGAGTTAGCAAGCGGTGGAGCATTGATGAGCTTAACTTCTTACTTGAGATCCCATCGCTGGCACTGGCGCATTTCTCCACGCATCGGCGCCCTTGGCAGTGATTCAGGCGCTGGCTTGTTGTTATTGGAGACTTTGGCGAAGCGGCGACACGCAGAAGGCTTTACACTCGTTCACCCACTTGGAAAAGGTCTAAATGACGAGACGTGCGACGAGACTGCGACTCTTGATGGCTTGCCAGGTCATTCGAGCGCAATGGGCGGTACACCGCTTGGCCGAGGCCTTTTTATGGTTTGCCAAGTTCAGGTCAAGCAGTTCTACGCAACAAAAAGTAGCAGTGTTGGGTTGACCTATTCAAGTAGCGGACGAGGAAGCAGTGGTACTAGCTTTTCTGGCGGCATGGGAGCTTTAACA
>Ga0307982_1003913_pt1 | contig 11828 bp, 11 predicted proteins | sample OrgLakmetagen989_FD_201847 | JGI IMG/M metagenome (GOLD analysis project Ga0307982, IMG submission 201847) | Saline water microbial communities from Organic Lake, Antarctica - #989 | ecosystem: Environmental > Aquatic > Non-marine Saline and Alkaline > Saline | place: Antarctica: Organic Lake... | reverse complement strand
CCACCTTGTATATATTAGGGTGCGGGTGGGGCATGAAAGCAGACCGCAAGACGGCCAGATATGTGACGGCGTGAAACATGAAAAGGTGAGAAGATTTTATAAATAACAAACGAAAGAAGGCAAAGAAAATGAGAATCAAGTCAGTGCAGGATATGCAACGACCAAACGAATTGCAGCTGACGTCTCTACAAGTACTATTGCATAAGAGCTGAAGCATTGCCTGTTGCATGTATTCCTGACGCACCGATACGAGCCGGTCGCCGACGCGCATGCCTTGATTAAACGCATAGCCTTCAAATGCATTCACAACCAAGACGCCGCTGGGCCTACTGGTCGCTTCGTCCTTGTTTTGCTGTGCCGCCTTGTTGCGGCTAGGTAACGCGTCGAGAAGAGAAGACGAAGGAGGAACCGGCGACACGAAGTCTTTCATTGGCGCAGCAGCTCTTGAAATGGGCTCCACGGATTCACCATTATCCTCGTTGGCTGGCCTCGGAGAAGAGGAAGGCACATTCGTTGGAGAAGGCAGACTAGTACTACGACTAGAAGGCACCTTGGCAGGTGCTGGTGGTTTGGGAGGGGTTGAAATGACGAGCCCGACTCCTCCGTATCGCCCCTGTACCACTTCCTGCATCTGTTCCGCCTGTGCAGTCATGGAGCCGCTATACTTAAGCACTTGAGCAATTGGTACAATATTTCGAGTTCTTCAAGCCAACATGCCCCAAGTGAGTGAAGGTGGTGTGCCATGTTCTGTACTGAAATATTCAGTCATCAGCTCCTTTATAAAAAAAATAGAAAAAAAGCACGGTAGCTGCGCTCCGTGCTATGTACCTGCTCTTGAGTAGCTTCAAACTCCGAGTAAGGGTCGAGGGATTTGAGCATAGCGTCGGCAGCGGTTGCCACCAGCTTGCGCGGATCGACTTCGTCTACATAATCCCTGTTGAGCTGCAAAGCACACATGTATCATTTATAATGAAACGGAGATTAGGCCGACCAGAGAAAGAAGCAGGCGGGCATATTAAACGCCAGCGATAAGATTTATATTTGTGATGAATATAGACGTGTTTGAAAACTAATGCTCTAGTTACTCAACCTACTTCGGTCAAGATGTTGCTGAAAAGCGCTGTCGATTCGTACAGTCCATCTGGGTCCTCAATTGCTTGAGTGAACAACGTTGTTAGCAACATGTAGGCAACACCAGCAGATACTGCTACTCCTCCAAATACGCCACCTAGAAACGTTAATCCTGTTTTCCATGGTAGGTTTGGGTTAGGTGTGAGGTCTCCGTTACTGTCCTGATCGGAAGGTTCGTCGGCTCCTTGTTTCCCAGAGGGCCTTTTAGCGTACAGCCTGAGCTGGCAACTTGAGTGCCAAGCAAGGCGGCGCTGCAGCATTGGACTGCTAGTGAATCCATGTAACAGTACTGGAAAAATTCCTAGAATGCCTAATGCTGCAAGGCGAGCTCTCATGGTACACAAGATGTTATTAGCCTTTGCCAGCACTAATTCCGAACAGTGTGAGTGAGTGATGATGTGATGATGCATGATGTCATCAGACCAGACCGTCGTCCGTCGTCAGGCCACCGCTGCTCACTCTAATATGGTACTACTGCAGTAACGTGAAAAAGCCGAGAATTCGAGATGCCGCCGTGAATCCGTGAAAAGACGAAGAGAAACGAAGAAAAGAAGAGCCGGAAGAGCCGGCCGGGCGTGTTCACAAGGAGCGCAGCGTTGATCACTTGGTCCTCACTCTCCAAGCACAGCCATGTCTCTTCGGTTTAGAGCTCTGCGATTTTTCCTTTACTTGGCGTGGGCCGTTGAAGTGGTGAGCACTGATGACCAACTGACCTCGAGAAAAAAAGCCGCCCACCTCCCGTTGGCATTCCGTCGAGCGGCCGACGAAGCAGGCGAGTCGCACATTTTGCCGGCCATTCACTTCCAGACGCATCCCCGTGATGTGCTTGCTAGCCTCGACCCATCAATTACTGCCCCGCACCTCGGCCCTGGCGTCGATGCCGGCACGGCTTCTGCCCACGCCGTAGCCGCAGCGCTTGCCTTGATGCCGTCCTTGGAGGGCGTGGTGGGCAAACCCGAGCGCCTTTTCCGCGCGCCCCGAGCAGACCGCGCTCGTTTCCACACAGAGCACGGCCTTGACCGTTGGTGGCGCGTAGCATTGAAAGAGGGGACCTCAGCCCATGATGTGCTTGACGCAGTTGAAGCAACCCTGGCTCATGTCGACGTTGGACCACATGTAAGCCGGGCTGGGCCGGAGCTGCGCAAGCAAGCGCACTACGTGCCCAATGACCCGCTCCTTCGATCGGATCAGTTGGCCCATTACGATGTAGTGGGCTTAGCTGAGGCTTGGAACAAGACGAGCGGCGACGCGAGTGTAGTCGTTCAGGTGAGCCTTCTTTAGCTTTATCTAACTTGATTTCGTGACATCGTCAAATCAATTTTAAATCAGCAGAACTCTACTAGCATGCAGGCGCTGACCAAGTATCTTGGCATCTTTGTTCTCACCTATTTGTATTTTCTATTGCTCGTTCTCTGCTCCAGGTGATTGACTCGGGTATCGAAGAAACGCATCCCGACCTTCAAACCAACAAATGGGCCAACACGCTGGAGTGCAGTGGGGCCGACGGAGTAGACGACGACGGCAACGGTTTTATCGACGATTGCCACGGCTACAACCACGCAGACGGCACCAGTGTTTTGCTGGGAAGCGGCGACCACGGCACCGCCTGCACGGGGCTCATTGCCGGCACCTGCGACAACAGCATCGGCGTGTGTGGGGTGGCCGGTGGGCGCAACGGCCAGCCGGGAACTTCGTACCTGACGTCCACGGTGTTCGGGACCTCGGGTGCGCAAGGCTTCGCCGAAGCTCTGGTCTATGGCGCAGACCAGGGAGTCTTTGCGTCCAGCAATTCGTGGGGTTATACCACCGCAGGCGTCTACGAAGACTCCGTCTTGGCGGCAGTGGACTACGCGGTGAACGGTGGTGTGGTCGTGATTTTCGCGGCGGGAAACGCCAACCGCCAAGGGGATTACTACCCGGGCTGCTACAACAGGACCTTAGCCGTGGGTGCAGTCACTAATAAAAAAATCAAGTCGAGCTACTCTAACTACGGCGAATGGGTCGATTTGTCGGCGCCCGGTGACGCCATTTACTCCACGGGTTACACCGACGCAGGCAGCTACGGTGCATATACGGGTACCTCCTTTGCAACCCCCGTAGTGGCAGGTGCGCTAGCATTAGCGAAGAGCTGGGCGGGTTCTTCAGCCTCGAGCAGCCATTTAGTCGAGTGCCTGGTCGGCACAGCGTCAAACTTGGACACGTTCAACAGTGACATCTACGCAGGCAAACTCGGGGGCTTACTCGACGTGCCTGCGCTCTTGGCCTGTGCTACGGTGCCCTCGCCAGCGCCCACCGCCACGGTGCTCCCAACGCTCACTGTGGCCCCGAGCCGGGCGCCGGTGCCGAGGCCGAGCATGAGCCCCACTTTGAATCCAACGACGACGCGGCGCCCCACGGTGGCACCGACGGAAGCCCCTCGCATCTTCAACCTGGCTTGCGCGCAAAACGACTGCTGGTTGGAAAAGCGGTTGTAGGCCACGGGTAAATGATTGCTGCTGCTACGTTACGAATTGTATATGCATATTTCCAATCAACTGGTTTCCTCAGCCCTTGTTGTCTTTCACCGGCTGGTGGCCTCTGTGATTCCTATATATAATAAAATAGAGCAAAATATTAAAATTCAATAAAGTAGCAGCGCCAAAAATTGGCATTGAAATAGATTATAGATTCACGTGTCAATTGGTGTAATTCATCAATAGGGCGAAAGTCCGGGTGCATTGGCCCTTTTGCTTGGGTTGAATGGATTTATGGGCATCGTTCGAGGGAAATGTTAAGAGAGAGCGAATTTCTTCCTAATTGCTATATAATTTTATATATTTTACTTTTTCAATTAATTGAATTATTCGGTCGGATTCCCATGGCGGTGATACCAAACCCAAATCTAGACCAACAGGACCATGCACTCGACTAGACATCGATAGTAAATCAACCAATTCATGATTCATCGTGCTATCTGCCGCTAGAGGTTAATGAGGTGGGCAGGACCATGGCGGTGCCTCGACAGAAATGGTATGCATTTATGTGGCGATTGTGGTTTGAATGATTTCACACGCGCTGATTACGGAACACACTGACGTAGAAGATCAGTCCACTTGAGGCCCGTCCAGGTGAATGAAATGCCGAAAAGTCAAAGAATATCGGACGGCGGGCCGCCATAAGACATCGCCACTCTTTAGTCCAGTCGCCTCGGCATTTGCCAGCGGCGCACACCCTCCAACCGTGTCGAAAACACCCGCAGAATGTGGTGGTGGAGCAGCCACCACTTCCATTGTTGCATCGTTTGAGCAGCCACTCTGGTCAGCAATAGCGTGCATATGGTCCGTGTATGCAGCATCCGCAAAGACAACGAGGCTGCGATCCAAAAGCGCTACCTCGCACGCCACAGGTGGTGCTGGCACGATACCTACTTCAGATGTTGGCTGCCGGCGTTGAAAAGTCATTACAGCGCCTAAGGGCTGCGTAGGAGGAGACTTAGATTCATCTAGCTTATCTCCATCTGTAGCTTCTTCTGATGATGAGCTTTTAGCATACCGCATTGAAAGGGACAAGGTCGCTGTGCGGGGTTCGTACAAAGGTCCGTCCGTGTGGCCCAGAATGCCTTCGCCATTTTCGTACCGGTTGATCAGCACGTGATTTGGGGCAGCCGATCCCGGGAACACGCCCGCTTCAACCAAAGCACCACGCAGCGTTGACAACCATGCTGGCAGAGGCTCTTGAACCGATGGTGGCGCCATTAGTGTCGACTCCACAGCAGACGAAGCACGAGGTGGAGTGCCGCCCCAGCACTGCAAGCGCCGGCCACGAAGTTGCGCCCAGCGAGGATGGTCTTCCGGCACTGCTTCAATCATGGCACAAATGGCCGTAGCCTCGCTACTGCTCACAAAATCACGAACGTAGCTGATGCTAGGAACAGGACCGACAATTAGATCGTCGAGATCGACTTTAGGCCGTGGAGTCAACGAATACGAAGGGAAGTCAATAGTTTTGGAGGGCAAGTCTCGACTAGCTAGCAGCGCCGGCAAGCTAGTTTTAGCGCTGACATTGCTGCTACTATTGCTGCTAATTCGATTTTTTGAAGATGCCGCCTCGTGTGCTTTGCGCTTCTCCTCTTTAAGCAAAGCCATGAAATCTAGTGCAGCCATGATATGACTAGATTTTGTATTGTTCTGCAATTACTTTTAGTCGCTAAAATTGACCTAGCTCGCTTGAGAACGCACACTAGCTACCAACAATTGATAAAGTGATTAGATTGAGCTACATCCTATTCCGAAGACACTCGCTCTAAGCAATCGTTCGAAGCTACTAGGCCAGGGCGGGGCGCGGGACGAGCTCCTGCCTGCAGACCTCCGAACTTATTATGAGGACGAACGACGTCGACGAAAGAACTGAAGAAGAGCTGAAGAAGAAGAGTTCTGGTATCACATTAGAGACTATATCGAAAGAAAATGGCGCAGTATGCGGAAATACAAGCTCAAATAACGAGGTAACAATGCAAGATCCATTGTCCGCCATTTCTTTGAAGTAATACCAAAACTTGTATCTCAACACGTGCTCCGTAAACGCGTTTGTCTCCCTTTCGACATTTTGTAGAGCTTTAGAAGCACATGACCTTGCGCTGGCGAACACTCTCATGCGGGCGCGCAAGGATGCCTTGTCAGTGCGCTCTACGAAATTGCTGGTCTGCGGCGATAACAGCGTCGGCAAGTCAAGTTTGATTTGCAGTCTAGTCTCGAACCACTTCAGCGATGGCGCCGACCTGCCCGACGTGTACACTGATGTGGCTATACCAGAAAACTCCTTTTGGGCGAACCGCGTGCAGGTGAGCTACGTATGACAAACGAAATACTATACAGGACAACAATGAAAGTTTCTTGAAGAATTAGAGCATCGATTCAAAGTACTCATTCCTATCCCTACTGAAGCTTATCTTGCCTCTGCTGGGGGTGCTTGAATGGAGTAGGTTACCATTATGGACTCGTCTGAAACAGCGCAGCCCGAGGCCGAACTCGCAGCTAAAGTTGCAGACGCTGATGCTGTTGTGCTTGTTTGGGATACCACTCGGCCGCTCACTTTGGAGCACTGCGAAACCTTTTGGCTTCCGTACCTTGCCGCACGAACAGACTCTCCCGTGGTTCTCGTTGGTAATAAGGTTGACGATGATGGGGACAGCAACATCGACCCACACCGCAACCGTCGCCAGAGCCAGAACCCAGGTGAGGGCGATAGCAGCGACGACGACGACGATGAGAGCATAAGAGATTCAGAGGAAGTAAGCAGCAGTGAATCAGCAGCTGAGCGGCTAGAAGCAGTAGCTGCAGTGGTAGCCCAGTTTCGAGCTCAGATTGTCGCTTGCTTTCAATGCAGTGCGAAAATGCACACCGGTGTCGCAGAAGTTTTCTTCGCAGCACAGCACGCAGTGGCGCACCCAGTGTCTCCTTTGGTTGACCTCGCTACTGGTAAATTGACGTTGCGCGCTGCTGCTGCTCTCCGCCGAGTGTTTCGTTACTTTGACCGAGACTGCGACGGCGTTCTGTCCTTGGCCGACAACTCCTTGAGGAGGGCTGCTGGCTCTTTGAGCGGTGAGATTGATGACGTCAGTGAATTGCAGCGCTTCCAGATGGACTGTTTTTCGGCCCCATTGCGGAGCAGTGAATTGCATGCCCTGGCTCAACTGGTGGCGCGGCACACGCAAGGCAAAGGCCTTGGACACACTCATTGCAGCGGCAGCAATAGCGGTGGGAGCGACAGCAGTGGTATTGCAAGCCGCAACAGGGGCAGCAACACTAGTGCTGGAGAGGATGGCAGAGTTCCTCCGATCGATGCATCGTCAGCAACTGAGTGGAGCGTGCACGAAACTGGCATTAACGCGGAGGGTTTCTTGGCCCTCTTTGAGCAACTGGCAGGTCAGCAGCGGTGGGACGCAGCCTGGGTCGTGCTGCGACGGTTTGGGTACGACCTCCACCATTTTGACAACCACAGTAGCAGCAGCAGCAGCAGTGGTGGAGGCGGCACGATGGACGACTTTGTTGGTGAAATAGCCTTGACTTCCGAAGCCCGTGTGCACAGCGCGTATTTACCTCCCAAACCAGCGCATTTACCTGGGAAAAAGCCGAGCCACCACGACAAAAGCTCGTCGCTTCGGCTCGGCTTGAGCTCGGAGGCAGAAGCATTTTTAACGCGAGTTTTTCGCCAGTATTCGAAGGTCAGTAAGCAACAACCAGCATCCTCTTTGCCGAGTAGCAGTCGATTAAACGATGGTGACGGTGGCGTGGGCTCTCCCAACGAGACCACTGAAAGCACTGGTTACCTCACTACTAAAGCTCTAGCGGCTATTTTCAGCGCAGTGCCGGGCTACGGCCACGGCGACGAAGAAGTGGAGACGATGGACGAAAGTTCCGACACTAGTGGAGTGGATTCGGACAACAATACTGGAGGTGCCCCTGGTGCTGCGCCAGCTGCTGCTGGGTTAGACACCAGGAGAAGTGCAGTGCGTATGGTGGAGGCTAGCGCGCCCTGGGACTGCACAGGAGAGCGGCGGAAAGGCTTGAGGCAGATGCTGCTGTGGGCGCCTCAGGCTGGCGTTTTACCCAATCCTGCGATGGCGTCTTTGTCTTCGACGCAACGGCTGCGGCGAGGTCGCGGAGGTGCGCGCAGTGGAGACTTCTCAAGGAGCAGCTCCGGGACGCTCACACCGTCTACAAGTAGAGATTACCTCATAGATCGCTCGTCACCTTCTTCTCTGCAACCTCCTCTATCGCCTTCGCCGTCTGCTGCGTCGACATCCCCTGAGGGAGCCCCACCGCAGATCGCACATTCGAGGCTGCTTGCAGGAAGTGGAAGTACTGACGCTGAGGAGGGCAACAATAACGATGTCGACGACGACGATGATGATGATGATGATGGTGATGGTGATGGCGAGCGTGTTGGGCTCGAAGCTTGGCTAGGAGCGTGGCGCGCCAGTGCCCTTTTAGACCCACCCTGCACCGCCAAGCACCTCACTTACCTCGGGTACTGCGCCGGCCCATTTGACAAAGCCACTGGCGCGCCTGCTGTAGCACCTCTGGGACTCTCCAACGCCGCAGGCTCGAGCAATGATAGTGACCTCTCGGCGGCTCACTCGTTTGTGCCACCGGTAGTGTGGTGCCCTAGCCCTGCGGTTGGCTGGGCTCAACGAGCTCAACTTCGCAGCGGTAACAGCAGCAGTAGCAATGTCTACAGCGATGACAGTGATGGTCTATTTGGCAGTGCTACAGTAGTGCACGCGCTTGTGCTGGGGTCAGCTGGCAGCGGGAAAACCGCGCTCCTCCGCCGATTGTGCGCACCCACTTATGAGAACGCACCCCCACCGGCCGTGGACTCTCATCGCCGGCCCTGGTCAAGTTTTTGCGCCATTCCCTTGCGCCCTGAAGACTTGCCTGCTCAGGATCACCCTACAGGAGCTCCCAGTACCAGTAAGTCCGGCAGCACTACCCTCGCAGGAGGTGTTGGCATTGGCGCTAGGTCTGGCGCAGGTGGCGGTGCAGCTGCAGCTGCAGCTACTGCCACAGGAGAAGGAACTCGCAGTCGCCCACCCCACGCTGTGCTGGTCCTGACAGAGGGGAGCGGAATTGAAGCACAGCACATGTGCAGCACACCATCGCGCCATGTCGACGGCAGCGAGGCAAGCAGCTCCTCTTTGTTAGGTGAATCGGGCATTCCAGTAGATGTGGTGCTGCTTTGCTTCGATTCTTCGGACCCCAATTCGCTCGCCTACGCGCTCGATTTGGAGAGCCGTTTGTCTCCAAGTTTGCCTCGTCTCTTGGTGGGTACGAAGGAAGACCTCTGCCCGATGCCCTTACCTTCAGACGGGGAGCCGAGATCTCATGCGTACGGGAATCACGTCGAGAACAGCAGCAACAGCAGCAACAGCGGCAACGCTGCCAACCGCGCAAATGGGTCGGCAGATTCAAGGGCTTCTACTGGAACGGCTCACGGAATCGTTGGTGCCAACAGCGGGCTGAATCGCACCACGACGAGCACCAGGGGTGTACCAGGCACTTGGGCGCTGGCCCAGCGGCATTGTGTGGCGCGCGAATTGCCGCTGCCGCTGCCGACGTCATCGGCTTCACGCCGCAACACTGAGGCTTCAATGCCTGGGTCCTTAGCCCGGCGAGCAGTGCACGCCGCTCTCGAGCCCGCGACGGCTCAGCCGATGCAGCGGTCGGTGGCAGCCGCCAGAATAGCCCAGCGGCGTTGGCAGCGCTATCTTGTCGCTGGCACCACTGGTGCAGCTGCGCTCGCTGCAGTAAGCGCGTTAATTCTGCAGCAACAAGGAGAGCTCTTCAAGTTGGGCAACAATTCTTGGCCATCTCTGGCGAGTGCTTGGCAGATTTTTTTACAAAGCAAATCCCTTCACTCGTTTTTTGGTGTTGTTGCGCGCTTTCATCCAAAGCGCCTTGCACAGAAAAGTTAAGCGTGTGTTCGGCGCTCAGCGTTCGCGTATTCGTATGTCGTATTTCTACTATTTTAGGTCCCAAGAGCTAATGCGTATATATCGATTTGGCATATATTTTAAGAGGGGCCTTAGTCCAAGTGACTTGAATGCCTACTCGAGAACTGAAATCGGCAAAAAGACCGACATCCGACATCGACATGAACAAAAAATAAAAAATAAACAGGAACATGTATGATGTATGTAGATACCCTAACTTGTATTCAGATATAAGTCCTATGATGGAGGTATCATTAGCTCTGTGTTGTCGTCTAAGGCCGAACAGTCGAATGATTCTGCTATGGCATGATCTTCGTCAACTGCAAATGGTGCGACTTCTTCTAGGGAACGCTTTGAACTTCCTTCCACGCTGCCTGCAGCTGAGTGAGGTGCTAATGGTGATTCTGATGAACCTCCAGTCTCACAAACGAGGAGTTCGATGTCGCCACGTAAGCCTTGAGAGACTATAGAGCGGCCAGCTTGATATGGCCAGCTCTGCCAGCATCCGTGAACGTCACGCAAGAAAATTGAGGCGTTGCGAGTCACTCCATCATTTGTGTCCGGGTCAATGCCTAGGTTGACGCAAACGTTGCGCACGAATTCGCCCGCGAGAGTGCATTCTGCATACTTGGATTCATATGGTGCGCTACTTGTAGTAATGATGCCTTCTGTACCAAGGAAGCACGATATTCGGACCATAGCGTCGTCTGCTAGCATTGCTGACAAGTAGTAATGAGTTATGAGCTGCCGTAGTACGTAGCTACCTAATTATCCAGGAGTAGCAGGTATTTCTATCACTTTTTCTATGGACGCCCAACAAAATAATGCAGGGTCAGAGATAAAACTTCGCCGGCGCGACAGCTTTGAGCCACAGGATAGACTACAAGAAACAAAGGGCAGGGATAGTCGAGGTGAAGGCACACCTCGAGAAAAAAATAAGATAATTTACTTCAGTCGTCGGGATGATGTTTTCGAATAACCCTTCTGCGGAAATGGGAGTTACCGGTCCTTACAAGCCGGTTTACGCCTGTGCGGTTTATTCGAAAATTAATTCTTCCCTACTGAATTCGGAACGTAAAGTATAATTGGAGATACGACGGAACGTCATATCATCATTTCTGCGGCGAGCCGAGGAAGGAAAAACCAGTGCTGTACAACATTAGAGCAAACAATCGGGAGTGGCAGCACACTCCTTTCCAGCTAAGAGTGGCAAAAGAGCATTAAGAGTGGCTGTCGGAATGCGATTCCTAATTGCGGCCGACATCGTCTACCAACTAATGAGCACCACGCTCGCAAGGCGAGCTGGATGCGAACAGATCCAGGAGAATAATTACTCTACACAGAGAAGTACCATTTTTCGCACTCTTTTATCCACATTACCGCCATATCTTCGTTTACCCCTTCTTCAACAGCATGCCCGGTCGGGGTTCAGTTTCTACCGTGGATGAGAGGAGGTAGTGCAGTATCATCGTCTGCGACGACTTATTGTGGAATGCTCTTGTCGTCGAGAGAGCATCGAAGCAGTAAGACCATGCACGTACCTTCCATCGATCAACTTCCTCGGTGGGGCTCGCGGGTGCTGACGGTGAGTTTCCCGTCACCCGCGCAGCAACTGAACTTATGCATGATTTGCGAAGAAAGAATGCCACTACGATTTCCCCTGCTTTGTGGCTTCTTTCATTTCATTGTTCATCCTAGTGGGCCTAGGCTCGCAGCTCCTCGGTGGGTGAAAGCATCCTATCGGTGGAGTGGGTATGACTCTGAACTTGGAGGAGAGGAATTCGGTTCAGGATGAGGGTGAAAACCCCCCACCAAACTCGGATACATGTGAGTCTGAGCCTGAACACAATAGAATCTTTGTTCGACCTCGTTAAGTACGGCTTCTGGAGCGGAGAAGCAATTTCTGGTGTTCGTAGGCCTGTGAGCATTCGTGTTCGCATAGCCTACAGCATTGCAGCTACGTGATCCATACTAAATTAGCAAGAAAGAGGACAGGCGATGCTGAGATCGGCTGGCGCCCGACGCCTGAGAATAACATTGAGACGATGCCCTGCTGGGGCAAAAATAGCCCGGAGAAATGCCTCGTAGACCTGGGACGTGATACACGAACGTACACTCAGTCCCGCCGAATTGTTCGGAGGAAAGACGCCATCTGGAGCCTAAATTGGCCTTCTGGAGCAAATTTGCTAGCGCGAAAGCAGCACATGTACTTTTTTTGGTGCCTTTG
>Ga0307982_1003912_pt1 | contig 11828 bp, 13 predicted proteins | sample OrgLakmetagen989_FD_201847 | JGI IMG/M metagenome (GOLD analysis project Ga0307982, IMG submission 201847) | Saline water microbial communities from Organic Lake, Antarctica - #989 | ecosystem: Environmental > Aquatic > Non-marine Saline and Alkaline > Saline | place: Antarctica: Organic Lake... | reverse complement strand
GCCCGAGCGCCTATGAAGCAGTGCTGCATCCCATCTTTCAGGTTCGACAGGGAGTCAGTCTTTGTAGCTAGCTGCAGGAACTGATGAGAGAATGGCGAGAATGAGTATTTGTAATTCTTCCTTAGGCCAATCCCTAAACGCACGCGCATTGACATGCTGCATGGTGGCTTATCATATCAATACTATTTGGGCCCTTTTGTGCTTGTCTGTACTTTTATGTCGCTTATGCTTTTTACTCAATGACAGGAGGATGAACTCGCGTTAATTATCGCTGGTGGTGCGCTCGGCCTATTGGCTGGTTATTTTCAACTCTTTTTCAGCGAATGGAGAGATAAACGGCAAGCAGCGAGAAGAGACAGAGACGAAGGGTCACAAACACGTCAGCGGCTAGATTTCCGCTTCATTACAGCGCCTTTGCTGGACATCGACCTTCGATATTAGGAATCACTAAAAAAAAAAATGGGGTTGCTTGTTATGTGCATTACGATAATGAGCAGCGGGTGTGAGGTGCGATGTGCGATGGCAATTCGCATCCATATGATCCATACGGAATCTTTATGATACAGAGAAATTAATGGCGCATCAGAGATAAAGATGCCATAGTCGTTATTATTATATATCAGAAACACGTGCACTATGGACTATGTTACGTGGAAAGAGCGGGCTGTAGTTCTAACAGCTGATCAGTTGATAGCTATAAAAATACACACACCACACCGCCACACCGAGAAACTCAAACAAATGGCAAATGTGACTGCGTTCCTTAATGTTACGATTTCCCCCCCTTGGGTACCCCGGCACTCGTGTTGTGTCAGTGTCAGTGGCTTTTGGCCTCTATCTCAGTCTTTTTTGTCTTATCATCCGCCAAGTAGGCTCTTTGTTCTGTTTAAATAAGCCACCTTCGCCAAAGTGACATGCATGTATATAAATAAGTGAACGGTAAATGATAATTCATCTCGTCAATGAGTAGCCACCATTCGTGAACACATCAGGCTATCGTGTGTTGCCGCAAGTGGCTAGCTGTAAGCGCTCGAGCAGCAACGACCAGAGCTCCTTTCGGGCAGCAGGGTTCAAGCGCTGAATGCCATGCGAATACATGCCGAGCTCCTGAGAAGCAATCAAATCAAATTGACGTAGAGTAGTTTACGGAATGATTTCGAAGAAATGCGTGCCTTTGCTTACACACATTTGTACTATGAGCTAAAGAGCACGCATTTACGATGGTCAAGTGGTTATTCAAAGAGTTGCAAATCATTCGCGAGGTTGAACTCATCACTTTTTGTTTGAGCACAATATACCTTGGTCGAGGGCCACCACTGCACTCGAGCCTCGTCGTCAAGCGCCGTGAAAGTTTGGCGATTGAACCGGAGCAAACCATCCAACAAACGCTGTTCTGGCCCGAAACAGTAATGAAAGCTGCGCGTTGTTGATTGCATGCAAAAAAAGACGAATGATATTGCTTTAGATACACACAAGCGAGGTGGATGAGCCATCATTTTACGCGCACATCCAATATATGAAAAGAAGACGCAACTTTCGAACACCAAACACAAGCATGTGTAATTCCTAGAGGGTGGAGCATAAATTTCGAAGCATTCCTTCGTATATGCTGCATCATCACCCTTTGTACCTGATGGTGTCGGGCGCGCAGCAGTTGCTGCCGGTTAGCTTAAAAGCGCCCGCGTTCTTGCGGTAATTCGACCACCAATCGTCGACCTGCCCGCTCACTAGGCGCACCGGTCCATACACGTGAAGCATCGGCGCGTGGCTTGTGGAATCAGCCAGCTCGATTGGGTCTACCATCTGCCGTAAGCACTTAGCTAACATGAGGCCCTGTCATTAAATGAACACGAATGGGAAAAAGCAAGAATACGATGATGAAGATTTCATTGGCTTTCGCATGCACTAGAGGTTGAAATGCACACTGGAAATGTAACCGCACGTGCAGCTCTAATCGTAAAGCATGCGTTTGTTCTCGTGACAAATGTTGACACACACTCAGAAAGGTGCCAATTTACGTGCCCTTGGTCACTCGACCACAGACCCATGTTGCCTTGTCCTCTCACCGGTTGGCTCCGTTCGCGCTTGCTCCCAAAGCATGCCCCTGTATCCATTGCTTTGAGGACAGCACCCAGCAAGCTCCTGCTCAAAAGGTAGCCTGCAGCCCCTGACACAAAGGCCGAACCTTTGGGGCCGTTTTCCTGAAGCTTGTGTCCAAACCATGAGTTCGTACTGGCACCGCCCGAGGTTAACGGACTCGTGTCAACGAAACACCGCAAGTTTTCCGGCACGACAAAAGTGTGGTCGTTCACAGCAAAGATCCAGTCGGAGCCTTCATTGTAAACTGCGCGCAAAGCGCCGAACAGCCGGCCTGCGTTGTCAGCCTCGCTTGGGGGGCGTGGCAACACTTCAGTAGGAGTAAAGTGCGCTGCTTCCCGGATGAGATGCTCTTCTTGCACCGATGAGGTGGTGCCTCCGCGCTTCAGCCCAGTGCCTGGCTGTGACAGCAACACGCGCAGTTGCATCCCAACGGTGCTGTTTCGCAGAGCGCGGCCCCAGGTCTCTGAAATCGCTTGAAGTCGCTGTGGTCGACCCTCAGGATCCACGGGCGAAGGCACCACAAGCACTGTAATGCGCGCAGGGTGTAACTTTAAATCTGACTCTGTCGCGACATGAGTTGCAGATGCTTTGCTAGGTGGCGATCTTTTCAGCTCGCCCACTGCCATGGTATGATCTTTGAAACGACGCAGAGAGTCTTCGACTGGGTTATTGCCCGTAGCCGTCGGCAACAAAGCTAGCATGGACACAAGCACAAGTGCAGTCGTTCGCAAAGCCCTAGCTCTACCTACTTGATACATTTAGTATAGCCTAGCTGCCTTGAAGGCACTTTAAAAGTGATGGCTACGGGTGCCTCTGAAAGCCTCGTAGCGAAACGAGATTATCGAGAGTGTGCAGATACGTCTACTCACCAAAACCTTATCATGTCTAGCTCATCGCAAGCTTCTGCAGCTACTCCAGAGTATTGAGGTAGGAGAAGTTCGCTCCTACGATAGATCTAGTCTAGTATTTAAGCAGCATGATTACGTATAAGTTTGGCTAGTCACACCGATACCCCTCATGCCATGATGCCACGGTGCCATGTGCCATGGTGACATGGTGACATAGTGACCGTCGTTCCGTTGTTTCAAGTTCGAATCAGCCGAAATCCCCTGTTCGGGAAATTTCTCTGCTCGTTGTTGGTTGGTCGAAATTTAATGAACATGATTTTGATAAAAAAATAATAGCGAGAGCTTAAACGCTTCGAAGACATAGACCGCTGCCGTTTTAATAAGATAAACTAGGAGGTGCACTCGCAGAGATCATTGACGTCTGCCATTTTTCTGTCAGTTGATTCGCTAATCTAGCCTTGACATCCAGCGGATCATGAATTTCGCTGCTAAGATGGGCGACGGGAAACTGACTCGGATGGAGAAAAAATTGGGCAATGGGGACGTCATTTTTACAGACTCATTCTTGGGTGACTTCTGGTTTTACCTCCAAAATAACCACATCTTCTTAGCCATTTTCTGTGCCCACCCTGAAAATCCTAACACCAAGCTAGCTCGCTTCATCGCGTTCCTTGCGAGCGTCGTTCTGGCCATGTGTCTAGCAGCTGTCGCTGGCTTATCATCTGGCGAGGAGCGCATGCTGCTGGTTTACGTTGTCTTCGTGATCGTGCAAACAATCTTTGACATTTTTGCTATGTACATTTCTTCATGCAAATGTTTCCGCGGAGAAGGAATGCCATATTGCGTTCGAATGTTTGTGTTGCCAATCCTTGGTTGCTGCGGTGGCTGTGCTTCATTAGGCTGCGTCTTGATATTTCTGCTGGTCATGGGCATTTATTACGCCGTCTCAGACATGCACTTCGGTAATGTAATGGTCCAGTTTCTGATCAGTAAATGCATCTCGCTCGGCCTATCCATTTTCCCCTTGGGCTTCCTCTACTACATGTACGGGCGCACCTGCCACAAATCTATACCCGAAGGTGACGACTCAGGAGTTTGAGCATATTTGTCTGACGTCACAAATCGGCTGCATTCAACCGCTTATAAAGCACCTCGTGAATCCAAATTTGATGACTTTCTTGAAGACGTGCTGCGATGGGCGGCTTCTTCATTTGTACGGCGTGGGCAGCTCGGCCTGAGTTCAAATGCGTGTATCGCTTCTTCCTATTTACCGGAGCGACGGTTGTGGCGGACCGCGCTCATGAAACTCTTTTGGCTCTCGGCTGAACTTTACGCGAACTTTTTGGTTGATTTGACTTAAGTCCATCAAAGACACTACAAAAGCTCGCGCACACGAAGAAGCCAGGAAGAGGGAAAGTTGGGTGTTGAGTAGATATTACAGTTCACAGATATAAGATATAACAGTGGAAACATCGGGGTAGCTTGCTTCTAATTGTTTGCTGATAATGCTCCTTGGGCTTCGTCCATGTGCGAATTTGAATATGGCTAGCGAAGCTAAGGGATGGGAGGCGGTGCAGCCTCTTTTTAAAATCCTATACACCCCTGTTGAAATTCAGATGGAGCGAGACAGCGATACAGCGAGCCCACTGAAGGTAGCTGGCGGCTGGATATCTCCCATGGTACTATAGACAAGGCGGCTTGCTACTCGAAAACCCAATATAGCAGCCGCGGCAGGAAGAAGTCGCTTTCCTACCGCTTATTACTAGGCTCTAGGCTATTGAAGATTCCTTGGATTACTCTCTCTGTACAGTGCAGTGTACAGTATTCTTCAGACCCTAATGTTGGATTTTCTCGCATCCCTTCGAAGCTGGAGTTGTCGTTGGCCGCGCCGCTGTGCGAAGTCCACTGTGCCATTTGAACTCTGTGGAAATGTGGGCGAAGGGGTAATTGGGAAGTGCATTGGAGTTGCGAATGGAAGCCTCTTTTCTGGACCGCTGAGCGCGCTGAGCGGAGTCTCAGAGTGGTGGAGGTGCTGGCGTTGGCGTGGGCTGCACAGGGCACCTCACCCAGTCCTCTAGACACTTTAGTCTACAGTAGGTTTCTTTGCCTGCGCGCCAGCAAACCCCTTCAGCCTTTAGCTATGCCGCTGCAAGTAGCTAAATCAATTGAGCGAACCATAAACTTGGACGGCCCTTCGGGGCCTGTCTCATAAACTTGGACGGCAACGTTAACTTGCTTCAGCGCGAGCTGTAAAATGCATCACTCATCCTAAGCGAGCTAGAGCCAAGAGCAAGAGCCAAGAGCAAGAGCCAAGGCCAAAGCCGAAGAAGCCGAAGAAGCCGAAGAACCAAACCCAATTCCTTCCTAAATCCGCTTACTTGCCACCTACAACGAAAAGAAAATACCAAATGACCCGTTTTTGATCCGCTGGAACGACTTGAACGAAGAACGAGTTGGAAGTAAAATTTCTTTCAGCTGCCAGCTCTATCTAGGAGCTATTAAAAGAAAGGCCTGACTGGATTGAAATTTAAGGATAATAGTTAAAAGTTAAAAGGCAACAGCCAAAAGCCAACAGAAACAGACAGGAGGCAGGCAAGTGCGCATCGCTGGAAGTAAGGCACAGGCCCTTCTTGGCTCTGCACAGCCGCTTCATTGGCAACCCGCACTCATGAATTTGGTTGTTGCTACCTAATTGAACACGGCTTTTTAACTTTTAACTGACTCTTAATCTACTGGCCCAACTCCAGTGGTCTACTGTCATCTTCAACAAGCAACCCTTTGTGGGCTTCTCACACACTTCAGTACCCAGTGCTTCGGTAGTAGTTTCCACCACCGCCGCCGCCCCGGCCGCTGCTCTCCCGATTGCCGTACGACCGGCCACCATCACCGCGGTCTCCTCCTCCTCGCCGGTCGCTGTATCCGCCACCGCCGCCACCGCCACGATCCCCATACCCACCGCCGCCGCCATATCCGCCACCGCGGCCACCACCGCGGCCACCACCGCGGCCACGGCCGCCCCCGCGGTCGCTGAAATCGCGAAAGAAAGGCTGGCCATCGGCGCGCCACTCTTTGTTGCGGTCGTCAACTTCAATGCCGTACGCTTTCATGTCGTCTCGGATGGCGTCCGCTAGCTCGAAGTCGCGGCGAAGCTTGGCCCCGAAACGATCGGCCAACATGCGATTCACCTAAGGGAAAAGAACTCAAGGGTGAGGGACGAGGGTGGCTAAGCGTAAAGCGAAGATGCCAAGAAAGATGCGTTATTATTTGACACATACCAGCAGATATACATTTACAATGCGTACCAAGCAATTTCTTAAACAAGCCAAAGTCATTTGAGTTGATTTGTTTTAAATATAAACCTCAACCCCTCTCTTTCACAAACACCTTCCTTTCACTTGCATCAAGCTCACATATGCACGTTACATGTACTACAAGTACGTAGCAGTAGTAATTTCGTACCTCCGTGATGTCAACGCCAAGGCTGTCCAAATCGGCTCGGTCCACAGGGGTGCGGGTGTAATCATGTCCCTCGGGCCCCACGCTCCTTCTCGCGCCCTGCCGCCATGACTCCGCTTTGCCATCCCCGCGCCACTCTAACATGCGGTCTTGCACTTCAACCCCCATCTCTTCCTGTGCCACCACATAGGTAAAACATCCATAGATGCAAGCGTGTGATGAGGTTGAGAGCGGAAATATTGCAACGCGCCAATATAATATTGGCTGCGAAACACAAAAGCACCACCCACAGTGTGATGGCAAAATAGCCTACAAGCCACACGCAACCTGCTTCAACCCACTCCCTCACCAAAAGCTGCTCCTTGATGGCGTCAGCAGTAGCGAAGTCGCGCCGCGCTCGCGCGTCGCAGCGCTGGTCCAGGAGCTCCACCACTTGTGCCACCATCTGGTCGCTCATATCAGCGTCGTCGCCCGAAGCTCGCTTGTAGTCGGCCCCTCCCACCACCATGGGGCGGTCGTCGTCCCGGCGGCCGGGGGCGCGCTCGCCGTTGATGGCCGCCCGCGGGTCTGCAGTCCATTCCTTCCTTTTGTCGTCCAAGTACACCCCAAACTGCGCCTTGAGGTCATTGCGGTGCCGGTCGGCCTCGGCGAAGTTCATCTTGGACCTCGCCGCGCTCCGCATCTCGATCAAGCTCTCTACTTCTGCCACGGCCGCAGGGCTCAGCGGCGTTGGGTCCCGCTCGCTGCGGTGGTACATGTGCTTGTCTCTTCGCGACGCCTGCCGGGCCTCCGTGTCACCACGCCAGGTTTGAGCCACATCGTCAACGTCGATCTTTTGTTGAAAAGTTAGTACAAGGAAAGGGGGGAAATGGTTGTGAAAGGGAAAAGGTTTGACAAGCCGGATTCAGAAAGATATTTCAGTGTGATATGTCACGCGAAAGGAAAATAGCAAATATTGCTATGAGATATTTCTTTTTACCCCGTAGCTGCGCAGTTCGTCTCGTAGCCTGTCGGAAGCAGCGTAGTCCCGCTGTTGCCGCGCAAGCGCTCGCTGAGCCAACAGCCCGTGCAGCAACGACTCGTCGATCGCCAAATTGCCCATGCTTCCGTCGTTGCCCGCGCGCGAATAAGTGTGCAGGGGGGACGTGCCGTCTTGCGCCCCGCTGCTGCCACGCAACCGCTCGGCCCGCGAGAGACCCGCGGCAGCCAGCGCGGCATCGTCATCACTAGCCGAAGGAGCGCGCGTCCTCGCTGGCGTTGGTGCTGGCGCTACGGCTTCCTCGCCAAAGAGCTCTGCTTCGCTGAACGACGAAATGAGGTTGGCTGCTTCAGCCTTGCCTGCTTCTGCTAGACTCGCTAAGTCATCGCCGCTGTCCTCGTCATTACCACCACCACTGGTTGAAGGCGCCGCTTCTGAAAGGCGCGCGAGAAGTTCAGGCTTGGTGCCGCCCACCTTCGCGATCAAAAAGCACAGCAGTCTTTGAGCAAATGGCTACAGTTGAAGCAATTGACAAAGTACATTTCTATAAACTAGTCATTGAGATTGTTGGTAGTCGTTGATGATCTTCTCGAATGTGGTTGTTGCTTCGAGGAATGCTCTCTAGATGCTACACCAAAAGTTGGCAACGCGTCTCAGTGACTAATGCGCAAGGGTGCTCACCTTGAGCCCCAATTCACGGCATTTTGCTTTGAGATCGGGCACAGTCAAGGTTGCGAGATCGCTGGCAGAGCCACCAGCACGCAACGGCAACAGGGATGGTCTGACACAGCGAGGACTGGAAGCGAAGTTGAATGCCCGCGCCTCGCACAATAGGAGCGCTAGAGCAATTGCACGTCCCGTAGTCATCATACTGCGGCCTAAAACACACAAATTGTGCGTGTTAGGTGTTAGATGAGGTAGTGGGTTAATCAGCGTTGTAATAGTCTAAATGTATTTCTAATCGCGTGAATATCTCTGTTTTTAAACGGCATTCAATGTTGCGACCATTCAATTGAAGGCAGGAAAAAAGACAAGCCTTCGGCCGAATGCGAATATGAATGAAAAATGGATAATAGATGCATTCCAAGAAGACTGTCAGGCGCGGCCTAACTAAAAGCTGCACCTTCGAGCTTCGAGTTGTCCACAGAGCTGATCTTCTCGTTGATGTTTTGATGTTCTCGCTGATCTTTCTTTGCTTCTTAGAGCACTACATTAGGTCAGTATTGAGTTCAGCGTTGTTCGTGTGTTCGTTGAACTTTCTTGCTAGAGGTGAACTTTGTTTCTGACACTCTTGTCTCTTGTCTTGTTTCTTTCTCGTAGTAGCTCGTAGCTCTGCAGTTGACATTCGTAAGCGTCTTAGTCTCTCCCCTAAACTTCAAAAATGGTTCGCCAAGTATTCATCTTCGCTTTGTGCCTCTTGGGAGCGCACGCCTTTACCCCGCGCGTTGCGCTTCGTAAGAACCGCCTGTCGTCTAGCAGTTCTGCCATCTCTGCACTCCCGGCAACACCGGCAGACTTTTGGACTGCCGGCTCTTTAGCTTTGGCCGAAAAGACCTCTGATTGTGAGTATGCTAACAAAAACCTAGGCATTCGATGATGGTGAAATTATGAGGCTGTTTGGTCTGGTCACTGATACTCCAATCAAACCTTGCATCCTTGGTGTCAATTAACAAAAACGTGTAATGTTCTTGTTTGCGTTTCAGACGGGTCGGTGAATGCTCCTGGATGGGTCCTTCCAGTGGGCGCCTTTGCAGTCATCGTCACGGCTGCGTTGCCTATTCTGCTGCGTCCTGGCGAAGAAGCGCTCGAGCAACAACGCATTGACGAAGATGCTCCCAGATCGAGTGTCAAAGATATGGACAAGTGATGCCCTTGTGATGTATTTACTTTGTCCGGCAACGATGACTAATTCCGTTCTGTGCAGTGCAGCATTTGATGCAAAATTGAGTATTGCACCTTACTGAAATATCAATACGGCATTTTTCTCTTATTTTAGCGTATTTGACCCACTAATTATGAGTAATTCATCCGCATAAATTCTGAAGTCTGTGAAATTTATAATCTTTTTACGAGTAAATCTTAGGACCTTTTCGCTAAGGATTGAGAGACAAGAGACAAGCGAGTGTCATAGTTCTTTTTCTTTTTTTTTGCGACTAGCTCAGCTGAACGAAGATTGGGATGGGAGGTACCAATCAGAAATCAGAAAGTTGAAAGCAGGGACTGTACCCCACTTGGAAATTCGTACGAATTTAAATTTGGTGGTGTCAGTACTGTAGATACCAGGGAACTTACAAAGCGCACAATAAACTTCCCATTACAACAAAGAGTGGCAGGCAAGTGGCCATTCCCGCGCCACTCGCACGTCGATCTCCTTCACTCGAGCTCAAGAACGAGCTCAGGCACAAGGCGCACGAGCGACACATCAGGAGGTGCGCCGACTGCAGTGACTAAATTACGCAATTGCTCGCGCGATCGCCATAACTTGGGTGCTTTCGAAGCACTCAGCACGCACCATCGGCTCTTTGCGCGAATCCAGCTCAGGGCTTCTGCTTTGGCATCGCTCGGCGATAATGCTGCTGCTCCTTTAGCGCAACTGCCACCACTTCCCCTGCTTCTAGAACCCGTGCTCGAGGTTCTACTAGTTCCTCCAGCACCACCACTGATGCCGTGTTCATTGGTGTAACGGGAAGCACCACCGCCTTCGTTAGAACGAGGTGCGAGCTTAGAGGGCGCCGCAGCAAACAGCACATGTGCATCGTCGACCACTAGCCGAGCCCATTTCACCTTGTGCAGCAACGCGTGACACGCTACCCGCACATGTGGGCCGCCGCCAACTCCACCATGCTCTTCGTCTGCGCCTTCTTCGTCAGCATAATCATCGCCACAATCGTCGCCATAGGTCCCAGAGTTGGTCCTCCTCGTAGGCCGACGTCGCGCCTTAACTCGCTGCGCATTCAAGTGCTGGTCTTGCGCTTCTGGCTCTCGAACTAGCCATCCACCTTCTCGAGCGCTCCTTCTTCTTCCTCCTGGCTCGTTGCGTGCACCCGTGTTGCCTCCTCCGCCTCCTCTGCTGTGGCCGCTGTTTCCATCCGTTGCGTCCAGAATACCCCAAGGATCCTGCGAGCGGTGCTTCGCCAGGGACTCGAGGGTGCAAAGAACAACGTCAGAAGCTAGCACGGCGGCTAAGCGAGGTTGCAACCGCTTGGCACTATAATGAAGAAGAAGAAGAAGAAGAAGAAAGATAATTTTGACAGTCCAACGAGCCACCAAGAAGGAGAAAAGAAGCGCACAAGAGATCAAGACATCAAGAACAGATAAAAGATCAAGAGAGGGGCGTATTTTACTGAGACAGAAAAGTATTAGGAAAGCAGCTGAGGGGAAATACAACTAAAGGCATTAAATTAAGCTTTAAAAGAGTCAGTTCACTCAACTCCATTAGCTTCGTTGCCACTTTACGTTTCTATTTGTGTTTCCTTTCTCATTATGGTATTACCAGACGTTGAGCACTGCGAGTAGCGGCGCTTCTGTCTTCAACAGGTCACACCATTTGTTGATGGCTGATCGGCTGCCTACTATGAGTGTGCGCTTCTTCCCGCCTGTTGACCCCCCAGCTGCGTGGCCACCGCCATTGGTTGCACTGCTCGTTGAAGCCGTAGAGTCATTCAACTCGTCTAGTGTTGCAGCAGCATCTGTTTCCAACATTTGGCGAAGGCACTCCGAGGCGAGCTCCCAATTATCGCTGTGCACTAGCACTCCACCGGGCACTGCCCTCGGGAACACAGCAGCAGCAGCAGCAGCGTGTTGGCCTCGATGTTGATGATGATGGTGATGTGGGGCTAAGTTGAGAGCTGGGTATTCAGCCACGGTAAGGGCAGCCAAGTTCGCAGCTGCATTCCTCGAGGCCCCATTACTGACAGTAGAAGAGGATGATAGATGGCCTTGGTCTCGATTGACTGCCCACGCTAGAGGCTCAACGCCTCCATTTCCAGATGACGTGGCAGAGGCAGCTGACGTGTCTAAACGTGAATTTCGAGCACCATCTTGGCCCCCCATCGCTGCATCTTCTTCGTTCACGCTGCCTTCACTGTGGTCGGACCATGGGCTCACAGCACCAGTGGCCAAGAGTCGAGACTTCAATTCGCTTGCGTACCGTACTTGCCCCCACTGTTGTGGTGGTGCTTCGTGCTGCTGTAGCTGTTGCTGCTCTTCTGATTGTTGACCGAAGAAACGCTTCTTTGCTGCTGACGACTTCTTTGCGGATCGCGCAGGCGTGTAGCGCCTCACGCAGGTATTCTGGGCTTGTTTCATGGGACTGCCCCGATTATTTCCCCTTAGACGGTCTTCTTCGTCGCTGGAAAAGCTTCCTATGGGGCTGGTGTTGTCCCAATAGTCGACAATCGAGTCCACTGGGTTGGTTGCTGCTGCCGTTGCCGTTGCTACTGCTG
>Ga0307982_1003911_pt1 | contig 11829 bp, 2 predicted proteins | sample OrgLakmetagen989_FD_201847 | JGI IMG/M metagenome (GOLD analysis project Ga0307982, IMG submission 201847) | Saline water microbial communities from Organic Lake, Antarctica - #989 | ecosystem: Environmental > Aquatic > Non-marine Saline and Alkaline > Saline | place: Antarctica: Organic Lake... | reverse complement strand
CATCATGCGCACATGCAATCCCATGCAAATGGTCACATAGCATACACAGTATTATTGTGCCAGCACTTCACCAGCTGCCTGCTCCCCGCCGTGGGGACGGGCTTGCCCCCCACGCCAAGCATTCTTGGCAATGGCAGTCGTGCCCGCCGCAGTCCAAGCACTCACCTCTGCTCGCAAAGCCACAAAGACTATACTATACCACCAAAGGCACTACACGGTTCAGCTTCTTGGCTCATCGTGGAGTGACTGCATCGCAAGGGAACCCACCCATGCATTCAGCAGCCAGCAGCCCAGTCAAGTGGGGGCTTTCCTCAGTCAGTGGTGGGGTCCAAACAGTGAGAAGCTAGCCATCATCCCACACACGACCAAGCATACATGAGCTCGGTCGATTTGATGTCGCTAGAAAATACATAACACACACATACATAATACAAAAATATCAAGTACGAAACGCGTGGGGCTCCTCCGTGAAACAAGCCGTAGATTCAGGAATCAAGAATCTTCTCGCACTGCTTCTCAGCCTTGCGACACAGGTCGCCAAGCTCGTGCAGCCCTTCATTGCACACCGCACACCAATGGCGTCAGCTGACAGTACAGCTCATACCCATGCAGCAATCAGCCAGCCAGCACAGCGCATCGCTGACATGGACCCAGGCGACCGCATGGCAGCTCTGCGCTTCGCAACACGCCACAGGAAGCAGCAAGACTTCGCGGCACTGCTGGAGGCGTGCAGCGAGACACTACGGGAGCAGCCCCACGAGGCCCGGCGCCTCCTCATGTCGGCCTGTGTGCACGGCTTCAGCGCGGGCATGCATGCTTTCTTCCGCCTGCTGTACACCGCGGCGGCGGAGGCGGAGGCTGCCGTGGGAAGCAGCCCATATGCCGAGGGCAGCTGGCACCACCTGCTGACTCAGCTGCACTTGTGTGTGAGCGGCTGCCTGCATAATGGCCGCATGCATGCCTTGGCGGATGTGTGCCGCTTTATGTGTGAGGTGCACGAGGCGTGCCCCCCTGTGCGGGTGGGGCGGATCCCCATTGCTGGCCCCATGGTGTGCGCAGTGCGGCAGGGGGGGGAGGTGGCGCGGCGCCTGCTGCAGTGTCTGGGAGATGGGAGCTTCGACGAGATAGAGGCCATGCTGGGGACCATGCAGCAGCCGCTAGCGGGAGGCCCGCTGTGGCGCAAGGCTCGGCACGCCTTCACGTGGGAGCACAGTCGGCAGATGCTGAGAGCAGCCGCTCGCGCTGGGGACATCGCGTCTGTGGCGTGTATACTGCACTATCTGCAGCAAGGGTACCCTCGCTTCACTCAAGTCAACCCCAGGGTATACCGCCCCGTGTACGATCCAGCGGTTGAATTCAGACTCTGTGTCACCACGCAGCCTCCTGGCAAAGAATGGGCTACTGCAACAGAAGCCAACATGGCGCTGTATTGGGCGTGGGTGGCACAAGCTGGAGCCGCTGTCGTACAAGGACACACACCCCTCCCCCCCCTTGCCGCCTTCACCCCGGACACCTGGAGCTTCAGTGACGAGGTGCGGGGGGTGGCACAGGCGCTGCAGGAGGGCAGTCGGGAGGAGGTGGCGTCAGTGGTGGGACTGCTGCCGCTGGCAGGGATGACCTTCCACAACCTCGAGCGCATGGCTTGTGCTTGCGCCAGGCAGAGCGGCAACAGCGTTCCAGGACTGCCTCTCATGGGTCGACTGCTGCAGGGTTGGGTGGATGCCTTCAAGCATACATGCACCACTGTGCAGTGCTGTGATGATGCACGGTGTGTGCATAAGGTGAGGTGTCTCGGGGGGGGGCTAGGCACGCACATGTCGGGCATCTTGAAACGGGCGCTGGAGACAGGCCCCCCTGGCTTCGTGGAGATGCTGCTGGACATTCGACCGCAGGTGCAGATCACGCCGGTGTCTGATCATGTCGTGCAAAGGGGGCTGTACTCCAGTAACATTCAGCAGCACAAGCAGGCTGCTGCTCAGCGTGCTATCGCAAATGCGAACTGTGTCCTGCTGCAGCACTCACTGTGCAGCCCCCACTGTAGCAGCCTGAGTGTGGACAGCCGACTACCAGCCTTAATCAAGCACACCAAGGCCATGCAGGACAATTTGCGCAATATGGCGAAAATTGATGCGAGCTATCCTGGGCACGCACAGCCCAGTGCACCGGCAACATTCCGTGCACTGCGCGATTTGGTGCGAGCGCACCTGCGGCTGTCCTGCAAGCAGGCAGGGGTGGCGCCCACATCGGCACTGGTGGTCGAGGGCGGGGAGGGTTTATGGGGCGACGTGATGTGGGAGCGGCGGGCGGGGCTGCTGCTGCACAGGTTGTCATTGCGACAACATGGTACAGCTTGTCACGAGTGAGACAGGCAGGGACAGATGAAATACATGCATTGTGTGCGCTTAGGCAAAGTAGTGAGGCGACACAAGCATATCGCGCACTTCGCTGAGCTGCTCGGGGGTGAATGCATGCTTGTGCACCGAGTCCCATTCGTCAGCATGTGTAGACCTGAACGAGGTGACGACCTCCTGGACAATCTTACCCACCGGCGCACCGTCAGAAGCACAGCGCCCCAGCAGAGACAGGGCATCGGGCACGTAGGATGGCACAGTGTACGGGTGGCTGCGCACCAGCGCTGCTGCTCCCAAGCATCCCGCCAATCTCCGGCGCACGCACTTGGCAAACTTAGCCTTGGCAGCGGCCGAGGCCGAAGCGGCAGGGCGGGCCGGCACAGACGCCATGATATGGGGGCGCATTCGCTCAAGCAGCGCGTGGGCAGATGCAGCAGACATGGACACTGCCACGGCAGCCAAGGCGTTGCCTGCAGCCTGCTGCACCTCCAGCTGCCTATCACCGAGGCGCTTGGTAATGAGCTCAACCAGTGCCGAATCCACTTCATAACTGGCGCCAATGAAGCCCCCGGAGCGCAGGGAGGACACAACCTTGAGCGCTGCCACGCGGGTGTGCCAGCTTTCTTCGTTCAACATATCTCCCAGTAATGCGAGCACTGCTCGCCAGGTGTCCTGGGGACTGCCCGGTGTGGCTGCTCCTTGAAGCAGGCTCGTGTCGTTGGCCACGTCCGCAGCGTGCAAGCGGTGCAGGTTCAAATTCACCGCAACGCTGGCCGAGACACCTGCGACGAACTTGGTGACTTCGTCATCTTTGAAGTGGTTGTTCAGCAGCAGTGGCCGCAGCAGCGGCAGCAGCAGCGCCACCGACAGGTCCCCAGACGTGGAGGCGGCTCCCTTGGCCAGGATGGCTACGGAGCGCATGGCTCGCTCGAGCTCAGTGCTGGCCAAGCCGCCAGCTGCAGCCCCTGCATCGGGGCGTGCTTCGCTGCTGGAAGATGCATCCTCACCACTCGCAATGCGGCTCACCGTGTCAGTCAAGGCCTGCATGAAGACTGGTCCCCACACAGGCAGTGCCACAGTAGAGGGGCACTTGCCCCACTGCTCGCTCGGCTGAGACGAAAGCACAGCATCGCCCACAGAAAAGCACATGCCTAGCTGGTGGAAGATGGTCTGTGCTATCGCCTCCCGAGCGCCGGTGAAGGGGTGTGCCAGGTGCGGCAGCAGAGACCACAGCAGACGCCGAAGGACATAGCTGCCCTGGGTGCGTGCAGACAGCACGCCGCCAACGCTGCCAACGGCCTCGGCACCAGGGCTGTCACCCCAAGCCGAGATATCCAAGGATAGTCCTGGTCGTGCGAACCGGGGCAAACGGCTCAAGCTGCCGGGCAGGTAGTGGTGCAGGCATGCAACGGAGACCTGCTGGGACACACCTGATTTCGCGTCCTGTGGCAGCACATTCACCCCCACTGATTGCGTCTGCATAGACTGGAACAAGGCCACATCCAGCATGCGCAGCCACTTGATCATGGCGCCAAAGGACTCATTGCCGCTGCTGCCGCTAGCCGAGGGTGCCGAGCTGAGGCCCACTGCAGCCTTTGCCAGTAGTATGGCAAGAAGCGGCGCAACTTGTGCGGGGCTGGCTAGATGGGCTGCGAAGCATGTCGCAGCGAGCAGGCCGCCCAGACGTTCAAGTCCGGAGGCATCGATGGCTGGCAGCACCCACGCAAGCACGCGAGCTTGGTCCTGAAGTCCCACCTCACCCTTGAGCTTCTCGGCAGTAGCAGCAGCGTCCGAGAATACGGCAGACGCTTCCAGGGGAAATGCTGAGGGGTCGCTGCCCTGCTCCTGCACTCCCTTGAACACAAACGCGAGCAACTCCTCGCGAGGGGACGCGGGGGCACCGGCCAGCTTGGTAGCAATGGCACCACCGCTGCCGGTAGCCACATCCACACAAGCTGCCACGATACCAGCCCAGACTTCGTTCACGACAGCAAGGCGCAAGCTGGCGTCAGTGTGGTCTCGTGGCGTGTCCACCAGAGCCTTCATTGGGCCGACGACTGTGTCCAGCAGAGAACTGCCGAGCACGCGATACAGACTGCTCCACAGCTGGCCATGAGCATGCTGGAATTCAGAGCTAGACACCTCAGGGCCGCCCACTTGGGCGTACGCTGGGTGCACCACATCTGACATGGATGCGATGCCTGCGCTCCACTGCCCAGCGCTCATGGCCGAGGCGGGCCCCTTCTTGCCGCCGTGACCCCCCTTGCCCCCGTGCGCTGCGGGGCGCTCGCTCACTTGGGCAGCCAGCAGCTGTTCCAAGAACACGGTGGACTGCAGTGCAGCCAAGAACTTGGGAGCCCGGCGGGACAGTACAGCAGTGAGTTGATCAGGCATGGCTTCGCCGACAGTCGCCCACGTGCTTGTGGCATTGGTGCCTTCACCGACGCGGCCACGGGCAAGGGTGTACAGAAGGTTGCTCAGGTTCCTGAAGCCCAGTGTGCGCAACGGCACACTGTCTGAAAGAGCGGCCGCGGCCCACCAACACCAAACTTTGTCCGGGGGGCACCAGGCCTCAGCGGCCTCAGCGGACAGTGCTGAAGAGATAGCTCCACTCTGTCCGTCCCCAACTGTCTTCAGGCTCGCGCAGCAGGCGTTCTCAGGTGACAGCGACTCACGCTCGTGCTGCATGCGTCCAGCCACAAGCCCAGCTGAGCCGTGGGGGCTCAGAGCGGCGGGTTCGGAGGGAGGGGGCACCCACAGCGTAGCCAACAGGGCGGAGGAAATGAGCTGGAAGCGCCAGTGCATGCTGCTAGATGGTGCAGCTGGTGCAGCTGATGCGCTCTTGGTCCCATCCAGGCCTGGCACTTGGGGGGGCTCAGCAGACTCTGGCGCCAGCTGCTCCAGTAGAATAGTGCTCAGTTTGTCTTGCACAGTGCGTGCTTGCTGGTTGATGGCCAGAGCACGCTGCTGCAGCTCCTTGGCGTGGGGGCCCTGAGCGTAGGCAGGAAGTGCAGCCACGGAAGCTGGAGCAGTCCATGTCGACAGGTACAGTTCCAGTGCAGTGATCACTAGTGCCAGGGCACTGCTGAGCTTGTCTTTTGGCACGTGCGGCAGAGTGGGCTCGATTTGCTTCAGCAAGCTAGCCATGTCCAACCGCATTGACGAATTGTATGCCGCTCGCCGGAACACTGCCGATGGGACAGCCAGCGGCAGGAACGCGCAGCGCATGTACTGCCACAACTTTTGGCGCTGCTTTGACTGTGCGGTGTCGGCCTCAGATGTGCCCTCTTCGCTCTGGGGTGGAAGCTCCCTCAATTGCTGCATGGACGCATTTGCGAGAGAAACACTGAACTGCTCCACCGCTTTGCCAGCCCAAGGTAAAATGGAGCGCACCACGAAGCCGTTTGTAAGGGATGTGGCAGTGACACTGTCGTATGTGTGGGCCCCGCCACGCACAAGCTGCAGCAGCAGTGCATAGTACACCACTTCGCGGCGCGACACAGTGCTCAGCGAGCTGCGCCCGGCCACCACCTTGAGGGATGTGAGGTGCTCTACCACTGCCGTGGGAGAGGCCAGGGCAGTGTCGCTCAAAGGCAGCTGCAGCTGCTTTGCTGGGGGCTGCTCTGATTCATTACCGTCTTCCTCCATGTCGTCTGGGACAGAAAGAGCACCTTCCTCGCCAGCATCGCTGTGGTGCAAGTGCGTCAACACGGCCCACACAGCAGCGCCCTGCCTGCGTCCATGCTGCAACTGCGCCAGGCACGCCAGCAGCTGTCTGGAATACACGGTGCAGCTGTCTCGCTGCGATGCGCTGGACTGCACAGACGCGGGCCCCACTCCCTTGTGGCCAGCCGCGTCCTGCACCATGGTTTGTGCCTTGAAGTACCGCGCATTCGCTGCGTAGAGCACAGTCAAGACGGTGTCGTTGCCCACATTCGCGCCCAGGTGCCCAAGCCAGGACTTTACTTTGCCCTTGCGGAGACCCCGCTGAGTGACAAGTCGCTGCGCGAGCTCTTGCACTTTGCTAACCAGGTCTGCGTCGCGTGTGCCGTCTGTGGTGCCTGAAAGGGCAACTCCTTCATACAGCATCGAGAGCATCGCGTTGGCAACCCATGCGAAAGCCGAGCGGGCATGTCCAACTACTGCAGTCACCTCGGAGGTTCGGCGTGTGCCGTATACGATCACATTGTCGTCTCCTTGGTCGCTTGAACCGTCAGTGAACAGCGGCGTCGCGCCTCGGAACACAATGCACATCAGTTGCACCAAGCGCTTCTGCTCTTCAGACTTAGAGCCTGACCCTGCAGCTGCTGCAGCTGCACCCGTTTTCACGGCTGAAAGCACAGCACTGTTAGCAGCATGAGCTGGATCCAGAAGATCCTGTACCCCATCTTCGGCATCTGCAAATGCTCCGGCGGCATTTTCCGACACCTCTGCTGCAAGTGCCGCGGCAGTCGAGAGCCCAAAGCGAGACACAATTCCTGCAGCAGCAGACAGCTCTGCTGCCCTTGGCTCGTACCAATCAATATCAAAAGAGTCTTCGGACGCTGTGTCTTTGGGGCTGCGGGTGACTCCCCAGACGCACCAAAGATGCCCAGCGGCCCAGCGGCTTGCTCCCACGGACCGCGCATCGTCGCCAGCCTTGAGCGAAAAGAACACCAAAGAGTGCAAAGTGTGTCTCAACAGCCTCAGAGCGGCAGAGAAAACTTCCACAGATTCGCTGCTAAGCCCGGCAGTGACGGCAGCTTCAATGGCCGGGAGGTGCGGTAGCAGGGCAGAGTGCCCATTGCGAACCACGCCAGACGCCAGAGTTAGTGCCCATTCTTTGTCGGCATCGGTCAACGTGCTGTCCTCTGCACGCTGCAGCAGCCCAGGCAGAATCACTTTCAAGGCCGTCTCGGGGTGGGGCAGCACTGCGGCGGCAAGCACCCTCGCTGCAAACTTCTGGCATTTGAGAGAGGAGGGAGCAGCCTCAGCCCAAGCAGCCACAGTGGACAAGGCTGCAGAGCGTACAAGTTGCCCACTGTGGGAGAACAGCACGTGGAACACAGACTCCAGGGCAGAGCCAACGGAGGATCCGGAAGCGGCATGCCACGCTGACCACGGACCCAGGCCCGACCCGCCGCCGGTCAAGTGTGACGCACCACGCGATGGTGCTGCTCTGTCGGCAAAGAGCGAGGCCATGGCGGCGCCATACATGCTGGCCATGCTCATGAGCTGCTCAGGTCCCAAGCCCAGAGCCATGTTCTTGTTGCGGTCTGTCGTCTCCAGGCGCTCAAGCACCTGCAGCAGCTTCTCTGGGAGAGACGATGCCATCGCAGCAATCTCCTGTGCTGCGCGATGTGTGGCTTGGTACAGCTGCACAAGTGTGTCCACACTCTGCTCTGACAGAGGCACTGCCCCAAGGGTAGTGTCCCACGCCTCTTCGCCGGGGACTGACGTGACTGGCAAGGTGCCTGTCTGCTTCGACCCAGCCGCCTGCAAAGCACCCCCATCTCCAAGTGGAGATGCCAGACGCAGCTCGTCGAAAACAAGGGGCACAGGGCAGCTGGTCCACAGCGGTGCTCTGTAGGACTCGCCGCCTGCCAGTGCATACACCTGCCAGTTCGACTTGTCGCTGAGTACTGCAGCCAGTGCTGTAGCAGACTCTGCCAGGGTGTGTTGTCCTGCAGCATGTAGCATTGCAGCTCGGTCGGGGTGTTCTGCTGGCAAATGCTGCGCAATCACCTCCAGGGTGGCCACTTCGTCGTCCACAGCACCGGGCCCAACGGGCTTGGACTCAGAAGCCAGCGGCTTGCTGTCAGACGGGTCTACAGCTGGCACACAGCCAAGCACTGTCGCCAGTAGGGACAGACACACCTCTGCTTTCTTTGGGTCGGCTGCATCCAGCGTCCCCAGGGCAAACGACACGAGCCTGGGCAGGTGAGCAGCAAGCCATGGGCGAGGGTACAGCAGGGGCCGCGCAACTGCTGCCAGCAGCTTCAGAGCAGCTGGAGTGCGGTGCACAGACACAGATGCAGATGTGGCGGCAGGATCCAAGGACTCCTGTACCAGTTGCACTACCTCGCCTGTGATGCGCCTTGGAGCAATTCCGGCCACCTGGGTCCAAGCCGCCAAGGCGGAAGATGCGATTCTCCCATCACTGGCAAATGTAAGGTACTTGAGCAAGGGCAGCAGCGCGTTCAACAGCACGTGGGTTTGCAGTGGCGTTATGTGCCTGTCCACCTCCAGCACGACCAGCTTGCGACTGGCTACTTGGTCGACAAACTGCCCCGGGCTTCCCCCGAGGGCTGCTGCAGCTGCTGCACAAGCAGCGCGTGCACCAGACTCTGCGCCAACTCGCTCAGCGAGTTTGTGCACAAGCTCAATCACGAATTGGGCCACAGACTTGTTGGCACCGGAGTTGTGGGGGTGGCACAGAGTCTCAACCGTGCGCAGAAACCGCACAATCCCTCCGATTGCATCACCACTACCAGTGGTCGCTTGCTCTATGTCGAGCTTTTCCGAGGAATCCTCAGGAATGCTACTGTTGGAAATTGCCTTGTCGGCAGCTTCACCGTCTCCGTATGCAGTGTCGCCGGCGTCCTCAAACACAGGGTGATTAACGGATACCATGAGTAGCTCTGCTGCAACATCGTGCATCTGTGCTGGCAATCCCAAGTGAGAAATGCTGCTTGGCAGCGGCTGAGAGGACTTGTGCGGGCGTGGGCCGCTCGTGCGGGTCAAAGTGGCGAAGCACTGCTGTGTGAGAAACGCCAGTGTGCTATGAGGCAGTGCCGTTTCATCTTGAGGCAGACACTTTGTGTTACTCAGCAAGCGGGTTGTCAACAGCGCAAAGATGCTGGACGCATCAGGCGTGTTGTCTGCCAAGCTCCACACTCGCAGCAAAAATGAGAAAGACTCGATCCCGTGCGGCAAGTCACTGATTGACACAGATGCAGGAAGAAACAACAGGAGGAAAATAAGTGAAATAGCTCCAGATGTTGCATGAACATCCTGCTGCAGCCCAGGCGCGAAAGCATTCCACACATCGTGTGCAGAGTTTGCTGTGAAGTGGTCCTTGGCAGCCATTATCAAGAGAAGTAAAGCACTGCGAAAGCCATGGCAAGTTTCACCACTACCCCGTGCACGTGGATTCACATCTGATAACTGAGTAGCTTGTAAGATACGATGCAGGGGTCTCCATGACATGGTAAGCTGTGCGCAAATAAAATGCGGAATATGGTTCACCACGCCAATACTCTACCGCAGCACGAGCAGCAGCCTTTCCTCACCCGAACTCCATTTTGCGAAAGATTGGACAGAATACTAGTCAAACTGCTGGAGACCTTGGTGAGCAACTTGGAATCCGAGCCAAATAACAAGGAATCTGACATAACAGCGTCAGTCACCGTTTGCGCAACGCTAACAGGCAAGTCATACTTTAGATCAAGGTGCTCCTTCTGCAAGTGTACGCCGGCATGCACAATTTACCCATCATCAAAGCATGAATTTGCTATGTCGGGATAATTCACTTACAATGTGTCTCAGGACGCGTGGTAGCTTGCGAGCTGCAGAGACACTCGGCAGACCACTGCAGATGTCTTCCGCAAGGCTAATAATGGCTGCAAGGCTTGCATCACTCTCGGACTGAAGTTTGTCTCGGTATGATGGAAGAAGATCTTGCATCGTTGGCTTTCACGTGGGCTTATCGCTTGCGCTTTAATATCTTGCGAATGGCCAAATACGATGGTTCCAGGGAATGCTGTCAAGAGTGGAGCAGGTGATTTACCTGTATGAAGGCTCTCTGCAGCTTCCTCATTGAAGAGAGCATGTAAATTGATGTTGCGTGGCATCAGTTCAGATTTCATCAGTTTGAGGGCTGGTCAAACGGAGCCCCCTCGAAAATTGCAAGCCTTGGTGTTTGGCTGGGAGGGGGCAACCAAGGCAGACAAGTTGGATACAGCGATTTGAACAATGCATTCTTCCGCACCCTGCCACCTTTCTCTGCGGCTTGTCCCAGCCGGTGACAGTGTCTGCTCCTTGGTCGTGTTCCCTGCAAGGTTCCGAACGCGAACCAAGTTTACCCCACCATTTCAAGCTGCGGTTGAATTGGGTTTTAATATTAAGTTTATATATCTTGCTATGCTGTCGAGCGGTAAGTACCCTCTTAGCTCAGTTGGTAGCAGCATTCGACTCTTAATCGAAAGGTCGAGGGATCGAGACCCTCAGGGGGTGTACTTTTTTTGCGTGGACTCAAAACTGGCAACCAACGCGCGAGCTTACCATAGTCGGGGGGAGTCTTCTGGGGTACTAACTATCACACATATGAACAGGTGTTCCGTGGGCTTCGCAGAACACAGGTAGAAATGGCATAAATTGAAGGAGGGGGCGAATTGATCGACCCCTGGGGATGGCTGGGTGCACGTGGGTGCGATGCTGACTTGGTCTGCTGACCAGGATGCTCGCTATAAGCAGTGTCTTCCTTGATACCTTGCAATACAAATACATATCATGCTGGTCATCATAGCATGGCTTGCTGTCTTGTCACGCACAGCGTAGCCAGCTAGGCCCCATGCTGACCCCCCCCCTCTAGATCTCCCTGTATCCCTCATTCTCGGAGCCAGGGGCCTCATCTACACGACGCGGACTGGGTCTGCTGACCAGGACGCTCGCTATAAGCAGCGTCTTCCTTGACACCTTGCAATACAAATACATATCATGCTAATCACCATAGATTGGCTTGCTCTTAGCTTCCCATGAGCTCGAGCTTACTGGTCAGCAAAGTGAGCTTACCGTCGTCTGGGGGGCGGGGTGCGAGCAGTCTCCCTAGGCCTCGGAGGAGCTCCTTCTGGTCAGGGCCTTAGCGACGTGAGGGCACCGACGAGGAGTTAGCTGGCAGCCCCCACTACCGTAGACCACCGAAATAGGATGCAGGGGGTGGCTGGTTGCCCCCTTTATAAATAGGATGCGCGCATCCTATTTTGGTGGTCTACGGTACAGAGAGTGAGGCCAGTCTAGCTGCATGCATTGTGTACTCACGTGATCACACTGCACCCTCAGTTGGGATCAGTTCTGTTGGAGCCTATTCCCATGAGACGCGTCCCGTGTCTCTAGCCGTGTGTCAAAGTTGAAACCGTCCACGGGGTGAACGGTTTCAAAAGTTCTTGTAGCGCTTTTAGAGCGCACACATTTTCGCCCAACCGCCCACACCTGTTGTGGGTGATGCAAGCACCAACTCACAATTTAGTGCCACTTCTCTACCAGCCCAAATCCCCGGGCGATCCCAATCCCACATTGCCTCGCACCTCAAGTGGCCAGCGGGCCCCTCTACCTGCACTGATATTTGGGAAATGAGCCCCCCCTGGCAGCTGTAGCATGAGCTACAGCCGTAGCAGGGGGGGGTTGTTTCTTGATGCACTATCGGTTCTGATCCGACCCCCCTTTTACGTGCTTTGGTTGCTGCTCTGGGTTCACTCCCTCAAACTGGGGTTCAGGGGAC
>Ga0307982_1003906_pt1 | contig 11839 bp, 17 predicted proteins | sample OrgLakmetagen989_FD_201847 | JGI IMG/M metagenome (GOLD analysis project Ga0307982, IMG submission 201847) | Saline water microbial communities from Organic Lake, Antarctica - #989 | ecosystem: Environmental > Aquatic > Non-marine Saline and Alkaline > Saline | place: Antarctica: Organic Lake... | reverse complement strand
CTGACGTGGCTCAAGCACCGCTGCCTCCGGCCCCGCTTGCACCCAGCCTGTCGCTGCACTGGCTCGCGGTAGAAGGCACTCAGCCAAACGTGCCGCAAAACCCTAGCCAGAGCTCGACTTCCAAAGCGAAAGGCGGTGGCAGCAGCAGCAGCAGCAGCAGCAGCAGCAGCAGCAGCGCAGGCAGCGACGCTACTCCTGGACTTGCTCACGTGCTGTCGCGCGAAATGCAGCTAGTCTTGACCCAGGTGCTGCATCGCACCTTTGCGTGAATCTTTCAGGATTGTGGAAGTCCATGTCATTCCCGTTCAAGTCTTGCGCCTATTCTTGGAGCCCTTCAATTACCATCCCCATTTGATGCCTTGTTTCTTGTCGCCTACTTTGCTTTTAATTTGCCGCCTTGTAATCGCGGTGCGCCCTAGGTGTGCGCGGAAGTGCGGGCGGGTGGGGACGAGCACCACGACGCGCCACGGGGGGCGGCGCTGTCTGCTTTGCTAGCGACCGACTCGGGCCTGCAGGAGCTCATGCCGTACCTGGCGCAGTTCACCCAAGGGGAGGTAGGCGAGGCTGCAGCTTTCACTTGTACTATGATACATATATGTATACATGTGCCTTGATCGCAACGCCTCTGAGCTTGAAGCTTCACTTGTACTATGATACATGTTCCTTTGGCTCGTTCTCTCATCACTCACATTATGTGCGTCACTCTCTAGTCGCGATCTGAAGCTTCGACAACTGCGCGCCCCATTTCATGTCCCGTTTTTTTTTCTGCTCGTTCCTTCATTTTTTTTTCCATGGTCACGTGGGTAACATGTATACGTACGTCAGGTGGCGAACAACTTGCGCAACCTCGGTCGCCTCTTGTCGGTGCTGGACCTCCTGAACTGCATCCTCGCCAACCCCAACTTGCACGTCGAGCTTTACTTGCACCAGGTAAACGTTGCACCAAATGTTCAAATGAGCCATATGAGCCTTGTGTCTCCTATTTGTTTCTTATTCTCCCCGTTTTCTATTTCGTTAATTGGATTAAATCTTTACTGATTTTTGTCTTAAAATAAAAAAACTCTTTGCTCTCGCTTGGTCGTCGTCATCGTCACAGTTGATGCCTGCGGTCCTCACGTGCTTGGTGGGCAAGAAGCTGTGCCAAGACCCGTCGCGCGAGAACCACCACCGGTTGCGCGACCGCGCGGCTCGAGCAGTGGCCCACATCTGCCGTCGGTAAGTCATTTTTCAAGCCTTCGTGCTTTCAACTTTCCTCAGAAACTTTAAAAAAATACATGGGAAGTTTCTTCGCTCTCATGACCTCTAGGAACTTCCGTCGCATACGAACTCTGCACTCTGGTGTATCTTTTGGCTCGTAAAAGCTCGCTTTGCTCATGTAACTTGCTAGTTTTCTACATCCCTGCCTCCATGGTTGCTCCATCTTTCTCGGGGGGATGGGCAACGCAGGTACGGCTCGGTATACGCCAACCTCCAGCCGAGGGTAACCAAGGCCCTCTTCGACGCGCTGCAGGGAGACAAGCCTTTGGCCACCCAATACGGCGCCATCGTGGCGGTCGCGCGCTTGGGCCCGCTCTGCGTGCACCTCTTGCTGCTGCCCGTCATGCCTCAGCTCTGCGCCCGGTTCGAAGCAGCTCTGTCGCCGCCGTCACTGTCGGAGCAAGCGGAAACGAGCCCATCAGGAGCCTCGGCATCCGCTTCCAATGCGGCTGGCACCAAGTCAGGCAGCAAAGCTGGCAGCAGCAGCAGCAAAGCTGGCAGCAGCGGGAAGGGGAAAGGCAAGCGGCTGCGGGAAGCCAGCCTGGTAGACGAGGCGCAGCGCGCTGGCAGAGCCCGAGTGGCCGCGTTGACCGAAGCGCACGAAGCCCGCGCGTGCCTGACGGCCTTAACCGCTGCCGTGGCTGTCTACCTGGAAAGCTTGGGGCTAGCGTCGGTGAGTGCGCGGCCGAACGCGCGAGCTCCTGTGGACGCCACTGGCAATGCAAAACTTGCTGCCGCTGCGAAGCCCGTAGGCCGTGGCAAATCCAAAGCCGCTGCCACTGCAGTGGCACCGCAACCAGCAGCGGCAGGTTCAGCTGAGGCCGCGCCAGGACAACAACAGCAGCAAGGTGATGACGTGGCATGCCGCCATGGTCCAGCCAAACGAGCCAAGCGGCAAAAGGTTGAGCAGACTTCGACGAGCGAGGCGACCTCGGAGGTGGTAGCTGGTGGCAAAGAATCACCCTCGACTTCAGGAGGTGTAGGGGATGGCGTAGTGGAAGCGCTTGGAGAGTCGCTTGTGCCTTTCTATGCGCGACTTCATACTTCTGCAGCCGCAGAGCTTTTAGTTTGAATCCACTTGTGAGTTGATTTTTTTCCGGAGTTCGGAAAGCCGAAAGTTCAGGGCTTGGTTGAGTGAAGGGATGTGAAATATTCATAACGAAATTCCATTTGCAGATAATGGAGTTGGAAGAACTACGAACACGGAACAAATCCTGAGCATTCGGGCCCGCGTATTCGGGCCTGAAGTATGAAGTAGGCCTGAGGGGCCTGGGCCCGGTCGATTTTAGGACCATTTCCTGATTTCCTACGAGCAACCGAGCAAGGGATTTCGGAATTCCCTCCATCAATCCGCACTGAGGAGCAGAGAAGGGCACCGTAAATGCTGCTAGTCCTCTATAGCGATTTATCCGTTGAGCGTTTATGGCGCTTATGTCATATTTAATATTGGGCTCCCGTCGAAGGGACTTGGAGGAACTTAAAACTTAATTAAGTAGCTTTCGCTTTAAAGATTCGAAATAAAATACTGGCAAGGGATTTAAAGGTAGCCGGAAGTAGATCTGTTGCGACGAAGATACACATGACCATAAAGTTTGTCTTACTCATCACACGCTTACGCTTCTCCTGCAATTTCCATGCGCATCTGCTTTAAAAAAAACACCATGACCTACCAGGAGACACATCACGTACTTTAATGAGAAAATCCTAACACTGTCAAATGCCGTAATATATTGGTAAAGGTTTATATTCAACGCCACATTCTTTTGAAACCTTCTCGTTTGGACAATACTCCACCTTCGTGGACACACCTGATGCCGGACCTCCGCAGCTGCTCGGCCAGCCTGAGTCTTCATCATGTCCTTCAGCTTGAGCAGCTTTTCGAAGAAGTGGTCGTACGTAGGGCTCCCCTTGGCTGCCGACGCAGCGTACTCTTCCGCACTCAAGTCCACAACCTAGCGAGATAAGCCCCCGCACCACAGTCGCTTTACGAAGGCAAAACTGGCTAAAAAGAATATGCAATCACAGCATTTTGAAGCACTTTATTTTCTTTCTATTCGTTTCGGGGCACAAGCGTTTTTTTAAATGCAAGCACATCTATTTTCGCGCACCTCCGTCATCAAAGGCACGTCTGGGTCATACAGGGGCCGCTTTTTCGCGCCACCAAAGGTAAAGGTGCGCGCAATGCCAACAGCTCCCATGGCGTCTAATTTGTCGGCATCCATCACCACTGCGATTTCGGCAGCCACCGAGGACAGATCCACCGCTAATGGATAGTGAGATAAATAGAATTGCACAAGTAGTGCGAAGAGGTCAAACAATTTAAGATTGTGAAAAAGCAGAGCAATACAGGTAAACTTAGAGCAAAGTCATATTAAAGTGGTCGAAGGCGATTGGTAATTTTTCATGTTGAAGCAGCACCATTTAAGAAAAAATAAGTGCTGGAAGATACACACACACGGTGCGTATACGAGGATGTGCTTAGAATACAGTATGCACAGGTAGAAAGATTCAGCATCCATACAGGTCTCCTATGTTATCAAAAGCTCCCTTATCCAAATGGCACCTTTGCTAGCAGTGTCAATTTCTTTGGAAAAAGACATGTTTTCAATGACAAGCTTCACTTTGGCCACACGGTCGTCTTCGAGGCCTCCGTTCCTCAGAGCATCGAGGGCGCGTTCTAAGGTAGCAGCTGCTTCAGCCGGCCCCACGTACTTATGATCCGCCACTGTACACATCCCACACATGGTGCCAAGCATACGAGCAGTCAAATCAGCTTTAAAAAGGGTAGACTGCGATAAGAAATACTGTAGGAACGTTCAACACGAATAACAAACAACAAAAACAGGACAGTAAAGAAATCATCCTGGAACTCAATGACGCCCTGAAACAAAGCAACGATTCATCCATTCAACAGAGATTAGCATCTGTGCCATGAATATGTCTCAAGTTTCGCATCAACTGGATGTTTTTACTCGGGAGGAGCACATGAGTGTCCCGACTTCCCGACGATTGATTCATGAAACACGCAGAAAGCACTCACCATCGTGCAGGGTAGCTGCCAGTGTCACCACAAGTTCATCTACAGACTCTCCACGTGCAACTTCAGCTTTACTCAGTGTTGAAGCTGTCGCGGCCACCTTTCGAATTCGGGCGAACCCAACAAGGTGAAGCTGTCAAGGAACTATGAAACCAAGCTACTTAGGAATTCATCGAGTGGCCTTACGTGCTAGTACTTAACTTCCTTAACAGTTCATGGGGAAATTCAAGGGACCATGTGCAATAAATTCGTTCATCAAAATTTTACCCGAAAGGCGTGGCTGTAATCGTGCGACGCATCGTTGGAACTCATGAGCTCTTTTGCAGTTTTGCGCGCCAACTCTTTTAGGGCTCCATCATTCAAGAGGTCACTCCCTGATTTCTTGCCTTCGGCAGCTGCGTCTGTGCGAGACCGTTTCGATGCCTCATTTGAGGTTTGCATATTCGTGTGCGCACACGAAGAATTAATTTCTATCAAACCTAGTTCTATGCAAGTTATTCGAGGAAATCACGGCAATGCCATTTCATCGTGCTTCTTTCAAAATCAAGAGTAACGTAAATTACGTATATCTGTATACGTACCGCAGGGCTTAGATTACGTGTACGCAGAAATCAGTCGATCACGGCGGGCAAAAAGATACAAGATGGAGCTACGGAGCTGTTGCTAGATGAGTGCGGAGACTAGCAAAGGTACTTAACGATACCGTGCCTCTAACTGCAGCTCATCTGAGAGGCTGCGTTTTTATTCAATAGATGAGTTGCAGTATGAGTTTAGCTGAACTGCTGTAGCAATAACTACTATCTAAGTGATAGGCTTTAGGAGTTTCGATTAGATTTTGGATCAGTCAATTTAGCTACAGTAACACTCTTAGATTTCTGTTGAAGCTATACAAGTGCCTACGATTAAGTCAAACAAGCAATATCTGTATGTTAGGTACAAGATGCCGAGTAAGCACTCAGCACTGTCGTCGCACCTTGGTGCCCTTGCTCAATGCCTACGTCGTCGCGAGAGCGCAGGCACCCTCCGAAAGCTCACTCGTGCTCCCAGCGACCTCTGCGACTTCACCTCCAACGACTACTTAGGGTTTGCACGCTCTGCAGAGCTGCAACGCGCTGTGAGCGCAGAACTCGAGCGCTGTCCGGCGATTCTTACGGGGTATAGTGGTGGCTCAACTGGTTCTCGCCTGTTGAGTGGCAATAGTCATTACGCTGAGGCCCTTGAGCAACGCATCGCGGCGTTTCATGGCGGCGAATCCGCCTTGCTCTTTAACTCAGGCTACGACCTCAACTTTGGCTTCTTCAGCTCAGTGCCACAAACCGGGGATATGATTTTGTATGATAAACTGACCCATAATTCGATCCGCGAAGGCATCAAGGCGAGCCGTGCAAAAAGTGCTTCATTCGAACACAACTGCCTGGCAAGCTTAGAGCAAAGCCTTATGGCTGCCCAGGAGGAACATAGAACTGGAGCATCGATAAGCACTGGGTCAGTTGCAGAACTATCACAAGCTCCTGAAACAGGACCGTCAACGAAGAACGTATTCGTCGCTGTCGAGTCTGTGTACAGTATGGACGGTGATGTGGCTCCATTGAAAGCACTCGTAGAACTTTCACAGCATTACGGCGCTGCAGTTGTGGTCGATGAGGCCCACGGCTTGGGCGTACTGGGGAGTGGTGGCCGAGGCTTAGTGCACGAATTGGGGCTAGCAGAAGACGTATTGGCTGCGATATACACTTTCGGGAAAGCTTTAGGCTGTCATGGTGCTGCAGTAGTGGGCAGCCCAGTGCTCAAAGAATACTTGCTGAACTACGCTCGCCCACTGATTTACAGCACTAGTTTACCACCGCACAGTTTAGCGTGCATTGGAAGCGGTTACGCTCGCTTAGAAACGCATGCCGACGGCCTTCAAGAAGTCATCCGACGGCATGTTGCTACCTTTAATCACGCCTTCATTGAAGCAATGGGGTCAAGTGTCAAGGCCAAGGAGATTCTTTTACCCTCATCAACGCCTGTTCAAGGAGTTCTGGTTCCTGGCAGTGCAGCGGTGGTATCATTGGCGAACTTTTTACGCAGCCAAGGCTTTAATGTGCTGCCTATTCGTGCGCCTACGGTAGCGGAGGGCCAAGAGCGGCTTCGTATTTGTTTGCACGCATACAACACAGAACACGAAGTTCGCGCCCTTGCTATTGCCATAGCAGCCGGGCTTGAAATCATTTAAACTAGAGGGATCTGGGCCATTGCTGTATTCCTTCCTTCTTTTCCCTTTTATTCTTTTGATATTTTTGCGATCATAACTGAATTGGGTACTGTCATTCACGCAGATTGGATCGGATTAGATAAATCAGTTTATACTGGCATCATCAAATGGCATAAAGTTCCGTATTCGCGTTTACATTACGCGCATCGCATTTAGGTACACTTCTGCCCGAAGCTCTTGCTTTTGTGTCATTTGGGTTTGTATTACTCGTAACTGGTGCGAACATGCATGTGGCGGCTGAGTCCGGTTGAGGTCGACTTGGCTGCCGCTGTGTAGGCGTGACAACTAACTTAGTCGTCTGCGTATTTGTCATCTGAGGGCTGTGTGGGCTGTAAGTTGGAAATTATATGTGGGATGATGTGTTGCGGTGAAACTCGACGAACGACGAAAAGCAAACAGCTGCGGAGACGCGGCGACGCGGCGACGCCCAACCAAAACCGACGAGAGCAAATCAACAAACTGTTCGACTGTTGAGGTCGTGACTTCGTGACGTCGTGACACAAAAGATCAAAAAGATAGCGAAGAATGTGCGAGCCCACGAATCATTTGCACGGGCGCCTAGGCGTGTTCAAGGGTGGCGAATGGATTCCTATGGCTAAAGCACCTCAAGAGTGGAACCGAGACATCGAGGTTTGTTCGTACGGTGTACTTGCTTGTTGCAAAGGTTGCGATTCATCATCCTTCTTCTACACTGCTTCTGACTGCGTGCCAGGACATGGCGGGGTCTTGCAAGGACATGGACCGCGTGAAAGCGCTGCCTGAAGACGAGTATGATGTTATCATTGTCGGCGCAGGCTGCGTAGGTGCTTCCGTAGCGCGCGAGCTCTCCAAATTTGCTGTCAAGGTAAGAATCCTAATATCCTTACTTCGGTAGAAGCAGCACATGTTACAACTGCCGAAATCCATCATCGATTCTCAAAGCTCGAGGTATTTAGTCTTATCAAGAAATTCAAGTCGGCTACTTTATCTGCTACGCGCGTTCGTGCATTTTTGTTGGCTTTGAAAAGGTGCTGGTGCTGGAAAAAGCCGACGACGTGACGCAGGGCGCTACCAAAGGGAACAGCGGCATCGTGCACGCAGGCTACGACGACGAGCCTGGTGCGCACAATAAGCATAGATAGATGCACTTACTTGCTTTTGATTTATTTTTCAAGGAATTGCAAGGTGCTTTCCTTTCTAGATCCAAGTTATCCGGCATCTTTTGCGCATGCTTACTAATGACACTTGCCTCGAAAATCTTGCATACCAGGTTCGGTCCGCGCCAAATTTTGCCCCACTGGCAACCGCATGTTCCCCGCGCTCGACCGCGACTTGAAGTTTGGCTTTCACGCCAACGGGTCCCTCGTGGTCGCACGCGGCAAACAAGACGACGCTATGCTCAAGGTACACATTGCTTTTGTGTTTTGATCGACCTGGAGCGGTGGGTGTGCCGTTGTGGGGCAAGCTACTATGGGTGCTTGACGCGAATTCTTTTGAAAGCGGGTCATTTTTTTATTTACTAAATTGTCCTGGAATCTTTGTTGGAACCAACTATCTCCGAACTAGACCAAAATCGTCATGTTTTGCCTTCACTAGCTAGCCACTGACTCGTTCCGCCCTCCTCAGGACTTGCTGGCTCGCGGGCGCACCAACGGCGTGGAAGGCCTTCGCATTTTGGACCAAGCCGAACTGCGCCGCGTGGAGCCCAACATTGGTCCTGACGCCACGGGGGCCCTCTTCGCGCCCTCGGCGGGGGTGGTGATCCCGTTTGAGTTCACCATTGCCCTCGCAGAGAACGCAGCGATGAACGGCGTGGACTTCAAGTGCTCGCGAGAGGTCACGGCCATCGACCCAAAAACCAACGAAGAAGACGAAGGCGGCAATGGCGGTGAGAACGGGAGTGGCAAATATGTAGTGAAGGCAAGCTACTACCCGTCCGCCGTTGCGCAAGCTCAGCAGCGGCAGCGAGGCGCGTGGTTGGCCAAACTGTGGAGCTTGAAAGGGAGCGCCATCGTGGCCGTGATCGCGAGCGTGGGCGTGGTGGTGTGGCAGACCACGGCGAGCGCGTCGGTGGCAATTGGCGTGATTGTGGCGGCGCTCATGTTTTACGGCGAGATGTTTTTGGCGGAGTCGCCCAAGGGCAAACTGGTCAAGGGCAAGGTGCGCGGAGGGTGGTCAGTTAGGGACTCATCTTCTTGTTTCGTGCGTCTTCTGCTGGTCAACCGCTGCTACGAAGTATACTTGATAGAGAGCTTCTGGTTTTGTGAAAGAGAGACTAGTTTACGGGCATTTGTCGTTAAGCACTTTTGTTCTGCCCAACGAACGCATCCTCCTTTGTTATTGACTGAGCGTTGAATTGTACGCCTGGCTTGTTATTACCTTTTTAGGTGGTTGAAGACGAGGTCTACAAGGCCCGGTACGTGGTGAATTGCGCGGGCTTGTTCAGCGACAAGGTGGCGGCCATGGTGGGCGACGACAGCTTCACCATCAAGCCCCGCATCGGGGAGTACGTGCTCATGAAGCGCCCCGCCATCACCAACAAGGCAAGGGTTAACCATCGTGTCGTTTTTCTTTTTTTTTGCACCCTTGGTTGTCTCTTTGTTCTTATCAACAAGTGATGGATTTACTAATCAACAAGTGATTGATTTACTTGTTTTTGCCTTTCTTCTTCTTCTTCTTCTTCTTCTTCCTTCTTCACCAAATTGCAGCCACTTCTGCAGCCACTTCTGTTGCATTTTTCGTGTCCTTCTTGTGGTTTCTAACATGGCATTTTTTTTGTGTTGCAGGAAGAGCCGCCGCTGTGCCGGCACATTGTGTTTCCGTGCCCGGGCCCCATGGGCAAAGGCATTTTGGTGCAACCCACCCTGTGGGGGAACCTGTGCCTGGGCCCCACTGCGCACGACTTCAAGGACAAAGAGCGGAGGCACTCAGTGCACGACCAAGAGGTGGGAAGTATGACGAGGAAATGATTTGAGTTAATCTGGTTTCACGCCTTGAGCATTGAATGATTAAATTATTTTTATTGCATGACACAGATGAATTTTATTACTTTTAATAGGATATATTGATCATCTAGTCAATTTCACTTGCGTCATCGAATTGCTCTGCACTCATGTGCACACAATTACGCGTACACATATTCGTGGGCGCGTACAATCGCACAGGCCCGAGGCGAGTCCAAAGACTCGATCATGGCGCACATCATGGAGGAGTGCCGCAAGCTGATCCCGTGCTTCGACCCGGCGGAAATCATTCACTCCTTCGCGGGGGTGCGGGCCAAGAACAGCACCGGAGATTGGGTGGTGCGGCCCGCGAAGGGACAGCCGAGCTTCGTGCACGCTGCCGGGTACGTGTGTGTTCTTCTACAGTGTATTCTGGTGGTTCTTGAGTTGAGCGCGCACTTTTATGTGGAGACAGCCGTGGTTCTTGAGCGCCACAAAAGTCGCACGGATGAGTAGTGAAGGGGACAACAAGGACTCTCTACAACGTGTACGAGTCTAAGAATAGATCATTTCAGCAAGACTCTCTACAACGTGTACGAGTCTAAGAATAGATCATTTCAGCAAGACTCTCTACAACGTGTACGAGTCTAAGAATAGATCATTTCAGCAAGATCTTGAGCATTGCCCTGTGTTCTGCTCCTTTTTTTCCCCCCCTCCATAGTTCATTTCTTCTTCTTCTTCTTTTTCATTGATACAGGGTGGACTCGCCGGGTCTCGCGGGCTCCCCGGCCGTGGCGCTCGAGGTGGTGCGCATGCTCTCCAACGCCGGCTTGCCGCTGCAGAAGAACCCGCACTTCAACCCAACCCGGAAGCCGTACATCATTCCCAAGGGCAACTGGAAAATGGTCAACAAAGCTGGCGAAGAGGTATTTTGATGCGTGCTTTGACTGGTTCAAAATTCTTGAATCCAAAGGATACGCGCTTTAAGAGATTTGTACGTCTTCTGTGGCACGCTTCATGCCTTTCAAAGTTACCCTTGCTAATCTTTCCTGCGGTTATTATCTGCCTAATCAGGTGACGATCAAGAAGGACATGGCTGATGACCCGTCGCGCAACGTGATTTGCCGCTGCGAGCTGGTGACCGAAGCTGAGGTACCACCAGCAGTTGCTGACGTCATCTTTCGCGATGATGACCATAGGATGTCTCTTTCATTTTTTCCTTCTTTACCATTAAGGTTGGAGACACTTCTTCATTTCGATGTCTCATCTAGGTATGTTTCCTCATCCCTGCTATTGTTGTGTTTACTTAAAAGGTGCTCGATGCAGTGCGGCGTGGGAAAGCCAAGAACGCCCTCGTGCAGGTGCTTACACCTTGTTTGTTTTGCTAGGGCGTGTAAAACTACACGTTGTTGCGGCATCAATACAGCGTATGAAGAAGTGTGAAGTTTGGAGGGCAACAAGGAATGCCCACAAAGCATCTCAACCCATGGTTGTATTCTTTACGTGCCTGCTCTCCTAGTGCGCCCCTATGCCAACCCTCGTCGTTCTTTTCTCTTCCTTGCTTCCTCTTCTCGTGCTTCTTTGCTAGGTGGAGAACACGCAGCAAGTGCGAAAGCGCACCCGCGCGGGCATGGGCTGGTGCCAGGGCCAGTACTGCGCCCCCAAGGTCAAGGCCATCATCGCGCAGGAGCTAGGGGTGCCGCTGCACACCATCCAAGGCCGGCCCTGGCCCGAGTCGAGTTTGCTGGAAAAGCCGCACCAGTACGCGGACAGCAAGCAATGAGAGACACGAGGAGGCATAAGACTTGCTTCTCGCACATGTTATGATCGTGATTTCCGTCGTGTCCATTTTGATTTTTGAGTAGATGTTGAAGAGAGCTGGTTCCAATGCTGCGTGTGCATTTTTTTGGATGCTTTTTCTAAGTGCCTTGGCAGTGTTTTTGCTTGAAGCACCTGCCCAGTGCTCAAGGTGCTTGCGTGTGCATCTTTTTTCGAAGCCGAATGGTACATTTGGCTTTGGACCTGCCATGGCTTCTGGGGTGGCCATGTGAGCACAAAACAAAACAAAAAAAACGCGGAATTCGATTTTTTTAAGCCGCACCTCCGTGAACCGTGAAGCACTGTAAAATTAAAAGGAATAAAGTTCTTAAAATAAAGTTTCTGGTGGAATGCATTTCCGGGCTGAGCAGGAAGCCCAATTCGGGGTTCAGATAAGTAGGTATTGAGGTATGGGCATTAAACTTTAAATAGCCATCATCAGCAATCGTAATAGATCAACGAAGAGTTGGTGTTTCTAGGACCAGCTCAAATGTCTCTTGCAACGAATTTTGTCTGTCCGTCGGTCGGTCCGTCGGTAGCGTCGGTTTT
>Ga0307982_1003905_pt1 | contig 11840 bp, 7 predicted proteins | sample OrgLakmetagen989_FD_201847 | JGI IMG/M metagenome (GOLD analysis project Ga0307982, IMG submission 201847) | Saline water microbial communities from Organic Lake, Antarctica - #989 | ecosystem: Environmental > Aquatic > Non-marine Saline and Alkaline > Saline | place: Antarctica: Organic Lake... | reverse complement strand
GGAAAAGACACCTCCCAATGCCTCTCCAGACGATGGTCTTGACTATATAGCGTCCTTTCTCGACGCAGCTGCTGCCACCCGTGCGTGTGCCAATTTGCGAGGCAACTTAAACCTGCCTTTCAGTGCGAGACAAACAGCAGCGCAAGGCCTCATGGAGCAGACCAAAGTGACTCGCCGTGAGGCCTCCAACGACTCATGGCGAGATGACAGTGTTAGTGGCGGTAGTAGTGGTGCCGAAAGTGAGTCGTGGCGTTCAGAAATGCGTTCAGTAGCGCATGAGGTGGGACCCTTGAAAGAAGAAGAAGAAGCAAACAGCGAGGAGGTTGTGTTGCCTCCAACAGCCACTTTGAGTGCTATCCCTTCTGGAGAAGCGGTGGAATCATGGGAGGACCTGGCAGATTTAGCGATCAGCGACTCGGGAGAGATTGAACCGAAGAACGAGGCAGAGACAGTGAAGGGTGAGGCCGCAGATGAAACAGCGAACGGAGCGAGCTAGATTTCGAGATGGCGAAATATCTTCCACGATAGTGCCGGTTCTTCAAGTGCTGAGTTTGCTTGTTTGCTTTGTTCACTATTTCTTGGATATGCATTCGCAGGGACATGTAACGTGAAACATGGACATAGCGAACTTCGTGCTCTTCCGCTTCCGCTTACTGTCTTAGTTGTTAGTCTAGAGATCCTCGGACCTAAAATCTAGGCGCAGCTGCAGCTGCATTGCCACTATATTCGCATTTCGCTTTTGATTTGACCACAGACCGCGGTCTCAGTACGATACCCGTGGTCAGGTGGTAGTGGTAGTCGGTATGCATTCCTGCACCTGCATCCCTCCTTAGTCCCTTGTTTAAACTTAAACTTTTATTATTATTACTATATTAATTCAGTTACTATGTGGAATTATCACAATAACCGTTCTGAAGTCTTAAGGGAAGTCAAATGTGTTGGCTTATTCGCAAAAAGCACGAAAGCGGATTGACCGGCAGACGTGAGCCTTGCGCGAGGAAGTGTACAAGAAAGAGACAGGTAAAGAAAGGGTGAATCGAATCGCAGAGGAAGGCATTCCTCGTGAAAGCCCGTGTTTCTCAGCGGCGGAAGGCCCCTGGCGGCGGAGGAGGCGGCGCCGCCCCTCCAGCCATTGGCCCAACACCCCCAAAGGGCATCGGAGCGCTAACCATCATCGACGCGCGCCCACCGCCCATCGGCGGCGCCACACCACTCGGCAGCGCAAGCGACGGCCTCGCTGCCATGCCAGATGGCGCTGGAGGCGGGGCTAAGGAAGTGACGGGCCCCACAATGTGAGGCATGGACTGCGCGATCGAGTTGGAGCCGGCGCCTTGCGAAGGGCTGACGTCCATATACGCAGCATGTGCAGTGAGCTCAGCTGGGACCCCCGAGGCGGAGAGGCCCGGCGGCACCACGATAGAGCCGGACCGGTGCTTCGAGGACGCGTCCTGGCCCTGAGAGGAGGAGGAAGTGGTTGAGCGCCGCGGCTGCTGCTGCTCGGGCTGTTGCAGGTGGGCCGAGGCAGCGGGTGGGGGCGGGGGCGCAGCCGTCGCGAGAGTCTGCACGTGCTCGACCTGGGTCTCCACCGGCGAGAGGGCCAGGGGCGCCGCTTCCGCCAGCGGCTGCCCTCGGAAGTCAAACTTCAAGTCGCCTTCTTTCTCCAATGCCAGTAGCGCGGCCTCCTCTGCAGCGGCTGCTTCTTCTGCCGCTTTCTTCGCTGCGTCTTCAGCGATCTTGGCTTCTTTGCGCGCTTGCAACAATTCGTCCATGCGTCGATCTTCGTCCACCTCGTCCCCAGTGGCGTTCTTCAACTCATCGGCGCGCATCGACTTCTCCATCGCTTGCAAGCGCCGCTCAGCGCCCCCCAGCTCGCTGACGCCAGCATTTTCACTTCCGCCGCCCAAAGCGCTGAAGGAGCCCTTGTTGGCGCCCTTGGATAGCGCAGAATGGCCCGTCTTTTTACGCTTCAAGAACTCGTTGGCGGCTTCCTTGTCGGTGACTCCACCCTTCAAGTTGTCATAAGCCTTGCGCATGTCGTGAGCTTCGCGTTCAAAGGCTAACTTTTCGGTGTCGGTCATGAGGTTAGCCCATTGGTTGAGAAGCTCCACTTGGTCAGCGGTGGGGTTGGTCATCACAAAGAGCTCGTAGGCGGCCTTCGGGAGCACGTAGCCTTCTTCGTCGACCTCATCGCGGGCCTTGATCTTTTTGGCTTTCTTCTTGAGCAAGTTCTTCGCGAAGGCCAACATGTAGCCTCCAGCGGGCCCTTCCGCCTCCCTCGCGCCTCTCTTCGGTTTATTGTTGTCCTTCGCGACTCCTGCCACTCGCTCCACCTCGACCCCTTGCGACGCGAGCAACGAGTCGTCGGGCGCGGCATTGTTGCCGTGCATCGGGCTGCTCGTCGCATCGAAGCCTTCGTCGTTGGCACTTTTGACAATGCCGCGCTCGTCCACCAAGAAATCGCCCCGGCGGTCTTCGGCCCGGAACCGCACCACGTTCAGCGTCTTGAGGCAGTGCAGGAGTTCGGGAAAGAGCACGTTGGCCTTGTCTTTCGGGTGCGTGAACTCATAGAGCACTGCTTTGCTGCCCTCGTGCGACATGACGGGGTACCCCAAATCCGACAGCATCGGCCCTAGTGCTTGCCGGTTCAAGACTGAGGATTTGTCGGTGTAAATCTCAAACGCGCTCGCGCACCGCTTGGTCTCGTCTTGCCCCACCCACCGGTACAGTTGCTCGGTGTGGAATCGGCGCGCGCGTGCGTCAAATTCCGCGTAATACTTCTCCCCGACGTCGTGAATGACCTCCACGAATCGCTCGAGTGGCACCGTCTTGTGACCTTGGCGCAGGACCCCTTCCATCCACTCGTACAAGCATGACGCAGAGGGCACCATTTCGTCCACGTAAGCCGCAATCGCCGGCAAAGCCGTCGCCAAGTCGATCGCCAAATCTTGCGTGAATTGGGCGAGGAACGCCGGCTCGCACACCACTGCAAGCACGTCCTCAATCGCCTCGGGCTCATCGGGCGGGGTCTCAAATACGGTCCCAATGACGTCCCCGTATAAACCGCGCTTCCCGTTCTGCATCACGAAGCCAATCAAAGCAAAGAACTCGGGGAAGTCCATGCGTCCGTCCTTGTGGGGGGGAATCTTGCGCGCCACCAGGTCCAGCGCACTCGACTCGATCTGGTAGAAGCCCAGCATGCGCATGCATTTCTTGAACAAGTAGCGGGGCACCGTCCCACTGCCGGTGCTGTCGAAGTGTTCGAAGGTTTGCATGACCAGGGCTCGGTCGCCTAAGGTCAGCACCCCAGGCGGCACTTTGGGCACTCGGCTCAGGTCTTCCCCGACTTCCGCGGCGTCCAACACCGCAGAAAACGTCTCCGGCAGCCCCGGCCCGCCACGCACGTACTGCTCGCGTCTCGCCTTGGCGTGCGACAGCACCGACACCACGGTTTGCTTGTCCAAGGGGGTGTTTTGGCCTGTGGGGAAGAGGCGGTCCATGATCACCGCGGCCGCGCCTTTGCGAAAGTGCAAATCCAACCGCCACATGAGGGCCTTCAACTCAATGAACGAAATCAAGCCGGTTTGGTCCACGTCATACATGTCGAAGAGTTGCACGATTTTCGCGTATTGCTTCGCGCTGAAAGTGCCCTGGGCCGTCGGGACCCGCCCCATGATGATCAGGAAGTCTTGCTTGGTGACCCACCCTGTATTCTGCGGGTCGTAGGTAGCCATGTACTCCTCAACTTCCATCAGGGTAGGGTTGTAGCCGCCGTTGCGGATGGCCGTGACGAGGCTGGCTTTGTCGAGGAGGCCGTCGTTGGGGAAGGAAGCAAAGAGGGTGTCTGACGTGTGCTTGGCCTTCAGATCCCGCAGCTGCAACGCGGCCTTGGCACTTGAACTTGAAGTTGAAGCGGGTGACGTCACTTCGTCGAGCTCGTCGAAGACATCCACCAATGCGCGCACCTCAATCATGCTTAGGCCGCGATGAGGCGGGGGCACTACCAACATCCCGGCGGGCTTCGCCGGTGCAGCCAAGTCAATTCCACTGCCGTCTTCGGCCATGTTGGGGCGAGGCTCGTACTTGGCCACCACCTGAGCTCGCGCGGCCAAACAGATGAACTGCTTGAGGCTGAAGGTGCCCTTACCCTCGGTGTCGAATTCGTGGGTCAAGAACCGAGCCTGGCTCACGTTCACTTTGCAACCGAACCGCCGCAGAGCCGCGTACAAGTCCATCCGATGCAGCTCGTTGGTCACCTACATGCCATTCGTCGTTAACGTCGTCGTTGTTGAGAGGAGGAGGCGAGTAAGAGGTTGATATTTAATAAATAAACGTTGAAGTGTGCACATATCATTCAAAATAAGCATATAGCACATCATCGAGCAGCATATCAAAGTAAGCAGTTGCACATTGGCAACTATTTCTTTTATACAAGACATCGCTTTTTCTAATTGTTTACCGTAAAGGTGTTGTAAACGCTGGTGAGGTGCGCGCGCTCTTTGTCGTTGAAATGAAACCACGAACTTTGCTCTAGCCGCTGCGCTCTCTCCAGGAGATCGTTCAAAATCTGCTCTTCCATTAATTCAACGGCTTTGTTGGCCATCTATAGAGACCACGGATATTGAAAAAAAGATAATGCGAGAAGAAAGCCAAAGAATGAGAAGAGAAAAAAAAAAGAGAAAAAGAGGACTTTATTGACAAACAGTCCCCGATCTCCCATCTCTCGTAACACGAATTTTCCAAGGCGAACAAGATTCGAGAATGAGAAAAGCGAAGAGCCACATTGGTGCAATAAACGGGTCTGAAGCACTAACCCTTTCGGTGATGGTTTCTGGATCTTCAAAGTCTTCGAGTTCAAGGTGTGACTCATAGCCTTCCGCCGTTCCTTGTACCTCTTGCACCAATTTCCTCAACACGCGCACCGCTCGCACGACCCGAAACAAGCGAAAGAGTCGCAAAATCCGCAGGCCCGACACGAGTGGCGCGTACTGCTCGCTGCTCGCCGCATCTGCGCTCATATCGTTCAGCCTCGACATCAAGACGTTAATCACAATCGCCAAAATGATATCCACCGCGACCACAAATACGTCTAGTTTGTTGAGGTGAGACTTCAAGAACCGGCAATAGCTGTTCTTGACGTAGGCATAAGTGCGCCACCGCACCGCTACTTCCACGAAAAAGAAGACCACCGTTGCCAGCCTATGAAAAAAAATCGAGAGCAGTGATTAGAACCGGTCAAGCAAGTGGAAGAGACTGTAGCTCTAGGGAGCAAAGAGTTCAAAAAAGAAGTAGTCGACATCTCGAGGCAACTCACCCGAAGAGTTCCACCCTCGATCGTTCTTCTTCAGAGGGATCGAACAATTCCGCGCAAACGGCCACGATCAAATCCACAAAGACCACCGTTAACACGAAAGCCATGGTATTGGTGGCCGTTAGAAACTGTCGGGAGGAACAGAGGGGAGAAGGTTGAGTAATCAAGAGACATGGCGCTCGATATTGTAAGTAGAAATGAGTGCGTGCAAGAAAGAGGCAGAAAGAAGGTGAGAAAAGAGGCATGCTGTTGTGAGAGCCGGCAAAACGCCATGACTAGAAAGCGATACTACAATACGTTTCCAATACACTCAAAACTATAGACTGGGGCGTCTAGCATGAAGGGGCAGTGATACCGTGTAGATTTTGTAGTACAAAGTGCGCCGAATCACTTCTTCTCGGTCATCGATGTCCTCTTCTTCGAACCAATCATCGTCATCACTGTCTTCGCCTTCTTTCATTTCAACATCCGATTGTTTCGAACGGCTGGCTTGCTTTGAGCCTCCTTTCGCTTTGGCCTGCTTTCTCTTCAGATCAGCCAACTCAATCTATACTCCCGCCACACACAGCAAAAGAAAAAAAGGGCAAGGTGAGGTGGGGATCAATATTCAAGAAGGCGCCACTAGAAACTTCTGTGGAGTTTGGTAATGATATTTTTGCTGCGCTTTGAATGGTCTGCATATTTGCATGCATTGTTGGTCTACTTCTCTCCTTCTCTCCGTGAATCTCTCTCTACTAGACGTGCGATGTTGAGATCACTATCAACCAACCTCAATGCCCTGCGCCTGCAGAGCAACTACTTCTCGCCGCAGCTCCTGGTCTTTGAGGTAGCAAGAAGCGCACGAGCCCATGGCGATGAAGCACCAGAACACCACCACGAAGCCCACGCTGAGCGCAATGGTCACGGTCTGGAAGTCGCGATTCTGGAGCGACACAAAAGAGATGCGAGCGAATGGACTGGTTGAGAGAGAGAGCATGCATACGAAAGCAGAACAAAAGCAAGTTGCGAGCATAATCTTCGAAGGTAGCGCTAAGCATTTCTTGTCTCCTAAAGTGCGATTAAAGAAACTCACGTCTGCTGCATCGTCTACTGACACAAGGCCGCGTGCCATAGCCTGCGGAAAGAGAGTAGGGCACGGGAGAGAATGCGCAAAAGGAGATATAAGGCGATAAACTAGAATTCACAATCCAGAATAGAGCAGACTCCATTCTGCACCGTGGCTCTGCGGAGTAATTAAAACTCAACGTTTCATCTGTGCCTGTCTACTAGCTCCACAAGCAGTCGTCCTTTCAGATTGTAGTAGCACCCCGTAAACGCCGGACATCAGGAAACAGAACTCAACCCCGTGCACACGAACATATCTCTCGCTTACCGAGCTCTCCATTGCGGCGTCAAATCTCGATGGCCCAGGCGTCCCGTCCTTAAGGCCAGCCAAGGGAGAGCGCGATGAAGCTCCCAACGTCTCAAGGCCCCAGCAACGTGATCGAAGGCCAATTCGGTAGCCAATCAGCAAAATGCATGAATGGACAGCGGTGGTTGGTGGGTTGTTGTCGTGTTGTTTTCGTACAATCTCCCCCCTTGTGAGATTTACAGAGTAGGGTGACGATCATTCAACGCTCCCCAGCTCCTCGGCGTTTTGGCGTTTTGGCTAGCTATGCTTGTGCTTTGTAGGACCAACTATAAGGCTCATCGTAAACAAGAGTAAATAGCGCAAGATAGAGAAGAAGAAGTCAAATATCAAGTTATGGAGGGTAGCATGCATGCTGTAATTGAATAGTTAGTAGGTCTAGAAACTAGACAAGATACAGCCTCCAAGCGACCTCCTTTGGTTGTGTGCTCGCCCTCGTCAACAATTGCATAAAGTGCGCTGCTCGAGCCGGTGCTGTTCTTGTTTGAACCTTAAGTTAGCTTGAAGTATCATAAGCAGCTCTACAATTTATTGTCAATAGCACAGGAGCAAATAATGAGGCGTAGCGGATTGACTGATACGTCCGATGTCGATGAAGCTCATAACACGGTCTACTCCGACGTTTCGTTCCTGAATCGCGACTCCGTGGGCTTTTCTCTGCGGCTGCGGCAGTCAGGTAATCCAAAAATGAGCGCCTCCATGATGGACGCGTTTTTGCCCGACCTGATGCCAACCCCAGAGGAGGCTGCCGAGGACGAAGTAGTGGTCAAAGCGCCGCCGATGAGCGAACAGCGGGTTGCTGCATTGATGGATAGCTACGATGGCTGCCCTGAGGACCACCCCGATTGCAATGCGCGAGAGGAGAGATGGGAGCAAATTGAAGAAATGATTCGCAAAGACCAGGCCGAACTTGTTGCTCTTGAACAAGTGCTCTTTGAAGCGACGGTAATTCCTATGCAGGGCAACCACCACATCAAGAAATATACATTTGCTCGTGACGTAGTCTAGTTCGCTAGGTTGGCTCTAACAGCTCTTTTTGTTGTCTATATTCTTGCAGTGGCGCGGTTTCTTACTCCTCCCTATATATATGTGTCTGAATTCACGTGTTGGCAAATGCAGTCGGGTCGCGACGGGGCGAAGAGCAAACGAGAAGTGGTTTTACAGCGGCTTGAAGATATGGATGACCAGGTATCCTCATTGAGACTGTTGTCTGTTTTGCCCTTACTTCCAGTCACTTCTTTTACACTAATTATATCAATGCACTGCTCAAACTTACTCTGTGTGCAGAACTTGGACAAGCAACAAAACGTGCGCAAGCTCAAAGACGACATTTTAAGCTCTCAGGCAGCCACCGAAGAAACAGCAGCCGCAGCGAAGAAACTCGAAAAGGAAATCAAAAATTTGGTGGTCACCATCGCGGCCCAGGAAAAAGCGCTTCAAAGCGACGACGACCGCCACAGTGCGCAAGACGAGATGGTGGCGCCGGTGCGCGGACACCGCACTCACGAAGGCGAACTTGACGCTTTTGCTGTGTCGATGCTGCCCCGAGGGCTTCCTGGCAGAGGCAATGGTCGTGGTGGGTGGCATTGATTCGGGCATTATTTATACGCGTTATCTTCATTTCGATGTGTATCTTCGGGTGTTGATTTTGCGTTGTCATCGATGACAATCCTAGCTGTCCCTACTCGAGGATCTGAGTTTCTTAGAGAAAAAGGTCAGAGATGGCTTCGAGTATTTGAGTTCACGGTATTGATCTGGCATTACTTGCGATCGCAATCGCTTCGCCGCATTTCTATAGAATGCCATGCTTATAGCTTAAAAGCAAGCACAGCACCTTAAATCTATATAGCTGTACTCCTCTATAGATATGCATATAAGGCGGATGTTCTCCTCTGTTATGTGTTATCTCTTATCTCCTGTCTCCAATACCAAGTATGGGTACTAGCCATACTGGTATCGCTTATAATGATAAATGTTATGAGCGGGCAGCACTTGAAGAAACCTATACGAAGATAGATCCAATATAAGATCGCTTACACCAAAGCAGAAGTGCCACGGAACCGAATTCACTTCGCAGTGACTTGGCCAGTGCATTTGAGTTCGCGAAGAGTTAGTATAAGGGTGCGAAATGGTTAAGAAGTAGCTGTAGCTAGTTCGGCAAAGGAACTCTTGGCTAGTTCTTTGGTTGATTCATTGAGTACTTCTGAGTGGGATGCGTTTCTCGATTTCTTCAAGAAGAGAGTTATTTTCTTCTGTCTTCGTATTCCTAGATTGCTCATAAATCCAAGTCATTTATGCGCATTCAGCTCGAACGAACACTCTGTCCCGTCGACTTGCCCGGAGGAAAAGCGCTAGTTGGAGCCCTAATTGGCCATCTTCATGTGCCTCTGTGGCTGCAATGTACTCGCCTTTCTTTGGTTTGGGAGAGTACTAACTAGACTAGACTAGACTAGACTAGACTAGACTAGACTAGACTAGACTAGACTAGACTAGACTAGACTAGACTAGACTAGATATATGAACGAGCACTCTGTCCCGTCGACTTGCCCGGAGGAAAAGCGCCAGTTGGAGCCCCAATTGGCCTTCTGGAGCGAATTATCTTGCGCATCTTCATGTGCCTCTGTGGCTGCTATGTACTTGCCTTTCTTTGGTTTGGGAGAGTACTAACTAGACTAGACTAGACTAGATATATGAACGAGCACTCTGTCCCGCCCGACTTGCCCGGAGGAAAAGCGCCAGTTGGAGCCCTAATTGGCCTTCTGGAGCGAATTATCTTGCGCATCTTCATGTGCCTCTGTGAATGCTATGTACTTGCCTTTCTTTGTGCAGGTCGACCTTCGTCCAATTTGACTTAGCCCGGATTTACCTTTTTTATTTGGCTTGTGCTGTTTGGTGATATTTCTTTCATACTGGGACGAGCACGAGTGTAGGTGGTGCGTGGTGTAAGGTATTTGTTTTAGTTCAAAATCAGTCTTCTCGACTCCAGCCTATTTTGGACTAATCTAGTTGTAGTTGTTGTTGTTGTTGTAGTAGTAGTAGTAGTAGTAGTAGTAGTGTAAACAGCGAGCGAAGTGCACGTCGGTTCACCTCAGTGATAAGCAGCTCCTTTTTTTTGTGGCTAAGCGAACGCAAAAAAAAAAACTCGCAGTGGCCCTGTTTAATTCTGCCCCCACAGGGTCTAAAGATAAAGATGCTGTTTAAGAATACGCTGTTGCCAACCCGCAGGCCCTGTGAGCCTGTGAGTGGCATCTGGTATCTGGTTTCCCATTCCCTGTTGGGAATTGGGAATTGTTGGGAATTGGGATTTGGGAATTGAAATTGCTTAGAAGTATATTTTTGAAATCTGTTTCGTTAGCTGGGAAACTGGGAATCATAAATCATATAGCTGCGACATGACATAGAAGCATCTTCGCTATAAAGTCCCTCAAAACGAACTCAAAGTATTTAAAAGGGCGGTGTTGTGCATGTGGGGAGATGCGCGACACGGGAACACGGGAATGAGTTTAATATAAATAATTCGGTGTTCCGTATACTGTATATCTCACAAAATATTAGTTCTGATTTGTATTGGATTCCGAGGGAAAAGGGGTTGTTGTGAGGTTTCTTGTCTTCTTAATACCCGAAATAACATTGATTGGGCTTGTGCTTCAGTTGGGACAGATATCTTTGTCTCTGTTTTGATCATGTGTCATTGTCTGATGAGCCTCCGGGGGTGCTCAGCGAAAATGGTAATGGGCTAATGGGCGTGAGGTTGCCTTGCAAGCTCAAAAGTTGACGTCACCGCCGCAGTAGAGTGCTGCTCGCATCGAGTGCTGATATATTTTGTTATGGAGGCTCACGCGTGGATGGCAATGTGGGGAAGGTAATGTTACTGTTCGTGCGGTGCAGGAGTTCGCTGAGCTCTGCTGCCCACACTGCTAAGCGCACGTCGTCGACGTCTTCGCTCATTGGCTTCGCCTGCCGGAGGCACATGCAAGGAAAGACCCGAAGAACACACGGCGAATGACTGTGCTGAACAATTCCAGAAGTGAAAGTGTGAACCAGTTCCTTATTTCGAGATTTGCCAGAAAAAATACGGTTTGATCAAACTCGAACTAATTCAAACCCCAATGACACAAAATCCAAAGCTGCGGGCAGAATTGTACGCGCGCAAGTCATAAGTGAAGGGAAATTGTGCAGAAGGCAGATTATGCAAAAGCTTCTGACTCGAATACAACGATTAAAGATATGGAGTACGATACAGTTAATCGTGGTGCAAATTGCCTGATGTATTTCGCTTGATTCGCTCACCTTGCCCACTCGGTAACTTCTCCACGCGGTGGCTGTGCGGAGGTCGTCAGCTTGCCGCTCCTTCGGCAAACTCGGCCAGTGCTCACCTTTCCACCACACCATCACTTGTTCGACCGCAGCCCATCCTTGTTTACCATGCTTTGGCCGCCGCACCAACCCATTTTGTTGCAGGGCGAGTTCTAATGCCTCCAAAGCCGTTTCCTTGAGGATACGCTCCTCCTTAGACACCTTCATATTGTACTACCACCAACCCAAGTCTTGTGGGCAACTATGAGTCTTTATTTCTTGTAAATTTCAATTAAACTTTGATCAGAAGAGTCGATTTCGAGTTACCATGGGCGAATGGAGTTTCTCAATGCTCAACGCATGGGGGTGGAATTTCGCAAAGACATGACAGCCGAAAGACGCGAGGAAGAACAGGCTATTTAAAATTAAGAATCTTCAAACTTCTACTACTTCGGTAGATCTACAGCGAGCAGCCAAGGGTGCATTTGATCAAGGCCAGCCGTTCACAGTCCAGTCATTCGGGGCTAAAGTATGTGCGGTGACCCGTGTTAACAATTATTCTTGGTTATTTACTCCTGCAAAGTCCGCTACAGAAGTTGCAACCAATCACAAGATGGGGTTTAGGAAGGGGAAGACACCGATACATTTTGGGACAACTTCAAGACAGTCCCTATTTTTCATCGAAAAATCAAAACGGTCGTCACAATTTCAAAATAATCAAGATGGTCGTTTTGATGTACGAAATAATCAAGACGGTCGTTTTGCTTCTCTTTTAATCAAGACGGTCGTCTCAATTCTACTAATAATCAAGACGGTCGTTCGAACAAA
>Ga0307982_1003902_pt1 | contig 11844 bp, 5 predicted proteins | sample OrgLakmetagen989_FD_201847 | JGI IMG/M metagenome (GOLD analysis project Ga0307982, IMG submission 201847) | Saline water microbial communities from Organic Lake, Antarctica - #989 | ecosystem: Environmental > Aquatic > Non-marine Saline and Alkaline > Saline | place: Antarctica: Organic Lake... | reverse complement strand
TAATGAATCGCTATAGCACGTACTTGGTATAGAACGCTGGTCGGTATATAGATTGCAGTGTTTATAGTTCACTTACTAGAGGTGGGCTGGTGAACCCCATCCATCAACACAGGGCGCTATGGTTGAGATGGCCTTTCTCTATGGCGGGATGCTCTGATTGGTTACTAATTAGCTATACCGCGTAGACGACGTCGTAGACCCCGCACAACTCTTCGTTCATCGTGGCGCGGCGCAACCCGCGCCGCTGCAGTATATACTATATACGTGTATCCCGCAGTGGTTTCATCATCAGTGGTTTCTGTGGGTACGTGGTACAGATACGTGTACCTTCAAAATGGCGAGGTAAATCGAATCGCCGAAGCAGAAGTAACTGAAGTGTAGCTTACACTAGAGACTCAATGAGCTAAGCACGCTATCTCTATCGAGAGTGATTAGTCTCCCCTGTTGGATACTTTTCTTTAGCGATTTGAAGTATTGTGACGGATTCATATTTTCATTCGAAGGAGCGCGGTTCCCCCTGAAATGGACGACCCCGTGCTAAATTCTGGTAGCAATAATGGCCCACAAAGGTCTATAGGCCGCGATGATAAGGACGAGTTGCAGCTAGACTGCTACCCGTACACATTCTCGCCTCTACTTCTCTTTGCCCAGAGTGACTACTTTGACAAAGGATTTTCGAACTACAACTCTGTGGCACAATTTTTCTCCAGTGCACTGCGCGATGTTGACATGCTCGGAAACGTGCTCTTCGAGCGCAAAAACATGCTTTACGAAGATCTTTTGGAGTATGTATTAACGAATAAAATGCTGGTGACTTGCTGCATCGATGAGCATTTTACGGCGTTTCAAATTTTGGAAAATGGCTCAGCTCTATACTACGATCCATTAGGAAGCCTGAAGCTGGCACCAAGTGGAGATTGTTGTAAGAAATTTGTTAGTTTTCTTTTACTCAAGTGCAATTACGGTAATAACCAGCACTTGACCGACAACAAAAGCCATTATGTGGGCCAAGATAGCAATCAAACCCGCCGCATGATTTACGCTCTTTTTAGGGACATCAACAAGATGGGTGGGGTTGACTCGCTCTATGGGTTAAGGTTGAACCAAGTGGCGCTGAACCTGGACCGCTATTTGCTGATCAACCGGGAACGGAGCCCGCAGACGATGTCGTCGCAGCTCACGGGGAATACGTGCTACTTTCAGACCTACCTATTTGGCCTACTATGCAAAATTGGAGTCCCTTCGCTTTCTAGCGACGGCGGGGTTTGTATTCAAAATGTCGACAAACTTGTTGAGGCGACTGCAACTATCAGCCGTTTCCTACTTGAATTCTTTGTGGAAGAATGCCATGAAGGAGAAGCAAGCATGGCTGATGGCACAATGCGCCCGCTCACGAACAGCAACTTTCTCATTGATTTTCATCGTTACAGGGAGGCTCCATATTTCGCTTTGTTCGAGAGATACCTGCGCACCCTTCACCGGCCAGTCCCTGACTATGAGCTTCAATACAGCAAAGTTCTCAATTACTTTTCCTCTACGAAAGTTCTGCATGGTTATAGCAAGTTTACTTTGACTGGGGCGATGTCGTCGACCCTGAACACCAAAGCTCTTCAGCCCGTCAACGGAACTGATGATGCTCGCCACAAGCTCGCGCAGTCGAACTACTACAAGTACCGACCTGCCAATCTTATGTTTGGGTTCAATTCTGGTATCATGAATCAGCTCACGAGCTTCTCACACTTTAATGCTTTGCGTAAGAATCAACTCCTGGCGTTCATGGAGCAGATAGGACCTATCGTAGGCACGAGCACGTCAGGTGGTAGCAAGACGAGTAAATATCGTGACTACTACTTCATGCCGCAGTTCGAAGTGGCTCAGTCTGACCTAGTGGATCTTCACCACTACACGTACGCAATTGACATGGTTTCCATGGCGCATGCTGCAGGCGAGACGCCTGACCCAGCGCTGCTCGCCCGTGTGCAAGCTGTAAACCACATGATGATGGAGCACATCTACGTGTCAACAAATCAGCGAGCAAACTACGACAAAATGATGGAAAAAAAAGAGTTCATGGCAGCCAGAAAACTTTTCAACTTTTTCATTGCTCATTTTATGAGTGTTGAATTTCACAGTTCCATCGTAGGCTTGGGTTTTTCAGAGATTAACCCGCGAGAAAAGGACATCAACTCGCTCACTCAGACTGTTTTCTACGACGCGTTATTCATGGGAGAAAGATCCCATCGAATGGAATATGAGTTCGAGAAGGAGTGCATCAACGAAATGGCGAGGTCAACGCTTCGCGAGCAGATGGTGCGGTTCAGGGCAGAACAAAGCCTAGCCCAGAAGTATCAGGTTCAAGTCAAAATCGGGCATGGCTACACCTATTCGAAGTACAACACGCTGATGCATTTTGTCAACACTGTTCAGCGCTACTGGCACAACCCTGATCTCAACGGCATTCAGTTGTTCGGCAAAGATATTCGCGCAGTCCTTGCAACGTCTTGCCAAAAGATCTTCTTCGAAAAAGACCATCCCGGTTTTTATTTCTACGGACCCATCGAAATCCCAGGATCGTACAGTGGCCAGGTAGATCTCGCTGTGGCGTCTTCGGTTGGTGATGCCTTACCAGGCGTGAGCCGTACTCAGCGTACTCCAAATCAACTTGTTATTACTGACCGTGTTTTTGAGCATGGATACTTGAAGCGCATTATTTCAAGCATGCTGGTAGAAGCAGGAGGGGAACGCATGAAAAGCGATAACCAGGTTCTCAACTTGACTTTGCTCTCTCTAATGCTAGATTTTGGTCTATTTGAGGAGTATGGAAAGTTATTGAATTTGCCTTCAATAGAATGTCTCAAGCATGGCAACAATTCGAAGGCCCTTCAAGTCGAGGTTGCGAACATAATCTTTGAGTTCGACAAGAAGAGCACTGCTGATTCCGTTACGCGCTCCAGGGTTGAGTCCCTTATTTTCGAAGTTGGTTACAAATTCTTGGTGAACAAAAATTTCTCAGTGCAGTCTAAACAATTCGAGTTGGTCCGGGAGCTAAATGCGGATCCTGCGTACTCCTCGTATGTCCTACTGACCAAGATTTACATGTCTTTATGTAATATCAATAAGTCAACTGAAGTGGATTACTACAAGGTCCGCTGCAACGGCGAATATCGCATTATCATCCCCGAGAACTACTCAAAATCTACGAGCGATTACCTTGATGTGACCACGAAGAGGTAATTTCACCACTTGTATTACTATGCCAGTGCTTGTATCTCTTTTGGTAAACTTGACGACAACACTGCGAAACTTTACACTTTCTTCTTTCCATCTCTTAGGTACACATTTTCGGAACGAAGTGGCTACATCGGCTACGGAGACATGCCTTTGATAGACTTGAGGTTTGGGCAACCCCGCATCGACCTCTTCCGCGTGCGCTTCGAGTCTCCCACGGCGGTGCAGTCTATGGTCAAGTACATCGAGTTCGCCAACGTCTTCCGTGCTGCAGACTCAGAACAACACTTTCTTATGTTCATTGCGGACAACGCTCTTGTTATGAATGTAGCGAGCAACAGCGGTGTTGCTATTTCCATAAATGGCATTGGTGTTGAAATTGCAACTATTTTTTTCAACGAGGCCGTTTCATTCGTCCCTTGTTTCAAATATTCTGAAGCCGAGGACGTGATTTTCTTCGCGTCGAGTAGCATCCATTACTTGGTTGACCAAGGAGGCCAGTTTTGCACTGAGTACTATGGTGCGTTTGTACCCCTCATCTTTATTCGCTATGCATTTGTTTCCAGTCGCAGTAGCTGTTTTAGTTTTATCACGACTTTTTGTATGAAGTAGCTGCGCGCACTATTCAATATTTTCCTTTTCGATCTTTTAATCGTCTTCTCGTTGTCTATAATTCATTTTTTCTACTTCCTCAGGGATGAAGCACGAGCTGATGGAGTGCATCACTTCGCATGAAGTTTTCGTGGACCTAAATGACGAGCATATTTTCAAGGAGTTCAAGCTCTCAGAGCTGGTTACTGAGTCAAAGACAGTGCTTTTCTTTCCTGATTTCCTTTTGCAGGTGCCTGCTCGTGAGCACCTTATCGACCTCCTCAACTTGGCCATTTACGTGCGGAACATATCCTTCTTTACTTTGGTACTCTTCTATTTGCAGCGCTGCTCCGTGAAACTCATTTATTACGAGCGAGAAGGAAAAGTAATGAAAATATCTGGGCCATGGAAGGAAGCAATATTGTACGTACTAGGGAGTAAACCAAATCCGGATTACGAGAAAATATTTTCGCGCCAATTCTTTGATCTTGACAAGCACAAGCTCCTTCCACTTCCCGAGTTTGTCGAAGTTTTGTGTGAGAACTTCACGAAGTACCAGCGCTTTGTAGACGGCCAGTATCAAATTGTTCCGACCCCGAAGCAAAAGGCTTTTTTGCAACGTATCATCTGTGCCGAGGAATGCTTCCATTTTTCTGAAGTTGGGAGTGGCAAGACGAAGGTGATTCTGCCACTTCTGTGTCAGCTCTTTCTGTCAAATAACGTCGCCGCTCACATTCATCTCGCACGTGGCGGCCAAGCGAAAGATGTGTTGGTTATCTTGGTGCCCGAACACCTAGTGCCGGATGCTCGTGCGCAAGTTTTCCGTTACTGCCTCAACCTGAACTTCCGCTCGGAGTACCGCTTGTACGATGACATCTTCGCACTTCTAAATGAAAATGTCTTACTGGGTCGGGACAGTAGGGGCAAGCCCATGAAGCAAGTTTTTGTGACGTCGTTTAACTCATTCAAGAAAGCGCTCACTCACGACCCGATTTGCGCGAAAATCTGGCCTCATCGCGAGCATATTTTGGTCGTGGCTGACGAGGTAGACGACTTTTTGGACCGCGATAAGCTGGTCTTCAATATTTGTTCGAACAAAAGCAACTCATTTGACCGTAGTACGCTTGAACGGTATTTCGAAGTGAGCCGCGCTGTGTACTCTGGCGCGGCGACCTGCCCAGAGGCGGCTTGCGATGGCACTCCCAACGTTGATTACTGGCAGCAACTCTTCAGCAAGTTTGGCGCCATTCACACTGAGATCCAAGACGCGAGCCGATCCATCAACAAAAGCTTCGGAATTTTCAACGAGGAAACTTTACGGCACTGTTCGTCAAATATCGCTCACGACGGTATGTGTCCTTAGCAAAATCTTAACACGTCACTGCTTTATTTCTTAGTTTTTTGCTTTCCTCTCATATTCATTTCCTATGTAAATCAGTTGAGGGATACAAGTCGCTCATTGCGCGGCCGTACGAGTCCGTGAATCGAGCGATGCCGGGTTCTTACTACAGCGACGTGGAGCGCACCATTTATCTCACTTTCGTAGTGTTGAACGAAGACGTGGGCAAATACGACGAACTCTTTCAGCAAGAGCGCAAGTTCGTGAGCTTCGAGTACTGGTGCGAGCATTTGAAGCCTTTGGACTACGACGACCTCGTCTACGGCCACGAAACTCTATCGGAGCTGGTGGCGAAGCACTCGTCGTCAACGAAAGATGGACTGATTCGGTTCTTGTACGAAATCATTCTGCGCCGCATGGAGATTCGAGACAAGTCGCGTTCGGTGAATTCGATCGACATCGTCTTCAATTTTGATGCTATTGGCTTCACTGGGACACCGTTTATCGACAACTACCCAACCTTCGCCTACATTCGCGACGCCCGTGAAGATGCAATTCCGGATATGATTGACCGTCGCTTTTACGCTTATACCTCGGACGCGATATCCGACGCCGAATTCCAAGACAGGTTTGCAGCATTTCAAGGCCAAAATCACAACGTGCTTGTGGAGTATGTTTCCTCCGCATTTGTGGCTCAAAACCAGCACGATGAGCTTGCAATCCTCAAGCACATTTTTGACCGGGAAAAAGATGTGGCGACGCGTGCAGCAGCAGTAGCCAAATGGTCTGACCATGCGTCGATGGCCCTTCAGCAAGCAGGTTCTGCGGCATCAGTTGCCGAGGTTGACGGCTCATCAATGGCAATCTCACCACCAGATGCGTCCGGTTCAGCTCTTTCTGCGAGCACTTCTGGCGGTGCTCTTGCTCCATTCAATGTGCTGGTAGACTTGTGTGGCATCTTTAAGCGGTCTTCCATCCACCAAGTGCGCGACACTGTCAAAGCTGAACTAAGTGGTGGTGCCGACGGCTTTCAGTTCATTTACCACATCAACCAGGCCGACGGCGGCGACCGCGTGCTTGCTATGCACTCTGACAACGACGTGCAGTTTGACGAAGAATTCTTCAAGCACATGTGCAAAGTCTACGGCGCAAGTTTGCGCGAGCGCATCTTTTTCTTTGTCGACAACCGCAACGTGATCGGCAAAGACATTCCGTTTCAGCTCGTGTACCAACGTCGCTTCGGCCAGCCGCTCTTCACCAAGTCGGTGGTGCTGGCGCACGATGTGGACGACTTCAGCAAAATTTGGCAGGCCATGGGCCGCTCGCGCACCATGAACGACACGCACTTCGCCATCTACAAGAATGCTCCTGAGCTTGAAGCCGATGTTGGCGGCAGTGCGCAGCCAGCTCAGTCAATGCGTGACATCAAGAGTCACCCGCTAACCAGGCAGCTTTACATTCAGAATTGTGACCGGAAGCACGCTGGGAACTTGTCTTCCATCTACCAGACTCTCATATCGCTGATGAATTTGGCGAAGCAGAAGTTTTACTACACGGACGATATCGTCAACACGTTCTTGGAGAAGCTGGAGATGACGATCGAAGGCAAGGTTGCGAAGCACGCAGAACGACTTTCACGTTATGTTCTCGGCGCGCCATTGCCTGCAATGATCCTTACGCACTTGATTGAGAGCAAAATTCGCAAAAGCACAAGTGCGATAGTTGCCGCAGAGCCACTCACAGCTGAATTGATTGCAGAGCTCCTCCGACAGGTACTTCTGACATCTTGCTTATCACAGGTACCTTGCTTATTATAGATGTCTTGCTTATTATAGATATCTTGTTTAATGAAGGTAGCGTATCCTACCTCACCGTCTTGTCTTCTATGTTTTGCGCAGGTGGTTCAACACAAGTTTGAGCAGCGCACGCTGACGGGCGATATCTTTGACGACTTGATCAGTTTCCTTTCGGGCGAAATGGGACTGATGGAGATCAGGTACTTCATGTCTACTGATCACTCCATGTTTGAAATGTTGTTGGCTGACACAATCCACTTTTGGTGTTGCCTTATATTTTTCGATGCCCCCCGCTACAGCTACACGAAGCAGCAGCAAAAACAAAAGCAGAAGCAGCAAAACAAAAACCAGGACAGCGACAGCATGGACATTTTTGACAAGAAACACCAGTTGCCTCTGTCAGTAAAAACAGACAACTATTTCCGGGACTCACTGACTCCTGAGACTGACCTCATTAAGTTGTACTTGAATGTGCCGATCAGTGTGCCACTCCTCACTGTCAAGTATATGCTCAACGGGCAGCCGCGCACGATCAACGTTTACCCGACCTTCCAGTTTCTGTACTCGCACCACATTCAACCCGAGTACATCACGCAAGAAGTCCGGGACTTCATCAACACGGACGCCGCTAGCTTTTATGCTCGCTTCATGTCGACGGTCACTGCAGCGAAGGGCACCGTTGTCGAGGCGGCGCTGCCGCTGGCTCCTGAGCCCGTGCTGTCGGTTGGGTCGAGCGTCGTCCTAGTGGGGCTGAACATGGAGAAGTTCAATGGGAAGCGCGGGCGGGTCATAAAAGAAGAAACTGCGCGCTGGGGAGTGCTGGTTGAAGGATCTGACAAGCCAATCTCAGTCCCTTCGAAGAATCTCAAAATCATCACGGAGGACGCACAAGGTGAGACCAGCGGGCACGAGCAGCTGAACATCAAGGTGTTGGTCAACTTCGTGCGGCAGAACCCCATGTACACGCTGGCGGCGATCCAGGAAGGCGTCTACGTGCTGGGCATGAAAGAGCAGTTCAACGCGCATGACTTGCTGAGCAACCCGTTGCGCGACTACGCGCAGTACGTCGCTGACGACGCTGGCTTCGTGCTCTACGATCGAAACGACCGCGCTCCGAACCGTGCCTCTCTTGACACGTTCGGGCCCTACTTCATCGAACAGTACATCCTCATGGAGGTGCTCTCGAAACAAGAAGTGGCCCACAACGTGCTCTACTACTACTGCCACTCCAAGGACAAGCTCCAACGGGGGCTCGACTCTTACTCCGAGAAGCAAGGCAAGGGCTTCGTCTGCTGGCGGTTTCTCCTCCGAGAAATTGAGGCAGCCGCTGTTCTACCCACGGACCCTGCGGCGGACGCGGGCAACGAGTCTGACGCTTCGACCATGAGCGACGGGCCTGTCTCCGCCACCGGAAGTGTGAAACGAATTCGAAGCGGGTCCCTCTACGCCACCGAGGCGGACGCTGAAATCGACGAAATCTTTTCGGAGGCCAGCATGTGAATCACTTCTGCTAGCGCCAATTCCAACCCAGGAAATGTTCCTGACAGGAAAGGGGCCACTTAGGTACGAACGAATTGAGAGAAAAAAAAGAAAGACCGAGGAAAAATAGGTGAAATATCGCGTGCTTTTCAAATTTACACACACACACACACAAGCATTCACACTAGAACCAGCGCCCCTGTATCTTCATGCATAACTGATGTATTACATCCACATTTCGTTTCAGCTAAGTAGCATGCATGTTTGTTACCATAAACTAGGCAATAAAAGGTACTAAGAACTGGAACTGGGAAATAGGGGATGTGAGTTCTGGGACATACAGCTCACATGTTACATCGAGGTAACATCCTCGTTCTTCTGCATACAAAAGGCACGTCCGATTTCGGATTTCGCAATTCAAAATTGGTATTATTCGTGATGGAAATTTCTTATAGATATGTAAAAGAGATTCGTCTATGAGATATTTAAAAAAGTAATACAGAAACGTTATTCAGTTGGCTATTTCGCTGTTGGATTCTCCCGGAAGCGAACTTTCAGGGCCTGGAAGCGTGCTTTCTCATGGGCGCTTGAGAGTTCGCCTGCAGTCTTCTTGGTTTGAAGGGCCTTGAGCTCCCGCTTCTCGTCTTTGGTTAGGGGGCCAGCGCCAGGGCTACTAGCGCTGCTGCTGCTGCTGCTGTTGCTGGCAGGAGCTTGTGGCGTTTCTACAGGGGCTGGCGGTCGAGAAGGCAATGGCGGTGGGGCTGGTGTCGCGACCAGTGGCACGTCTGGCGAAGAAGAGGAACCGGAAAAGGTCTTGGCGCGGTCCCGGCTGCGCGAATTCACTTCTGCGGCAGCGGCCGAAGCCAAGCTCGCGCGCACTTGCAGGGCTTTCGTCTTTTCCTTGTCCACCGGAGACGCGTTCAGCAGCTGCTCTTGCTTGTTCGCGATCATTGACGCAAGAGGGTGCGGAGGCCGTTGCGACGGCGGTGGTGAGCTTCCTGCCTCGAGATCGTTCTCTTCTTCAGAGTGAGAGGTCGCTCCAGCAGCAGCGCTACCGAAGAGACCGGCCATGGAAAACAGACGAGGTGCTGCTGGCGCTGCAGCTGCTGCTGCTGCTGGGCTTGGGGTTGGTGTTCCTCCGCTGCGCCCGCCACCGCCGCGACCGCCTCGGCCGCCAGCTCCTCCTCTTCCTCCTCGCCCCGCGCCTCCTCGACCACGACCGCCACTGCCACGGCCACCGCTGCCACCAGCTCCCTGCGGCACAGCGGGGCCACCAGAGTTGACAAGCGCGTTGGCAGCAGCAATCGCAGCCGCTTCTTCTTCAGCAGCTCCTACCCTGGCTTTGTGTTCATCTACGGCCGCGCGCAACAGAGCCAGGTCACTGGGCACCACTCCAAAGTCGCTGGTGAGCGTGACGTCCGGCGTGAGGTCTAGGAACCATGCCAAGTCAGCATCGTTGTTGAACCCAAGCACCTCAAAGGTGCTTGTGAGCTCCGCATGTGCTTGCACCCCGGCTCTTCCGAGGAACGTATCAGCCAGTGGGGGGCCTTGATAGAACCGCTGAGGAGGAGGAGTTTCTGGCATTTTCGAAGGAGGTGGGGTGGTCGAACGCGGCAGAGAAGCAGGCGGAGATGGGGACAGCTGAGGCGAGGGCGGCGACTGCGGCGGTGCGGCCGGTGACATGGGAGACGGCGGGGACATGGGTGATGGCAAGTCGGCATCTGCCACGATGGCAGCAGACGACCTGCGGTGAGGCGTGGCAACTGCGTCAGCCGCAGCCTTGGCAGCTGCAGTGGCTTCTCGGCTGTTCTTTTCGTCGAGCCGGGCTTGCAACTTGGAAGTAGGCGCCTTCTTAGGCTTCGGCTTTGGAGATTCCTTGCCTTTGCTACTAGTAGAATTGCTGGCTGCTGGTGGTGGTGCCTGGCTGTCTTGAGTGCCTGCGAGATGCTTTGCTTTCAGCGCCCAATAGCGCATCTGTTCAGCACTGCCTGCTTTCAAACCACCCTCCTTCCGTTTTCTGGCTTGCAGCGCCTTGAATTCTGCTTTTTCGCTGCTGCTGAGGCCGACGCTACCACCGGCGACTGAAGAAGAAGGTTGTGTAGGCAAAGCTCGATGCGGTGATAGCTTGGAAAGGGAACCATTGCCAGGCATCGAGTCTGAGGATAAAGTTCGCTTGTCTCCAGCAGCAGCTGCAACGAATTTCGACTTGAGTGCGCGGTACCGCATTTGTTCTGAGCTGCCTTTTTTCAAGCCTCCCTTTTTGCGCTTTTGGGCTTGCAACGCCTTCAGTTCCGCTTTTTCCTCTTTACTGAGGTTGACAACGACGCTTTCTTCTTCTTCTTCTTCTTCTTCGTCGTCGAGGGTTGCGCTGAGGTTGTAGCCGCGCAATGGCGATCCCACCGACGCGCTCATAGCAGCAGCAGCACTGTGCGGCTGCTGCTGCTGCGTGGGAGTGGTGCGATTGCTTCGCCGAGTGCTAGAGACTGCACCTTGAGGAGGTGGTGATTTGTCTTTCCGTGCCTTGTCCGACTTGCTTCCTTTCTTGCCTGACGACTTTTTTTTCGACGACGAACGGCTCTTCGGGACCGGTGGAGCTTCTTCGTCATACCGCGGCGGTTCTGACTTGCTCTCTTCTGCGCCGCTACCGCCGGTCACTCCGGGCGCAGGCTTCTGCTGCGCCAAACTCCTGGCCACTAACCACCGGTTGACGCTGCTGGTGAAGTCCGCCCAGACCCCTTCGTTCGAGGCCTTTTGCGTGGACCCGCCCGCATGCTGTTTGCGGTACTTGAGGGCGCCAACGCCCGCGAACAGGAGCACCACCGCAGCCACTACAAGCGTGATGGCCCAAGCGATGCTCGCAATCGACGCTGGTTGCTTGGAGGGGGCGAGCGTTGGCGACACCGTGGGCTGTGGCGAGGGAGGCAGCGACGGCAGAGGCGTGGGCCAGAGCGAAGGCATCGAGGTGGGCAGCGGGCTTGGTTTCAGCGTAGGGCTCGGGCTAGGGTTGCGGGTGAGCGTCACCACCCTGATCGACGTCTCGTCTACGGTCACGTTTTGGGATAAGGTGTCGTCTAAAGTAGCGGTAAACTCGTCTCCAGCGAGGGAGTCTTCCACACTGCTCGACCATGCCTCGGTTGAATTTTGCCCCGTAGTGGCTAAATCCGGTGACGACACTGTGAAGGACACCTCCCACGTCGCAGTTGTGGCTCGCCGAGGCGTCCCTAGTCCTGCCGGTGCGGGCTGCGGAAGGGTATGTTCTACTGTATGGCCTTGGCCTTCAGCAGATGCATGTCTTGGAAATTCAGTGTCTTGGACAGTGTTACCGTGATCATTGCCGGTACCAACATCGTGTGCGTTGCTATTGGTATCGCTGCTGGAGTCATGAAAAGAAGCCAAGCTGAGACGACGGCG
>Ga0307982_1003901_pt1 | contig 11845 bp, 9 predicted proteins | sample OrgLakmetagen989_FD_201847 | JGI IMG/M metagenome (GOLD analysis project Ga0307982, IMG submission 201847) | Saline water microbial communities from Organic Lake, Antarctica - #989 | ecosystem: Environmental > Aquatic > Non-marine Saline and Alkaline > Saline | place: Antarctica: Organic Lake... | reverse complement strand
CACCTTTTCGGAATGGGCAACCCTGGCGCAGGACCGCGCTGGCTGGCTAAAGCTCGTTACGAAAGCGCCTTTCAACATTGGAAAACCGCAGCTGCGGCCACCTCGGTGCGACACCAGAGCGACACCAGAGGAGAAGCGGAGGTTCCTGGCGCGGCGTGCCCATGAGACTGAACAACGGCGCGCTCTCTTCAATGCAGAAACAGACGCAGAAACGACTTAAGCCCGGTTTCAAAATTATTTCATGAACAGTTTCCACTTTAAAGAGTGGTGGAAGTATTATGCTTCCTGCCCTCTGCACACTATCCTCTTTACGATTTTGACTTGCGCGCAACGCACGCGCGTACACTTCTGCCCGCAGCATTGGCTTCTGTGTCATTTGGGTTTGTATTAGTTCGAGTTCGAGTTCGAGTTCGAGTTCGAGTTCGGTGGGCCGTCGGGTTAGGCGTAATTTCTACAGCGACGAAATCTCGGCTATTTACAGACCAGTGCGTATTAGCGCAATTATTTACTTTCAAACTTTAGGTAATTGCGTAATTAGCAACCAGGATAAGAATTGGAAAGTGGAAAAGATTATATTGTGCATCTTGAATCGGCGTATACAGGGGGAGGGTTCCATTTAGGCGGTATCATAAGAATCCCATGGCCCGGCTCGGAAGCCGGGTTCGGGGTTATCTTTTTTCGGTTTTTTTTTTAAAACACACTGGTTGTCGTGTGCCTCTCGAAGCGAATGAGCGACGATGAAGCGCCCAGAACAAAGACAACGCGCTGCTGTTGTTGAGTGCGCCAGAGGTTACTATCCAACAAGTGATCAGAGGTGGAAGCGGCTGTTTTGGGAGTGGGAACGACCTTCCGATGGCCTTTATTAACGTGGTGTACGGGCCCCGGGAGGATAATCAAGAACGGGCTGATCACAAGAGCAGCTAGCCGCTGCTGTATTCCGAACTACATTAGGATGCCTGAAATACTCCGTCTTTCGGCCCATAAAACGCCACGTTAGAAATCCAACTTATACGGCATCTTCCGCGCGGTGCGGTCTGCGGCAGCACTTCGATAACATTTTTTTAAAATGCCGTTTCCTAATTCCTAGTAATTTAAGTGACCAGACGTACTTCTACTTCTACTCAGTCAGGCACATAAAAATACGGTTTCGCATGGCAATCAAGGTGAATACAAAAATGGAAAAATGGCTCTGTTTTATCGTGATGCCGTGATTGAACTTTAGATTAGACTGAACTTGGAATTCCTCCTATGACCTTATTGAGCCTAGCTTGCCTTTTGGCATTTAGCTTCTGCAAGCATGGGAATGCATTCCGATTGCCTCTAAAATTAAGGAATAGTATTGCATTGAGCCGACCAGAACTAGCAGTCGACTTAAGTGCTGTCGCGCACCGAGGTCCAGAATTTTCCTCCAATCGAGCGCGCGGTAATGCGGAAGGAGCTAGGCATGGGCCACGTGAATCAAGTCCGCTTGTTAGTCGGATTGATTTTATCATTCGCGAGCTTCAAAGAGCGCAGTCAGTGGCTGACGTGCACTCGACGTTGGCTGATGCGGCTGCCAACGGGAAGCTCAAGGTAGTGCACGTGAACCAGGCTATTGGGCGGGTATCTGCAATGGGCGGGGCATCTAAAGATGTAGACAAGCTACTTACAAACCTCACTGAGCGTAACTTGACTCCAGACGTGTATACGTATGCCACAGCCATTGCGGCATGTTCCAACAAGCGCACGCAACAAGCAGACTGGCGCCGTGCAGTGGCGCTGTTGCATGACATGCAAGCTGGAGGCCTCACCCCCGACGGAGTCTGCTACGGTGCTGCCGCAGCAGCATGCGCGCGTGGCCGCTCGGATGCAGCAGCGGAAGCAGCACTAGCATTAGTGGAAAGGTTTAAAGCAGGCTTCCACAAGGCTAAAGCCTCAGGGACGCCAATGCCTGAGAACACAAAAGATCATTCTAATGCCGGTGAAAGAGGGAGCTTGTCGCGCTCTGTATCTCACGTTTACGTGTCCGCTATGAAAGCTTGCGGCCAAGCAGGGCAATGGGAAGCCTCCTTGCGCTTGCTTGAAGAATTAGGGGAGCTCGAGGAGCGCCGCAGTGCCTTCGCGTGGACTGCAGCCGTGGCAGCTTGTGGGGCTGCTGGGCAATGGCAACGAGCAGTTGGGCTCCTCGATGAGATGGCCGCTGAACTCAGCAAGGTTGCTTCTGTTACTTCTGCCCTTGGCGAACCCCAAGGCGAACCCCAAGGGGGTAGGGAAGAGAAGGGCGATGGTCAATCTGGTGAACAGTTCCTCGGAGATCCTACCGCTGCTTACAACGCTGCCATTACAGCTTGTGGTCGAGCAGGGCAGTGGCCAGCGGCACTCGCAGTCTTCGACCGTATTCGACCTGAATTTACCTCCGATGTTGAATCTGGGGTGCCCGTGAAGATCGCGCCTTCCTCTCCTACCTCAGCGCATGCACCTTCATCTTCGTCGCCTCCGCCTGTCCCTCCTTCCATGGCCGGAGCAGCAGCAAGAGCAGTAAAGGGGGCAACCTTTGATACCAACACCGCGGTGCCCTCTGACGCTGCTTTAGCGGCTGCCCTCGTGATGCTTCGCTTAGAATCCCCCGGCCTCGGCCACCAAAAGCTCACGGCTGCTCTGCACACGGTCCAGCCGTTCTGGGCTGTGAATGCGCAACGCGTCCGGCGCACGATGAAACTGGCGCACTTAGCCCCTGGTGCCCCACCACCGTCGAACAAGGCGTTGTCACAACTCGTTGATGCACCTCAGCCTACTGCTCCTTCTCCTTTAGAGCACAAAGCACCGCCAGAGCAACTCTCGGCGCGCGCGCATGCGTTGCGCGAAGCAGCGACAGCGTACAAGTACGACTCTGCGCTCGAATTGGCTGAAGCGGAAGAAGCAGCTGCAGCGGCCGACGCAGAAGCAGCAAGGCTGGCGGCTTTTCAAGCGGAGATCGTGGTGGAAGTCGTGGCCCAGACTAGTGCAGCCGAGGCCGCCAAAAAGGCGAAGCTGGAAGCTGAAATAGCTGCCAAAGAAGCACGGCGAGCTGCTCTAGCCTGTGGAGCTTCCGCGGATTTGGTGTCGTACAACGCGTGCCTTGGAGCTTTGGAACGAGGCCACCAGGCAGGCCTTGCCATGCAACTCTTTCAAGAACTGGTCAGTCTCAGCTCAACGAAGAAGAACAAACCGAGCAAAGGGTCCAGCAAGAGTGGTATCGCATCTCTTCCTCGTCATCGTATCAACCTCCCGGATCGCGTCTCCGTCAATGCAGTCCTGTCAGCGCTCGCGCGTGTCGGCGACTGGGCTCAAGCCATGGAAGTGGCAGAAACGCATTTGGATGGAATGGCGTCGATTATGGCCACAGTTCGCGCGGAAAACTTTGCTTACGTTGACCAAATAGGGACGGGGAAACTATTGTTTTCGACTGTGGAGTCGGCTGCTTCTGGCCCTGGTGGTGCTCCTGTGTCCACACCATGGCCGTCCTCACCGGACCGAGCTACGTTTACCTTGCTAGCAAAAGCATGCTGCATGGGCGGAGAGCCTTGGCTAGGGCTAGAAATGAAGGCAGCCTTGCACCAGCGGCTTGGTTTAGAAGCCGACCCCACTTTGCTTCGCACCCTCATTTGTGCTTGCGAAGACGGCCAAAGGCAAACGAACACTGTACCCAAGGCAAACCAGAACGACGGTGCCACTGCACCCATGGCAGGCAAGTCGCTCGTGCAAGCAGCCCTGATGTTGCGGGAAGAGCTCCAGCAGCTGGCGCCACGAGAAGTGGTGCGTCGATCGCACCGTGAACGACGAGCTGCCGCGGCCGCTCGAAGCCGATTAGGCTCCACCGCAGCGCCTAGCAGTGGGGTGGATTTCAGCTCATCGTCATCATCATCATCGTCGTCATCATCATCGTCATCGTCATCGTCGCCGTCGTTGGAAAGTGCCGTCTTAGCGAGGGCAACAGCAGCTGGGGCCACGGTGAACGACAATAAATTGCGGGAGCTGGGGTTTACCTCGGGTGAAAGCCCTGGCGTAGTGGCGCAGTGGTCTTTTGCACGTCAAGCCATCGATGACGTTGTGCTCGAAGCCAAGGCACGAAAAGAACAAGCACTGCCAGGGAACGAGCGTGCAGACTCCGTGGACCGCGCTAAATTCGGTGGGGCCACTTTCAGCGAAAACGGAGAAGAGGAGACTTTTGACGGAGCAGGCGTTGGCAACGACGAGAATGCTGATGACGCAGCGCTGGAAATCGAACTCGAAGGCGTGCTCGATGACCTCGGACGAGCGGTCGGCAATTTGCCTCTTTATGTTACCTCAAACACAAAATTGAATTTCTGCATGCTTAGTATCAGAAATCTATTACACCTGTACTGACATTGGCTTCTAAATTGTTTTCAAACTCTTTCTCGCCCTGCTCTCTCTCCATCATCAGGTGCAAGGTTACCGATCTTCCGAATCGTCTGCGATGCGAGCTATTCAGGAAGCGCCCACCGTTGAAGCGTTAGATGCAGCACTCGACAAGATGACAAACGCAGGGGTGTCAGTGACTCTCTGGCATTCCAACGCTGCCATTGCAACCGCAGGTAGCGTGTGTGCGTGGAAGTGTGGGTTCCAAACAATGTGTGCTGCGCGTCATTTTCTGTGCACACTTCTGCAGTTATCTACTGTTAACCTGTTAACCCTATCATGAAACTGTGACGGCCATACGTGCTCGTACTTAATTTCTATTGGGTTTCTTGGCATGGCAGGTAACTTGCGGTCGTTTCCAGCCGCTCAGCGCCTCTTCCACAAGGTTCAGACGCCGAATGTGGTGTCGTACACGGCCTTGCTTGGTGCTTGGGCCCGCGACCAACCTGCTCGTGAGCGCTGGGCGAATGCACGCGACGACCCAAATGCCCATTCTACTGCTGAGGAAATGGCGGCAGAAAACCAACCATCAGCAGTAGCTGGTGGAGCGACTGGCACAGCAGTGTTTGTCACCGACTTGCTCAATGCCATGGCGCAGCAAGGTGTTGCTCCCGACCCCCGGTGCTTTGCCGCTGCCACTCACGCGCTCTCATTGGACGGCCACTGGCGGCCCGCGCGGAAGTTGCTGAGCGACATGCAGTGGAGCTGCCCCAGCAGCCGCGGAGACTTGCGCACTTACAACGCGGTGCTGCAGGCCTACGCGCGCGCGGGTGGGCAAGGCCGCGCCGCCCTCATCTTGCTCCAGCAAGGGCCAGGCCTGTTTGGAGTGCAGCCCAACCTCAAGTCGTACCAGGCCTGCCTGCAAGCGTGCGCGGCCGAACCGCGACTTGCATGGCGCTCCAGCAGCCGCTCTAGCAGCAGTGACAGCGGCGGGATAGATGCGGCAGATGAGCTCTCTAACCAAGCCCTGCTCGCTTCTGATGCGCTCGCTGCCTGGGCGGCCCGCCCCCGGGGCGTAAGGGCGAATATTCCCATTGACACGGCCCTTAGGATCCTTCAAGCGCGAGTAGATGGAAAATCTTAGAGACGTAAATAACTTTGCCTCTTATTGGTGTTAACAGAGATGCCGTTTCCGTGTAATTCTGCTTTTAAAATTGAAGCCTTCTTTTGCGCTAAAATTTTCACACGTAACACTTCATATGGTCCATATCTGGTTTCTTATCTGGGTGTATTGCGGGCTAGCTAGCTAGCTACAGATATCTGTAGCTAGATTCTGTACAGTATACTACTGTAGACTAGTGTGGAGCATAAAAGCATAATTCTCATACTGTACTGTAGTACAGTAGTGGCACTAAAGCCATCTTAGCTCCTCTGCTTTACAATTAGCCTAGACAGTTCACTAGGACTGCAAAACAATGACGTCTCATCTTTTTTAGTTTCAAAGATCATTATCTGATAAGTTCCGCCGTGTTCTAATTGCTGCAACATCTGTAGCTCCACCAAATTTCTTTCGACTGACCGAGACAGTAAAATACGAAGCTTTTCAAATAGTTCGATGACAACCACTCTCACTACACGCGTTGAGCTTTATGAAAATCAACGATATAGCTTTGGCTGGAAGTCTAGCTCGTTGCTTCCAACTGATCGTCTTCGGTATTCCACAGCGGATGGCAAATTTGGGTGGTCTACGCTAGCTGACGCCGAAGCTGCACATAAGTGCATAGGGTGGGCGCCACAATCTATCGAGTGGAGCTACCCTGACGGAGAGGGAGATGAAGGCTGGCGGTATGGCAGCTCCTTTAAGGGCGCTGTGTGTTGCGAGCACATGCCATCTGAAAAGGGTAGCTTAGACTTCGTGCGCCGGCGAAGGCTTCACCGAGCTTACGAGTGGACTGGAGAAGGGCTCAAAGCACACAACTACGGCGGCTGCGGGCGAGTCGACAGCGAGATTGCTGAGAAAGTGTCGGCCATGCTCCTCAATGCAATTGCCCATGGGCTGCTTCTTCGGGCGCCCAGTGAAATACCCGCGCAAGTTGATATCCAGCTCCTTTGTGAGCTCAAGGGTCGTCTCTGCACCTGCCTTGGCATAGCGGAGGAGATGAATGATACAGTGGCTACTACTGATGTGCTTGCCACTGCCACAAACTCTGGACTGAGAACAAGTGAGGCCAGTCAAACATCTAATGTGGCTGATGTTGGAGCGAGGTGCAAAAATTGTGGAGCAATCTTGTCGCTAACCGCAGCGTCCGAACATGAGTGTGCGTCAGGAGCTGACGCATTGATTGCCGCTTTGAATGCTGGGCCCCTCGATGCATTCGCCGCAGGTTTATTGGCCGACCGCTCAGCTTTCGAGAAGCTCCAATCAGCGGTGACGTCATCAATGCCCAATCCTGCCACTCTAGCCTTGGACGCCCAGCGAGCTGCCAGCCGCGCACATGTCCTCGACCAACCACCGCTTGGAGACTCGGCAGGCGCTAGCTTGCTGAGCGGCTTTACGCCCAAGGAGCGCGCATATTTGACAACGCGAGCTTTGTCTTACTTGGACGTTCGAGGCGGCTTAGCACGCTGCGCCGATGAAACTTGCACTGGCTCTGACGCTTGCCCTTTTGCCACGCGCACCTGCCCGCACGCCGGCTGCAGTGCTTCCTTTGCGCTGCGCCACCACGAACGGCACGACGCGCAGTGCCGTCACAAGCCCGTGGCGTGTGCGCACGGTTGCGGCGAGCTGGTACCTCGGCATGCTCAAGCAGCGCACTTCGAACACGCGTGCCCAAATGCCCCAGCGCCGTGCCCGTTTGCGGCCCTCGGCTGCGCTGCGAGTTTGACCCGTCAAGAAGTGCCGAACCACGTGGAGGTCGCTGCGCAGGGCCATTTACTCCTCGCAGTGAATCGGATCAGTGAGCACCAGGGTGTGATTAGGCAACTAGCTGCCCGCGTGTCGGACCTTGAAAAGACTCAGCACGAATCTGAGAATGCTTCCTCGGCCACAGCGGCTGCAGCAGCTGCCACCACGGCTACGCTAGCGAAGCACCAAATTTGGATGGAAGAGCACACTGCTTTGCATGCGCGCGAGCAAGCTTCCGCCGCAGCACACAACAAGCAGTTTGCTGAAATGGAAAGGAAAACGGGCGCTGTGGAAGCACTCGCAAAGGAGGCCAAAACTGAGGCAGGCAGGTGCGTGGCGAAGTTAGTAGCCGCGGTAGCACCAGCCATAAAGCAACTTCAAGATACCGTTTCTTCCTTGTCGCCAAACCCTAGCCAGGCCGATCGCCAGTGGAGGCGACTGCCGCCTTAGCTTTCGAAATTCGTTTTTTTTCCACTGCCACTGCTGATGTCCAGTCCTCGTTTTGATAAGTTATATGGTGGTCATAGCGGAACGCCCCTAACGAAATAATGTTCGTTTCGTAATCGCAATTAAATTTACGTCGCGTTACGTGTGTCGTGTGTGTGGGAGCGTGGTACGAAGGGACCTGGGGCTTAAGTCTTAAGTCACTAAGACTAAGGCCTTGTGAAGTGCGGAGTCAATAAGTGACATGGGCGGTGCGGATTCTGGAGATTCTAGATGCCCGGGATACGAGCCATTTTTCTTTGCTGCTAATTTCTTTGTCGCAATTGCATATAGGAATATAAGTATAAATCCATTTGAAATTTCTCTGTAAGTTAATTAATTAAGTTTATGGTCAGATGCAGTTCATGTAAAAGGCGGCATTTCCCAGGCCCGATTTCTGTATTGATCGATGCATTCGGCCAAGACGCCAGGACGCAAATACTACGAACTTTGCTCATAGCACACTGCGTCGGTGCTATGGCCTGAGCTCTAGCCCTTCTTCACTACGAAGGTTCTTGCAGTTTTAAGCACCTTCTTCCATGGATTTGGCAGAAGGCGCACCTAGGGTAGCGCCATCGTCATCGTCGTCCAAGAGCCAAACCACTGACTTGATCCGCTGGGGCGGCGGCGGCAGTGGTTTTGTCAGAACTTGAGCGCCATCCTCTGGCCGACTGCGCTTCTTCAACTGGTCGAGCAAGCAGCCGCTGACGTACGTGCCAGCAGCAGTGCGGTGAGACGAGTCGCCTACTTGGGCCAGCACGGGAAGGGCCGCATGCGCCTCGGCCACAGCTACCCATAGAGGCTTCGCAGGCGGCAAGCGCTTCATCTCTTCAGCTGCAGCGGCGGCGGCTGCTGCGGCTAGTCGCGCTGCTTCGTCCACGCCTACGTCTTCAAGCGGTGACGTGGCCACTGCTGCGCCGTCGACTCTGCTCGTGCCATCCCCCATTTTAAGCTCCGTGGGTGAGACCATGTCCGCCGCAGTTGCAGCTGCTAGCCCTGCCCCAGCACCCTCCTTGTCAGGGCTGAGCAAACTTCTAGCAGCAGCAGCTCCAGTGGTAGCTCCAGCAGCGGCCGCATCTCTTTCGGCCGCAGCAGCCCGCAGTGCATCTTTGCGCGCCTTTTTGTCGGCTTTGCGGCGCTGTTTGGCGTCGCTCGCTCCTAACGCGCTGAACTGGTCGAAGACCCAGGCTGGCAGCTCTTTCTGCACAAAGTAACCCATTTTCACGCTCATTTGCGTCGCCTCTCCCGGGTAATCCTTGTCGAAACGCGCTCGCACCTGCGTGCAATTAAAAAAAAAAAGAAAGAGAGGCATCAACACGTCGAGAAATTTAAAAGTGTTGTATTTGTATGTGAGCGCACACGCCCATACGAATTTCATGTCTCTGCCCACCTGTTTCTCAAAGTCTCTCGCCAAGTCGCCCACTTCCAACTTGTCCTGCGCGTAGCGCTCTTTGTCGGGGGTAAACGCCACCCACACCGTCATCGCCTGGTGTTCCGCGGTCCAGGGGCTTGCGCTGGGGCCTGCCGCGGCCGCCAAAGCCTCCCCCGCTGCTGCTGCGCTCGAGGTGAAAGGAGGCATGGCTTGGCCCTCGAACGCTTTCGGCAACAAATGGACCCTCGTCATGGGGTACCGGCCCAAGTTTTTGAACTTGTCGGAAGCAATCACGTTGCGGACCATGGCTTGGCACAGGGTTTTGAACGGCAAAAAGAAAGGGTTGTGGAACGGCTGCGGTGGCTCTGGCGGCGGCGATGGGGGTGGTTCTGGATTGGCATTGCTACTTGAAGAAACGGCAGCCGTAGGAGCGGGGGCGTCAGGAGCATCGGCTGAGGCAGCAGCTGCAGAGGCCTTCACCTCGTCGACCACTACGCTTCCACTGGTGTCCGACACCGCAGCAGCGTGACTCGCCACGACAGCCGCATAGGCTTCGCTGTCTGCCTGCGCCTTGGCCGCGGCTTCCGGGCCGACTGGGGGGCCAATGCAGTGCACATGTAAAGCCAAAAAGTGGTCGTGGTCCCCGCGCCAAAAGAAGTCGGAGCCTAGTCATCCACACATAACGCATAGAAAATGTTGTGAGACATACGGTGAGCTAAAAATGATTTAAAAAAAAAATCAAACATGCATCTCAACGAATCTTGAAGGATAATGATCTCATTGGGGCAGTCACATAATCATGTGAAGTTTAAAAATCACCCTAATTCTCTATTTTGCTCGAGGTGTTTTCCTTTTATATCCTCCTTGAGCTTCTCACCTTCCACCAGCGTGTCCAGCGTTTTCGCTATCGCCTCCACTCGGCCTTTTGCGTCGATTCCACTCGCTGCTAACTTCTCGGCTTCTAGACCCAGTTGCCGGCCCCGCTCCAGCTCTTCGTTCATGACGCGCAGGGTCCACGGGTTCACGTTTCCCGCCGAGTTGTAGGCCGGGTAGCTGGGGGTAATCACCGGCATGTCGCCTTTGGCCACCCCAAAACTGGTGAACGGGTACACTTCTTCGTCCAGCGAAGCGGTGGACCCGAGCTTGTGCTCGTCGCACAGCCGAATTGGCACCTTCCACCGCACCCCCAGGTGGGGGTCGTGGTCTTCGCGGGCTTGAAACTCGCGCTCCCACCGCGCCAGCACCTGCAGCCAACGTCGAAGAAAATGGAGTATAAGGCAAAAATAGAAAAGCCCAGACTCAGTAGTTGGATAAGGTGCTATTGCTACTTCGGGCACACAGGGAAGATAGGAGCACATGGAAAATGCAGGGAACGTAGTAAAGAGCACTGGAAAGAAAAGGTAGGCGGCATGTGTAGTCCTTGCACAGCCCTCAATCAAAAAGCACCCCTCGCACCTCAAAGAAGCGCACGAGAAGTGCGCCGACGCCCTTGCGAGGGTACATTTGCACGATCATCGCTACCAAAATGTTGAAGTTGATGCCCCCCAAGTAGCCCATTTTGTTGCTGTACAAACACCGCCGCTTCGCCCACATGCGCACCACCCGCACCGTGCTCAAGAACGCCACGTACCGGACGCCCGCGTCGGGCGGCTCCCGCAAGTGGCTGCCCGCAGACCGCACCAACTTTTCGATGGTTAACGTGTCGCGAGGCCCGTTTAAGCTCCGGCGCGACTTTTCGTCCATGTCTGGCAGCACCGTGTCTTCTAAGATGTCAAAGGTCCCCGGCACGGTCGACAAGTGGGGCAGCACCGCTAGAAGCAAGTCTATTTCCACGTCGCGCAAATTGAAGGTTAAGATCGGCACGAACGCCCCCGGAATGGGGTGAAACTCGGTGACATGCGGGTGGGCCTTGAGAGTAGCCCCAAACCGCCCAAAAAACAAGTCGTGCGAGCAGAACCGCGGGCACACGCAAACCATGTCCACGTCAGCGCCTTCTTCGTGAATGCCCAGCCGCCAGGAACCTGTCATCGAAATGCAAGCAAGATAATCGAATTGCAATTGGTACAGGCTGTCAGCACTACAGGACCCCCGAAAAGCACATAAATGAATGCACCAGAATGGCTCAAAATCGGAAATGAGAGCGATAATGAAGAAGAATGTCCAGGGAACACTCTTCTGCGTTCGTCATCTAGCCACTTCCGAATTCAAACTTTAACACTAGGCTGACTTTCATCATGGGGTTGTCAATTCAAACAAAGAACTTCCTTCGAGCTGCAAGGAATTCCAGAGGACGAAGTGTGTACCTGACGTTTCCAGACGGCCACGCACGGCCTTGCCATGCACATCTTCAATGTTCACGTCCCGCCCACAAGACCGCACCCATTCTTGAAACAAGCCATCCAATTCAGCAAGCACTTTTTCTTTGCGCTTCAGCTCTTTCTCCTCCCTGCGATGCATTAGATACGTGTGAACTCATGTCTAGGGAAAATGCATGCTTCTTGCTAGCTTGTACATATCTTGAGAGCTACGACACTCTATGACTCAAGTAAACAGTGCTAGTCAAGTAACACCCATGAAGATCACTTACTCTGCCTTGAAGTGGCGCTCTGTTAAGCCCCGCACAGCATCGTCCAACACCAATTCCGTGGGCGACGAAGGGGAGTCATCGATGGGTGGATATTTTTGGCGCATTTTCTCTGGCAAAGAGTCCATCGTCTGAAATCCGTATATGGACCTTAGAGGGAGAG
>Ga0307982_1003899_pt1 | contig 11848 bp, 7 predicted proteins | sample OrgLakmetagen989_FD_201847 | JGI IMG/M metagenome (GOLD analysis project Ga0307982, IMG submission 201847) | Saline water microbial communities from Organic Lake, Antarctica - #989 | ecosystem: Environmental > Aquatic > Non-marine Saline and Alkaline > Saline | place: Antarctica: Organic Lake... | reverse complement strand
TCTGCTGGGCGCTCAGAAAGCAAAGAGCAGCGCGGTCGCAGAGGGACCTCTGGCGTGTCGCACCGCGACCAAGTTGCAATGAGTCGCCCCTTTTCCAGTGTGCACCCGCGGCACCAGGGAGGCCCCGCCCAGATGCAGGGCTGGGTGCCCGGCACTGATGCCGGCATGGGTGCCTGGGCATCTGGCTCAGCTCGTAAAGCCCTTAGCTCAGCCAAGGTACACTTGCATCAGCAGGCGCAGTCTGTAGAAAACGCTACAGTCCAGGCACAGCAGCTTGGAGTGGTGCTGCCTGCACCCCATCCGTCCGCGACACGTGCTGCTTGTGGCGTGCAAATTGGACAGCACAGATTTAGTACTGCACACGACGCTGCCCCCTCAAAGTGGGTGCGACGCAGCAGGTCGCACGGCGACCAACCTCGCAGCCAGGACCATCCAGACGGCGAAACTTCATCCGATAATACCTCTGTGGACTGGCTTCCTGCGGCACGTAAGGTGCAGGCTGCTCTGCGGCGTCGCCGACAGGGGAGGGGTGCCCATGGCTCCCGCTCATCCCCAGCCTCCCCTGCACTGCATGCCGCGCCAGCGCGGGGGCCGTCACCCCTGGACCCCCTCACTGCCCGCCAAGCCCGCAAGGTGTGCGCCCTGCACAGCGGCAAGCCCAGTGTGAAGCGCCGCTTCAGCAATGGGGGAGGGGGGGGACGGCGCCCCACAGCTGAAGATTACGCGGGCGCCCGGCACTCTGCAGCTGTGTTGGCCAGGCATCTGCCTGCAGCCATAGCCTCCACACCAAAGGGATTCAAGCAGGACCTGGCTGCCCTGTGCAGCGAGCATGCCCAGTTGGATGCAGGCACACCACCCCTCTCATCACCCCATCGACCCCCCCTGGCGCGCTGCTCCCTTGGCCCCTCCACCATGCAAGCCATACACGCAGAGAAAGTGCCTGTGGCAACAGGCGCGCAAGCATTGCAACAGGCGCTTCGCCGGGCGATTGCTCTTGGCGCTACCCATGCTGCAGAGTTGGGGGCCCCTACACATGACCCCCCGCCACGTGAGGGGGGGGCTAGCAGCACCGAGGGGGGCGGATCAAGCGAGTTGGACGTGTCAGTATCGGATGATGAAGGCAAGTGCACTGCGTCCATGCCTGTCACTGCAAATGCTGTATTACACAGCGCCGCACCACGGGCTTCGTCCCCAATGGGAGGGTCCTCCCATGATCGTGTGCAGCCGCCGTTGAACGCACCAGCCGCAGCCGAAGCTGCAGCTGCAGAGAATCCTAAAGTAGCAAGCGATGAAGCGCGACCCCAAGAGCCGGGCCTTGGGGCTGTCTTCGCGCTCGCTGTCCCCAGCACCAGCCTGCCCCCCCTGCACCCCCCTAAACTCCCAGCGGCGACAGCAGCTCCAGACACCGGCAAAGCACAAACCAAAGCGCAGCAACACCCCGTGCAGGATGTATCCTCCGACCAAGAAGCCCACGATACCACCGCAGATGTGCCTGGTGTTGCTGCGGATTGTTGCCCCCTGCACGCCCTGCCAGGCCCAGCAGCGACTACAGACGCACAGCTGCACAGCAGCGCAGATGCACAGGCCACCCCTGCAAATTCCAGCCCCTGCAGTGGTCAGCAGGAAGATACAGGCGCTGATGCCTCAGTTGCCTTGAGCGAGGTGCACCCCCTGGGGGGGGGTAGGGGGGGTTCAGATGCCCTTCCCGTCAGCAGTGACGACACTCTTGCTGACGTGCAAGCTCTGACAGATATGCTACAAGCGCATGGAAGCAAGCAGGCTGTGCAGAGCATTGAAGATGCTGATAAGTTGGCACATGCTGATGAGGTGAAACACGCTGATTATGCGGAACATGCTGCACCAGGTGACGCCTCGCTACTGCCGACCCAGAAACGTGCCAGAGCAAGGACCGTGTCACCTGCCGCTCAGCGCTTGAGAGCAGCGCGCAGAAGCATGAACGCGCGCGGTAGGCTGCAGCCTGGCCCCAGTGATGACGCCGCGATCGCAGCAGAGCCACGCACGCGCGCTCGCTCGGCAGATGCGGCGCGGGTCGCAAGTCGAACACGGAACAGCCAAGACGCCTGGGTGCAGCACATGCAAAAAGCACACCTGCGCCGCATGTGGGGGAAGTGGGAGGCGGCCCAGGCTGCCCACCGGGCCGCCCTACTGGCTTCCGGGGACCCCCCAGTGCGTGTGCAGGGGGGGGTAGTGCCCGGGAGCGACGCCCTGCCGAGGCTTGCGCACGGCAGGCTAGACAAGGACACGTCTGTGGGTACAGACCTTGTGTTGGCGGGAGAGGCATCCCACGGCGCCGGCCTTAGCGCCCTTCGATGGATTGAGCACGAGGCCATTTGCGGGGCCCTGCATGGCCGATCGGCCGGTGATGCACTGGGCCACTTTGTGCCGCCCGGGGTGCACAGTCAAGATCTCAGTGCTGTCATCGCCGACACAGGCATGAATCACGGGATGGGCAGCAGCACTGCAGCGGTGGTGCATATGCTGCGGACCCATTCTGACACTCCCGGCGGCGAAATCGCCATGTCCGTGATTGGCGATGCTGTAGTGGCAGCAGCGGCAGTGCGGGACCTGAAGCCCCCCTGCACCCCCTTTGCTACCCTGCTGCGTGGCAGAGATGCTCTTGAGGAGCGCTTCCTCGTCCAGCCGGTGCCGGCGCCCAAGAGTAGGCCCATCGGCAGCGGCACTGAAGGGCGACATCAGCAGCAGGGGGGGGCTGCACAAAGCACATCCCTCTCCCAGCCCCAGGCGCAGCTTGTAGTGAGAACACTGCAGCACCCCGATGACGCATTACAGGCGCAGCACGACGTCACTGTGCTGCTGGATGCGTCACAGACGGCAGGTGGCAGGCTGCCAAGCGTCGGCACAGCGGGCACCTCCGTCCTGGCCAGTACGCAGGTCGCACGCGACACCCTTCGAATGACTGCCGGCAGACGGCGCCGCAGCCGCAGCTCAGGGCCTGTGCTGCGGCACAGCGGGCGAAGCGCCTCGCTCTCCTCCTCGTACGTGGAACGTTTCAATGCGAAACGCACCAGCAACAGCAGGGGCTCCACAGAGGACAGCATGTCGCAGTCCAACATTCTTGTTGATACATCTGAAGCCAGCGTGGATGGTGCAAGCCCGGAGGGGGTGGCTGCTGCTCGGGGCAGTGCTGCCTCCGGCGACCTGACCAGCACGACGCCGACACCAGGACAGCAGCAACGCACGGAGGAGGGGCGTGTTCTTAGCTTCCAGCAGGATAATGGGGCAGGGCAGCGCGAGTATGTGTTGCATTCCCACCCCCGTGTTCTTGCGCACCGTTACAGTGACACACAGGCAGCACCCCATGCAGATGTGGGGTCACACATGTCACCACAGCCTCATGCAAGTGGCGATCCCCCGGCCCCACGGGCTGCAGATGCCTTCAGTGAAGCCGAATGGGAGTGGCTCAGAACACAGCACATCCCGGCAGGGAGTCAACTTGCACTTGGAGGGTCCGAGGACGAATACCCACAGCGTCCTCAGCCGTTTGGCATGGAACACTCAGATGCTGATGCGTTTCAGTTCCACACACTGTCCTTGGACATGAATTCCCCCCGCCACAGAAGTGCCCCCCCCGCTGCTTCACGGGGGAGGGGCTCATTTTTGTCCCCAGTCCTGGAGACCCCTGAGGAATCCGAGCCCCCCACACCTGCCAGCAGCCCCAGTGCAGCAGCAACACCAGCGGCACGCTCGAATCCTAACGCCGGGGGAAGTGGCGGGAGTGGCAGCAGCGGCTCCAAGAGCTCAGGGCGCGGAAGTGTCGCCTCAAGCATGGCAATCACTCCCTCAGTGACCCCCCCTCCACCCCCCCCCAGATTGTCGTTCACCCCATCGCCTCCACAAATGGCCGGTGCAGATGCCACGCATTTAGCAGCTGCTGCTGCAGGAAGTGATTCTGCTGCAGCTGGGACATCACCCCCCCTGCCCTCCCTGGGCACGGCGCTGCAGCTGCAAGCAGAGTGGAGCAAGGCATTTGCGCAGTTCACAGCAGATCCCAGGGCAGTGCTCATGCAGCCAACTGCAGCCAAACCGCCTGCTGCTAGCCTAGGTGTCATGTCGCAGGACAGCAGTATTGAGGCTTGCCTGCGTGCGGAGTCCTTCCCGGTCAGCGCCTCCGCCGCGGAAGGACAAGGCGACAGCAGCGGCAGCAGCAGCAGCAGCAGCTCAGATCTGATGCTGGCTGCTGATCAGCTTATTGCAGAGACGAACCAGGCTTTGTCTCTGCCCAGTGAGGCCGGCCGACTGTCCGCCTTGGCTGCGGCTGCCAAAGCCACCCTGCCCCCCGCCCGTGTCTCAGCAGGCAAGGCGTCAGCAGGCGGCAATGTTACACTGCCTATGCGCCGTAGTGGCGCTGCCAAGGCCTTGCGGGCATTTGCGGCGGCGTCAGTCCCCCATGGGCCCATCCCCCGGAACGCCGACACCAGTGACTCCACCAGCAGCAGCTCAAGCAGCGGGTTCGACTTGAGCGGCATCGACTTTGCGTCAATTTCCGCACTGCCCCCCGTGCCGGAGGTGTCCCAAGATGGCACTGCAGACCCGGTGCACGCCAGCAGTGCACTGGCGGCTGCCCAGACAGCGCTGGCGGGGCTCGGGTATACCTACGGCTCTGCAGCTGCCGGCACCATCGAGGAGGCGACTGCGGCGGAGCACGGCGATGAGCTGGACTTCCTCTAGGTGTAGCGCCCAAGTAATGTATTACACAAATATGACCCCCCCCCTGCACCCCACTTTGGGGGGGGAATAGCCGCCTATGACCGACTACTTGTCAGCGAGCTGATGCAGATCGCACCCGTCCATCCAAGCAGCCCTGAATGCAGCATTGGCATCGGCTGGCTGGTATGGCGTGAAGCCATGTGCTGACACAATGCTTTTGATGTCCCAGTGCTCCTGGACCCAATCCAGGCTGCTCAGCAGATCAGACGGGGAGCCTGCAGTGGCCACCCTGGCTGTGCGGTAGATGGGCAGGGTGGGATCGGTGTAGCTGTGTGGCGCCTTGGTGAGCTTGAACCACGCCCGGGCAAACCAGCCCGGGCGCCACCCCACTGTGGCGTTGGAAGGGTACCCGGGATAGAATGCGTCGCTGGTGATCAGAGTGCCGCTGGGCTGGTGCAAAAACAACATCTCGTGCATGGCCTGTGTAGCACCCTCTAGGTAGCGCTGTGCAAGGGTGGGGAACACCTGGCTGTCTCCTGATTTGAGCCGCTCGAATCTCTGGATGCCTCCCGACACTTTCGTGGACAGGTCCTCATCCAAGGCTGCCTCCGACAGAAAAACGCGCGCTGATGGGTACTGTTTGGCAAAATCTTCCAAAAACAACCAATGCTGTACATTTGGCGCAATAAGAGCATCAACTTCTCCAAATTCGTCGATTCGTTTGAAGGTCTCCTCGCTCGGCGCTGCGGGGCTGAAGATTGCTACCTTGGAGCCATGCCGCACCAAAGTCATTGTCGTGTCCAGCTCAAGCATAGGCTCAGGCCCTTCTCCATGCTCAAACTTGAGCAGCTGCTGCTCCAGCTGTTGAATGCCCTCGCCCTCTTCAGCCATATCATCCACTGCGCCGTGCTGCAGTGCCTCAGGCTTGTTGCCAGCCATGTCCAAAAAGCGATGGGCAATGCCTGCTGTTGTCAGTCCCTCAGACTGGCCATATCCCAACAGAAACGTAGCTTTAACTATTTGAATGTCGTTTTGGACCTCTTTCCACTCGAGCACCCGGCTGAGTACGGGCGAAGAGCTGGTAGAAGCCATGCGGAGTGCGGAATTTGATGACGCAATCAGCGCTGGAGCCTACCAACAGTAGGTGAAGCCAGGGCGAATACACTGAAGCAAACTGGGAAGCTACACATGCGTCTTCAATTATAAAATTGATCATAGGACTAGGCGTTGCCACCCCCACGGCTGCCGCCTCGACCCCCTCTGGAGCCACCACCGCCACGCCCACCTCCGCGCCCGCCGCCACGTCCACCGCGGAAACCACCACGGCCTTCGCTGCTGCCACCGCCACGTCCACCGCGGAAACCACCACGGCCTTCGCTGCTGCCACCGCCACGTCCACCGCGGAAACCACCACGGCCTTCGCTGCTGCCACCGCCACGTCCACCGCGGAAACCACCACGGCCTTCGCTGCTGCCACCGCCACGTCCACCGCGGAAGCCACCACGACCCTCAATTCCGCCGCCACGTCCGCCGCGGAAGCCACCACGGCCTTCGCTGCTGCCACCCCGGCCGCGCCCTCGGCCGCGCCCCCCAAATCCGCCGCCACGCGACATTTTCCCGTCTGGGCCTGAGTCTCCCCCCTCTCGTGATCGCTTCATTCCTCCCTCCCGTGGAACAGGCACGTAGGCGTCGCCACTGAAGGCACCGCCACGGCCGCCACCACGACCCCCCCCACGGCCGCCACCACGACCCCCCCCACGACCGCCACCGCGCCCCCCGCGGAAGCCACCACGGCCCCGCCCACGTGGACGCCCCTCCGCTGCACCGCGCGCAAACTCCGTGTCGTTTCGTTTTTGCATGCGAGTGTGAGCATCATATGCACTGAGCGCAGACATCTTCTTTTTGGCACGCTTGCCATCGGGGGTGCGGTAATTGTCCGCAGGGTCGAAAGAGCGCAAGCTCAGCACGCGCCCATTCATCGTGAGCAGGGGTGCAGCCCCACCAGTGGCGTGTGCAATACGGTTGCTGTCTGCTGCAGTGACCGCCTTCTCCGCTGACTCCGCATCGGCGAACTCCACATACGCAAAGCCCGACAGACGGCCCTTGTTGTTCCGTTCCGGATGCGCTGTGACCACCTTCCCGAACACAGCAAGCAGCCGGGTGAGCGCATGCGACACGGCGTGCCAGTGCATTGGGGACTCAAGGGGGGGTCCCTCCTGGGTAAGCCCCTTCTTGCTGGCATTCACGTCAGCAGTCACAGGGTGTCCGCCCACAAACACCACGGCGGCGTTGTCAGTGGGCACAAAAGCAGATGGGATGCTTTCGTTGTCCAATTTCCGCACCTTGGCTGTGATGGTGGCACCGGCGTCGTGCTGTCCCACCTGGGGCCCCACATCCTCAGGGGCATCTGCAGCCACTGGCAGTTCGGGATCCTCAACGGCATCCAAAGCGGCAGATTGCTTCACAGCAGCTGGCACTGCCTTGGGGGGTGCCGCAGCCTCCGTCGCGCCGGGGGCGGCGGCATACAGGGCTGAGAAGCTCCCCAGGTCCCCTGACGTCACCACGGTGCCCGGCGCCTCGCCCTCTTCTTCTGAGCTTTCATCCTCGTCGCTGCGGGCCTGCAGGTCTTCGTCGCTGCTCTGGTCCTCCCCAGCGCTGGCAGCTGCCGCAGCACGCAGGGCCTCCTGCTCCGCCTCTGCAATGGCGGCATGAACGGCGTCAGAGCCACGCGCACGCAGGGCGGCCACAGCTGCGGCATCTGACTCGCTGACATTTCCGTCTTGGTCAAAGTCGTCTTCGTCTGACTCGCCGTCCTCGGCTGCCTCGTCGAAGTCATCGGCGTCGTCTGGGGCGCCGTCGTCGCCCTCCTCGGAATCCTCTGCTTCGTTCTCATCACCAGCTCCGTCGGAATCAGAGTCATCAGAGTCTGCAAGCATGTCTTTGGCCACTTGGTACATGACGCGGCGTGTCACTGCCAAGCCGCCAGCCGCCTTGCCCCCTGCACGAACGGCATCAGCAATGTCCTGCAGTCGAGCGTCATCAGAATCCGAGTCACTGCCAGCATCTGAACCGCCGCCATTGTTATCATCGTTATCTGGGGGGGGCGTCACAGGCCGGGCAGTGTCCAGCGCTTTTGAGTCGCCAGTGGCAAGCAAGCCGCTGAGGGAAGTGGAACCAATTTCCGCAGATCCTCCTCCACCAAGAAGAGAACTTGTTTGGCTGCCCAAAGCAGCACCAAATCCGTCAAGTTTGAATTGGTTGTTCTTGGGCATGGTGTGAACTTATGCTTTGCCTTGTGGGTGCGGGTCAGCTGGCTGAAAGAAGTTCAGCGAAGCACAAAAATTGTGCAGAAATGTAGCGAGCGGAACCAACACAGGCAGATGGCCCTGTCGATTTGAGAGATGCGCCAACTACAACTTGAGCTATACGTGTCAACGTGTGTGGTAAATTTGACAAAGTACTCCATATCTCATCATTCCCTGCAACCAATGTGGGAACAAGACGGCTTCTATTGCTGGGGCAAGGGGTGCTTGCTAGTAAATTCGAAGAACCTTTGAAATCAGGACTTACAAAAACTTCACTGCAGAAGACCCACAATCTCAAAGTTTTCCTGGTGCAGGAGCATTCTTTGTACCAACCATTGCAGGCTTGTTTCTGAAGCCATCCCAATCCGTGCAGCCACCTGCGACTTCTTGTCCTTGTGGCAGGACTCAGCCAGGACTGCGCTAGGCTCAGCGGCAGGCTGAGCAAGCAAGCCCCGTCATCGAGCAGATGCCCCCATGCGCTGCATGGAGTTGCCTAGGGCTGCTGCCCCCCCGTGGGCGGGATGGCCCTCCACAGCTCGCCGCTGGGAGTACGTCTTGGTCTGCGCCAGTGTGCGTCCCTGCACCCGCCCCACGCCACTGGTGTGCGGCCTGGCAGAGCGCTCGTACCGAGCAGTGAAGGTGTACAGAGCCCCCTTGTACCACCTCCCGTACTTACCAGGCACCTCCACGTAAGGGTCGGCCATGTGGCCAGGGTGCCCCCCAAAGGTCCCCTTGTGGTTGCCGTTACGCCCCGTCAACACGGTTCGGCCGCCACCACCGCGGGTGGCCCCCCGCTTGCGCGCATCGGCGTATGGGTCGGCGCTGCCCTCCGGCATGTAGCCGTAGGAGGAGAAGAGGCCCTTGCCCCCCCGCTTACCTCCCGTGGTGTTGAAGCCTGCACCATGCCGAACCCGATGGCTCTTGTCACGGGGCTCGCCTGGGCCGGCACCGCCATTGCCCCGGCTGTCACCGCCTCCCAGTGGCTGCAGCCCGCCGAAGGTGCCGCCCTTGCCGTGTCCTAGGTGATTTGGGTTGGTCCTGCAAAACGACAAAAACGCTTGACTTGCTTGGATTTCGCTAGCATATGTAGGTGCCTCAGCATGCCCACCATTGCAGCACGTACGAGAACTGGCCAGAGAAATTGCGGCCGAAACGCTTGTCTCCTCCAAGTTCCGCAACCTTGCCTTTGTCGAGGGGCTGGGTGTCGTATAGTGTACCGAATCCAGCTCCCTTGTACTGCACAGGAGCACCAAGGTGGAGACATGGCTAAGTGGTGTTGCATGTATGCTCGTCGTAACAATACTGGATGCAGTGTGTCAAACAAGCATGCAGCAAATCAAACGGTCGCTGCGACCAGGTCCTCGTGACACTTACATCCATTCCTTGGGATCGAAAATCAGGCTGCTGCAGGCCATTGCCATCACCTACACCACCAATCTGTATATATAAATTGCTATCAGTCAAAATTGGTTGAAAGGTTGCGATGGAGGAAACGTACGCTCGGCAGCTTGCCGTCATCGCCTGCCGCGCCTCCTCCCGGGTGAATCGCTCCGGCGCGTCGGTCATCCCAGGAGCCGCGTCCGCCATTGAACCGCCGCCTATTGGAGCTGAGAAGCCGCGACGGCTCATGGTTGCCAGTCCCATGGCCAGGGTCAAGGAACTCAGGCTTGCCGAAGGCACCGTCAAGCATTGCCCAGCGAGTGTCTTTCACCAGGCCTCCCCTGTACTCTGGCCCAGGGCCTGAAAACACATCCACATTTTTTCGCGGCATAGTCCCACAACGCAGAGACATGCTGTCAGCTGGATTTGTTCGCTAGCACAGATGTTGGACTGCACAATTGTGAAGACTGCGTCGCCTGCGACGGCCTGCTGTTATTGTTTTTGCCGAAGCCAGACTCCGCTGATGAAAGCCGTTCCAGCCTGCAAAACACAGAAACAGCTAAAATTGACACACTTTGCAGACTGCGTCCGAGCATCCGAAGCAGCCAAGGTCTGTAAACGATAGAGTCAGGTTTGGGGGGGCGGCTGCAGAAGACATTGCGCAATGAGTTCGTACCCCTCTTTCTTGTGAGCTTCTGTTGCGGGAATGGAGCTTCTGTTGCGGGAAATGATGCAACGCAGCAGGCAAGCTCTTCTATATTCACCATAAAATTGCTCGGTGCTGGGCACCTGTGCAGCAGTGAGCTCGTAGCCCCCAAAAGAAGGAAGGAGCTTCGAAGGCACGGCACGTGATTCACAAACTCAACAGATTTTGATAGCTTGTCGCACAGCGAGCATGCATGTTCGCAGACGACCTTGAGCCCATCGTTATACTACATAGGCTGTGTTTGACTTGGTTTGCTCGCGAAGAAAGCCTGAGTCTTGATGCAGAAAATTGCGGCGCAGCCAAAGAGCTGCCGTCATTTTTTAGTTTTGGTTTGACTTGAGTCGCTTGTCTTGGGGAGACTTCCGCAGTGCATCTCAGCAGCAAAAAAGCCGCCACTTCTGGATTCGATGTGTGGTACATTTGTTTTCGCTTACACCAAGCTCTTTCTCTGCTCCGCTCATGTCTACAGTCGGGAAAAGGACACAGGAGCATGGCCAATGTGGCGTGCACCAACACGCCCAGTTTCAGGTCGTCAGGGGCGTGATTATTTTGCTTGCTTGCAAGCTTGCTGCCGATAACCCACGTGTTCAATTATTGCATTTCCACTTTTTGGTCCTTCCTTGATTGTTTATTCTTCCTTCATCGCCATGGCAGCTCGTCTTGGCGATGCGGCGGCAGCGCCCGCAAGCTGGTACAACAGCGAGGGTGCCGATGTGGACGGCATCGATATGGAGGACGTCGGCGTTCCCCGTGTCAACATTAATAGTGAGGTAGCCGTAAGTGCTCGTCCTTGCTTCAGCTTAGATGCAGCTCCTGAGCAAAACGCGTGGTTGATCGCAGACTGCAAACCCATTGCGAAACGCTGGTATTGCAAGCCCTTCCGCCGGTGCCTCCGGACGCATGGCTCGCATCACCGCAGCAAAGCGAAAGTCTGATTCATCAAACTTTTTTACCTGGAAGCGTGTCGCCATTGCGACAAGCACGTTGGCACTGTGCGCGGTTGTGGCACTCGCTGCGGGACTTTCTGGGCAGTCCGTAGAATCTTCAAGCAACTCTGGCAGCTCGTCAAGCGGCTCTTTTGCCGGAGGTGTCAGTGAAAACCCCGGAGGAAGTACTCGTGTATCCATTGGAGGCGGTTCCGCCGGCACTGGCGGCGTCTCAAACCGCGACCCGACCTTGCCTGGAGCCGTCGGCGAGGGCGACTTGCCCAGCGGCGCCGGCTACCTCACCCAGGGCGACTTGGAGGCGCTGCTCGCCCAGAAGTTGGATGCCCCCATGAAGGAGATGGATGACCGCGTGCAGCAGCTGAGCAGCGACTTGGTTGCCTCAAAATCTGAAGTCAGCGCTGCCCAAGCCCACGTGAGTACACTTCAGAAAGAACTGAACGGAACTCTGGCCACCATCGCCCAGCTGAGCCAGGAGCTGTCTGCCAAGGCCAGCAGCGGCCAGGTGGCTGCCTTGGGCCAGGCACTGGACTCGAAGGTGGACTCTCAAACCGTCGCGGACCTCACCACCCAGCTGGACGGAAAGGCGGACACCGAAGCACTGCAGACCCTGTCCACCCAACTCAGCGCCAAGGCCGATGCTGATGATGTGAACACCATCACCACGCAGCTCGCAGGCAAGGCTGATGCCGCCGCCGTGCAGGGACTGACCACCCAGCTCGCAGGCAAGGCTGATGCCGCCGCCGTGCAGGGGCTGACCACCCAGCTCGCAGGCAAGGCCGACGCCACAGCCGTGCAGCAGCTTAACACAGACGTGCAGAGCG
>Ga0307982_1003898_pt1 | contig 11852 bp, 14 predicted proteins | sample OrgLakmetagen989_FD_201847 | JGI IMG/M metagenome (GOLD analysis project Ga0307982, IMG submission 201847) | Saline water microbial communities from Organic Lake, Antarctica - #989 | ecosystem: Environmental > Aquatic > Non-marine Saline and Alkaline > Saline | place: Antarctica: Organic Lake... | reverse complement strand
TTGTATTGTGTCTGGAGAGCTTGAGAGATATATATATATGAGAGGACTCGCTGTCTCGCTGAGATGTGGAGAGTGGAGAGATCTGATCTGGAGTCCTTCTGGACTTCTGGACTTCTGAGTTCTGAGTTCACAGTGCTTCGACGCTACAGCTACAGAAAATAAATCAGGTGACATCAAGCATCAAGGTATCAAGGTGACATGAGTGATGGGTGACGAAAAGCGAGAAGCCGAGAAGGAGAAAGAGAAGTCGCCGTAAGCCCGTATACGGTAGTTTGATACAAACAGCCACGGCTTTAGAGCGCATTTTGGCCGTATTTAATCTCAGCAAGTTCAGGTGTCCGCGCGATGTGCGCTTCGCGATTCAGGCGTAGACAATCGGCAATCGGCTACTTGCTGCGGAATTGTGTTTAGTATTCGTAGCCGACTTGTTCGCGCGGTTGATTTGTTGCGGAGAAGAAAGAAGAGTAGGTCTGTGTTCGGAGCACTTCTCACTTCACTTATCTGTCTTCTGTTCCCTGTTCCCTGTTCGCGGCCTTGGCCTTGATCCTTCACCCTTGAGGTTGAGGTGCCTGTATGGGAGTATAAGAGTGCCCCGGGCTGTGCCCGTTTTCCTTCTTCTTCTTCCTTCTTATGCCCTTGGCCCACTTCTAATTTGTTTAAAACAGAAGTTTAACAAAAAAAAGGCGGACACGAAGTCACGAACCGCCACGAACGACCAAACAAGAATAAATAGAGAGGGCCAGGTGGCCCACTCGCCCTTGCCCTATCAAAAACTGTTATCTCGACTCGTGTGAATGGGAATAAGCGAACTAAATTTGAAGGTCTTGGCCTGCGGTGCAGGTGTACGCTCATCGCATCTCGGATGTAAGACGATGAGTGGATTTTTCGAAATGGACTAGGTAGGCACCGGAATGGGCGGTGGAGTCGGCACTGGGATGGGTAATTTCGTTGGTACGGGGATGGGTAACTTCGTTGGCGCAGGAATGGGTAATTTCGTTGGTGCAGGGATGGGCAGTTTTGTTGGCGCAGGAATGGGTTGAATGGTTGGCAATGAAGATGGTTCCGGAGTGGTTGGTACTGGCGTAGGCTGAGCAGTCGGCAGCGGGGAGGGCGAGCTCGTCGGCTTCGGAGTCGGCAGCGGTGTAGGATTAAGGGTTGGAGTGTAGGTCGGTACAATCGATGGCACCAAGGTTGGAACAGGGGTAGGTCCAGGGGTTGGCACAGGAGTTGGCGCTGGGGAGGGCGACGGTGTTGGCACTGGAGTAGGTTCAGGGGTAGGGACAGGAGTTGGCGCTGGCGACGGTATAATTGAAGGTACTGGAGTAGGTTCAGGGGTAGGGACAGGAGTTGGCGCTGGCGACGGTATAATTGAAGGTGCTGGAGTAGGTTCGAGGGTTGGGACAGGAGTTGGCGCTGGCGACGGTATAATTGAAGGCACCGGCGTGGGATTGGGGGTTGGGCTTGGAGTGGGCGATGACGACGGCAATGGCGTTGGTGCTGGCGTGGGCATGGAGGTAGGAACTGGAGTGGGCGCTGGCGTGGGCACTGGTGTAGGCACAGGCGTCGGTGCGGGGGTGGGATAAAACGTGGGGGGCGGGCACCAGCGAGTGCGGCTTGATGCGCTGATCCACGCGCCTTGAGCGTACTCGCCTTTCCCACCTCTTGACCTCACTTGCACCTGGTAAGCCTCACCGCAAGAAGTGCCGTGTTGGTCGGCGTAAAGCACTTTCGAGAGCGCATTCTTGCGGGCACGAGTGTATTCCCACTCCTCAGCTCCAACAATGCGGTACCGAATCTCATAAAAGTCCAAGTTCGTCACATCCGTGGGGGCAACCCAGTCAAGCCGCAACGAGTGGCGATTGGCGAAGTTACCCTTGGTGAGCGTTAAGCCGTTGAATCCACCGGGGGAAGCAGGCACGAAACAGCCCAGTAACCTCTGCCAAGGCGTGGCCACCCATGGACCGTACACCTCGTTGAAGTTCGCAGTGAAGCTGCCTCCCAGACGTTGCGGCGACTGAATCCGCTCCGCTGCCAGCACGGCGCGAATCTTGGTGCGGTACCTGAGGAAAAAAAAGGGAAGAACTCGAGGGTTAAGAGAGGTAAGGTGAGAATGTGATAAGAACATCAGAGTATATTGTTGATCCCTTCTCAAAAATCTTAGGAATTGTCACTCGACAGACAATTACACCCAAATGATGAGAGCAGCTTTTCTTACTTGGTGTTGCATTGCAGGCCAGTGAAGACGAAGGTTTCTGCGTCAGTTTCGTTGGTGACGAAGTATTCCGTGGCCCAGGTACCTCCGTTGTCGTGGGTTAAGCGCAGCTCGTAGCGGTTCATCTTGTCTGCAATCCCGTCTCCTGGAGTCCATGCCACCTGCAAGAAAAGAATGATGAGAAATAAAGATTAGAAAGGAAGCTTGAAAATCTTTACTGCTAGCACTATTTCTTCTTTTTCTCTGTTTAAAAGTAGCATAGTACACCGGAGTCTCCTCTCATGAGTACCTCGAGGCGATCGCGATCGACGAAAATGTACGAAAAGTCGGAGAGCGTCATGAAGGCTGTCGGCGAGGGAGTGGGCACTGTCGTGGGTACGGTCGGTTTGTGGCTCGGGGCTGGTGTTGGCACAATTGTGGGCACAGAAGTAGGGGTGCACGAGAACTCGTCTGCGCAACACCGCACCACCGCGGTGGCGTTGGTCTCGTGGTAACACGCAGGTTTACGCCTCCAAGGCTTGTTGGCGATCCATTCGCTGTCGCCGAACGTCGCCAAATACGAGTCCTCGCTGCACAGGGTCGAGGACCAGATCCGCTTGATGTTGTAGTTGCAGCCGGTGCCCTTGGTCTCGTCGTCTTCGCCGAGCTCCTTGGCCGTGCACAGCCGCGCCCCCACCCCTTCGCAGATCTCCACCGCCTCAGCCCAGGTCTTCTCCCCACTGCAGCCCGTGTACGAGGGCCAGTCAAGGTCGTCGGACTCACCACAGATCCCCGGGGACCCATGCTCCGTCATGGCGTCGCCGGTCCACCCCAAGTGGGTGCAGGTCTTGGCCGAGCAAGTTTGGTACAAGTTGGGGGCCATTGTCGGGCTGGTGTGGGTGGGCGCAGGGGTGGGGCGCGGAGTGTTCAAGGAAGGGGCGGAAGTGGGGGTGCAGGACTCGGAGTCGGCGCAGCACCGCGCAAAGGTGGCATTGGTCCAACCGTCGGGGCGGCAATACACTTCGATGTTGCGATTGTCGCCGCGGTCCTCGAGATGGCTCATGCTGCCCGAGCTCCCGATAGAGGTGGAGTGCCCTCCGTAGGTGTGGCCAGTGCCGTTGATGCCGCTGCACACCGACAAGCTCCACACTTGCTCGTAGTCATAGTTGCAGCCCGTGCCACGTGTTTCGTCGGCTTGAAGCTCCGCCAAGGAGCACAAACTAAGCACACATGTTGTAGAATCATGAATAATATCAGCACAATGAAAGAGGGAAGGCGTGACTACACGAGCAATACGCTCTTATGCTAACACAGCGATTGCATAAATGGTGAGAGTAAGAATAGAGAAAAGCTATTCTCAAAAGTCTTACCGGGCTCCAATGCCTTCGCAAAAGTCTACCGCTGTTTGAAAGTCGACCTCTCCGCTGCATCCGAGTATAGGGCGGGTGTCACTCTCAGCGCAAATTGCGTCACTGCCAAAGACGCCGCCGTCACTGTACTGGCCGCCTTCGACCCACTCTAATGACGCACATGTGGACGCAGAACAACCCACTGGCGCTGTGTCTGAAGCTTGCACCCCCGGAAACAACAGCGGCCAGGGGAGTCCGCCGCCTCCACTGCTCACAGCCATTACAACCATGGCCGCTACTGCTTTCTGCCGCGACCATCCCGTGTAAAGTCGCTTGCATGCTAAAGGTTTCAATTGTAGACGAGCTCCTAATGACTCCACCTTGCTCCTCGCAAACATTGGTGGTGACTCCGCATGCGAGTCCTTGTTACGGTACATGGCCGGGGCGAAAGCGGTGTCTCGCGGACAACCTGCAAATGAAGCGAGGATAATATAAAGAACTAGACACCGAGTGAACGCATTATAAAGGATTCACTTCACGCACCTCCGTTTGTTATCACTGGATTGTACGCTGGAGCCTTGTTCTCGACTGTGAACCCGTCCCCACGCGTGCCCCAATGAAATCAAGAGTCCAACCAGCAAGCCAACTACCGTGTTCTTCAGAACAACTCCTCGTCAGAGAGCCGCTAACTTTTCAAGATAGCTATAGTTGAAGGTTGTCATAATTCGTACTTTTACCGTACTCGGCACGCATGCATTATGTAATCATCTTGTTGAAAGGTTCAATCGTTTGTTTCTACAAGTTGGGCTTCCCGTGGATGCCGCTCGCGAAATTTATTGGCTGTCACGCCTCAAAATTGTAAAAGCTCCACGAAGTCATAACTTATTCGCATGCTCCGATGAGGACCGCCACATTTTTTTTGCTCGTGGTGAGCTGTCGCGGTTTTCAAACGAGCTCAAAATTTGCTCACATCATCGCCCAAGCTTCAACCTCAAGGGCAGAGACGCCAAGCTTGCAAGTTTTGGGAGCTGGTCGAGGCGAAGGTAATGCTGATCGAGATTTTGGACAGAAGACCATTCCTCGGGGCAAGGGTGCCATCAATTTCATTCAAGCGTGTGAGGCGTACCAAGAGGAGTTGTTGGATGGTCAGGCAGCAGCCGCTCAGTCCATTGTGAGAGCCTCGACCGTCGCCGTGGGAGCTAAGGCACAGAAGGCAAAAACGGCGCCCTCGCGGGCAAGAGTGCTGGAAATGGCATCAGCAGGAAGACAGGAGTCGTATGCGCCGTCTTCTGCTGGCAGCTGGGGAGCTCGCAGCGTCGATAAAGTGTTCAAAAGTGGCACCTCCCTCCCTGTGTGCGAAGATGTGCGCGCAGCACGAGCGAGTGATACTTTGAAGCATGAAAGAAACGCTTTACTTGAGGAGCAAAGGTTGCAGCAGCAGAAATTGCAACTGCAGCAGCAGCTACTGCAGCAAGAACAACAACAGCAACTGCAGCAGCAGCAGCAGCTACTACAGCAGCGGCAACAACTACAACAGCAGCAGCAGCAGAAGCAGCTGCAGATTCAGTTGCAACAGGTTCAGCAGCAGAAGCAGCAGCGTAAGGATGTCGCGCCGCCACCGGATCAGCGACGTCGAGGCGGCGCACCGGCCATGGGTTACATGCCAGTGCAGTACCTCAAAATGACCCGAGAAGACGACAAGGTGAGGATTCCTCTCTCTCTCTCTCTCGAATCGCGCGCTCTCTTTCTCTCAGAACGCTTGGTTCAATATGCTCTCCTGTTTATCACTCACATTTGAACTCATCGCACATTCTTCTCTAACGTCTTTCTTCGTTGTATTTGTCAGGCGCATCTGGAGGAGTTGATGGCCTCAGTGCCCTACCGGATGAGCGCCATGTCCCTGTACGTAAAAGTGCAGCAAAACCTCACTGCAAACCTGGGCCGTCCTCCCACTAGCAGCGAATGGGCTTCGGCCCTCAACATGCACCCCAGCGAGTTGCGCGGCTCGATCGAGGCCTCCAGCGCCGTGAAAGCTCGCCTCGTCTCACGGTTTTCCCCCTTAGTGCGGGCAGTGGTGCTCAAGTACCGCGGCCGAGGGGTCCCCACTCGAGACCTTCTCCAGGAAGGCGCGTGCGGGCTCATCCAAGCGGCGGAGCGCTTTGACCCCAGCCGCGGCGCGCAGTTTTCCACTTACGCCGTGCCGTGGATTCGGAAGCACGTGAGCCGTTGCCTGCAGACCCACGGGCGGATGATTCGGCTCCCGCAGAGGGCGCACGAGCAGTCGGTGAAAATGGGCCGAGCTCGGGGTGTGCTCACCGAGGAGCTGGGGCGAACCCCGACCTTAGAGGAAGTGGCGTCGTACTGTAAGATCAAAGTCGGGGTGGCCGCCCTCTACGACACCGCCAACTCGGACGTGCTCTCGCTCGACGGCGCAGCGGCCATGCGTATCGGGGGCGTGCTCAGCGGAGCGGCCAAGCGGAGCACGCTCGGCGACAGGATGCTCTGCCCCGAGTCACAGCCCGAGGACGCCGCTGCGCTCTCGGAGTTGCGCGGGGAGTTGCACGAGGTGTTGAGCGTGTTGCGGCCCCTGGAGCGGGACGTGCTCAGCCTCCGGTTCGGGCTGGCCCCTGCGGTCAACAACGCGCGCGAGTCGGCGTGGATGGCAGGCTCCAAATCGCCGAAATGGGTCGGCCGCGTGCACTCGTACGCCGAAGTTATCGAAGCGCTTTCTGAGGAGTACCCGGAGCTGGTGGCAAAGAAGGACGTGGTGAAAGTGGAAAGGCGCGCCTTTTACCAGCTCCAGCAGCCAGCAGCCATTGCCAAAATCGAACAGTTGCGGCACGCCATGTACCCTCAAAATCCACCCGAGAGCAGCTTTAGCGTCGGCGGGAGCGAGTGGTCATAAAGGGCCTTCTGTTTCATCCCCATACCTCGTGAATCGCTTTGATGCGCCGCTCTTAAGCGCCTGCGCACCTGCCTGAAGCAAGGGGCTTCTTCCTTGTCTTTTGGATTAGTTATAAATCGCGATCCTGATACTGATAGCTGATAGTATAGTATTACAGTATTGCAGTGCAGTAATGATGATTTTATATCCCACCACTTGAAGAGCAAGAGCGGCCACAGTTGTTTCCTGGGGTTTGTAATAGGAATTAAGGTTTTAGCGACGCGAACTCCGATTTTAGACCTCGGCGATATCGTGGCCTTACTTATTCTGAATTATTCTGATATACTTCGTACCTTCGTAGTACTTCGACTTCATTTATCAATTCCTTGTGTTTGCTTGGAGCTTAATCCTCACCGTCTTCTCGAGAATTTCGATATTCAGAAGTACAAACTTTCTTAAATATTTAGAACTATTTGTGAGCTGGGTGTAGTGGGGTGCTAGGTGCGGAATTGGTCACCCGTTTGGTCTATTCCGCGATTCGAAGAGGCGAATTTAAGATTCCACTGGAACTGGAACAAGTTTGACTGGGCTAAGGGCTAAGGGCTGAGTGTCCTCTTGTAATTTTCACCTCATAGTCGCATGGACCCTGCAGAACGAAATTTAAGGATGAGGCAAAGGGGCGAGAGCAAAGCAGTCGTATCCATCGCCGACCCACAGCACACAATGGCGTTCTGCTCTTCCGTTAGGCCAAGGGCGTGCTATACTGGCGACGAGTCCAATCCCCAGTATTCCAGGAGCAAATTTAAGATGCCCACCGCAATAAAATAGTTTGGTTGAAGGTATACGCCCGGGAATGCAGCCGAGGTCAAGTACAGGCGGCGTTCAACCAAGTGTTTGTCCCAACTCTCGTGCTTACACTACTACTTACTACAGAGCGTGGCCGCGTGGCCCATTTTGTCCTCCGTCCGGGAGCTAGCCAAAAATTTAAAATTTAAATATCCCTCCTCTCTGGGTGGAGACACAAAAAGCGATGCAAAGATGATGCAAAATGTCAAAATGACTGACTAACTAAGTAGCTCCCAACCTTGCCGCTCAAACAGAAACGCGTCGGCAACTTATCGAACATTCCACCGCATTGGTATTATCTGATAGCAGCATGCCACAGCCGAAGTTTATGGCTGCTAAGGTGCCGCTTGAGGTGCATGTGATGACGCCTGAGGATGTATCTGAGTACTGCGGTAGAGATGAGCCCGAAAGTATCGAGGAGATTGAAATTCTCTTCGGCAACGTCTCAGAAATTGCTTCACTTGAGCGCTGCATTGCTTTGCGATCATTGACATTGATCAACTGTAACTTGCGAATCATATCGGGCCTAGCACCTGTTTCTATGACGCTCGAGCGGTTATGCCTCGTCGACCAAAAACTGACGAAAATGGAAGGACTCGCCCTCCCTTGTCTACGAGAGCTTCTACTTCAGCAAAATGAAATCACCTGCATTCAGGTGCTACCGATTCTACTTTCATGCCGTGTAGTGCTGGTGCATTATGCCTAGTTGCAGGTTTCTTTTTCACGTATGAACTCATTGTTCTCGCCCTTCCCAATACTAGGGCCTCGAGGGATGCCCTCGCTTGCAGCGCTTGTGGCTCTTTGAGAATAAGCTAACACGCCTCGAAGGCCTCAGTGAATGCGGCGAGCTCCGCGAGTTGTGCGTGCAGTCCAATCGTATCGAACGTATCGGCAGCGCGCTCAACAGCACTGTTCACCTGGAAAGTCTCGCTCTTGCTGACAACAAGGTCTCTCTTTTAAAAAAATATTTCGCACCTTGGTGTTACGAGGCTTATGGTATAATTTCTTTTCTGAAAAATTAATCCGTGTTCTTTTTTTAAAACAGTTGAGCGACTTTCACGAGCTCAGCCGGCTGAAGCACTTGCCGTTGCTCAAAGAAGTGTCTCTGCGAGACCTTCATTTCGGGGTCTGCCCCGTGACTCAACTCGATGGTTACCGCAACGCGGTCCTCTTAAGCCTGCCTCAACTCATGGTCCTTGATGGCATCGAGGTGCGGTGCTACCTGTGTGCTTGTGCATCGTTGTGTTTACAGCGCCTACTAGGGCTATCTTCACCTTTGAGTCATCACTGCATGCGGTACTCTACTTAGGTGGGCGCTGAAGATCGGCAAGGCGCAAAAGATGCTTACTTCGCTCACATCGCTGCGTTCAACGGTAAAATCCAGGAGCTCGCGCGGCAGCACGAGCGAGATGCCGAGCAGGTGTGCTTTATCGCATTAGGGCTTTGCTTGTTTACCTCCTTTTTGTAGGTGATAGATGTGTGTGGAGAAGGTGAGCTTTGGTGGGGGCACTTCAAGTGATTACGTTCGGTTCATCACTCGTTCATACGTGCGAATTTTTCCCTTATGTCATTCCCTCGTCGCCTCACTTGTTCGTCATCTTGTAATAATGCAAACATTGTTTGGTTAATGTTTTGTCAGGTGGCACAGCGACGACGCCGCGTGAACGCCCATGCCGAGGTGATACTCTTTTTTAAAAACCTAATGTAGTACTTCCATAAAAAAAGCCTCGTGCCCTCTTGGTCACCCAAAGAATGCCAAGTGCTCATCGCATTTGGGCTTGCGGTGGTTTATAACAGGTGCTCACGGCCGAGCTAGCAACTGCGTTTCAGTCTCTCGAAGGGCTGGTCATGAGTGGACGGCAGTCGATAGCTCAGGAACAGCAGCGGCAGGCTGCGGTGCGAGCAGACAACGCCGCTGTACTTGAGAAGAATCTGCAGCGGCTTGCCAAGCAGCACTCGGCTGAGGTAAGAGATGCAGGAGCAAATTTTGTGCCATGCGCATCTCCTGATAGTGATAAACACTCAATTTGAAGTGTCAATGTGCTTTTTAGCAAATGCTCCTTCGTTTGTACACTACACGTCTCTAACATCCTCGCTACTACTTTCGTTCTCACACCTTCAGGTTGATCGTCGCATCGCAGCCGAAGTGGCGGCCGGCGAAGAAGAAGCGCGCTTGTTTGATGTGCTCGAGATGCGAGCAGCAGCTGAAGCAGCACAAGCGCAGGTGACAGCCGTGTGTGTTAGAGGAAGCTTGGAACTTTGTAGGGACTAGGTTTGAAAGTACTAATCGTTATTGGTGGTGTCCTTTCCTCTCTCTCTGCCTAGGTCTTGGCGCAGATGCATTACGGCAGCAGCGGTAGCGGTGGTTTAAATACAGGGGGGGTTGGTTGCACGATGTTATCCGAGCACGGTCCTTCCTTTCAACTCATTGCCAAGCACGTGAGAGCAGCCCAATTAGGAGGCAGCAGCAGTGGAGGCGGTATTGTCGCAGCCAAAGCTTATCGTTTGCTTTCGAGTCATCTCGCGGCGGCCCATGCCCCTTTAGAGCAAGCCAGTTTAAAAGCAAACCGCCAGCTGGACCGTCGGACCGCGAGTGAAATTGACAGCGCTGAGTCTCCTGAAGGACAGGCAATGCCTCATGCAGCAGTGTCCGACGAGACTAGCGGTGCTAGTGGACGGTGGCGGAAGTTGTATTGGAGTGGCTCAACCGCTGCTCAGGCCTCCTTGTTGGCGCGAGGCTTCGGCAGCGGTGTGGCGTCTCAAGGAGGCTTGGTATGCCTGCATTCTGACCCAGCCCTAGCCTTGTCGTTGCACGGCCGAGCGAGCTTAGGTGACGCCAGTGTGCTCGACCAGAAAGGTCTCGGAACACTCGGAGCCGTGGTGGCTGTCACCTGTGCGTTTGACGAAGGCAGCAACGAAGGTGGCCTAAAGCAAGGGCCTGTGCTAAAACAGCGCCCACTCAACGAAGAAAGCTTAGCGGCTCTGGTCGAACCATCGACAGCTGATGGTGCACAGACTAGTGATATCGTAGAGGTTCGTTACCCCACATCTAGCGGAGGAGGGTCGAAAGAAGGGGTTGTGGTGCTGGTTCCCATGTCAGCGCTCGTGAGTGCGAAGGTGTCAGCCCGGCTCCTCCCTGAGACACACTTGCTGCTCGCGAGCGGAACCTTAGCCCAAGACTCGAAGCGAATCGAGGCTGCCCTCGATGACTTGTCTCAGCGTGGCGCGCCTCTGTTCCCTGGCGAAAGCAGCGCCGGGTCCTCAGAGACTCTCCTGAGCGAATTAGAGGCAGCGGTGGAAGATGAGGTGAGCTCTCAAGTCTTTAGGCTAGGGTGATACGACGACGCGCGTATGGTATTGTTTTCTAAGCACAAGCGGGCCAGTTGCGTGTGTTAACGCAAGTGTTTTTGCAAGAATATACCCCATCTCAGAAAAATTGTTGGTCTCTGACGATTGTAAAATGCATGCTGTAGATCACCTTCACTTGTACGTTCATTATCACTCAGGTTTCCTATTACGCAGAGCGCGTGTGGGCAGAGGTGGACTCTCAAACGGCCGACCAATTACGCGATGCAGATGCTCAAATTTCGCAGCGAAATGACGAAGCCAACAGCCTTCGGTATCAAATCGAGACTGAGCGTGACAGCCAAGAGCAAATTTTGAAGGACTTTCGCAACAAGGCCCAGGGGCTAGGACACAACGCCCCGCAACAGCAAATAAACAGCAACCAGCAGCAACAACAGCGAGTGCTAAGCGACAAGCGCGGAATGCGCCCCAATTCGGCGTCGATTTACGGGGCAGACCCGAGGGACCGCAGAGGTTGATAACCTTTACTCTGTGCAGTGGTTCCTTTATTGGCCCTGTCAAGCTCCTGAGAGGCCAACGCCTTTTTTAAACTTACTAATTTATATTTACTCTCAAGTGCGTTGTACTTCATAGGAATTCCTTCCGATTCACGGCTTGACGCGCTATCCCTGTCTGGCTCGATAATTGGCTAGTAAATATACACCTCTTAGCTCGCCTGTGCGAGTATATTACGAGTTCAAGTGAGTACAGTGAGTCTAAGGTACTTGGGAGCTTTGGAGTTGAACGGAGTTGGGAAAGCAAGAAATTCACAGTAGTGAGTAGTGGTGCCTGTGATCGTTAAATTGCACATTTTGTGTAGTGTGTAAGTTGAATCACGGATCACAGAGGTTTCTCCACGTTTCGTTGTCGTGCTTGACATAGTCACAGAATAAACAAGCAGGGACTGGCTCCCTCGAGACTGCCCCAGCCCTCGCGAACTTGGATCCCTTAAGTGCTTGTCATCGTTACTGGATTCCTTAACCCGCCTTTTCGACACTAGAAATAATCTTTGACACCTGCTCCATCAAACTACTATGCTACACCGAAGCATTTCAAAGGTCCTTTCGGAGGTGAAATTCCGGCCAGCACGCGCCTTCGCTTCAAGCGAAAGCCCAGGGGCTAGGACACAACGCCCCGCAACAGCAAATAAACAGCAACCAGCAGCAACAACAGCGAGTGCTAAGCGACAAGCGCGGAATGCGCCCCAATTCGGCGTCGATTTACGGGGCAGACCCGA
>Ga0307982_1003896_pt1 | contig 11852 bp, 15 predicted proteins | sample OrgLakmetagen989_FD_201847 | JGI IMG/M metagenome (GOLD analysis project Ga0307982, IMG submission 201847) | Saline water microbial communities from Organic Lake, Antarctica - #989 | ecosystem: Environmental > Aquatic > Non-marine Saline and Alkaline > Saline | place: Antarctica: Organic Lake... | reverse complement strand
AATGAGAATGATGAATGCTTGTACTTCCGTGGTAATGTTCACAAAGAACGCCCCATACCTCCACACACCATACCTGCTGGTGAAATCCACTTTCAAGTCTGAGGGTGGCGACGAGAGCAAATTCGATCCTGCTTGCGGGCATCCTTTGGTGGTCACCAAAACCCCTCGGCCGCCGATGGCAGCGATCTTCAGGCCATACATTAAGAACAAACAAACGCAATCACGCCAAAAAAAGAAAAGAAAACAAGCAGCAAATAGGAATAGGTTGTAAAACTTGAAAAAAAACATATAGATTGCATATACTACAGTGGTAGCGAAGTCAACAAGGTGAGGATTTGAAAACAAAAGCCACAAAGCATTCTCCTGCTAACTGTTGAACTACCAATGTAGTACACATACCGCTGCAAGGTCAGGCTTCAAATCAGCAAACGCAGAAGATTCAATTTCAACGAGCAAATCGATGCGATTGCGTTCCGAAAAGAGAATCTACAAAGCAGAGAAAGAAAGAAGAGATGGTAAGAAGAAGGAAAAGCAACCTAGAATAGAAAGTAGCACGAGTATTTGGAGCAAATCAATTGTTTGCTGCTTTGCGTTTTTGTATGTATGCAGTGTTTTTAGGTCTCACACTACCACAGAAGGATCAGAGAGCCCGAAGCAGGCCGCAATGGTCGCAGCATCCGGGCCTTTTCCGTACAGGGACACATCGGTGGGCTCTGCTGGGAAATCCATCGACAGGCGGCCGGTAGCCTTGTCCTGAACCACCTAAGAAATCGAATACACAGTGATTGCATAGAAAATGATCCGTAACTATGCACGCACACGCGCAAAGCAACCTAATAGTTGCGCATGCAAACTTGCTTGACTCTAGAATGCGCGAACACACATGCTAACGCACAATCCCACAAACATCGGTACACACATGCGCATTACCTGCAAAATTCCGCTCTTGGTGTGAAAGTTGATGGGTGACGTAGCCACCCCCGCCGACAAAAGAGCATAAGCTGCTGCCAAAGTTGCGTGACCACACAGGTCGACCTGGATACAGTGAAAAAGGAATAGTCGGGTTGTTTTTCACTCATGACGAACTGGAGAAAGACAGCCTCGGTGTTTATATATTAGATCAGTTCGGAGGTATAAAGTAGGGAACATTCGCGGTGCGCGTCGCAGTCAATAAAATTCAATTGAATAACATGGAGGAAAATCGCTGGGAGGCAAGAATAACCACAAATGACGACCTTGCGCAGCGCATTAAAAAGCGCAAGCCCCAAACCATCACAACATCATTACAGCAGAGCCTATCTTCATCCATACCTCCACGGTAGGCGTAAACCACCGCAAATCCCAACCGTCTCGCACCCCACGCCGCTGCACAAAAGCGGTTTCTGCGAGGTTGAACTCCGCTGCTACGGCCTGCATGGTGCTAGGAGCTTCGGGCCAGTGCCGAAACACCTGTGTTGATTGGTTGGTTGTGTGGGAAAATAGTCCGAGTTGGAAGAAGATCCCCCTTAGTAGATTGAGAACAGAAAAAGAACACGAGAGCTGGTTCATTCTGCAACGAGTATAAAAAAAACGTGCAAACAAACAGAGGTATGGGAACAGCCAAAAAGAGATACAGAAGGAAGGAAACGAAAAGAAACCCCCAGTAAACGCAATTTCCTCTCTGTCAGTGTCGACCCACCACAGCCGCGGGGTTGCCCTGAAATTGCTCGGAAGCAAAAGCGTCCACTACCGTAAATGGGACTTTCCGCAGGTGGCTGTAACGCATTTCAAACCACGGGTCGGCGCCGTGGACCTGTGCAAATATAATATTCGGACAAAGAGTGAAGGGTAGAGGGAAAATTGAGCAAGTTTAGGTGCAAGCACTTTTATCACGAAAAAGCTAGGAAAAATAGAGAGAGAGGGAGGCCAAAAGGAAGGAGACGCCGGATTGAAAGAGAAACGGAGGGGTAGGTGTATAAGAAGAGCAAATGTGACAACATTAAGATATAAACATACTTAAGCATACAAATCGTGCAACTAGTACTGTCTGCACGAATGTACGCACCACGGGAGAAAGGCCTTTTGCTATGAAGCCAGCAGACGAGTACAGGGACATGAGGTTGGCTTTGCAGATGAGAAGAGCTTGAGCCACCTGCAGAAGAAGACGAAGACGATAAAGAAGTCAAAGAAAAAGAAGAAGACAAAGAAGAAGAAGAAGAGAAAGAAGAGAAAGAAGAGGAAGAAGTGAGATTGTTGAAGAAGCAGGAAGATGGAGATGAAAATGACGACGAACAGTGAAAAAGAAGAAGGAGCGCCATCACTGAAATCAAACGACAAAACGAGACAAAAAGAAAAAGAAGTATGCCTAATCACATATGCCAATAATAGACTACCTCTCTTTTCCTTGGCCATGTGCACACGCCTACCTGGTTTATTTGAGACGTGCGAATAGTTTCAAGGTAAGCTTTCAGCGCAGCTCGCGCTATGCCTTGCCTCCGCAGGTCTGGTGCTACGACCACCGAGTGAATGCAGAGCGACTCTCCCGAGGGCTCGTGGCCACTCATGGTTTCCTAATGATAAGCCGCGGCAGGCAAGATTGAAGCCGATAAAATGAAAAAGAAACCAGGACCGCGATCGTGCGAAAATGAGAACGAACACGCATCGACCGAAATACGAAGATCTCAATGCAATGCAAAACCCAAAGGAAACCTCGACCAACAAGCCCAAATCTATAACAGACCAATCATGAGGGATCTGACCTCAGTAAGCTCGGTGCCTATAGCCAAGGTGCCGCAAATGAAGCCAATTGGAGCGGCAGCGTTTTTCTCATCGGAAGTTGAAAGCGAGTCGTCATGGGGGTAGATGCCTAGGAAATACGCTGGCGCTTGCGTCAAACGAAATTCTAGTTGCTCTGGCGATGCAGCCTCGTCAGCTGGGTATGAGGCAGTTTCAAGCTCTGATAGAAGAGGCAGATCGGACGCGGGAGGTGCTCGAAGAACCTAGCAGGTTAGGCCGAAATACCCATGCACACGTTAGTCACAATGGGCGTACTACAGGAAGGCTAGCTAGAGCAACTATTGAGGAATAAGCTATTGGAGCTAGCAGATAAGAAGTATAAGAGCAATTGGACGAAAGAATAGTCAGTACTATCGATTGACCAGCGTGGATGCATGGCGGTGCCCGATAAGCTCCATTGCTGATGATAAACTCAAGAAGCTCAACATCGCCTGTGCGTGTTGTCATCTTTCTTCTTCGTTGTCGTTGTCATCATGTCATCTTGGCACATGATGTATTTGCATTGTATTCGAGCACCGGACATTTCTTTCGAGACAAGATTTCGTCCATGAGAGTGCCAGTTGCGCTACTTTTGGCATAACTCAAGCTACAACAACAGGTCTTATTCTTCTGATTATACGCCCCACTGACGAATATGCTGTGGCTAGCCGTAGCCGCCATTCTTGCTCATTCTGTTTCCGCAATCGAAGTTCAATTCGTGTCGCAACACCCTAGTACTACCCTGAAAGTCGAATGGCTCGGCCCTAACGATGCCACTGTAGACATGGGTGCCATTGAACCATTGCAGACCTTGGCATTCAAGGACGTCGGCGATGTAAGCTGTCTTTGCTTTCAATCGATAGCATCAACACGCTCTAGCTTAGCATCGTTTGTGCATCTGAGTATCTGCGTCGTACTAGTCGTTCTTGGTCATGAACTCGGACGACATAATTTTTATTTGAAGAAACATGCCTTGTCTTTGTGAGGCCTCAAGCTATCATTCTACGTCCATCGATTGTTTTGAATAAACTGGTGGCTTGTGTGTTCAGGGCCATGCATTTGTGGTGACTAGCTCCCACACAGGCGTCGCGAAGACCTTCTACGCACGGGCCAACAGCGACAACTATTTCTTGTTGCCGTCCGCTCTGTTCAACCCGCGGCTCGCAGCCGAGACTGCGACCGTACGCGTGGTGTGCACTATGCGGCGACCTACAGCAGAAGAAGTGTGCATTGACGTATACCCGGAGTGGTCTCCACGAGGCGCTGCGAGATTTCTGGAGCTGGTAAAGCTCATTTCTGAATATAGTTAGAACAAAACACACGCATATATTCACGCACAACCAAATGCCTCTCGAATTCAAAATAGAAATAGAGACCCAGCCATCGAGTATCGTCAGACCTATCTTATTTCGTTGAAAACTCATACATGTGCGAGTCATTGGCCCTATCATATTTGTTTTTACATGTGGTGGTGCATGTTGTGGACTTGAATGACAGGTTCGCGAAGGCGTCTTCGACGGCGTGGCGTTGACGCGCGTAGTGCCTCGTTTCTTGACGCAATTTGGAATTCCCGCGAGAGCCGACCACCAAACGCAATGGCGCAGCGCGAACTTACCCGATGATGTCCCCTCACCTTCCGCGCCTCCTTTTGCACCCGGCATGATGAGTTATGCAGGCAGTGGACCCAATTCGCGGTGGGTATACACAATTGACAGAAATCCTCAACATCCGCAGAATTCTCGACCGTGTTCATCAATTATTCTTTTTCTCTAAGTATAATTTACTTTTACATGCTTTGTTTCCTCTTCTCTTTTTAAGTAGTCCGATTTCTTGACGCACACATTCTAATTTTGGACACGATTGAATCACTTTTACTCGACCATCTTATACTACTATCTTGTTTTGGCTTCAGATCCACGGAAATGTTTTTCGTCATGCCTGGAACACCTCCACACCAGGTATTCTTGTTTGCGGTTGTTTTCAAGATCGGTGAACCGGGAAAGGGTGTGTAATTGAATCCAGAAGAAGTAAATCAATGATTTTTTTTGAAATTTAGTCCTTAATTAGCGAAGAGGATGGTATTTACGAACATGAGCAATACGTATGCTTGAATCAATCATAATTTCTTTCTAACTGCCTGTTTTGTATGTGCTTGTCTTTGAATGTGAATTCACTCGCTCATCCTCTTCTCTATTGTGGAAATATTGACCCTTTTCTGTCATTTGGCAGTTGGCGGCCTTTGGCAGCAACCCCTGGGAAACGCCCTTTGCGCGGGTGGCCGATGACTCCTCCCTGGCAACTGTAGGCTCGTTCTATAGCTACGGTAATTGATTATGTCACTAGCACTCGATTATTATTTATTTCCATTTTGCCCATTTCTTTTGAGTTGACGGAGTTTCGCGATGGTGCACTCATGAAATGACGAATGAGCCGCTCTCTCCTCTTCCTCGCCGAATTATTCTCATCTGTGTGGTTCGACAGGGGATATGCCTCCTTATGGCCAAGGCGTGCAGCCGCAGGAAGTCTACCGCCAGGTAGGCCCGCAGATCCTTCATTTCGTAGTTTAATGCATTCTTTATACATGCTCCGTTTTTGCATTCTGATACGAATCTTTTAACTGTTGCACTACTGCTCTACTGCTCGCGCGTCAGGGTTATGGGTACCTGTCGGAGCATTTCCCGAAACTCGATTACTTCGATACCTGCCGGATAGTTGAAGAAGATGCTGATAAAGACGAAGAACTTTGAGGAATTAAGGATGATGCCTTACATATATCTTAAATTGATAGTTGATAGATTTGAGGGCAACTGCATCGCACCTGGCAAGACAGCTACTGCAGCTGTCCATTTATTTCTCTGTAAATAATGTAACAAGATAATTGGTGGCTCGTTGTAATTGTAAAACTATTTTCTAAGCGCAAATGATTGAAGGTGGAAGTGTGCTGTAGTTCATAGAATTACTATGAAAGTTTTACTGCAGCAACTGAGTTCGAGGCCGCTTATTTATGTCGTTGGATCCAGGGGTCATCGTAAGCGAGATTTCGGGGGTTGGGGTTGTAATTCCCCTATAAAATTCATATTCATCTATTTCTAGTTATATCGGAATATTTCGAATTATTCAGTTATTCAAGTTAGAGCCGATCGAGGAATAAATGAGAACCAATCAAGACCGGCGTCGGAGGAGATCAGCGCATAACCAGCAGTTGTTTTTATCGGGGAAGTCCAAAGCATGGTCCAAAGCCGTTCTGCCCTCCTGTTGGCAACAGAGAACGGTGATCATTCAAATGACAATATATCACGGAATGCCAAGTTTTTAAAGGTTTTCATCATGTTGGTCGCAGCATTCGTGATTGCCATGGCCATGGCGCACTTATCTACGGTACTTTCAAGTTTCTCTTTGAAGTTATAAAAGGAAAAGAGACGTTCACGCAAGTTTAGCCAGGCAATTTTCATTATTGAAGTATGGAAAGCCAAAAGTTACCTTATCTTTGATCTTTCTGTCCGCGCCCGCCTTCAGAAGGAGGTCCACAATGTACCTACGCCCATAAATCGAGGCCCAAACAAGCGCTGTCCAGCCCTCCTGGATCGAAAGAAGCATGAAGAAGAGAAGAGCTTACTGTAAAACTAGTCGCTAAAATTTAGAGCTATCATACTAGAAGAGTTGGAAAATAAATAATCGCGAGCAGGATGGGGACAATGCAACAAGCTAAATTTTACAAACAAATTTCCCCTCGGAAGTAAAAGTGCAATTAAACTTTAATTAAGACTCCTAAAAATACGGTAGTTTTGTGCAACTCACAGTATTCGGGCCTGTGCTTTGGACGTTCGTGTCTGCACCCGCGTTAAGAAGGAGGTCGACGATGGTCGTAGCGGTTGAGTCATGGTTGGTTGGAGCAATCATGAGCGCAGTTTCGCCCGTCTGTTCAAGAAAACCATATACGCGACAAAACGAATTAAGTACGTCCAATCCTATGAATTAAGCCTGGAGTATGCTGTCTGATGTGTGTCAAGATGTGCGTCAAGATGTGATGAGCAAAACTCACTTTCGTTGCGGCATCCACATTTGCACCCGCTTTCAAAAGGAGTCTCACAGCGGCAATGTTGGCTTCGTCAACAGCAGAATGAAGCGCAGTGTAACCAATCTATGATGAGAATTGAATGATGTTAGGCAAACGATGCTGAAGGAAGTTGCAGTAAAACACAAAGCAACAAGGTAACCTCCACAAGAGTAAAATTAAAGTTGCTCAAGTCAAACACAAGTAAAATGACATTTTGACGGATATTATTGGTGCACGAAAGGAATAAAATCCAAGGAAATCAATTCAGTCGCGTAGAACCTAATCAGGCACTATTCAACCGCGTGTGCCAAACCATGAAGTGGAATGAGCGCAAAGAAAATTGAAGTTGCAGATGCGAACTGATAGGTGGTACCTTTAATACTGAAACCAAATCATTGACGAAACTCACTCTGTTGTTCTTCGGTTCCGTGTCAGCGCCGGCTTCGAGAAGAAGTTTCATGACCGAAAGGGGACCTTCTCTTGAGGTTTTATAGAGCGCTCTTTCGCCGTGCTATATCATAAAGAAATATAAGAGGCGATGAGAAGGGCGTGGACATCATAGAAACAATGACTTCGATGAGAATAGCTATGGCTAGGTCGGTAAAATACTTCAAAGAATGATATAAAAGGTATATTTAAGGTGTGATATCGAGGAAAGTTAGGAAGAAAAAGAAGAGAGGATCGTACATTCACCTTACTCAAAGTCAAAAAACAATTTTCACTCGACATTATAAATGACTCACATCATCTTTGGCGTTCACATTAGCACCTGCTTCAAGAAGAACTTTTAGAGCAATATTATTACCAACATTAGAAGCTGCAATGAGTGCTGTGGAACCATTCTGTTAAGGGGCCGAAAGTTACAGGAACAAATAGCATAAGAAAGGAGGAGACAGTCATGAAATTATAAAAGTAGTAAGTACGTTGTCGATAGCTTCTCAATTCAGTGAGTTTATACGAGGTACCGCTGGGATGGACAAAAGAACGCTATTCAAAGTGGCTGCAAGTCAAATAGGATGGATGAATTATTCTTAGATCATCTTGTAGCTGCACAGCTATCTACTTAATGACGAATGTGTTAATATTCTTTTAGCGCATATTAATGCACCATTTAAGTAGCAAGAAATCAAATGTCTCTTCTCAATTAGCCTCTTAGTAAATGCGACTCATTCACCTCATTCCTGGTATTAATAATAGCGCCCGCTTCAAGAAGAAATTTCATCATGGTAGCATCATCTTGCAACGAGGCAGCAGTAAGCGCAGTGCAACGATCCTTATGCAAATGCAGAGACAACGAAAAAAAAAGGTAGTGGATGGAAAATGAAAAACAAGTAGCAATGCACATAAAGGAAGAAACAGGAATCATTTAATTGCAATGCGAGGATTCATAAAAGTATTTGGAAAAGGATCACATCATTGGAAAGCATCCAACTTCACAAAGGATTAGAAACAAATTGCACATCGACACGTCACTCACAATGTACTGAATACATTTGTCAGATGGTTGTTAGTAAAGTAAAGTTTAACGATGGAAGTGTAACTCGAATGAGGTACGTACGCACTTAGATAAAGATCGCATTTCGATGAAAATTATTTGTTGCCACTCACCGCTTTAGTCAGGACGTCAACCTCGGCACCATTCGCGAGGCACTTTTGCACAATCGTTAAATTACCTGAACGAGCTGCTCGTCCTAGTTAAGCAGTTGCGTTCAACTGCATGCCAAAAGAGAGGCGCAAGAGATGAAATTAAGAGCACCGAAACAGCTTCTGAGGAACGTGCCCTTGGCATTCATGACTTGACTACCGTAAAAGCTTACCGCGACTTCGGTTATAACGACCGCCCGCACCCATGCGTGAGCTTCGAAAGAAAAGGAGTGCATAGCATTGTGCAACACCTGCCCGTGTGTCACCTGCGAGTCAAAGTACTCCAATATATCACCAGCACAATCATCTGGTAATTCCACAAATGGAGGAATCGTCGTCGCGATCTGAATAATGAACGAATCACGTGCCCAAGCTATGATAGAAGCGCGAGCAGCAGGTGGGGCCCATAGAAAAGGCGGCTCAAGATGATAGCTGCGCAATGGCAGTGCTTTCGCAGGCTTTGGGTCAGTAGACGAAGAGAGGCTGGCGCAATGAGCAATGGCAGCAGAGACAAGAGCGGCTGGATCATTCCCAAGAGTAGCGAGAATACCAGCGTGGTGCTTGAGAGCAGTGCGGCTGAAGATGTTGCAAAAACTTGTGGTCTTCGAGGCAAGCTCGAGAGACGTTACACCAAGCGGATCTTTCTTAGCTACATCGGCACCAGCGGCGATAAGAGTTTGCACCGTTGATGATTCTCCGATCCTCGAAGCTTCATGAAGCGTCGAACAATACTTTTCCTGAAATCAAAGCAAAGCAATTAAGGGTAAACATGTATGCATCGTTTTAATGGAACTATTAAGGAAGAAGAAAGCAACCTCTAAGTCGTATGCTCCAACAATTTCGAGAGCTTTTGCGAGTGCCGGATCGATTAATGCCCGATGTTTGGCAAGGGCGTTGCGGGAAGCTCCTGGACTTTTTATCAAAGCGGCACGACATGCAGCGAAGACTCCTGCTCTTTTTAGTTCTTCTTTGATGCATTGGTCTGCATTCATCGAAGATTGAGTGGCCGCCTCAGCTCTTAAAAAGTGCGCTGTCTTGGAATTCTCGGCATACGACAAGTCTGAAGCTGACTTATCGTGCTTGCGCTTCAGAGTCACGTTAGGCTCATTGGCCATATGAGCACCACTGAAAGCTTCAATGCTAACGCTTATTTTTGGTGCCCACCTAGGCACACAGAAGACGTTGCTAGTAGGCAGCTAGCTTGCTGCAATCTAGCTACTGTAGTCTTACGTTGCAACAAGACCCCCTGTAAATTGTGCACACACTGAGCTTTTATCTGAGTGGGTCGGATTGTCGAATTGCTTGTAAAAAGTAGCTTGCAATCTTAGTATATGTCTCTCTCGAAACTTCAGCTGTTGGGTATCTACGTAAGGTAGTACGGTCCTAGACAGTGTCCAAGTCGCTGGTGTTTGATTGTTGTTGTTCGGCAAGGTAACCTCGGCGTCGCAGTCTCCAGAGTCCTTCATTCGCTCGTCACTGATGAGCAGCAAGCGTCTCTCACGTGACCACCATGACACGGAGGGATTGACGACATCTCTCGCACCGAGGGAGAATCCACCGCGTGATATAGCGGCTGAAGTGTTTAACAGCTGGCTTGCTTCCAAATATGCTCTAACTTCCTCGGCTACCATTGCGGATTTGATGAAATCGTGCACCGATTATGTTGAAGCGACCGACGTGGACAAGGATAGTTTGGGCGGCTTGCTAGACTTCGACAAGATGCGAGGCTTCAAAAGGCGGATGGACGCTGCTAAAGCCAAAAGCGGTGCACGGATAATTGCGACTGGCAAGTTCTGGACCATCAAAAATATCTCTAGTGTGTCCACAGAGTCGAAGCGTTGGCAACAGACGCTTCACAAAGCTACGGTCGCCAAGCTCTACGACGACCGCTAACTGCTGAAGGTAAGGAATCATTTTTGCATTCAATTCAAACTGTGGTGCGCATTATTTTTTTACTGTTTGCATTAGCTTCAGCTTCAAGCAAAAGCTGATGCCCAGGGCGCGGCCTCTTCTACCGGCGCCGCTGATGAGAAATTTGCCAGTACCCTCGAGATCACAGGCTCCCGCCCGTATACGTACTCAAACCAGTACATGATGGCGGTGCGGGAGCATCAGCTCCTTACAGGTTTGTCTCGGTGTTGTTCGTTCACTCGGAAACGGCAGGCGACATCAAGGAGTGGGTGACAAATGGCGGCAACTTCATTGGCGAGAGCGGGCAGCGGCTCGAGCGCACGATCAAAACCCTGGTCTACGGCAGGCCCGTTCATAGCCAATTAGGCGAGCGCATGGTGAACATTGGCAATCGGGTGACGCAAAAGCACGGCAAGCACGAGACCGAGGTCCACACTGCGGGCAAGGTGAACGGCTTGGCCAACGGCACGCTTATAGATGCGCGCTTGGCGGCGTACGAGTACGAGGCTCTGGAGCGCGCCGATGCCATGAATCTAGCGGGCCGCATGCCCACGAAACACTGGCGCGATGCAGCCACAGGGTTCAGCCGCACTGCTTTGGGGGCCAACCGACGCCCTCGAGGCAAAGGGGCGCTCGGCTCGCGTCACCGTGCCTGTCGGGAAAGCCGCGCTGGAACTGGCGTCAGACCGGAAAGCTGGCGGCACGGGGCTAGCGGCACGCGCGGAGGCGCGGGCTGCCGTCCAGGTAGTGGATGCCAAAGCGAATGTGGCGAAGCGCATGGCATCGACGACAATGACTCAATACGACACGGCCTACTTCGCGACGGCTGCCGCTGCGTCTAAACACCCTCGCCTGGACCTCGGGAAGCTGGACCTGCTGAACCCCCCAAGCAAAGAGATCCTTGCACAAGAGTGTGAGCTCCGGGATCTGTGCCGGTGAAGCGGAGTGGTGACGACACCGCTCACCCCCGCCAAGCAACTGAGCTCGTGCAGTTCCTGGTTCAGCGCTTGCGCGATTTCCACGACGGAAGCAACAACATCCCGAAGTTGACATCATTCGGAGCAGGGAAGAAGCTCATGAGCTGGAACAGCAGCAGCGGAGGCGGCGTAGGTATTACCGAGCACTATAGTACTGACTAATTCTTCCCACCTTAGGCTTATCCTTCTTTGTTTAGACTGCATTAACCAGGTGGGGGTATATTATAATGTCTATAAAAAAATACACAAGAGCAAACCCACTGGCGAACCCTAAAAATTGCCCATGTAACGTACTTCGGTTTTTCAATGATATCTTTAGAATTTTTTGTCCTAGCTCCTATTTTTTTTCAAGAGGTGTTACAAAAATGTAGGGCGCAGAGCCTGCCCATAAATTCCACACACTGGGGGTCTCCATTCGCGCGCTGCTGTCTTCCAAAGACAAGAAAACAGGTTGAAGAGATGAAGCCGAAATCACCCCATGCACCCGCAAAACCCATCAGACCACCAGA
>Ga0307982_1003895_pt1 | contig 11853 bp, 4 predicted proteins | sample OrgLakmetagen989_FD_201847 | JGI IMG/M metagenome (GOLD analysis project Ga0307982, IMG submission 201847) | Saline water microbial communities from Organic Lake, Antarctica - #989 | ecosystem: Environmental > Aquatic > Non-marine Saline and Alkaline > Saline | place: Antarctica: Organic Lake... | reverse complement strand
ACGTACAAGATCGGGGCCCACCCCGGCCTGGCTCGTCAAGTTCTCACCCAGAGCGAAAACCGCTCTCTGCGCCAGCGTGTGCACCAAGCATCTCTCACTCGCGCGTCTGATATCGCGCAGACTGCAGCGCAGCAGGCTGCAGGCTCCATGCCATGGGACCTGGCCAGCTCTGCCCCAAAGCCTGACGAGACGGAGCCTGATGTTGAGGCTGCTAGCAACGTGCAGCTGCTGCAGCGCATCCTGGCAGGCAAGCAAGCCATGTCGCAGGAGCTGGGGTATCCGTCGTATGCCCACGTCAGCACTGCCAAGAAGATGTCCCAGACCCCTCAGTCAGTCCTGGACATGCTGGACATGCTGTACAAGGAGTCACTGCCTGCTGCACAGCGCGATTTGGCCGACTTGACCGCCTTTGCCCACTCCAAGGGGTTTCCTGCAGGAGAAGCCCTGCAGGCATGGGACATCTCCTACTGGATGCGGCAGCACGCGATTGCCACGATTGGGCTGGACGAGGAGGAAGTCAGACAGTACCTGCCCCTGGACTCTGTTCTCAATGATGTGTTCGGGCTGATCAAGACCCTCTTCGGGGTGGAGTTCGAGAAGCTGCCCACGAGCACTGCCACCGAGGTGCTCCCTGGCTCCGTTTCTGTGTGGGACGAGGCTGTTTTGTTTTACGTCCTGCGGAACCCTGCCACTGGGCAGCCCGTTGCGGGATTGTACTTGGATCCCCTTGCTCGTCCCGCTGAGAAGCGCTCAGGCGCCTGGGTGGCTGGCGTGTGCAACCGCGCTGCTGCCGACGTGGCATCACCCTCCTCCCAAGCCGACTTGGGCCCCCAGAATACGAGCGGCCCGTCGCTTGTGCACGAGGGTATACGCTTGCCTGTGGCGCAAGTTGTCCTGAACGCTGCTGCGCCAGGCTCGGAGGGCGGGGAGCCACACCTGGGGTGGAGTGACGTGGTGACGCTGCTACATGAGCTGGGACACGGCCTGCAGTTCATGCTGACGCAGCAGGATGACATCAATGTCGCTGGGATCTCTGGGATTGAGTGGGATGCGGTGGAGCTGCCCTCGCAGTTTATGGAGCACTGGGCACTTCAGGCTGGCGTCATCAGCACTGTGCCTGTTGAGCTGCTGGCAAAGCTGAAGAAATCCCAGCTGCACATGGCAGGGTATGCATCGTTGCGTCAGTTGCAATTTGCCACCCTGGACATGGATTTGCACCTGCGCGGGCCAGACGGCACCAAGGTGTCACCTGCCGCGAAGGACGACAGTGCAGCAAGCACCCAGACAGCCCTGAACTTGGACGACGTGCCTTCGTGGACATGTGGCTTTGACCCTGCTGAAGTATACACTGAGCTTAGCAAAACGCACAGTGTGGTGCCCCCGGCTTCATATGACTGCTTCCTCTGCCAGTTTAACCACATTTTCGGGGGGGGTTACGCGGCTGGTTATTACTCATACAAGTGGGCTGAGGTGATGGCCGCTGATGCCTTTGCAGCGTTCAAGGAGGCTGCCGAGTCCTCCCCCCTCAAGGACAGTGTCAGTGGCCCCCCCGAGATGCCCCTCACAGAAGACAATGTGTATAACATCCTCGTAGCGGAGGCTGGCAACGGGCCTGTGACGGAAACCGCCAAGCGTTTCATGGAAACTGTCCTGGCGCAGGGCGGAGGGCGTGCCCCTGGCGATGTGTGGAAGGATTTCCGTGGACGTGAGCCTGACCCAACGCACCTCCTTGCTGACTTGCGTTGAGTGTGTATCCGTGAGCCGGAAAGGCTGCCACCCGCACAAACATTGTCAATAAATTTCATGGTCAGCTTGCTTCTACACATTATCAGCCTCCAATCGATGCTGTGAAGCAGTTTATTCCCTGTCCTCGTAGGTTTTCTCAGCGTGCCGGGCTTCGTCAAACTTTCTGCAAATGTAAGCATCTTCTAGTATGGCGTGATAATACTTCAGCAGCATGACTCACGAAGGGTCAAGAACCATGGCCCACCCAGAGAGGCTTGGGATGGCAGCAAACATGAGGGTCTTGATCACGTGGAAGTTGCCTTCAGTCATTGACACGTTCATTTCGCGAGTGTCGGACCCGTCAGAGCTGGCATACTTGAGGTTCACCTCCACAGTGCCATCGTCAGAATTAGGAGACACTTTGAATGTCTTTGTCATGTTGGTTCCGTCAGAGCGGCTAACATTGTGGACAAATTTCAGCTGTGAAGGCAAGTGGTGAAGCTGCCCAGATGCTAATACGGCGCACATGCTCACTGGATCGGCCTGGTCAACTGCAAACTCTCCAACCTCCGGCAAGTCCAGCACAAAAATGGCACGGTTATCCCAGTCGAAAGTGCCACCATCAGGCTTTCGCTGAGAGAATTCAAAGGCGATGCCTCCCTGCAATCACAGATGCGCGTCCTTCGCGTTTCACCAGGGTTTCTGCGTGTGCCCTGTGGTCTCACCCTGCGGTTCATAGTCCACCCATAGGACCTTTGTGAAAATCGTGGGAATGCTGGGCGAATGTTCATCACGACATCTCCGTCGAAAACGGAATAGTTGGCAAACACATTGGTAGAAAAAGCGCGAGCTGTCGAATGAGCAGCAACAGATGCTGCCGCTTTTGCTCGCATCAAAAGGGCCATTATGATGAGAGTCGCCTGAAATAGAAAGGTCAAACGATAAAATGGCAGCTAGCTTGGTGGAGGTGAAGAAGTGGCTGAAGAGAAATGTGCTGCAGTGTTGGTTCGCAAAATCAAAAAAGTCTCGAAGCAACCATCACGAGATTTCTGTGCTCCCCCGCAACTTCGATTTCTAGGAGGCCCATGTCCTGCTCGCAGGATGCACGCCCGACTTCTCTTGACCACAATCAAACTCTCATCAAATTCTTCCGCAACTTCTTGATGTCTCATGTCAAATCACCAGTGCTGTGTGTGGCCTGCGCCCCACCACAAGAACTCATCTGATTTTCGGATCTGCACGGCTGCAAGCTTACACATTTGAACAGCTAGTATTTTCGGCAGTCATGGCCTCAAATACTCCCAACGAGCCCCTGCTCAGCAGTGTGCCTATCAGCCGACAGCGTGCGCCAGGTAAGCCCAAGCCGCTCGCTTGGTTGCGGATTTTGCCCCTGTGGAGCGCATTGAATTCCCCTAGAGCGTCTGCGAAGCTGGCCATCGTCAGCACTTCTCACCCCCCGCAGACAATTTGGAAAAATGGCAATTTCCGGGCTGGGGAAAAGTGCGTGGTTTTGATGTCGGCAGCTCGAACTCGCAAGGTGCAGCAGGCCAAGCCCCTCACGTTCAAATGAACCAGTTCCTTGCAACAGCTATCTGCGGCAATGATATTACATCCAGCTGCCTGTATGTATCGGGGCTATGTGCTGCAACTGGTGGACAAATGGCACCAATCTGTCTCATGATGGTTTCTTTGATTCTGTGGTGCTTCCGTTCAGTGTACAGCGAAGCGGTCACCGCGCTCCCCGTGAATGGCGGCGCCTACAACATCCTGCTCAACACCACCACCAAGCAAATGGCAGCCCTTGCGGCATGCCTGACGCTGCTGTCATACATCGCCACCGGAGTCGTCTCAGGCGCTGACGCAATGCTTTACCTGCACACGCTGTGGGGCGACATGAACGTGGAGCTGGCCACCATTATCGTCCTAGTGCTCTTCGCCCTGCTGACACTATGGGGCATCGGGGAGTCTGCAGTGGTGGCACTGGTCATTTTTGTCGCCCATCTGATCACATTGGTCGTACTTATCGTGTGCTGCATCGTCAAGGCTGCCCACATGGGGGGGGGCGTCTGGGTGGACAACTGGCAGCAGCCCTTCCCAGACATCACATTCGACACCACCACAATTGCCAAGGGATCTGCTGCCAGTGCACTTTTCTACGGCACCTCTGCAGCACTTCTGGGCATTTCAGGGTATGAGTCCTCTGCGAATTACGTGGAGGACCAGGCGCCAGGCGTGTTTGTGAAGACTCTGCGGAACATGTGGATCGCAGTTTCCTTCTTCAACCCCTTGCTGTCCTTTTTGTCTTTGGCGCTGATGCCTTTGGCGGACATCCAAAAGCACAGCACCAACCTACTCGCCGAGATGGCCTTCATTGCGGGAGGCCAATGGCTCAAGACATGGGTAGTGGTGGATGCAGTGGTGGTGCTCTCGGGAGCAGTGCTCACGGCATATGTGGGCGTGACTGGGCTTGTGCGGCGCATGGCCATGGACCGCTGCCTGCCTGAATTCCTGCTGCACACTAACTCTTGGCGGGGAACCAACCACTGGATCATCATCGGATTCTGTGGGATCGCAAGCAGCTTGTTCTTGATGCTTAATGGCGATGTGGAGACTCTCAGTGGGGTGTACAACTTGGCGTTCCTGTCTGTCATGCTGCTGTTCGCGTTGGGCACAATTCTGTTGAAATGGAAACGCCCCCATTTGCCCAGGGATGTGCACGCTTCCCCTGTTATGTTGGCCATCGGCATGACGCTTGTATCGGCTGGCCTGGTGGGGAACATCCTGCGAAACCCTACGGTGCCTCAGTACTTTATGTTGTACTTTGGCTGCACTGTTCTTGTGGTGGCTGTGATGTTCCAACGCACATTCATGCTTCGCGTCATATTGGCGGCCACACGAAACATCCTTTCATGTGTTCTCGGGTGCCACAACTCGTGCATGGCCAGTCTGGAGGACACCATTCAAGACATCAATCGCTCCAAGATTGTGTTCTTCGCAAAGGATGCTGACTTGGTGACCATGAACAAGGCCATTTTGTATGTGCGCCAGAATGAGCAAACCAGCCGGTTGCTCATCGTGCACTGCTACACCAGCGAACGTTCCCCCCCAGATGCACTGAGGGGGCACGTGATGCTGCTGGATGCCCTGTATCCGAAGCTACGAGTAGATTTGGTGCTGGTGCGTGGAGATTTCGGCCCTCCAGCAATCAACGCAGTGTGTTCTCAGTACGGTGTTCCAGCCAACATGATGTTCATTTCTTGTCCTGATGCCGAGTTCCCCTTCAAGTTGAATGCCCTTGGAGGGGTGCGCATCATCACCACAGGGGCCCGCTCTCTCACTGATGCCGCCACAGAGTACAAGCTCGGCTCTGCTGCTGGCGAGAACAGCAAGGAGCGCCGCGGCAGTGCGGCTGGTTCTCCAAGGAAGGCCGGTCAAGACAGGAGGATCACTGCGGTTTTGACGCCCCCTTACGGTCCCACACCCCCCACAGAAGATGACATCGACCCGAGCTTGAGCTCGGACTTTCCTGATGCTAAGAGCGGCTCCCTGCAAATGACCTCACGGGGGCCCGCTGGCACTGCCAGCGACGGTGAGGTGCTGCAGCTGCCAGCCAGCCTCACTGAAGACGGGGAAGGCATCGCAGGCACCATGGAGCACCTGGTGCTGGAGGACGGCGGGCATCGCGTGTCGGCGTTTCACAGTGCCGCGTTCGGGCCAAATGCCACTTCTCGAGCGGGGCAGGCCATAGACGCAGCAGTGTCCGAAGTCACGGGTGCTGACAGGGTGTAAGGGGGCTAGCCCAGGCACCGTTTCATGTAGCTTCTGCTGCAGTATTGTTTTTGAATGCATATTGTTGGTGTGTGAGGGTTGTACATTGCAGCAAGCAAGGTGCACACGCGAGTGAACGACACAGGATAGAGTTAAGACAGGCACGCCTCGACGCCTAGCCTTGGTTGCTGGCGTCACCCAAGGCAGCAGGCACAGCTGGCGGCCTCACAGCCTTGCCAGCTCCCGCGGCGGCGTTCTCTTGTCCAGTAGCGAACGCTTTGGGGTTAATGGTGACGTTCTTCGTCACGTCGTGTGTCTTGTAGATCCCCACCAAGCGGTCGGCCAGCTCGAACATGTTGTTCCGCAGGGAAATGATGATGAACTGCGCATCAGCAGTGCGCTCCTTGATGTAGTTCGCCACAATGGACACATTGCGGAAGTCCAGGGCGGCGTCGATCTCGTCCATGACGTACAGCGGCGTGGGCTTGAAGTGGTGCAGCGCAAACACAAGCGCAAGGGAAGACAGGGTCTTTTCGCCTCCAGACAAGTTGGAGATGTTCTTCCACGACTTCTTGGGTGGGCGCACTGAGAACACGATGCCCTCGCTAAAGGGGTCCAGGGAGTCCACCAGCTCAAGCTCTGCGTCGCCGCCCAGGGTGATCATCTGGTACATCTCCTTCAGCTTCAGTGTGATGATGCGGAAGCCAGACATGAACTCATCCAGGCGCTTGGAGCGCAGTGCGTCGAACTCACGCTTGGACTTGTCCCGGGCCTGGGACACGCCCTCCAGCTCGCCCACCCGCAGGATCCAATCCCGCTCCTTGGCTCTGTAATCTGCAATGGCGGCCAAGTTCACCTCGCCCTCGAGGGACTTGAGCTCTGACTCAAGCAGGGCCACGGCTGCACGCAGCTTGTCCTTGCTGGCGCCGGCCAGCTCCTCCTCAGACAGGGTGGGGGGGGTGCGGGCTTGTGTTGGCACGCCGCTGGCTGCAGCACCGGCCTCCTCATCCTCGTCCTCTTCGGGCACCAAGTCCAAGCACGCTTCGTACTTGCTGTGTACGTCTACCAGCTGCTTAGCGTACTTGTCAGCGGTCTGCTTCGCTGCCAGCAGCACGCCATCCACGTCAGCCATGGCTGTGGCGATGTCCTGCTCAGTCTCCCGAATGCTCTCCAGAGTCTTGCGCAGCTCATCCAGGCGCTTGGCAACGGAAGAGGCAACCTTGCGGGCCTCATCCTCAGCCTGGGTGGCCTCCTGTGCAGCGACCTGGGCTGCTTGGGCTCGGTCCACCAAGGCATTGAAGTCTGCCTTCACCTCGTCTGCCCGGGCAAGGGCAGCTTCGGCTTCCTTAGCGGCCTTCTCTGCTGCCTCGCGGGACTTGGCCTCGGTTTTCTGCTGCTGCTTCAGCTCTGCCTGAGCCTTGGCCACGGCGCGGTGGGAGGCATCCAGGGAGGCAGTGGCTGCCTTGACAGCGGACTTGGCGGCGGCAACGGCGTCACCACCCACCCCCTGCAGCTGTGCTTCCAGGGCCTCCACCTTGGACTCATACTTGGTGGCGTGCGCACATGCCTTGGCGTGGGCCTTGCTGGCGTCCTCGAGGGCAGCCTGTGCAGCCTCCAGCTCCGCGGCGTCGTCTGCTGACACATCTGCACCAGCTTCTTCGGCTGCGGACTGTGCTGCCGCCAGCTGTGACTGCGCCGCTGACAGCTTCATGGACAGGGTCTCCAGGGCCTGCTGCAGTGCGGCGGCGGCGCCGCTGGATACGGTCTCCTCCAGACCAGCCACCTCAGCAGCTGCGTCGGCGCGCTGGCTGCGGGCAGAAGCCAGCGCAGCGTTGGCCTCACGTAGGGTGCGCTCGGCATCTGCTACGTCACGGGCAGTGACCACGGCAGGGACAGCGGCGCCGCCGCTGCTTGAGGCGGCGGCGGCCCCAGATGATGACGCTGTGCGCATGTAGCCCTTCTTGACGCTCTTGCCTCCTCCTGACATGGTGCCGCTGGTGTCGATCATCTCGCCAGCCAGCGTGACCACGCGCCACTTGCACCGGCCGCCGGAGCCATACGCAATCTTCACCGCACTGTCCAGGTCCTTGGCTACCAGGGTGTTCCGGAAGCCAAAGAAGAACGCAGGAGCGTACTTGTCATCAGTGGGGGTGATGAGGTCAAACAGGCGCTGCGCCCCCTCTGGCACATTCACGCGCTTGTTCATTTCTGCGTGGGTCCACCCGATCTTGTCCAGCATGATGAATCGTGCTCGGCCCAGTTTGCGAGAGTGCAGGTGCTCCACGCACGCCTGGCCGCCCTCCACATTGTCCACCACAAGCCAGTTCAAGGCACCGCAGGCAGTGCTGGCAGCCACATCGAACTTGGGGTCGATGGTGCCCAAGTCTCCCAAGCGACCAGCCAAGCCGGCGCTCTCCAGGGGCCCACCGGGGACCGCAGCAGACATGAGGCCAGTCAGCAGTGCCCCCCGTGAGGAGTTGGCCTCCAGGGCCTCCCGCCTCTCGTCAAAGGCGCGCTGTGCAGCCTCCACGGCAGCCTTGGCCTCTTCCATGGCTGCGTCTGCAGCTGCCAGACGCTTCTGTGCCTTGTCCAGGGCTTTGCTAGCAGTGGCTTCCTGTGCTTGGGCGGCGGCCAGCTCCTCGCTCTTAGCGGCAATGTCGCCCTCCAGGGTAGCAACAGCGCCCTGTGCACGCTCCAGCTCCACAGCGGCGCCTTGCGTGCGCTCTTGCAGGATGGCCAGTGTGGTCGCAGCCTCAGCCTTGGCGGCGGCAGCTTGAGTCACCTGCTCAGCCCACGGCGCCAGCTCTGCCTGCTTCTGCTCCAACTTCTCACGGATGCCGGATGAGCGCTCTGCAAGCCCATCATACACCTTCTGCAGCTCACCAGCGGCAGTGTCCTTGTCCGCCCCAGCCTCCTGCACCCGTGTCTCCAGCTCAGGCAGCTTGGCTTGCAGGGCAGCTGATGCATCAGCTGCAGCGTCTGCCTTTGCAGTGTGCGTTTCCACTGCCTTAGCTGCCTTCTTGGCCTTGCTCTTGGCAGTTTTGACCTCGGCTCGCAGCTTGATGTCCTCTTTCTCGCATTCTGTGTAGGCGTTGCGGTGCCCCTCAGCGGCACTACGGGCAGCCTTGAGGGCCTTGTTGGCGCCTGCATGCTCCTCTGCAAGTGTGTCCACACCGCCCTTGGCTTCAGCCAGGCGAGCACGCTCCGTGTCCAGGCGCTCAGAGAGGCCTGATCGTTTCTCCTCGGCTGCTGTGAGGGCAGATGCCGTGGCAGCGGCGTGCACCTGTAGCAGGGCAGACTGGGCAATGTACAGCTCACGCTGCTTGGAGAGGTACTCCTCAGCTTCCACCTTGGAGGATTCCAAAGCGCCCTTCTCCTTTTCGGCCACCTTCACGCGAGCGAGCTTCTCGGAGCGTAGCTCGTCAAACTGCACAAGTTTGTCTCCGGCGGCTTCAATGGGCTGGATGTATTTGTTGGATCCAATGATTTCTTCCAGGTATTCCAGAAGGCCTTCGTCTCCCTTGTCGCTGCCTTTGGGAGGCATCATTGAGATGGCCTCCACTTCGCCTTGCAAAATCAAAAAGCGGTTGTTGATGAGGTCCACTCCGTGACCCACGAGCAGGTCGTTGATGGCAGAAAACGAAGAAGTCTTGCCATTCAAATAGTATTTTGATGTGCTGGCTTTGTTTGCCTCACGAGTAATTTGGAACTCGCTGCCTGGCACAATGTCATAGTCCTCATCGCCATCTCCAGTGTCAATTATACGCTGGAAGTGCACAGTGACTCGGCAATACTCGCAATCAGGGTATGCTTCAGACTTATGGATAAGTTCTGACAGTTTCTTCAAGCGAAGCTTTGCTGCCCGCTTGCCAAATGCAAAAACGAGAGCATCCAGGCTGTTTGATTTGCCGCTGCCGTTTGGTCCAACAATGCACGTCATTCGCTTGTGGAATGGACCGAGAGCTTTCACTCCTCCATAAGATTTGAAGTTTTCAGTTACAATCTTGCTAATCATCAATCGATCAGCAGGCGCAGAGGCCTCTGTGGATGCTGCCATCCTTAACGGCTGCGTCTGCCAGCTAACGCGCGTTTCAAAGACCGCACAACTGGAGCTTGACACAGTCAATGAATTTCGCGAGCGAAAGCCAGTTATCGAAAGAACCGGCATCTAATCAAGTTGTAGAATGAATTTTGCAAGCATCTTTTTCAACTGACCCAGCTGGCTGGCAAATTCCTTGAGGGGGCTGTCGCTCCATGCACCCTCTTTTCGTTGGTCATCAGCGCCGAGGGCGTAGTGCCGACAAAGCCCCTGCACCCCCTGCAGCAGGCACAAAGCTGCCACTATTCCCCATCAAGCCGCCGCCGCCACCTCCCAAGTTCAGCCCCATTCCGTTGCTTGCTCCACCGCCCTGGCCAAGCGCACCCAGCATGGACACGGACCCCCCCCCAGACACGCCGCCCATGCCCGGGAAGCCCAGCCCTTGTGCTGGGGGGGGCTGTGATACGCCCCCCATCAAGCCACCCCCCATGCCACCGCCCATCCCCCCCCCCATGCCACCGCCCAGCCCCCCCCCCATGCCGCCGCCCAGCTTGCCACCGCCCATTCCAGGGCTTGAGCTGCCGAAGCTAGCACCCATCATGCCTGCCATCCCACCAGATGCGGGGGCTGCCTGGAACGTGTTGCCAGAGGTGAGTCCACGATTTCCCAGCGCGCCCAGAGGTGAGCTTGCAGCTCCCATGCCCCCCCCCCCAAGGGGGCTGCTCATACCCCCCCCCATGCCCATGCCCCCGACCATGCCCATACCCATGCCCATGCCCATAGCACCAGTGGTGCCCGACACACCAGGGGTACCCGGCGGGGCATACTTGGCGATTAAGTGGGCAGCTTGGGGGTTCTTCTGCTGGATCTTGCCCCAAATGCTCGGCCCGAGCTTTTGAAACTTGCCTGCCACAAACTGCATGGTGGCGTTAGCAGGTTTGAACTCCTGATAAAACCGAAGCAAAGAAGCAACGTGCGTTTGGGCGTCTGCTGATGCACCCTGTGGAGCCACCTGGCTGTGCATGCCGCTTGACAGGCCACCAGTGTTGCCCATGAGTCCGCCGCCACCGCCCAGCATGCCACTGCCGCCCAGCAGGCCGCCGCCGCCACCACCCAGAGGTGCCGATGTAGCCGTAGATGTGCCGCCGCCCAGCATGCCACCGCCGCCCAGCAGGCCGCCGCCGCCACCACCACCCAGAGGTGCTGATGTAGCCGTAGATGTGCCGCCGCCCAGCATGCCACCGCCGCCCAGCAGGCCGCCGCCGCCACCACCACCCAGAGGTGCCGATGTAGCCGTAGATGTGCCGCCGCCCAGCATGCCACCGCCGCCCAGCAGGCCGCCGCCGCCACCACCACCCAGAGGTGCTGATGTAGCCGTAGATGTGCCGCCGCCCAGCATGCCACCGCCGCCCAGCAGGCCGCCGCCGCCACTACCCAGCGCCCCCGGTGTAGCGGCGGAAGCACTGTCCCCGAGGAAAAACACATGGGGAACAGCTGCCTCCAGCAGCGCTTTGTGCTGTGGTTTCTTCGCAAGAAGCTTCCCCCACACGGCTGCGCCGTGCTTGGCGAACGCCTTGGCGCAGTTGGCCTGTGTAGCCTTTGAGGGCTCTCCTGCAGACTGGTAGTACTTGATCAAGCCCGACATATGAGCCACATCGTCCACAACGGGCTTGGCAGGAGCAAGGTTCAGTGCTGGTGACGAAATTGATGCCACGGTGGCGCTGGAGGGGGGTGCCATGGCAGCGCTGGAGGGGGGTGCCATTGACAGCAGCCCACTAGCTGCCTTGGGGTTGCTGAATGCGAGGGTGACGGGAGACATGGCTGAGATGGACGCGCCAGGCGCAGCTGAGGTGGAGGCGGCGCTGCTGGTTGCGTTGGTGGCGGTCAGCGGAGCGGACGCACTGCTGCTGAGTGTCACAGCTGCTGGCGTCAAGGAGAGTGAGGAGGTCGTGTTGGACGCACCACCCGACACCCCCATGGTTACGTTAGTGGGGGTGCTGGGGAGGCCGGACAGCAGACCCTCCACTTCCGAGGACAGCCCCTGCATCTCCAGGGGGGCGTTGCGCTGTCTGCTTGAACTGGCCAGTGAAGACTTGCCCTCGGCGCCGGGCATGGCTGTAGGCAGTGATACCACTTCTCGCCTGCCACTATCACCGCTCCTAGCGGTGGCTGCCTTGGACTTGGTCGACGAGGTGGCTGCTGCACCACCGCCGCCGCTGGAGGCAGGGGGGGGAGCTCGACTGCTGGGCACCTTCAGCGCCTCATCCCCGCCGTCGCCGTCAGGAAACAGCGCAGGGGGCATGTCTTTAGGCCGGAAGTCA
>Ga0307982_1003894_pt1 | contig 11853 bp, 12 predicted proteins | sample OrgLakmetagen989_FD_201847 | JGI IMG/M metagenome (GOLD analysis project Ga0307982, IMG submission 201847) | Saline water microbial communities from Organic Lake, Antarctica - #989 | ecosystem: Environmental > Aquatic > Non-marine Saline and Alkaline > Saline | place: Antarctica: Organic Lake... | reverse complement strand
GGAGGAGCCAGAGAGGGGGGTGCAGGGGGGGGGAGCCCCACCACTCAGCGGCGACTGCACGCCAGGTCTGGTGCTTGTCAGCAGCCGGGAGGGGGGGTCAGATTCTGGGCAGGGGGGGGTCGTTCCCCCCCTGCACGAGTACATCGCACTGCCTCTGCAGCCCGTAATACGGCAGGCAGAGCTGCTGCAGGCGCTGGACAGTCTACGCATCACTGTGGGGTATACCAACGGGTATGGGCAGTTCTGGGGGGGGCTGGGGGGGGGTAGTCTACTGGCAGCCCCCGTGCGCCCCCCCCCATCGGCAGCCCCTGGGGCTGCAGGGGGGACTGATGCTTGGCTAGCCTGGGCGCAAACACCCGTGTTTGCCCACGGCAGCAGCTTTGCGCCGGCAGGGGGGGGGGCAGGCAGCATTGAGGCAAGGCGTGTGGGGCCTGCAGATCTGGGCCCGCTATGTGCTGGCATGCTGCCGTTACTGCCCAGCGCTTCTGTGGACTTCCTGCTGGCGCCAACAGAGCGCACAGGGAACACCGCGGCGCCTCGCCTGCCTTTCCCCCGCCCCCTGTGGTCCAAGGGACAGGTGTGCAGCGGGGGGGGTGTGTGTTTGCGGCGGGGGGTGGCAGTGACGGCGTCGCTGAGCGGACCAGTGCTGCTGTCGTCAGCTGATGGGCGCTCTGGGCACCGGCTCCTGGCGTTACACCGCTGTGTTCCGCCTGGGGATGGTCCGCAGCAGCCCCCTGTGCGCTCAGCCAGCATCGTGGCAATAGATGTGGACTGGAACAGCCGTGTTCTGGCTTGCGTACATGGCCCATCCTTGGAGGTGGGGGGGCGTGTGTGTCTTTCCCTCCTGCGACTGCCCAGTGTGGGTACAGAGGGGGTGGTGACTGCACTCACCCCGGCCACCCTGGCGCACCACCTGAACCGGCGACCCCTTCTTGCGTGGGGGGACAGCGGTAGTGAGGGGGGGCTGGTGTCAGCCAGCACCCCCCCACAGGATAATATGGACGGGGGGTACTCTGACGCTGACGCCCCCTGGTGGGTGCTTGGTCGGCAGTCCGCCAGCTGTGTGACAGTGCGGGAAGGACGGGTGGTGATGGGCACACTGCATGGGGGGGGGGTGCTGTTGAGTGCCGGGGGGGGGGGTGGCTCGACGATCCCTGGCGGTGTTGAGGAGGGCAGTGGCGCAGCGGCGGCGCCTGGTGACTCCTGCATCCTGCAGTGAGGCCCCGTCGGGACGGGGTGGGGCAGGGTTTTGAGAGTGAGGTCCCCACACGAAGTACACGTCGTGTCGAGTGAGGGCCAGCACCAAATGGCACATCCTGGGTAGATTTATATGGGGCAGGACAAGGAGTCCGAGCAGAGCACACTCCAGAGAGGAGCACGCGCATGCTTTTGGTTCCCTCCCACCTGCCCCTCGGTGCGCTGGAAAAGCGCACCGCAAATTGATTGTCATTTCTCGTCACACAGTGTCCACGAAGGCGCTCTCAACGGATTGGGGTGTCTCAACGGGGGGTTCGAGGGGCGCGCGGATGCAGCTGCTACGGCGAGCATACCGCCACCCAAAATGCACAAAACGAAGCACTCGAATGAACCACAACTGCAAGAAAATATACCTGTCAGTTGATCACCATTAATCACCACAGAGCGCCGCCGTCATCCTTGCTGCGAGTTCCTAGAATGTACTGTTTTCTTCGGCTTCGCCGGTTGAGATGCTGAAGTGTGAGGGCTGCCGGCGAGCCCCATGCAACAATTATACCAGCAAGCACAAAACAAAGCTGCAATGAATCGTTTGAGCAATGTGTGACCGACGAGTGAAGTCGCACCGTGGGCCGCCTGGGAGCCCCACAGCAGGTGGACATTTCTTGCTTGTGGCGGCCAACCTGTGATGCACCGTGTCTGACCAGCGTCATACTTCGATGGCCTGCCTCTGGGACGGAGCACACAAACAGGCATAGTTCCCTTGTATATGCACAGTGCAGGGGAGGTACATTGCAATGCCTACAACTTCATGTGCAGTGCTGCTGCAGCTGCTACTGCCAGCAGCACAGCGACAAAGGCAGCGAACACGGCGGCAGGCGGCGGCGGCACTGTGAGAGTTGGGTCTCACACTGGCAGCAGCGCGTGGGCTTGCAACGGCACTGGCACTCGTGCTGGCGCTTGGGGTGGCAGTGACACTTGGGCTGGGCGTGGCGGCGGGCCCTTGATCTGAGTACAGGCAGGTGCCAGTGGTGACGCGCGCGGCAGCGTGGCAGGGATACACAGTGTCCTCCAAATCGATGGACCCGGTGATATCATCACCCTCTTCGTCGTCGGTGGGAGGGATGATGGTGAGGGTGGCCTTGTCCGGGGCCCACCCTGGTTCCCCACAAAGGACACCTCGCCGGTCGGGCTATCAAACACGGCCTCAAGGCATTGCCCCACGGCGGCGCACGCATTGGGCAGGGGCCCATCCAGCTCCATGGTGCAGGGGCCCACCAGCACGGGGCTTATTGGGAGAGGGGGGCCCTCGTCAGAGTACAGACACAGGTTCCCTTCGGCCGGCGCACCCAGCTTCAAAAGACGTGTCGTTACTGCCAGAGGTGAACAGCAGCGTGTGTTGGGGGAGATCAGTGTTCCCCGCGATGCCAGTGAAACCACCATTCTTCAAGGAGACGATTGTAGCAGTGGCCTCGGTCGCATTGTCTTCGCCACCAATTGCGTCGCCGTTGCAGCTGGGGTCCGCCAGCGTCAGGTTCAGCTTGTTGTCGGGGGCCAATGTGGCCTTGGACAGGCATGCATCCACGGCTGTGCAGTTGGCGCCAAAGGGACTCATGCGCAGCTTGGTGCAGGAGTCCTGTATCCGGGTGCTGGGGGGGCTTGGGGTCGGGAACAAGTTCGACGCCGGGCCTCTACACGTTGGGCAGGCCCCTGCGATACAGAGGCCCAGCCAGCAGGAGAGACTGAGAAGCAGCGCAGCGTGCCATTCCCGGCACATGGTGAAATAGTGAAGACGAAATGTTCGTCTTTTGGGTGGCAATTGAACCATCCCGCGCACCCAGGTTGGAGTGGCAAGGCTGACGCCAAATTGACTGCCATTACTTCGACCCCACCTGTGCAGCAGGGGGCTCTTGTAGATTTGAGGGGCCAGCGTTGAGAGGCGCAGCCAGAAGGAGAAACCAAGAAAAAGCTGATCGTCAGGAGCGAAGGAGCTTCAAGAACAAATAATTTGGGCAAGCATAACCCCGCGTTACCTTGGCTTGGGCGAAGGGGTGTCAAAATGCCAATGAGCTAACCCTTGGTTGGTTGATGTCGCTTCAGAACAAACTACATATACATACACTGCATTGCATTCTTTTCGCTGTGATCATGCTCGTCGCTATCACCTAGCACTGTGTGTTCTCTCTGCAAAAACTGTCCCTCACGTACTTGCGGAAAATGGCTCTGGTCAAGCGTATTGCCAACTTCCAGCGCACGGGAATAGTTGCAGCTCTATTTGCAATTGCGTGCGTTATTTTATGGACAGTGGTACCCTCTCCGCTTTCGGAAAGCACCACTGCAGAATCGGGCACGCGCGCTGCGAAATCAGGCACGGCCACATCAGGCAAACTTTTCTCAGGCAAGCCTGTGCGGCAATCTTTGACGCCGTTAGACCCAAAGATTGCTCAGATTCAGTGGGAAGCTGTGTTAGAAGATGGCCATCAATGTGACTCGAAGCGGCCATTTGCAGCAGTTGTCACAACAATCGCCCAGGTGTCCACAAAAGCAATTTCCGAATTAGCGTCTAGCAGACCCGACGTTACTGTCATTGTGATTGCGGACAAGAAAAGCCCACAAAAGTGGGACTTAATTCATGATAATGTGAAGTATGTCACGGTGGAGGAGCAAGAACGTCTTTACTCAGGTAGCTTCATGCCGCCTTGGAATCACTTCGGCCGCAAAAACGTTGGGTACCTCCAAGCCCTGAAAAGCGGTGCCTGCTTCATTTGGGACTTTGACGACGACAATATCCTACTAGACCCGGTGCATGGAGTGCTGCAAATGGACAATTTGCGCACTTGGGCACAAACTGCAGTGGAGGTCACTGCTCCGTCTGCATTCGCCGACGGCGCAGTGCCGTCCCGCTGGGTGAATCTCATGCCCATCATGGGCAACACGCGCTTCATCTGGCCGCGTGGATCGCCTTTGGAACCGCTGCAACAAGCAAGCACCTTCCTGCCGCCCCTGCAGGCGATGGCGACATGCAAGCAGCAGGGCTTGCCCGCTGGGTGTGTGCCTCTAGGCGCCGACTGCCACTGCCTGGGCCTGCTCAGCACCCTGGCCCAGGGCAACCCCGACTTGGACGCCATCCAGCGCCTCACTGGGCCCTCTGATATCTACTTCCGGCGGGAGGTGGGCTCCCTGGTGGCCCTGGGCATTCGCACCACCATGTCACATAACGCCCAGGCGACGGTGGTGTCCCGCAGTGCACTCATTCTGGGCATGCTGCCCATGACTGTGCATGGCCGCGTGTCAGACATCTGGAGGGCAGTTACCCTGAACCGCCTGTGCGAAGTGTACGGCTTGCGGGTGGCGGTGACCTCGGGCACTGTGCAGCACATCCGCAACCCCCACAGCTTCCTGGGGGATTTAGATGCCGAACAGCCCCTGTACGCGCAGGCGAATGTGCTGGGAAACATGTTGGCCGATTGGACGCCGACACGCCCCTCTTCAGTGGGCGGCACCATCCAGGAGCTGTACATTTTGCTGTACGAGGCAGGTGTCGTGGAGGCCCAAGACGTGCTCTTCGCGCAGCAGTGGGTGTTGGCTGCAGCGGCAGCTCTCAAGGAAGGGGCGGAGCGTGCAGGTGCTACCCGCTCCTTACGCAGTAATGGGCCCCTGCCACACCTGGTTGCCCCCTCCCGCAGCTTAGGGGGCCCGGCACCCCAGCCTGCTGCGCCTCAAGCCGCCGCCGCAGTGCGTGTGACTGCAGGCGATGTAGACAGCATTCCGTCCTGGCTGGCTGCATACGCTGGTGTGTTCAGTGATGTTGTGTTCCTGCTGTCTGGGAGCATGGACTGCCGTGTGCACAGCCTGCCCTCCTGGTTCAATGCCACTGTGCTGTGTGAAGCTGGCAGCACAGGCCTGGTGGTGCAAGCTGGTGCTGAGGTGGCTGCACTGGACACTGCTATGTGGCCCGGCGCCCTGGCTGCCCTGCACGCTGTAAGCACTGACACGGCGTGGGTGTTGCTGGATGTGAATGCAGCGGTGCGTGTGGGCCAGTTGAAAAAGGCACTGCAGGGCGCTGCAGCCAAGCAGCAGGTGCTGGTGGACCTGGGAGGTACATCTGCCGATGGCAAGCTGACCAAGGGGGGTACCCCCGCCGTCACAGGGGGCGCAGGGCAGGCGCAGCAGGCTGCTGCCAAGGCTCTAACAGCCGCCGCCGCAGCCAGTAAGCCCGTGGCGGACGCCTTGAAGTCGTGTGCGCAGACGACAGTGCCGCTGTCTGGGCACCTGCTGGCCATAATCCCCGCCAAGGTGCTGCAGTCTGTGGTAGCTGTCGGCAGCATCATGCAGCAGCAGGGGGTGCCGGGAGATGTGGCAGTGGCGGCGACGCTGGCGTGCCGGGCCACGTACACTCACACGGAGTCCCTGTGGTCCGCGCACAGGCTGCTGTCAGCCACGGGGCTGTGGCAGCACCTCAGCGCTGCCACTGAGTGACAAAGTGGATGATCTGTGATGTACTTGCATTGAATAATCCTTCCCAGGTTGAAACACCACGCCTGGGCACTTGTGACCATGGTGTTAGTGGGATTCGGGGTTGTGCGCGTGCGGATGCATACGCCCAGGCGATGAGCAAAAGCCCGGACGCGGTGTACCTTGCAGTGAAGGGCATGCTGGACCGCCCAGACTCAGACGTCCTTTTCCACGACACACGGGAGGCGGCGCAGCGGGACTTCTACCACGCCTGTGCGTGCCAAACCCTGACACTCTCGCCCAGCTTCCTAGACCGTGCGCAAATGCTGAGGCGGTGCGCAGTAAATTACCACCAAAGTTAAAGTGCAAATTTTAGTGGTAGTATTGTAGCCTTATGTGTGTTATTATGCTGGGCGCATTTGTATGTGACTGCAAGGTGCCTACCAAAGTGCCAACACAGAGCAGAAATGTTTCAAACAACGTGGGTCCCATCTCGTGCAGCAGTTACAATGCAGCCATGTGTCGACCCACTGGAAAAGCTACATTTTAAAGTATTCGCCAAGGTGCGCTGCACGCAGGTTTTCTGGCACTTCATGATTTTCAGCAGGCAAGCCAAGTGCACATTCTGGTCGCTGCAGCTTCACTCTTGCGCTTCTTCACAGCTGTCCACCTGCACGATATGGCCATAGCGCACAGCCAGCATTCATGTCCGTCGTGGGAAACTGTATTTATCTGCGGACTGGCATCCGACTGCCCGGTTTTCTTGACTTGGGATTGATGGGCTTTGCTTCGCGTCTGGAGCCGCTCCGCGTATAGCCCAAGCTTCTGTCTACTGGTGGCTTTCGTGGCTATGGCGAGTTTGCCCGCGTTTATGCTCAATTTTTGTGTCTGTTGCTCGTGCTTGGTCAAGGCCTACATGCCTCATCGTCACTCACTGGCGGAGGATGCAGTACTCTGTTGGCGAATGGGGAAGACATTTCTCTCCCATCATCTCCTTCCAGCTAAAACCCCTATTTCCGCATGTCAGCAGATCAAATTGTTTGGTTTAATATATTCAGGACATAAAATGCATGCCACATTCCCTCACATAGTACCGCCTCCCGGTTTAGGCAGCGGGTGAAACCCCGCTCCACTCAACCCACTCCCCCCCCGCTGGCCCACCCCGAATTTTGAAAGCATTGCCACCAATGTGATCTCCTCTTTCAATACCAATCGACTTGATACGACACAATACCATAGCATACGATACGTTGGAGCAGAGAGATGGGCAAGCTGGGTTGATCAGTGCCCGGGCAGAGCGTGGACCCCAGATTGCAATATTATTGTTGAAAGGTGCTGCTGTAGAATTCTGCATGCGAAAATACTAGAATGCTGCATGAGGATAGGGTTCCAGTTGTCCCCCATATCGCAGGGGCCCTACCGTAGGGGCACAGCGTCGAGAGGCCCAGCCAGCAGGAGCGACTGAGAAGCAGCGCAGGGTGCCATTCCCGGCACATGGTGAAATAGTGAAGACGAAATGTTCGTCTTTTGAGTGGAAATTGACCCATCTCGCCCACCCAGGGGTTTGGTGTGGCAAGGCTGACGCCAAATTGACTGCCATTACTTCGACCCCACCTGTGCAGCAAGGGGGGCTCTTTCAACATCCCATCGAGTGACATCCGTAGTTCATGCAAGCTGTTTGGGTCGACGTCCAGCCGAAAGGGACAGTCAGGGAACAGTGTGTCACTTTTGGCGCTTTGAGTGCGGCAGCAACGCACGCTGCAATAGTTTGCACTCTGCAATAGTTTGTCCGTGCTGCATGCCCCCCTGTGTGGGGTCAACGGCCAGCATACCTTGCTTGCAACAGGCCTAGCCACCATCAACTCATGTGGCAAAAAACTCGGGCATTTTTTCGTCGGACGGCCGGCGCCCCCCCCCTCCCCCTCGGCAGAAAAAACTGCCTGTGAGGCCTGCGCAAGGAGACGCTAAAATTGATCAAAATCACATCACATACACATACAGTATAACTGCGGCCTTCTACACCGATGCTCGTATCAGCGTTATACATTTTGCTAACGCTGGCTCAATGTATGACAGCTGATCCGCTACCGCTGCCAGTCTATCTCCCTGGGCTTAATTCGGCCGGCAGACATGCAAAAAGCATACCAAAAACACACTTTTTGCATGTCTGGCTGGTGGGCTTTGGGTGCCATCCACCAATTTGTCTGCGAAGACAGCTATCGGCATCTTGCCGAGCTCGTCTTTGAGCAAGGCGGATCTTGACACGCTTTGCTCGACAAAGCGAAGGTTTGTGTTGGGTTGGGGACCTATCCACGCAACATACTATCTGTCTTACACGTCGGACCCGCTACACCCTGTCGACAACTGCTGGATTTCCACGACCTTCTAGACGCAGCTTCCATCATATTGGAGAAGCAGCCCTTGCCAGAACGCCTAGCCAACGCCTCAAACTCCGTGCAGATGGGTAGGGCCAACGGCCTGCAGAGACTTCTGGACACCAACGGTATTCTTGCTTCATCTGACTTGTTGATTGCAGGCGGCTTCGCTTTGGCTTCTGCTGCGCACTTGGTGTGTGGTCCGCTGTACTGCACTCGCGGACGTAGTGTGCGGCGAGTGTATACCCACTTCCGATGCGCCTGCAGGCAAGCCAGGGCAGACTGCAAGTCGCTGATGATCCTGACACTTTGCATGCAAACGAATCTGTGGCTTTGCGGAACGCAACTCGTCACGAAGCTGCAGAGAAAGCTTTGCGACAGCTGCTGCTGCAGCTGCTGCTGCAGGCCTGTTATTCCCAATTAACCCATCCACATGATAGTTTATAAACGGCAGCAGCATTGTGTTCTGTGCATACAGTGCGACAAGCATGGCAGCCCTCGCAGCCCTCACCTGGCCGCGACTGCTGGCATCTAAGGGCAAGTCGCGGCCCAGCACATCGACAGCACTACCATTGCCATACTCGGCAACTAGGACATGTGCCACATCCATGTCAAGCACAAGCACCTTGGTGTGCATCACAGGCTCTGCCCGGCCGTACCCATCTGCGCCAGCCAGCTTGCTTTGGTCCTCTGTGCCCACCACGCCAGCCGCAGGGTGCCATTTGCACAGCTACAAACGCATTTGGGCGATGGCGCACCGGGTGTCTTACATTGTATCATCCCGTGCGAATGCAGACTGCTTGCACAAGCGTGTGCTCCGCAGCTGCAAAAGCCACAGCCATCCCGGAAATCAAACACAGCGACGTACTTGACGCCTGCTACACGAAGAGTGTCAGCGTTGACAACTGCGCTGCCAACGCTCCCCACCCAACAACACCGATTTGCGTCCTCCGCGCCACGAAGCAGGTCACGTAAGTTGTGACGGAAAGCATAGAAACCTTTTTTCGTCTTCATCGATCGGTTGAGAGCGATTTTATGCTGCGGAAATTGAACACTTTCTCCAGCGTTGACAACTGCGCTGCCAACGCTCCCCACCCAACAACACCGATTTGCGTCCTCCGGTGCAGTACTGTGGCGAGCAGCTTGATGGGGCGCCTGGCTCAAACCAGCCAATCATTTCTAGCTGGCGCTCCGTTTTTCTCATCAACACTGAGTGCATCCGACTGTGTGCGTGTGGCCATGGGCTTGTTCGGGCTGTTTACACACTGGGACAAAATTGGTCCACTGCACAGTGTTTTTGTTGAACAGTACTCTCAGCCCTCCGCGGGTGTCGTGGCTTTGAACATGAATTGGTATGCACCCATACCCCCCGCTCGGGACGTCTCGCGCGCATGCCGAACATACGCGGTTGACTCCTACGAGAGGCGGTGTGCTCCCACCTACATGAAACTAAAAACCGAGCCCTGCTCGGAAAAGATTAAATAAAAAAAAGGCCCTTCTGCGTGAAGAAGCCGCCTCTTTAAGTGTGACCTGCCTCATGCAGGCCCACTTCTCTAGGCTTCTGTTTCGACGCCCCCCTTCATCGGGCTTGCGAGTACCCGAGTTCCCTGCGTGCCTCAGGGAACATAGCAAATCTGCGGCCACACCTACGTGCCAGGTTCAGTTGCATTCGACGCAGAGCAGCACCTCTCCCTCGAGTGCTGGTTGAACGAGCTCGGCATTGGCAAAATGGAAATGCTTGCTGCTCACAAAGTTACGCAAAACATGTTCAGCGGTCTGCAGGACAATGAGCATGCCCTGCCAAAGTACCGCGACCACTTGTCCATTCGCACGCACGATTTCTTCATCATTCAACGAAATGACATCATATGGTTGCGCTCCCCACTGCCGAACACAGCGGAGTGGAATTCGCAAACGCAACCCCCTGTGAAATCGTGCCTCATGGCTGGGCCGGTCTATGATGGCCGTGGCATCGAAGACCGCGTTGCTGTTTGCGACCGTCAAGGCTTCAATACGTTTACTTCCGCGGCAGACATGATGCAAACTGATGGCTTGATTCGTTTAGCTGAAGATGTCGCGAAGCTTACAAGCTTTCCTGACGCGGAAAGTTTTCTGTTGTGGCGTTTGAAGTCACACAACACCTCGCTTCCAAGGGATGGCACAGTGTACGCGAGGACGTGTGGTCACCCACCACCTGAAATGTTCGACTCAACACAAAGGAAAGAACGAATCCATATCTGCCACTGGCAGTCTGGGCTAGACATGTGGTTTGTGGATGCCGAGGAGGTGGACCAGACGCGCGTGATGAACGCGCGAAAGATTTTCAGCGAAGAGCGGCTGGCACTGGGGGCGCAGCATAATGCAATGGCTCTGTTTGCGGCTGTATTTCTGCTGGTTTTAATGTTTGCACTGTTCACAGGCGCTGTGCATTTAGGCATTGGCCGGTGGGCAGCCCGAGAGAGGCAAAGTGGTTCCGGAGGGTAGATAGTGTGGTGAGGTACAAACTCCTATCCCAAGGCCCTGCAGGAGGCTATTCTGCTTGCAGGTGTCCACCACCTGTTTCTGCCCAGGCGGCAAGATGGTGACGGGTACGCGATGCCCAGGGGGGGTCTGACGTGGAACGCACCGCGTGCACGCACAACCACACCGCTCGTCGTTGCACCTGCAGGCTCTCTCTCGGGTGGCCGAGGCTGTGCTCTGTTCACCCATTGAGGTGTGCTCAGGTGATTCTGGGTTTTGTTGCGGGTCCGGAGTCACATGGATCCTCCGGATCTTGCACCTGCCCAGTGCATTTGTAAGTATAGGCTGTGGGCCTTGCCGCATGGTATAATAGGCCTTGAGCCTCTGCTGTTGCTCTCACAGACGGGCGGGCGGGCGGGCGGGCGGGGAAAATTTGGCCAGCGTCGGTGCGCTCCGGCAACCGAAACGAATTTGATGCGGTGGTGCAAATGATGCCACCTGGGCTTGCCCCCGTGTGCATGTTTGTGTCTCTTGTGCACGGAGCCTCGATAGTACTTGACCGGCCCAGCGTCGAGAGGTCCAGCCAGCACGAAAGACTGAGAAGCGGCGGAGCGTGCCATTTTCGGCTTTGTGAAATAGTGAAGACGAAATGTTCGTCATTTGAGTGGCAATTGACCCATTCCGCCCACCAGGGTTTGAGTTGGCAAGCTTGACCCCCAGATTTGATTGTAAGTAAACTTTACTTCCACGTGCACCCCACCTGTGAAGCAGGCAGGGCAGGGCAGGCAGGCAGGGGCGGCAGGAAGCTGGGCTGGGGTGGCTCTCACCGCGGCCTCCGGCCCCTGCTCATGATCAGATCACACAGTTCAACAGTTGTTACTGACGCCACTTAACACCCGAAAGTCAATCACTTTTGAAGCTTTGAGCGCGGCGGCAACGCTCACTGCGGTAGTCTCACCGTCCTGCATACCCCCCCCCTGCCTGACCTGAGAGTGGGTTCAATTGGCTGCGGACCTTGCGTGCAAGGAGACGCTAAAATGCATAACAGGGGAAAGCGCTGGCGCCGGCAGCGAGTGCCATGCAGGCTTCGTTGAGCCTGGGCCGCGATGCTCCCACGGCCGCCGCCACGCCAACGTACGCCCCCACGCCCCACAGCACCGTGCAGCCACCCAAAAACACTTTTGGGTGGGTTCTGCAAAATACGTACATGACGAAGTACCCCAGCAGCGCCCAGCTGACTGCGGGGAAAGCGCTGGCGCCGGCAGCGAGTGCCATGCAGGCTTCGTTGAGCCTGGGCCGCGATGCTCCCACGGCCGCCGCCACGCCAACGTACGCCCCCACGCCCCACAGCACCGTGCAGCCACCCAAA
>Ga0307982_1003893_pt1 | contig 11854 bp, 8 predicted proteins | sample OrgLakmetagen989_FD_201847 | JGI IMG/M metagenome (GOLD analysis project Ga0307982, IMG submission 201847) | Saline water microbial communities from Organic Lake, Antarctica - #989 | ecosystem: Environmental > Aquatic > Non-marine Saline and Alkaline > Saline | place: Antarctica: Organic Lake... | reverse complement strand
TCAAGGGCAATGCGCTGTTCCTCCATCAGTTTCTCGAAATTTGCCGCTCTACTTGCTTCGTCTTCCTGTGCCTTTGCTTCTTGTTCCTTCACTACATCATGAGCACGAGCAGTCCAACCGTCGTCTGATGAAGAAGATGATAATGCCGAGAAAGAATCCTTTGTGATTGGATCTTTGCTGCCGTCGTCAAGGTTCAACAAGGGCCCCTCGCGACGCTCACGTTCCAGCTGAATCAAAAAGAATTACACAGGAGGAAGCAAAAGTGCAGGCGATGTTAGAACGACAGGAGCACCATGCAAAACATGTCACACAAGTGGCGAAGCCTACGAGAGCGAATAAGCGCACAATCATGCCTTAATTAGCCCATTGCAGACACGTGAGGGTCAAGATCAATGTTAATCAATAACAAAAACGGCGAGTGCATGGATAAACGAGCACATGTATACCTCGTTTGCGCGACTTGCCACGAAATCGAGAGCGCACTGGCAGCGGTGCTTGCCCTCCTCAAGCTGCGCTCGCAGATCGCTTGCTGATTGGTGCAAACGATGCTGATAGAATGAAACAGCTTGGCTTTCCTTTCCGCCTGTTTCTATTTCTCGCCAGAATTCAGCCTCTGACGTGAGGAGCATATCGCCATCTGGGGATCCAGCTGAGGCAAGGGCCTGCGCCAGGCTATATAGGCTAGCGCGAACATCGAAAATAGTCGTGCGGCTGCTGTGCGCGAAGTTGATTGACTCCCGGAAGCTGAGAGAACGCAAATGCACAAACCGAGAGATAGGAGTGAAGGAAGTCAGATCTAAGAAAGACTATCTTGCGATCGAGTGAAAATGCGTAAATTGCCCCGAGAGTAACTCATGGTCCATCGATAACTTTTTATTTATAGCTAGAACGGATGAATCCTACCTACTGACGAGCCGCTCTTGGGACAGGAGGGCGCTGTCCAAATCGCCAGCCTCGCGCTGTGAGGCAATGTCCGCCTGTAAAGTACCGATCGCAGCCCGGGCTCGCTTCGCTTTGGCTCGCACCGCCAGCAAGCCTTGCAGCACTTCGGGATAACAAGACTCAGCTACTCGCTGCAGTGGCGTTAAGGTGAAGTCTTGGTGGAAGCGTAGGAGATTCGGCTCGTGAGAGACTAGCTGATTGTCGGGAAAAGGCAACTGCACCTAGCCATCGAAAGAAAGAAGAAAGAATTTCGATTCATGAGTTGCACGTAACACCTTGAAGCATAAAATTGGCAATAAAAGCCCGCTCTTTACATATAGGGAACATCAAGAAAAGAAGAAGAATAAACTCGTAGCACACCTTTCGCTCTGCGTCGCACATGTGCAATTCTTCCAAGCACTTGTTGGTGGCTCGGTACACGCCCAAACTCTGCAACGCATGTACTCCTCTGTCACTTGTTGCTGCTGCTACACCTCCCGTGAGATGAGCAACAGCATGCGTCAGCCACGGTTTATTCGAGCTTGCGGTCTTTGAATATTCGGGTGACAGGTCGACCATTTCTCCTTGAGACGGAAGGTGGCATTCTGCAAGCACCGCGGCCACCTAATTTCAAGGAGTGGGCAAAAGAAATAGGAGTAGATCAGGCTGCTGATACAAGGAAAAATTCAAAGAGATATTGTCGACGGTTACCACTAGACAGGAAAGCGCAGGATGACAATGGCATGCAAGGGAAATTGCGTTGGTGTATGAAAGTCTATTTGCAGCATACCTGTTGCTCCACCTTCGGCCTCTCAGATTCCGGTAAAGCTTTTATCCGAGGGTCTAACGGTGCTGGCGGTAATGTTGGCACTTCAGAAGGTGGCTCATTCGCTGGCGAGATCTCAGCAGGAAATGACGCAACAGATTGCTGAAAAACGGCTGGACTTTCTGGTACATCAACAGATGAATATTCTGGCCAAGATTCTAACTTCATAGGCACATTCAGCATTGGGGAGGGTGCCACCTCCTCAAACGGTGCATTGAAAGATGGTGCCGCCGAAGAAGAATACAATCCAGAGGAGGTGGGATAGGATGGTTTAGTCGCCATGCGCAATGAATTAGTGTCAGCTGAAGATGTCATCGTCATACCAGTTGGCTGGCATGCAGTGCTGGCGCTTTCAGTGTAAGACGTACTTGCAGAATGATGCGGAGCAGAAGCTGCAAGAGAACGAAAAGCAGTGCGAAAGTCGACGTCCTCGTCACTGTCATCGTCCTCGTCGTTGCCGGGAAGCCAGTGCTTGGAACTCTGCGCCCCTCGCTGCGGAGGCGCAGTTTTGCTTCCTCCACAAGTTGCCGACATGATGATGGCAGGTTTGGTTGCCTTCGCAGCGCCTGCCGCCGTGGATTTGAGCGCGTGTTGGCGCCGGGGCGCTATGCCGCTGTCGTCGTAGGCGTAAGCGCCGAAATAGTCGTCGCCCAATTCTGTTGCCACTTCCTCGGATGGCACTTCTGCCTTACGGGTAGGCGGTTGCACAAGAGGCAGCGCAGGTATTCTTCGAATCGCATCGCGAAAAGTGCGAAGTTGCATCGAATCCATGCCTGAAAATAGAAGAAAGTAACTGAGAAAAGAGTCGTTACCCTTCGACGTAAAAGTTGTACAATTAGGGTGTTGTGTCCTACCAATGTCGCGACAGGTGTCGTCATCATGAAAAGGGCTTCCATCTGCCAGGTCCGACAAAGAAGTAACGCCAAACACGCCCATTGCCGTTGCAAAGTGCCCCAACCCATGGACCTCGAGAAAGGCCTTCAAGTTAGTAGGTGGCGCTGCGTTCAGCACGGTGCCGCCTCTTTCCGCTTCACTGGTGTAGGCGTTCAAGCTCCAGCGGCGCTGCTGCTGCCCCGGCCCCAGCACGTACGATTCCGCCGCCGCGCTGCCTCGGGCCGCCGCCGCGCGCGCGCTCCTTGCCGCCGCCGCCGTGGTCGTGGCGGCCAGCGCCGACCCTCTTGCCGCGGCCGCCGACGCTTTGGCTCGTGTTTCTTCGAGCAGCACGCGTGCCTTGAACTCGGGCGGTGGGGGGGGCACCGGCTTGCCCGCGTAAGTGTGCTTCTGTTGGCGCATCAGCTCTTGAGCGCGTGCGACTTCGTCAGGCGTTAAGCTGCTCGATTTGGCCATGAGCGCTGCCAGCTCCATCTGTTGAAATAGTTGCCACACCGTGAACACCCGTTCAATGGGGAAAAGTAGAACGAATCAAGCAACGAAAATCACGCGTATCAGACAGGCTTAAGTTTCTCTGATGGCTATGGAAAAGATTACAGTCGAGAGAGAATGGGGTACCAAAGTATCGTGGAAAGGGCGCGTTTGTTACCTCTTCATCCGCCATGCCCCAAGCACTGGCCATCTGAATATTTGAGACTGAAGCTTGCATGCCCCTTTGGGCCGCGGGCTGCTGTTGAAGCTGCACACTCGGAGGAGGCGGTGTAGCAACAGTTCGCCGATTTGCCTGAGCTGCGGCACCGGCCCGAAGTCGCTGTATTTCGGACGCGCTCATCATGAACTCGTGCTGGAGCTCGGTGTCATTGAACTAAAGCAGAATTTCAATGCGAATTACGTCATGATTCAAATATTTGTGCTTCGCAGCATTCTCAATCATTCATCCTGTTGTGGGTTACGTTTGTAGCGTGGCACTCACGTGATTGAGGTCATCCAACGTCTCAAAGCCGTACTCAGCCATGGCTCCCGCGAATGCCAATAATTTTGTGCTACGTAGGAGGTCATTGATTTCGGTTCCGCTAGGGTTAGGTATGTGCTCCTTGTCCATTGTGAACAGCAAAGAAGAACATGAAATGACATGTTAAGATGGGTTAAGATACCAAACAAGACAGAGATCATACGAGGGTTGAAACATGCTAAACAATGCGTTCAACCTTACCATCACTCTAGCAGAGATGCTGCACAGAGCCACGCCGAATCGTCTCTTCTCGCTACTACAAACTACTTGCCTACTAGCTTGGTCGCTTGGTTTGAAAACGCAAAACAGGCATTTTTCTTGTTCTTGTAATTCTTGTACACCCGCTCAAAAAAAGTGAGCCACCAGCAGCGCGATTGACGCAGAATTTGCTACCCTGGTCACTACACTTTACAGATCCTATTCACCGTCTTCACTACCCCTGAAGGCAGCATACACTTTGTCTTCAGCGTGCTACGCCCGATCAATCTCAAGATTAACTATATATCCTAGCTAGTAGTCTTTTGCATAGGCTTATCAAGTAGCCTTTTGCACTCTTGCATAGGCCTATCATCTGAGTACACTTTCACACTTCGTCTGTTACTTAGTTCTCGTGTTGAAAGAAGCCATCACTTTATACTCGGAGCGCGCCACATTTCAAACTCTATCAAATAAAATGTCAACGGGAAACCCGCGTAATAAGGTCGCACTCAAGCCGGGCTTCTCGCAAATGCATTGGATGATGAAGACGCAGAGAGAGCCAAACCTAGCTGGCCGTAACGGCGCGCCGCCGCGGCGTGGTATTCCGATGACCGAAGTGGCTATGCATGCTTCTGAGGACGACGCATGGACGGTGTTTCGTGGCCGCGTCTTCAACATCACTCCATATTTGCACTTTCACCCGGGAGGTGTTGACATCATGATGGAGGGCGCGGGCAAAGACTGCACTGCTCTCTTCGACAAGTAAGTTAGTACTCTTACAGTATCGTGCGATCTTATGTTCTTTCTCATAATTGTTACATTGCTTTAAGGAAGACAGCTCTAAGTAATAATCAATCATCTCCAGATTTTGACGCTTTAGAATTTGCATCGGTTGTTTGCATCATCCAGGTACCATTCATGGGTAAACGCCGAGGGCATGATTGGTGCGTTGTTCCTTGGAAACCACGATGACAACGCACCTCACCTAGGCCCCAAGCCTCCTCCTGCGAACAAGATGGAGCCACCTTCCAAACCACCGGTTCAAAAGCCTGCGGTGCAACCCACAGCTTCCACTTCTCAGAATGCGGAGGTTTCTGCTACAGCAGCGGATTCCGCAAAAATTGTGCCTTCCACACCGAACACCACGAGCACCAGCACAGCACTAGATGGGTTCGTGGACGTGGCAGCTTCCTCGGCTGTAGCTCAGGACGACAGCCGGCTCCTGGTGCAAGTGTTCGACGAGCCGTTGGAATCGTCTTCGACCACTACGCCACAGCAGCCTGCTCCACCAGGACTCACCGCCTCAGCACCCGAGGCTGCGGGCACCCGAGGCTCCGGGAGGTGGGTGGCGTTGGTGCGGCACTCGGGCACGCTCACGGCGATGGACGCGACTTGCTACCACATGGGCGGGCCGTTGCTGATGGCGGACATCGAAGACGTGGCGACTACTACCAGTGGCGGAAGTAGCCAGCCGGGCTGCAAGAAGGACGCAGCGCTGGTGTGCCCCTGGCATCACTACCGCATTCGGCTTTCGGACGGGCGCAGGCTGCACCTGGCGTCTGGCAAGGGAAGCGGTGCCAGCAGCGAGACCTACGAAGCTTCCGGTGAAGTGCGGCAGCGCGTGCACGAAGTCCAAGAAGCCAACGGCCGCGTGTGGGTGAAGCTCTTGGACGGCCGTGCTGACGGTTCAGCTGCAGCTTCTGACGACGCGGCCGCTGACAGTGCCGGCAACAACGGCAACGACGCTGCAAGCACGCGTGGGCCCAAAGAAGTCATGAGCGACGAGTACGCCTTCAAAAAGCCCATGCCAGCGAGCCGGAGCGGCGGCCAGCGCTCCGGCGCGGTGCTACAGCGCTTACGGGAGCAAGGTGGAGGCAAGGGCAGTGGTGCTGGGAGTGCTTCGGCATTGCCGGGGCACACTGCGAGCGGCAAGCAGCGGCTCCTGCCAGCAGTCGAAGAAGCCGTTGGGGCTTCGATGCGCGGTGGCGACGGGGTGGCACCGTGGGCTCTGGCCAAAGCGAACTCGAGCAGCAGCAGCAGCAGCAATGGTAGTGCGCTGTCGTCGACCAAAGCAGGTGCGTGGCGGGCGCCTGTACCACAATTCAATGCCCCACGGCCACCAGGAACTGGAGCAGGAGCTGTTGCTGCAACGACCATTAAAGATGATGCGTCGTCGTCGTCGTCGTCTTCTCCGTCGTCGTCTGCCTTGCCTCTCCCATCCTTGTCGCCGAGCGAGTTTAAGCTCTTCACTTGCACCGCAGCAGTCCCCGCAGGCCGCGGGATGGTACGCTTGACTTTCCGTGGGTACTTCTTTGCAGGGAGCGACCGCTTCTCTTTGCTTGGGGCTTTTGGGAGCGGGGCGCACGTAGACGTGTGTGCCGAAGTGCCTTCGCTTCGAGAGCCCCACACCATGGAAGAGCAAGTGCGCCCGTACACCCCCATAGCTCGCCCTGCGGCTGCAGAAGGGGCGGTGACGTCAGCGCAGCCTTCGTGCGGCGCCATGGGGCCTGAAAGCTTTGACTTGCTGGTGAAGTCGTACCCTCGCGGCCGGGTCTCGCGGGCCCTGGTCACCACACAACCAGGCCAGCAGGTCGCGATGCGCGGCCCCATGGGCGGCTTGCCTCCAAATTGGCTGCTCGGGAATCCACCGCAAGGGAAAGCCAGCAGCAGCAGCAGCAGCAGCAGCGGAGGTAGTGCCAGTGATGGTAGCAGTGCCAGTGGCGGCGGCAAGCGCGTGCATTTAGTGGTGGTTGGTGCTGGCACGGGAATTACGCCAGCCTTGCAGCTAGTGTACGCTGCCCGTGCTGCCGCACATGGAAGTTTATCGTCTGTCGCAGTGGAGGCTTCAGGATCTAACACCAGCTCCATTGATGGAGACAGTAGCGCCCTAAACGCACCACTGAATGCGATGGCAGAGGGAAGTGAAGAAGAGGACGAAGAAGACGACAACGTCAATGTTAGCGGCACTGCGGCAATGGAAGAGCAGCCAGCGAGCACTTCAAATTCATCTTCAATTCCGCAGAAGCAGCAGTCTTCATCGGTGGCGGCCGTGACAGTAATTGCCTGCAACCATGCGGCAGTAGACATTCCTTTGGCAGCGGAGCTGACAGCACTTGACAATTGGAGCGCACAAGCTGGAGTGGAGTCTTCGCCTTCAACTTTTTCTTCTTCTTTTTCACCGCATGCTGCAGCCCCTGCATTGCGCGTGCGCGTGCGTCACCTGCTGAGCAGCGCCGAGACCGAGCCGGGCAACCGGGTGTCTCCACCGGTGCCAGGGCTGTTGGGCCGCGGGCGCATTGCAGCTGAAGTGCTAGCACCGCTCCTGGCAACGGGTGGTTGTGGTGACAATGAGGAGGACTGGGAGGTGCGGCTCGCGTGGTGTGGGCCTGAGGGCTTCGGCGAAGCGATGCGCCGCGCCGCGACTCAGCTGAGAGTAAACCCAGTGCATTGCCACGAATTCGGGTAGAGAAAAGGCATTGCGTTTGCGTGAAGCCGTTATCGTCATTTGTTATTGAAATTGTTATTTGTTGTGCGATTGGAGGGAATTCCTTTATTGTGCAATGGCACGAGATGTTGGTCATAGAAAAAAGTTCTCGATGGCCAAAAGAAATACAAACAAGAGGGCATGTTTTAGTTTTAATGATCATCCGCCTAGTTGTCACTTCGAAGGCCAGGTCTTAAAATCTCCACGCAACTCCCATCCATATTAGTTGTTGAAATGTGCTTCTGCCTGTCTTGCTTAGTACCCCCTACACGTGAGTGCGGGATCTAGCAGAAGCTCGCGTGGCGAAATTCAAAGGCGCCCAAAAAAGCAAGCTTGAAAATTGTTTTTTGGGATTTAGAGTAACTTAGTTGGAATAATCTCCAAATCTCCTCTCTCGTCGCCGCTTGTCTAACTCATTTACTCATACGCCTTTAATCACGAACCCTCATTCTGAGGCAAGAATGCGGTCGACTTGTTTTGTAGCGTTGCGCACAGACGCCAATAGGTCCAGCATTTGCTCTTGCGAGCACGTAAACTCTTCAACCTCTAAGCCCACGCCATCAGCGGCCTAGTCATAGCATAGCGAAGAAGCGATAAGAGCAAACGATGGAATCAAAATAGAAGATGCCATGCAGGCAAGATCTCTTTGCGTAAAAACTCACTTTGATTTTCAAGGACACGAAGTAGGAGGGCACGTGCTCGACGCCAGTGGTGGAGGACCGCACCAAGTAGTCGAGCCGCCACTCGCAGCCCACGATGCACCGCGACCCGAGGCCTAACGGTTGGTCCACAAAAAAAGCACATGTAAGGGACGACAAAAAAAACAACGTCATCTTCAATGTGCTGTTGCTTCTCAAGCAAAAAGAAAAGGAAATAGAACAGGTAAGTATTTAATGAAGTAAAAGCACCTGTGCTCTTCAGCATCCATCGCAGTTTATCCTTTTGAGGCTCGAAGGCAGCGGCGAAACGTTTTGCACTTTCGGGCGCCACGCTGGCTTCTTCGAGTAAAGCACTGGCATCAACGAGTGCGTTTTTCGCAGGCAATGGAGAATGCCAGTGTGGAAATGAAGTACTCGAGTAAGATCAGTGGGTTCAGAAAAAGATAAAACAGAAACACCACCTCCCCACAAAAACACCTTTGCATTGCAAACTACTCAATATCTAGGCTTACGTTAAAGTATCGGCGTTGCAGTCTGCCTTGGCAGCTTCCACGATAACTGTGCACACGGCTGCGTAGAGCTTGTTGGCATTGGAGGCGCCTACGCTCGTCGCTACAGCCGCTGCGTAGAATCCGCCGACAGAAGCAAAGGAAGTTGAGATACATAGATGCATAGAATGAGCTGGACGTAAGATTAATTTTCAATTCCATTAGTCCTCGAGTCCTTTGTGATACCACCATCGACGCTGCTAAAATGCTGGGTATGAGTACGACTGCTAACGATGTCTCCTTCCATACTCCGACATCTAATCACCACAAAAATTGCTGCCTACATCATAAATCGAAGTTACATAATAATATAGTTTTGCTTACCAGTGACAGCTTCAGAAGTGGTTGGAGCCTCGTGCCGGCTAAGAACGTTGCTCACACCCAATACCAACGCATCAATTTGTTCCATGCCATCAAGCGAATCCAAGTAGGCCAACCCTTCAGTTGTCTCTTTAGTAAAATTGTCCATGACGAGGGAAAGATGCAACGATACCTAGATTTATGATAAGCCGGAAGTAGTTACATAGTGAAGTAAGCTCAAGGCATACTAGAAAGGCAAATGGTATCATTGGCATACAAATGAGATTTAGTATTCCATAATAATGCAAAAATTCATCATGGGAATATCGCAAAGGGATGAATGATCATAGGAATATCGCAAAGCGATTAATGATATTGGAATCTTAGTTTGCTGAAATACCTGTAGCGTTCAAACAGTGAATATGTTTGTGCACTCAAAGCTTTGACCAGTACCCCCAGACGCCGTGCGCGCTAAGCTCGAACCTTTCTTCGTACCCTCCATCAAGCTATCAAGAATCAAGACATCAAGACTGATACACCCTCACTCGCCCTCACTCATCATCTCATCATTCATCCGACGAGACAAAAAAAAGCGAGAAGAAAGCGAGAAATGAAAAGTAGGATGGCCATATCCGTATATTTTCGTTTTCTTCGTTTTCTGGTAGTTGGCAGTCCGATGATACGATGTCACGATGAAACTTATGTCTTGATGTCTTGATGTCGTTCTTTCGGATGATGTACTGAAAGAAAGGCCTCTACTGAATGCTGGACTGCACTCAAAAGGAGAGTTAGTCGTCTGCCTATACTTTACCAAATGCTTTCAAGAATGCAGCGCTGTCTAGTGATGCACTGATTAGGAACTGCAGTTTTTCTATAGCTATTCAAGAGACCTGTGAATCTATCAATTAATCGATTACGAGTCCTCTGTTTTAGAAGCAACACAGTACCTTGATTACGTTGAAGACACTCCGTGTATTACTCGCGAATTCTTTGTTGGCTTTTCTGAGTCCAATTCCCAATACTCTCGATGATCGAGGCTGACCATGTAACAATTTCGAGCATCAATCAGAGGTCAGCGTGTGATTCCCGTACAGGTTTAGTGGCAGCAGGCCAGTCCTTACATCGGATAGGCTCGGACAAAGGCTATATCGATTGCAGTGCAATCGTCCAGGAAAGTACTAGCAACTACGGTGATGTGCTTGCGTGCGCTGGGTTCTCGAATGGTTGCGATGACGGCTTTGCAGCGATATTCTTGCCACGAGAAAGTGGCAGTGTACCTCAGCTACGCTGGTTCGGGGTCGACGGGATTGAATCACCTGAGGATTCAGCTGCGCTGTTGCCACCGGAAAGATTTTCTTCAATTCTAGTCCTGGCAGTTGCACCAATAGGCAACCTAGCTCTTATCGTTGGGAGTGATGGCGAGCCATTTGCATATGCACGAGGTGAAAGCCAAGCTACGACTCCACCGCCGCTATGGCTCCCTATTCGGCCCTCACCTTCGCCCGTGCTAGCCTTATCATTTGAATTGAATGGTGGGAAATTTAGAATTGGACATTGGACGGCGTTGGGCACTCTCAACGGTACACTTTGCCTTGCGCATTCCACTACTGAAGGCTCAGAGGTAAAAACGTTGACCACGCAGTTTGATGGGCCAATTTCGGCGCTGCTGCTTCATGCGAGCTCAGATCACAGCAATGCAAGTCATGCAGTGGTGGGTGGCGCTCAGGGGTGGGTGGCCATTGTTCGTTTACCTGGTGATTCCACCATGCTTAACAGTTCTGGGAGCAGCGAATCCACAGTTGTCAGCAGTCACGGCTACGACGAGAGTACTTCGTCAGAGCTAGCAATAGAGCTTGTGCATCGCGATCTGGGCGCAGCTGTCACGGCTTTGACACTGCACGACGTGCAGCTCGCCGGGCGTTTGGAAGTTATCGCTGGCACAGCAAGTGGACGAGTTGTTGCGCTAGACGTGGGTACCGCTTTGGGCAAGGAAGCGCCGACACTGAAAAGTGAATCAAATGCTTCGCCTGTCGATTCCTCAGCAGGTAAAGATCGAAGGAGTCATAACCTTTTCTCTGATAAGTCTATAAATACAGCAATGGTGTGGGAGCGCGACACTCTACAGCCCGTGCATGGTTTGGCGTCGCTTGGGTGCTCGCCATCTCACGGGCTTCCGGAAATAATGCTCATAACAGCCGACGGTGCGAGTTTATACGCGCCTGCGCCCTCTGTTGTGGCGAAGAAAGTGGCCGTGGTAGCTGAACTGGCTGAAAGACTTACTTCACTACGCCAAGAGGCAAGGGGGCGTATCTAAAAGGGCTGGAATGTAAACGCAGTGTCGTAAAGAATTTGAATTGCGCACGTGTGGTACACGAAATAAATGCATTTTTTTTCTGCCTTGTTTCTACCTATTATTGGCCGTCTAATTCCAGCCACTCGGAGCCTGCTTCAAAGTCATTTGGAAATTATTCTTAATTGAACGATGAAGGTTAAGGCAGATGGCGTCTCTGAAAGCAAAAGATCGTCTCAGAATTCACAAAGAATTCAGAATTGCATCAACAATAACATATCGATTTTCTGAGCCCCCCGAGGGGGGACTGGATTTAGTAACTAACAGACAGGATACCATCTTATCGGCGTCTACAGAAACCCCCGGGCCGGACTGGAAGCCTGGCTCGGGGTTCATCTTTTAGTGTTCAGAGCTCAGAATGACTGGCGATGAATACAGAAGGGGGCTAATGGACTTAAAAGCAATCCGGTTGATTGATGGTTGATATCCCCGTGTGCTATCTAACCTTTTCAAGACAAATGGCGGTGTCTGTACACTTATTGAGACTTTTCTTCCAATTTGAGTTTCTTAGTCTAGTCCAGTCAATATTCTCACAATGACAAAGAAAAACAAGCACACAGTAGTCACAGAGGCACCAAAAAAAGTACATGTGCTGCTTTCGCGCTAGCAAATTTGCTCCAGAAGGCCAATTCAGGCTCCAGCTGGCGTCTTTCCTCCGAACAAGT
>Ga0307982_1003890_pt1 | contig 11862 bp, 11 predicted proteins | sample OrgLakmetagen989_FD_201847 | JGI IMG/M metagenome (GOLD analysis project Ga0307982, IMG submission 201847) | Saline water microbial communities from Organic Lake, Antarctica - #989 | ecosystem: Environmental > Aquatic > Non-marine Saline and Alkaline > Saline | place: Antarctica: Organic Lake... | reverse complement strand
CAGCCGACCAAGAAACATCTTTAAAAGCGATTGATTCAAGCATGGCAACAGGCAAAGCTTTCCTACCATTCGAGGTGGGCGCGGAGGCTCAAGAGGCTGACAAGGCACACCCCGGCCGAAGCACAACAGTATCACCCAGCCGCCGCAGCTTTGGCTCTGGGGGCGCGGTCGGGGCACATAAAGCGTGCCCTTCTCGCTGTGTGCGGGCTGTGGAGCGGCACTGCTGGGCATGTCACAGGAGCGAGGCCGACAACGCAGTGTGCATTGTGTGCCTGACTCTAATGGAGACTCTGCTGTTTGCCGTGGGGGCTGTAATGATTTGTTGCTGTTGCGGACCAATTTGCGAAGGGCCCGCGAGTGACGGCTGCGATGCTGTGGTGGATTGTGGCAACGACTTTCTGTCAGACGGCCCCGCCCGCTCTTTCCCCTGCAACGTCACATCCGCGCCCGACTCTACTTGCATCGTGCTCATGCGACCAACCAACGAGACTGGCATGTGTACGTGCGCGGACGCATGCACCACAGCGCCCTTTGCGCAGTACACGCCCATTGAATTCAGCGCCACAGTACAGGGAACTCAGCAGTCCATATATTGCCAGAGCCAGTCGGGTGCATATGGGTTTCACTTGTTCCTCTTCCTCTTGGCGGCTGTATTCTCCCTGGTGTCGACTCCATTCATGGCATGGGGCAGGCCACAAGCACTGCGCGTTTTGTCCATTGTGGCCTGCTGCTTCACTATTTGCTTCGTTGTGCTGCTTGGGATGAGTTTGGACAGCACCCTTCGAGCCCAGCACGAGTGCCAGGACGGGTACCACAACATCGCAGTGCCAGGCAGCATCCCGCCTGACTTGCACTGTGAGTACTCCTCTTCATTTGGCATCGTCGGAGTGGAGGCTGGGGGGATATTGGTGGCGGGGTACCTTGCAGCGCTGCTGCATTTGCGAGGCCTGGCCCGCAGCGGTAAGGGGCTGCTGCTGGACGTGCAGCAGGAGGGGGGGGGCAGGCTGCTGGAGCCCCTTGCCCAGCAGCCCGGGGCGGAGCACCAACAGGCGGGAGGCGCCGTGATGTAGGGGGGTGCCAGCCACCGTGGGGGCCTGCAATCGGGGCGCTACACCTGCACTGCATTGGCAGCTCCCTGGGCACGTGCAGAAGCGCGTGCTTTGGCGTAGTTGCGTCCATGAATGCAGGCGAGGGAGGCGCTCCAAAGCAGCAGCAAAGCAGCCGCCAGCTCCGATAGCACAAATGCACTGGCAAAGCCGTAGTTGCACTGCACATCGATGGTGAAGGCGCCCCCAGCTGCGGAATTAGCGTACTTGTCCTTGCACTCCTTTTCGGCGCCCAGGGTGGCGTCAGCCTCAATGGCCATGAGGTACACAAACAGCCCCCCCACAACAGCAGTGAAGCTGGCAAAGAGCCACATGGCAGCCCAGGCGCGATACACAGCCACACACAAGAGCACCATCCACACAGCAGCAGCCACTGACAGGACGATGCGCCAGGTGTTGACGTTGCTGGGGGGAGGGCAGAACACCGAGGCCTCTGTTCCGCCCAGCTGGGTGCTGAAGCTCACAGGGCGATAGTTGTTGAAGTTGGACGCACTGCACACATCGTGGCAGCTGCACTGTCCCCCACCCAGGTCCTGTACCAGCACCAAGCAGCCTGCAGGCAGGCTGTTGCATGCGAAGCTATTCTCTTTGGAGCAGTCCAGGTTACATGCGGTACTGGCAGGCTTGGCAGTGAAAAAGGCGAAGGAGGTCCCGAAGAGCGCTAGCAAGCACACAGCAAGAACACCCATTACCCCCATAAGGAGCCACGTGCGCTGTGCGATGGCGTGGTTGCACTCGCCGCAGCAGCTGCCGCAATAATTCAGTGTGCGTCGAGGACAAGGCAGCTCGTTGGAAGGCAAACTCGGTGTGCCAGCACCGGCCGATGGTGCCGTGGGCATCCCGGCAGGAGACTTGGATGATGCAGCGGCTGGTGCAGGTGCTGGTGCGTGCGCATGCGGTTCATCGGTTCCCCACGGGTTGATAGCATCTGCCTTTGGCGCACTGGCCGTTGAGTTCTGTTGTGGAGCAGCATTTGACGATGTCGACTCGTCCACACTTGAGCCAAAAGGGTTATCGGCGGCACCAAATGGGTTTGGATCAGTCATTTGGAGATCTTGTTTGTGTTAATATCTCTGATCACAGCGGTTTGGCGAAGGTGCGGAGCAGTCGCAAGAATGAAAGCGCAATGCAATTCAGTGAGCCTGGCTATCACAAGGTGGGAGTGACAACAAAGAACAAATGCAAGACTGGGACGATAAATTGAACCAAAATCGAGTCACGGTCTGAACTTATTTCACCGCAAGCTGGGATTCTGCATGTGCCAAGGAAGGGGCGCATCACTCCTTGCCGGATTCAGCTTGGGCGGCTGTTGCTGCCTCGATTTGCTGCTGCACAAGCTGCACATGCGAAGTGATGTCCACACCAGCATCTGCAGACACTTTCATGCCAATGGCTGACCAGTCAAAGTCCCCCCAGCCGGCGGCTTGTGCGGACAAGAATCTGTCTCGCAGCAGGGACGCAATTGGCATGGGCGCCTGCACGGCATCGGCAGCTGCCAGCACAAGCGAGACATCCTTCTTGCCCAGGTCCAGCGCAAAGCCCCCTGGCTGGTGGTCCCGCTCCCCCACCCGCTGTCCGTACCCCTTGTAGATCAAGCAGTCGAAGATGGTGCTGGTGAGCATGCTCACCACAGCCTCCCGCTCCACGCCGTGATTCTCAGCCAAGGCACACGCCTCAGACAGGCTCTCGATGGTGGAAGCGATGAGGAAGTTTCCTGCAAGCTTCACGACGTTACCGGCTCCAGGGTTGGTGCCAAAGTAGAACAAGCCGGAGCTGCCCCCCGTGAACACGCCAGTGCTGGTGCCCAACACGGCGCCAGCGAAGTCCACTAGCTGCGCATCACCCCCCATCACAAAGGACGCCTGCTTGGCAGTGACGCCGTCGGGACGTGCAAACACCGGTGCCCCCACAAACCCTTGGCCCACCGCGGAGTGCGCCGCCGCCAGCGCTGCCGACGTGGCGGGAGAGATGGTGCTGGAGCTGATGTGCAGCACGGGGGGCGCACCTGCGTTGGCGGTGGCATCTTCACCCACCGCCACCAAGTCGCCTCGTGGCGCCTGGAAGAGAGAATTCACTGCAGCGTCGTTGGGCAGCATGCTGACTATGGCGGTGTGTGGGGGGTGCGTGGCAGCTGCAGCAGTGCTGTCGGCGGTAGCCCGCAGCACATCAGCGGCGCTGTTGTGCACAGTGGCACCTGCTGCTTGTGCAGCATCGCGGGCAGCGGGCGACAAATCAAAAGCGTGCACCTTGACTCCACTTGTGAGCATATTAGACAGCATACCGACGCCCATCTTGCCAAGGCCCAAAAGGCCAACAACTGGCGGCGTTTTGGAGGCAGGTACGAAAGGCGTGCCCTTTGGGGCCTCGTTGATGCCTTGGCCAGCCGCAGAGCTGAAAGCAGCGGCTGGGGATGGCCATTTCATGCCAGCGACTCGCCTGCAGGCAGCGCCTGTAGACAAAAACACAGATTCAGCGACCATTCCGCATATACTATAGCATCTTCTCATACCTCGAATAGCTGCAGGAATCATGCTTGCAGGGCGCAGTGGAGTCAGCAGGGAAGTGCGCGGAAATTGATATCTTGAGAGGAGGCCCATCTGCACGCTGAGCGTCTTTGGTAAGACATGAATGCGGACAGCCTGCACCAATTAGAAAATAACGCAGACCACCAATAACGTGTTGAACCACTTCCAAGCAAGTGTGTGACCTCCCCTTGATACGTGGGGCACATTGCAGCAGTTTTGCTAGATCCACAGCTTGTCAACTCAATATGGCCAGTGTGCAGCCTCTAGACGATGAGCAGCTGCAGAAGATTTACACATGGATAGACCAGATTCCACTGTCACGACCGAAGCGCAACATCACCCGAGACTTCTCGGATTCAGGTGCGTTGCGCAAGAGTTTCACTTGCGCGATAGCCAGCGCCAAAACCTTGCCCTTGTGCAGTGCTATTTGCGGAAGTCATTCACCACTATTTCCCGAAAATGGTTGAACTGCATAATTATAGCAACTCCAGTAGCGTCAGGCAGAAGCTCTACAACTGGGGCACTTTGAATGGTAAGCTCGAAGCTGCACCGTGGAGAGGTATCTTGCTTACCCCGCCGCCTCTTGCAGCCAAAGTTCTCAAGCGCCTCAAGTTTCAAATCACCAAAGACGAAATGGAAGATGTTGTCAATTGCGTGCCAGGTGTAGTAGAGGTCATGCTGATGCGCTTGCAAAGCAAGATGGCAGAGTATCGCCAGCGCAAAGCAGCGAGGCGCACAGCGTCAGCCAGCGGCTCCGCTGGGGGTGCGGCAAGCACCGGCGGCAGCGCACGCGGGCCATCTGAAGTTACACCCCACGCTGGTGGCGAGACGTACGGTGCCGGCAGCAGCCTGCCCATGCAGAACGGCCACAGCCACAGCCTGCAGTCCCACGGGGGCGGGGGCGCCGCCCACGCTGACATGCTCACAGCTGCAGCAGAGAAAGACACAACCATCCAGGAGCTGTCAGAGACAGTTGAAGTTAGTGCCCCCCCATCATCCCATTTTTACCCTCCCCTTCACCCCCTTCCTATTTTACACAGTTCTTGGAGTTGAAGGTGGCCAAGCTGGAGCAGTTGCTGCGGCTGAAAGACAGCCGCATCCACACATTGACTGCCCGACTGCAGTCCACACAGCTTGCCCCCGGGCAGTGATTCATGTCTCGTTGCCCCAGTCCCAGCCGCTGCTGCGTTACAGATGGAGGCGTGTGCTGTGATTGTACAATTTACACTGTATTCTAGAGAACACACGCTTGCCCAAGGAACACGGCGCTTATCTAGAAAGCACACACAGGTTCACAAGCTACATCTGGGCGGGCTGTCTGCGCTTCAGTCTTGGGAGACTGTCACCAGCAGCAGGCCAGACACCCCCCTCTTCCCTCAACAGCACAAAAGCTGCTACAGGGGACGATTAAGCAGGCCTATCGTTGGAGCATTAGCCCAGGCACACCTGTGTCCCGCCACAAAGCGGTGGACGGTAATGGGGAGGCCCCCCCCATACAGGCACCCACATCACTCATTATCGCTATCCACTGCAATGCCACTGCCGCCGCCAGCGCCAGCTGCAGCGCCCTCTGTGGCAGCCAGCTTGCCGGCTTCGCGCTGAGCCAGGCGCTCCTGCACCACGCCCTCCACCAATTGCTTCTCGGCGGGCGCAAGCAGATGCTCGCCCTTGCGCAACTCGGACAGGTCCTGCTTCACCTGCAGTGCCTTGGACAGTGCCATGCGTCGGGCGTGGAAGCGCTTCTCGCGTGTGGTTTGAATCTGCTCAACCCGCTTCATAGCACGCAACGTGGTAGACACCAGCTCGCGGTCGTAGCGAGTGGGGATGTTGCGTCGCTTCTCGAACTCGAAAGTAGAGTCCACTGCCATTTCTTTGCCTGCAAACCATGAGTCAGGTGAAGGAGTGCAGCATAATCATAATATTGCAGCGGTGAAGCTGAGACGGGAGGCCCAAGCAATTTCTTCAATGGACATACCTGCAACCTTTCGGAAGGCCTTTGTCCACTTGACCTTGCGGGGATTTCGCTTCTTTAGGAATGCTTTGTGGCATTTGGCGCGGCAAAAGCGGAAGATCTGCACGCACACATCAAAAGTCAAGCGTGTTCGATCAGAGCGAAACGTAGCCGAAACTCTATGACACACCTTAGCATCGTTGCGCATGAACTGCAGACCATGCCCTGGATAGCATGGTGATGAACAGAAAAAGCACTTCTCAATACGCATGACGAATGTGTGTGGGTACCGAGGATGAGGTGTCTACGGTGTTGTGAGGCTCTGCTCAATTTCCGCAACTTCTCTTCAGAGCGAAAGTTTCCAAGGTGTGGGATGTGGTGCAGAATCTGCTGCAGACACAAATGCAGACACTTGACTTTTGGACTTGGTGGTGTTGGACTTGGTGGTGTTGGACTTGGTCGTGTTGCCAGGTGATTTGAGATAACTATGGCTGCACAGGGGCGCAGGGGGGGTCAAGGCAATTGCTCCATGCTTTCGTCGTGTTTGGGCTCAGCCTTCATGTGTGCGTTCCAACAGGGCATCTAATTATAGACAGTAACGTATGAACACAAAGTCATCTTCAGCTTTATCGAATTTCTCAATCCTGCTCAGCGCGCTGACTCTTCTGTGCTGCAGGGAGACCAGTGTGAGAGCTCCCATTGCGAGAACAAGTAGCATCAAAAGCTCATCCCCGGAAAATAATTTTGTATGTGCCTTGCGTCTTTGCGAGGTTCACGTGAGATGTCTCATACGTAGCTGGTGTTAACTTCATCTGGATAAAGACAATTATATTCATTCACGTATGTTATGTGACCACGATAAACTGCAGATACAGCTTTAGCACTGGCTCCAGGCAAGTACTTTCAGATTGCATCACAGTGTCGGCTACAGTTTGCCAGCACAGTTGTGGTATTGTCCCGCAACCTTTCAGACCAATCATGTAAGTAGCATCGGCTGCAGTGCTGGACAGCTTCAAAACCCCAGCGGGCCAGTTGGGCAGCTGGGCCTTACATTCTAGCAGCAATTATCTTGTATTGCACTGTGTACAAACATGTTGGATTGTTGTTGGTTGATATTGGGGTTTCGCTTCTGCGTAATTGCCGACGCATGCCCCATTGTGAGGCAGCGGCGTGCTAGTCTGCGGAATTCGGCCCTCGCTTGGCAAGAGGATGCACCGGCTTCCAAGAGTAATGCTTTACTTGGTAGCGAGCACACTCTCCAGCTGCTACCACAGTTGTCATAGCACTATTCTTTACCGTTCTCTGTGCGGCATTGGGGCTGCATCCATTGCCAGCGCCAGCTGCTTGGTTTCAAAATCCGCATTTTGCCTACATCTCGTCAATGTCCCAACTTTGCAGGGTGATTAAGACTGAGGTGTGCGCCTTCACTGAGGCTCGCATTTACCCCGGCCATGGCATCCGCTTCGCCCGCCGCGATGGACAGCTGGTGACCTTCGCCACCTCTAAGGCCAAGAGCATGTACCACCAGCGCAAGAAGGCCCCCAAGCTCGTATGGACCTACGTCTGGCGCCGCTTGAACAAGAAGGGACTCGCTAGCTCCACCTCCAAGAAGCGAACTCGCCGCACCAAGAAGAGCACTCGCGTGTATGGCGCCATGTCTGCTGACGCACTGGCCGCCAAGCGCAAGTCCGGCCCCCGCGTGACCAAGTCCGCTGGCTCCAAGAAGGCCATCGCCGAGGCCAAGGCCCGTGGCAAGAAGTAAGCTGCTTACACACAGCCTGTAGTTCCCTGTTAGGGGTGGCTGCAGGCGGCACGCGCGCTGCCTCTCAGTGGCGCGTTTGGGGTGGGAAGCAGCGGCTGCCGCTGACATGGCGGTGGACTTCTGCTTTGGTTGGCTGGCATGCATCGGCACTTGTGCAGGTGCCTGTTGTTGGTTGGATCCAGTAGGCTGTATATCTAATGCATTTTGCTGGAATCACGAGGAAGCTTTGCTTGTAGAGATCAGTCCGTGTGGGCTGGTGGCTGCTTGGCTGGTGCCAGTGACAGCGCGATGGCGTCTGTGCTGACTGTCATAGCTCGTGTTGGCACGACTTGGAATTGTCGAGCCCCAGTGGAGAACTTGTAAAACCCCTTGATGCGTTTGTCCCGCTGCGGTCCCGGTGGCAACTGCGCCGGCCCACGCCCATGGATGCGCCGCAGGGCACCACTGGGCACGTGAAACGCATACAGCGCCTTGTACAGCAGTTGCGCAGGGGTGCGAAACAGTACAACAAAGTTGGTTTCTGCCCCTTCCGGCGCGCGTTCCACAGCCCGCATGGCGTCGAGTGCCTCCCGCAAGTCCTCACTGCGGTTTGGCCCGGCCAGACACACGAATTTTAAAGCATTCCGCAGTCGGGGGGCGTTGCTGGCGCCACCACGCGACATGCTACGGCTGAAGTCGCCTCCTATAGCACTGGCACCATGCGCTTGCAGCGGAGATACGCCCCGTGCGATGCCCCCCCTGCCCCTGCTTGCTCCCCGCCCCCCCCCCCCACCATCAGCAGCTGAAAACTCATCCAAATCCAAATCTGCTGTGGGGGACACTGCACCAGCCGATCGCCCACCAATTGCTGCAGGCGGCGTGTGTGGAGATTCCCCGCTGTCGCTTGCCTCCTCCTGGGCTTCGTGTGCCCCCCCTTCACCTCTTTTGCGAGCAGCCCAGGCGGCTTTGCGCTGTGCGTCCTCCTGCGCTTTTTGGGCCCGCAGTGCTGCATACCGCTTGTAACGGCTGCGCTGCTCTGCATTGCGGGGGGGGCTCTCGGGGGGGTTGAATGCCACATCGCCCCCTGCACCCCCTGCGGCCTTGGAATCGCTGTGGGCAGGGGAGTGTTCGTTGTACCATACGGGGGGGCCAAACGCTGCTCGTGCGGGGGGTGAGCCTGACCCAGCCTTTATACCGTCTCGAGGCGAGCTGGCTTTCCCTTCCGCTGGGCTGGAGGGACGCGGGGGTGAAAAACTCAGCAGCTGCCCTCCCTGACTGGTATTTGCCTGCGGCTGACTGCTGTGTGAATGCCTCTTCTGCTGCGACTGGGCAGTGCTGCCGCGCGCAGAGGAGTCTGATGGAAACAGCTCGTCCATCACGCTGCTTCCTGGGGCTGGGCTGTGTCCCCCAGAGCTGCCATAGCCATGAAAGGGGGGCTGCGCCTGCTCCTGTCTGGGGGAGGACGACGGGATGTCAGCTGAGGGGGTCAAGGGGGTCTCTCCTGCATATGTATGCCCCTCCAAAGAGCTCCATGTTGCCGCAATCACCTCACCCAGTGCCCGTGCCGAGCCGGATCTGCCGGGGGAGGGCAGCCCTTGGGCAGGGGGGCTCTCCCGGCGGGGAGCTGTGACGCCGGGGATGTTTAAGGTTCGCACCAGGGCTGCGGCCTCTAAGCCTGCACGCACAGCTCCTTTGACTGGAGACGCCATTTGCGATACCCGCATCGGGTCTGTGGCGTGGGCAGTGGAGGGCACATGCTGGCGGTGGGACCACGGCACGCTGTCTCCAGCGGCAAAGGCCACGGTGTCGCCCAGGTGCCAACCGCCGCCGCCGCTAGCAGCAGAAGCATCTGGTGCCTTGCGCTGTTTGTGTTTCTTGCCCACCCTCACACGCTTCGGGGAGCTGCTGCTGCTGTGGTTGGCACTGCTACCCCCCCTTGACCCCCTTCTGGAAGACGGCTGTGGTGAGTGCGTTGCCACGGCTGCTGGCACATGTGCTGTGGACGCAGCAGGCGAGGCGGGAGAACCACGTTCATCTGGCACCGGGCTGAGCCGTCTGCGCACTGGGGCTTGCCCCCCTGCACCCCCTTGACTGGGGAACACGGATGGCACTGAGCCGACACTGAAGGCTGCCAGAGTGCCGCCACCCGCACTGGAAGCCCCCCCCGTGCCCCCACCCCGGCGACGCAGCACGGTCACTCGGAACTCTTGCATGTGCACCAAGGGCTCCTCAGTGGTGGTCAGCGGGGAGGCTGTCGCGTCGGTCGAGGGCAGGCCCAGCGTCGAGAGAATCAGCTGCTGGGCAGGCCGCAAGCCGTCACATGTGCTGAAACTGCAGCCTGCGGGACCCGACAGGCCTGCTGGTTGCCAGGAGGCATCAGCTGCAGGTATTCTTGCACCTGCACCTGTAGGCAGGAACACGTGCGTCACCCTAGACTCTGCATGATTGGGGGGAAACAGCACCAGGGCAAGCGGCGCAGTGGGCCCATGGGCTGCATTGTGGTGCCACAGAGGCTGTCCTGTGAAAACTGCTGCACGAAAGTGACCCTCTCGATACTTGCTGGTGTAGTGCAGTTCTTTTGCAAAGGCTGAGGTCACAGCTGCTCGACCGTCCTGACGCTTGGAGCTGCCTTTGCACGGGGTATCTGCCGAGGCTTTGAGCAGCGCGTGGTAGCGCGGAATTCGCTTCAGGACCCCTTCAAAAATGGACGAGTTGTGTGACATTGATGCTTGTCGGGACTGGACTCCCGCTCGAAGCATGATCTGCTTGATATGGCTGTGCACGTGAGCTTGATACGCAGATCCGTTAGCACTTACCTCTCCCAACTGGTCCTCGGACAACTGTTCGCAGCCAATACGGAGGTACTCAATGATGCATTCAGCAATAGATATGAGTGCATGCAAGTCACTGCTAGGAGGGCGAGAATCCTTGCAATATGCAGTGAACGACGCAGCCTCCATCCTCGCGTGAAACTGCCTTGAAACGCGAAGCAAAATTCTTATCTGCTGTGGGAATAGCGCAGTGTGTCAATCACAATATCACTGCTTGTGATCACTACATCCACAGCCATCTACATCTAGTTTCAAGTTTGCCCAAAACCCTGAAGTGGTGCGAAGTCCATCAGGGTTGGTCCACCCCCTGCGAAAGCTGAAAATTTGAGGCCCCCTGGCCACGAAATGCAGGGTTTTATCAAACCAAACGCAATTTCCGCAGCGTATTTCTCAATTTCCGCACCGATCGGCGCAAGATGGCCTATTAAATCTAACATGGGGTGGACCGACCCTGTCCATCGGCTTGCTTTGTAGAATCCAGGGGGGCAACCCCCCACATTGTGATATTGTGTGCCAGCCCCTTTCACCCTCACACCAATGCACGAGAAAACAAGCTTGAAGCGTTTCGATGGACACGTGCAAGATTGAAGCTGAATATGGGCACACAGCCTACACCCTAAGCGAGGCTGGTGCCATCATGCTGCAAGCTGCTGTGCAGGCAACATCCGAGAGGATTCATCGCTGTGAAATTACGTGTAAATACAGCTCAGCGCATTTCACCGTCAGTCCCACCACCAGCCTTCTTGTCCTCTGCCTTCCGCATGGTCTCCTTCAGTTCAATGTACCGCGAGAAGTACTTGGTGTATGCAGCTTGCCCGTGCAGCAGCACAGCCCGGGGAAGGTCTGCGCTGCGGCGGGCAGGGAGGGAAGCAGCCACACCTGCAACGATGGACGCAAAGTTGGGCCCATTGGTGGCTGCTGCAAAGCGGTCAGTGACCAGAGCTTGCCCAGCGTGCACACAACCCGCCCACATGCTAGCGTCGCTGTGCATGGCGACAGCAGTCTCCACTAGTGCAGCTTCGTCCTCACACAGCAAGGCTTGGTGAAAACGCGTGAGATCGACCCGCGGCAACTTGGCTTGCCGCTGGACCACTTCCCTTTCGCTGTCAGATGACCCCCCCCCTGATGACGTGAAGCCCCCCCGAATGGCGTCCGCTATCGTGGCTGTCAAGCTGCGAGGCAGGGACTTGCCCACTCGCCAGCCAGCGGACGCTGCCCCCCGCAGCTGCCCCTGCCACACCGGCAGCTGGGCAATGCTTTGGTAGGGATCGTCACACGGCATGCCCTTGCTGGCGCCCGTCCACCCCCGCCCTCCACCACGCACAGGCGCGGAATCGTACGACATGGAGACGACCCCAGCCGGCAGTGATGGCACGGCAGGCCCCCCCCACTCTTCGCCAAGGTGCCCCCCCCTCACAGTGGCGTCGGCATCTGCTGGGCCAGCCTGCACTGCTCGGTGCGGCGCAGGGGGCGCCACCGTGTACTGAGAAGGGGGGCTGAGGACTGAGTCCAGGGGCAGCACGCCCTCCGCACCAATGGGCGTCGTGACCACTGGCATGCCATGGGCCCATGCGTCCAGCACTTTCCCCTTCACCCCTGCACCGTACCTCAGGGGGGCAAACATGACCCTGTGCTTGCGCAGTGGAGCCCCAATGTCCGACACATGCCCATGCATGTAGATGCCTTTGCGCGGGGCGTGCATCTCCAT
>Ga0307982_1003889_pt1 | contig 11864 bp, 17 predicted proteins | sample OrgLakmetagen989_FD_201847 | JGI IMG/M metagenome (GOLD analysis project Ga0307982, IMG submission 201847) | Saline water microbial communities from Organic Lake, Antarctica - #989 | ecosystem: Environmental > Aquatic > Non-marine Saline and Alkaline > Saline | place: Antarctica: Organic Lake... | reverse complement strand
CAAGCGCTGGCTTCCAAAGTGCCACCCAACCAGGTACAGTGCTAGCTAGCGGGTAGGCGTGCATTGATTTGAGTGGACAGGATTTGAGAAGCTAGACAGGGAAGAGATGGACGAAGAAATGCGACATTCTTTTTTCTTCTTGCTCGTTTGTAACTCTCCATGTGTGTAACGACCTGTATCTTCGTCTCTTCTTTTATACTGCACTTCAAACAGGCCGCCGAGCTGTACTTGAAGTACGCGAAGCTGGAAGAAGACCATGGCCTCGTGCGCCACGCCATGGCGATCTATGATCGGGCGACCAAGGTATGGAAATGTGTATTGAAAAGGGAGGAAAAGATAAGTGCAAGTGAAGAGAAAATCAACTTATTTTAAATTTCTTATCCGTCATGACCACACTGATTCTTTTGTCTTTACCTCATCTATCGACTTGTCTCCTACACACCCTCATCTTCTCGTTTGAAAAAAACAAAACGGAAAAACGAAACAAACATCAACCAATCAACCACTCCCAACAGGCAGTGACCGACCAAGAGCGTTTGGACATGTACCGTCTGTACATTCGCAAGGCCGAAGCTTACTTCGGCGTAACGCGCACCCGGGAGATCCACGAGCGAGCGCTGTCGGCTCTCGGCGACAAGGACGCGCAATTGATCGCCCTGGATTACGCCAACCTGGAGAAAAAACTCGGTACATTTTTTTTTTTCGTCAAGACATGCGCCCTTGAGGAGAGCATGCTTTTTCCCTTTTGTATATTCTCTGCGTCGACCGTCCCATCATCCACCAAAATCAGCGCTCTCTTTCTTTTGCCTACACTTGTTTCAACTCATCTTACTCTTGCTTGATGCTCACGACGCCCATGTATATGGCCACTTCCCCCCCTTCCTTCTAAAAACCACAGGCGAAGTGGACCGGGCGCGCGCGATTTTCACGCACGGCGCGCAGTTTGAGAACCCCAAGCGGGTGCCCGACTTCTGGAAGGCGTGGCACGATTTCGAGGTACTTGGAATCATGATGATGATGGGACTTTTAATGCGTTCATTTCATTTTCATGGTTGAGTGTTTCTTTGATCGAACAGCCAAAGACAGTCACTGTAGAGCGACAATTTTCGCCATCATTTCTCTTCGAATCATTTCTTGGCGACTAAAACCTGACTCCATGCATTATTCTTTACCTTCTTCTTCTTCTTCTTCTTCTTGGGGGTAACCTTTCAGGTGGCGCACGGCAACGAAGACACTTTCCGCGACATGCTCCGCGTGAAACGGTAACATAAACGCACGCCCGGGGCGTTTTGCCTTCTTCTTCTTTTTCTTTTTCTTCTTTTCATTCTCTTCTATCCTTGCATTGAACGTGCGTTTTTATTTCCTTCGATATTTTTCTTGCTCTGTATTCCCAGTCTCTGCCTTCTATGCGTTGTTAACTCGCTATCTCCCTTTTTGTTCACATTTAAACAAATGAACAAACACCCATTAGGTCCATTCTCACGGCCTTTGCGAACGAAACGTTCTACGACATGGCGGCCTCAGAAGCGCCGATCGCGTCGGACCAAGAGGCGCTTGCCAAAGAAGCCGCCAAACAACAGCAGCAAGGTATGTTCCAAGAGGAGGGTTGGTGGGTAGTAGGAGTGCAATGCTTGTTTTAGGGTCTCTTGTATTTTGGACGCATGCGCATTCAAGCAGGGTGGATATGAATGGAAAGAGTGGTGCTGTTTCGGACACCGCGATAGTACAGCCCTTCTCTAGCAACATCTTTAGAAAGTGGTATTGGGCAATACTAAACCCGATACTACATGATGAATCGCTCACCCAAGTCCTTGTACCGCACTATTTTTTTCATGCCCGCTTCGTGTTGCCATTGTCGTGATGTTATCTCAGGTGGCCGCGGCCACGCTCCATCTCGGGCTCTCGACCCTATGGCGATGGCCGAAGCCCAAGCGCTGGAAGGCGATGGAGCCCCCTTTGGGGGTGGAGTCAAGCGCAAGGCGGCCAACGAGGGCGAGCTGGAAGCGCTGGAGCGCCAGAAGGCCCTGATTGCGGCGGCGGCCGCGCACGGAGCCCAGGGCGCCCAGGCAGCAGCAGCGGCCAAGGCGGCGGCAGCAGCGAATCCCGAAGAAATTGACCTCGACGACGAAGACGACGACGACGAAGGCGGCGAAGGTGGTGGTGACAAGGAGGAAGAGGACGCAGTGGCGGTTGCAGGCTTGGCACAGAAAGCAGTGCCTGCGGGCGTGTTTGGCGAGACGCTGGCAGCGCAAATGGCCGAGAAAGCAGCCAACCAATGAGCACACGGGGTGTAAAATCGGAGTACTTGACGAGAAACCTGCTCGGAAAAGTGGCCGTGTTAAATAGAGAGGCGACTCAGAGGAGCGAATTCGTTCCAGCCCAGTTTTGCTGGTGTCGGGTGCTGTGTGCCGTGGTGTTTCAAATTCGAAGACATAGGATGAATTATGGGGTCTTGTGGAGAGATGAAGTTGGCCCGATATGCCAACACACCTGGCCTTCTTACTATAAATAAATTTGCGATCCACCTCAATAAGTTGCTCGTCTATCCACAATCTGAATCATTTGTCGTTGTCGCCGTCTGCCGTCTGCCATCATGGCTGCCATCGATCATCAATTTTTCTTTCATTTTCTAATATAATACCAAATACCGAAAAATAAGAACGTGTTTCGCTGAATCGCTGAACAAAAGCGAAGCTATTACAGTACAAACCCTTGCTACAACTCCTACTGAAGCTCGAGGTTGCTCCTGTAGACTTTCTGTTGTGTAGCTTAAAGGTACCTTCATGTTAAGAGGATAAAGGAGATGGGAAAGCGCGCAAACAACAATCCAAGTGGAAAAGGCAAGAAATTTGCGAAGCAGAGTGCGGATGCGCGCGGCAATTCTGCCGAAGAGCTCGTGCGACGCCGCGTGCAAACGCAGCGCACTAGGCTGCAGCGCGCCCTAGACAAAGCAAAAGACGACCCTGAATTGCAGGCTCAAGTCCACATTGACGGCGTAAGCTCGCACGCGGCTGCGGCAGCAAATGGCGACGAACTAGCCATCAAGTGTCGCCTAGAACATTTGAACAAGCTCCATAAACTTGTAAGCTTTCCTAGTGACACTACCAGCAGCAGCAGCAGCAGTAGCAGCTCAGCTGCTACCACTGCCACCTTTTCGGAAAAGACGATTACCTCAACGGCTGCCTTAAGGCCGGCGCTAGTTCTGGCTTTGTTAGACGAAGGCGCTTTGGCCGATGCTACCGAGGCTCTCGACCAATGGGTGCCCCGCGACGCTAGCAACGCTGCTAGCTTCGCAACCGGCCGCGCAGCGACACCGCTTCTCTTCAGCCGTGCCTTGTGCGACTTTGTAGCTTGGCGAGGGGCTCCAGGCGAAGACGCACCTCCCGAGGACAGCCCAGAGAACACTGGCGACAAGGAAGACGACATGTCACCGCTGGAGCAGGCAGCCAACTTGAGCTTTGACCGCGCGCTTGAAGCGAACGTGTACGTTGGGGTAATGCTCGCCAACTTGTCTATTTTCTTGCGCGAAATTGACCCAGCAATTGCCGCGGAAGCTGCGAATGTAACGCCTGTGGTGCCCGATGATGACGCCACTACTTCTGAAGCTGCTAGCAGCAGTGGCAGTAGCAGCAGCAGCAGCGGCAGCAATAAAAGCGAAAGCACCGGAGGTACAGCAGGATCAGCAAAGCCGTCTAGTGATGGAAGCGACACTGCTCGAGGGAAATTTGCTGGGTCTGTCGAGGAAGCGCTTGCGTACGCTGCCGGAGCAGGCGGATGCTGGATGGACCTCCTCGAGAAAGGCTGCGAAGAATGGGCGACGTCACGCGTAGCCAACTTCGCGTTCCGCCGCGATGGCAACGAGGAAGAAAGCAACGGCGTTAAAGTAGAAGGAGGAGGTGAAGGAAGAGGCAGCATTTCCAACGATGAGGCCGAGATGGGTTGTGTGGAGTGGCCGCCGCGCCGGTGCTCAAAGGCTGGCGCGCGCTTCGTGCAATTGTTCGTGGCCGCCGCAGAAACAGCGGAGGCGGAAGCGTCAGAAGACGAGGACGACGACGACGAAGATGCAGAAGACAAGGAGGAACTCCTCTCGGCGATTTCAGAGGGTGACGAAGCAGCTGCAAGCGATTATGAAGGGCGATGATACTATGAAACTGAGATCAGAACTATCCTTTATGTGGCCGCTTTTACTTCAATGCAGGAAACACGCATCCAATTAAATGGGTTGTGCGTTTGGATTCCTAAATGGAAATGCGCGATAAAATTATCAATTTTGGTATTGATTGGCATTTGGTGGGTCCCCATAACACATAACTACCATAACTACACATCGGGCTTCAATATCTCCATTAAGAAGTCAAATATAGGAACCCACTTCCTTCGCGCGTAGTCGTAATCATTATCTACAGTAGTTCGTAACCTACCCCATGATTTCTATCATGATTAAACAAAAGGAAATTTTGCCTGTACAGGTCACACAGGTAGTACTATTTCTTTTTCCAGACTAGTAGCCGTCTCCCCCGGCCGGAGGTGGGCGGTCGGCTGAGCCTCCTCGTGGGTCCCGCGGCGAAGGCCCTTTGCCACCTTTGCCTTTGCCGCCTTTCCCACTGCCCTTGCCAGCGCCTTTGCCACCTTTGCCACCACCGCTGCTGGAGCCGCTGGGGCCAGCGCCACTGCTGGGTCCAGGACCGCCGCCGCTGCTGCTGTTGTTGCTGGCGCTCCGCGGCGGCGGCGGTGGCATGGGCTTCTTGCGAATGGGCGCGGGCGCGCTCTCTTCAGCAAACTCATCGTCGTCCGAGAAGTCGTCCAAAGAATCGTTCAGGCCCATGCCTCCGTCTATTGCGCCCGCCACCCCTTTCGTCGTTTCCTTGGTGATGGCGGGGTTGCGCTGCTGGTTGGCAGGCGAATTCATTGGCTTCGCCTTAGAGGAAGAGGAGGAGGAGGCATTCTTGTCGCGGCAGCAGCACCGCGCCCAGCAACCCTGCTGCTGGTCCTTGAGGTGTGCTTCGCCCTTATTGGTCAAGCAGCAGCGGTCCGCGTCGGGGTATTCTTCGTCGCTCTCTGATTCGTCGCCGGAAGCGGACCAGTCGTCGTCGGAATCGAGCTGTTCACATGGGGGTTCACGTTCATGACAAGTTCAAAATGACAAGGGTAAGAGATCTAAAGAGAGGGAGAGATAGAAATAAACTCGTGTACACTGTCAATGATAAGAATTCGACCTCATCTTCACCGCTTTTGAACCTGATCTTCGTGATTGTCACTTTATTCCCTCGTGCATTGCCTACTTTACCTGCATTCGGTGGCCGTCTTTGTCCAAACGGGTGCTCGTGGCGACTTTGACCACTTTCTTCAGCACGTATTTCGCCGTGTGCCGGGGATTGGGCAAAAAGAAGGGCCAGGTGGCTGCCCCTGTAACTGCAATCCTAGCCGCGTTGTACGCGATGGATTTGAGGGTCAAATACCGGTGCCCTCCCTTGTCGAGCTGCATCACGGACAAGAGCTCATGGTCCACGCGCACCTGCAATTACATGGAGGAAGAAGGGAAATTATAATTGTAGGAGAGAAAATAGATCAAATAGTCATCCACTGCAAAAAAAGGAACAAGAAGCCTTCTGCTCATTCTTGGGAGATTAAAGAGATTGACTTCGTACCACACAAATATCAACCTCGTGTTGTGTATACCTTTACGGCCATGAACAGCTGCTTGATTTGCGCGGGCACTTCCGCCTTGCAGCTCGCAGTTATTTGCTGGAGCTGTTTCTTGACCAACGCCGCGTTCGGCCTTCCCGCGTTGCCCTGGCTGTTCCTGAGACCGCCGTCGAGCACGTCCGAGACGTATTCGTCGACCTTGAAGGTCATAGATAAACAAAAAAAAACACGAATAAATGATCGAGATCATACCAAAGTTCATTCAAAGCATCTCGTGTATCTGAAAGAAATACCAAGACACGGTCATTTCAGGGTGGCTTGAAGACGGACTGAAAGAAACGAGGGCATCGAATGAATCGTAAGGGTATACATGGTGCCTTCCACGCACCGAGCTGAATTCGAGTTCGTCCACCAAATCAATGAGCTCCTTTTCTGCGGTCTTGTGAAACATGGCGAGAGTCGACAAGCCCAAGATTTCTTGAATGGCGATGGAAAACACGCAAAAGCCACAGAGGCAGCCCACTCCGGCCCCGACATCGGCATTGAACACTTCGCGGTTCGATTCCGCGGACGCCACGTAGCTCAAAATCGAGCACAGGGTTAAAATCAGGGCCACCGGCAAGAAAAAGAGGTAAAAGTTCAGGCTCCCGTAGTACTTGCTGCTGAGCTTGTGCATGTCGCGGTCCGCTTCGCATTGCTCCACCTGGTAGAAACACAGTCATGTGCACGTAGGAAGTGATATAAAAGTCGATTATACTGTGGTCACCCCGCAACGAACCAGCGAGAGAACTGGGCGCGCAGGAGCGGGGTCACACACCACTCCAGAAAGCAATCCTACAAAAACCTTTAAGGATGCCATAAAATGTATCGTCCAGTCTAAGCCCCACCGTGTGTTAACACATTGCCTCCTTATGTGCCCTGTCCTTAATCTTACCAAATCATTGGTGGCGGTGGCGCTCGCAGCCATGTTGCTGTCGTGAAACTCCATGAGAATTTCGAAGGCCGTTCTCGACGTGTGGTCCCGCGCAAAAAGGTCTGCTTTGGAGGCTTTGGCTGAGAGCATGATCAGCGCGGCATGCTTGCCTCGGTACGCCGCCACTGATAGATGAGGTAGGTAAAAGGAAGTGGAGGAGGCGGGGAAATGGATGAGTAAAGAGGGGGAGGTGAACTTTGAAGTGAGGGCGTGGGTCTGCCAAATGGGGTTAAAAATCAACAAAAGAATGCTATGCACCAGACGCCTAGGTTGAATTGATTCCTTATTAGCCTATTTCTGCCTGTGCGTGCCCGTAATGCTCCCTCTTGGCTGCTTTCTTTCTTTCGTCTCCTCTTCCTCCTCACCGTGCATGGCGGTGCGCATTTTGTTGTCCACTTCGCCCACGTGAGTGTCCGGCGAGTTGAGCATCGCTTCGAGCACCGCGTAGTCCCCGTGGGCTGCCGCGCGGTGTAGGGTAGAGCTGCTGACGTCGAGGACTTTGCGCTCCGACTACAAAGGGGGGGGGGGTGAAGTAAAGAGAGGTAGTATGTGTAGGCGAGGGTGAAACAAGGGAGGGGGCTATGAATAGATGCAACGGCATACGCGTGCGCAATGCGCCACGGAAAGGGTTGATAAAGAGATATCTCGCGTAACTTCGTAAGCATGAATGCTGTGGATACTAGTTCAAACTACGCGCATCTGGCTGCTGTCCGCTTTTGAATAATATACCTGGACAATCATTCCCATGTCAACTTCATTCAGTGGCGGCTTCTCTTCTTCCGGTTTCGCGGAGGGTTCTTTCTCGTGATGCTTCCCTTTCACTGAATTTGCTTTCGAGCCCGGTAAGCTCATATGCCCAAGCCTTGACTTGGAAGTTCGATGCGACTTCACTGATTCTTCGTCCTCCGCGCGGTGCTTTTTTTCCTTTTCCAATCTGTCGCGCTTTTCGTACATGCTGTACTTGGAGCTGTCGGGCTCGTGCGAGCCCCGCCGCTTCCCAGATTCCAAGTCACGGTCAATGTCATCGTCATACCGCCGGCCTCGCCGATCGTCATGGTCATTGCGCCGCCGCTGCCGGGATTGTTCACCTCCCATCTTTCGCCCGTTGTGTTACGAACTCAACCGAGGAGCAGTAAAAGAGCGGCAAAAAAAACGAAAACTGACGAAGCGACACAGTAGATTACTTCAAGCGACAGCACTTTACGTCCTCGAGCGCACTCGACGCGTTCGTAACTTAGAGAACTCTTCGTAAGAAAAGCCTCCTCGGCACAACGTCCAACGTCCGTGTTCGCGAAGGCCTAAAAGCCAAGCTCACTCACTGAAAAATCGATTTAGGAGGACTGGGTTCTGATTTTTCTCGTCGTTGGAATGCGTCCTGCGTCCTGCGAGGCTGCGAGTGCTGTGTGTTCTTGCTGCAGCCTCTGCTCTTAGCTCTTGCCGACTTTAGGTTGTTGTTGTGCTTGCGGCTTGAAGGCCGTGGGTGGTCGACCACATGTCTGATTTCATGATGGACAAGCGAGTTCTAGAGCTTGGTATTCCTGACAGTCACGTTAGCCACTGGACGAAGGGTTCGCCTAACCAACGAGTGTCACCTGGCCCCGCTCTCGTGGTACATCGACGAACATGCGATGTAGTTTTGACTCCATCATAAGATTTCTCGAGGGCACTAGCCGAATAACTGATGGTCCAGTTATTTGGCTAACAACTTAGAATCTTATCTCTAGTCTATTCCATGACGACATAATCTCTTATTCTGCCGTTAGTACTTCCAATTCGGACAAAATCTGAATCAAGTACAACCGTCTGCCCAGCTGTAGTTTGAGTTTTGGTACCGTATTATGGCTTCTCGTAACTCATCCTCTTTTTTTTTCTCTAGGTGGACGCCGAAAAAATGGCGCAGATTGAAGCGCGCGTGCGTGAAGACTTGCGGCGCGAAGTGGAGGCGCGCTGGCAAAGCAAAGTCGCTGACGCCGAGGCCCGCGCCGCCCGCGAAAAGGAGCGCCGCGTCCTGGCAGAAGCCCAAGCCTCGGGCGCGGCGGACGCCAAGCGCAGCCTCGACGAGTTGGGCAATGCCATGGGCGAACTCAACGAATTGTCAGCTCAAGCAGCTCAGCAGGTTAACTCCTATATTCACATCGATTGCGTCATTCCTGATCTTTCAACCACCTCCACTCACTCCCCACGCCTTGTTTTTGGCAATAACACTAATGACAAGAATTCTTCACATGGTCAGCATACGATAGATTTTTTTAAAACCTCTCGTTCCTCTCCTATTCCTCCTCTTTCTTCTCTTATCACAGGTAGCCGCCGCGAAGCAGCAAGCGAAACAGCGCAAAGCCGAAGCGAGCCTGGCGAAAGCGAAACTCGCCGAGTCCGAAGCGGCCAAAGCGGACGCCATGGCAAGGGCAGTGGCTTCCGAAGCGGCGTGCGCGAGGGCACTGCAGGCCGCAGCCGAAGCCAGCCAGGCCGAGCAGCTCGCCAAGAGCGAAAGCGCGATGCACGCAGAAGCGGTGCGTAATGCCTTACTATAGGTTGCCTAGACTGGTTGCCTCGCTTGCTAGGTTGTTTCGTGAATGAGAAAATGGTCGCGTGACCGGGTGCTGAAGAGATTGGTTGGGGCAAAATAAGATGAGGATAATATTGTGATATAATGAGCAAAAAAAAAGCTCGTGCGTCTATATACTGACATACTAACGTGTGTTTCTGTCTGAACGTCTGAACGTATGTTCCTTACGTGGTGTGTCTGAACGTTTGTCTGAATGTATGTCTGAACTACTACAATACTTTCCCTATTGCCGTAGGAAGCCGAAAGGCACGCCCTGCATGTGAGCCGCTTGCAGCGCGCAGCAGCTCGCCGAGAGCTAGACGCTGGCAGCGAAACGGAGCAAGCGGCGGCTCGGGGCATTCGGCAGCTGGAAGTGACGACCTCCACGGTGGATGGCCTGTTTCGGGCAGCGATTGCGGAGGCAGAGGCCGAACATCAGGCGACGGTAGAGGAATTTGATTTCCAAAAAAAAAAGAGGGGTGGAGGGAAATCTCTGCCTCTTTCTCGTGTCCCTTTTGCCTATCTGCATTTCCTGCGTTTCCGTGTTGTGAGCATTACTTTGTTTTGAAGAAAAAAGTGCTTAAAAAGATGACCTTACCCGCAAGCAGCAGCTCATGTATAGACTCGTCAAAGATAAATAAGCAATACCTTCTTATTTTTTCGTCATCAAGGTGGACGCTCTCTCGGAAGAATCCCGTGCTCAGAAGTTGCGAGTCCAATTAGGCGCAGGCGCCGCTGCCCTTGGCGGAGGAACTTCCACCAAGAAGAAGCAGCAGCAAGACCTCGTGAAAGCTCGGACGCGGCGCGCGTTGCTGGCCGCGAGAGACGCCGCCACGGAGAGGGACCAGGATGAAGCTGCGGCTGCCTCGTCGTTATTGTTGTCTGCTGTTGTGCGAGGGCGTGGAGGCAACCTCAGCCGGAGTTCACCGACGACAAATGCGTCGAGCTACGAGTCAGTGTCTCCCACACGCCGGGGGAACCCTACGAATGTGACGCCGTAAGTGGTGCTTTATTGATGCTTCTTGAGTCTTTGGTGTTACGAGTGTGGGGGAGGGCTATGTTACGGTTGAAGTACGCTTTCTGGGTTGGACAGTCGCGCTTTTTTTGGTGTGCTTCTTCATTGTGTTCATGTCCGCCTTCACATGGTGCGACTTTAAGAGTTTGCTGGTTGATATCGCTGGCTTCCTTCATGGCTCCTGTGTTCTCACGTCCTTTTTCGTGTGTTCTTTCCCCTCCTCCAACAGCCAAGTGCGTGACCTCTTAACCCGTGCTCTCGGCGTGTACGGTTCACCATCGCCGTTCAAGGCTGCTCGCGCTCCTACCAGTGCTGGCGCTGCGGGAGCAGCTGCTGCAAATGCGGCTGCTTCACCAACAAGCCCAAGCAGCAGCAGCAGCAGCAGTAGCAGTGACCCGCGGGGCCGGAGGCGCACCAGCAGCAATTACCACCGCGACTACCACGACTCATCAACTTCGCCGTCACCTGGCCGCAGCCCTCTGTCAGGAGGCAGCACCAGCAGCAGCAACGGCAACACTCACAATTCGAATTCGTCTCCATCGTGGTCTAGCGCCTGGGAGCAAGTTGCCGCTGCTGCCACTGAAAGAGTGTCCCTGCGCGCCGGTGAACAGGTCACTCGTCGCTCTACTTCTTCCTCGTCCTCCTCCTCGTCACCTCCGAAGATTTCGCGGCATCCTGATTCGTTGAGTATGAGCCCAAGCCGAGGTCCTGGCTCTTCGGCCAATCACAGCCTGAGCCCACTCCAGTCAGCCAGCGGCGCGCCTGCTACGCCAGCCAGTGGCAGCCACGGCCGGAGCAGCAGCAGCAGTCATAGCCCAAGACGCTCTGGGGTATCGCCCATGAGAAATGACGGTCGCAGCCCGCAGCGATTGACTTCGACCACAGCCCCCGTGTTGGCGCCAGCAGCATCTGCAACGAAAGCACGCGCGCCGACACAATCTCCCGTGGTGCTGCCCGTAGAAGCAAGTGCAGTCACATCACCACAAGGTACCCCTGGTGGTCTGGTTAGCAACGCTCCAAGTAGCACGTCCCCACGCCGCAACACCAGCGCGTTCGTTGCGTGGGGTGGGAGCAGCAGCAGCAGCCTTCAGGACGAAGTTCGAGTGGTTGACTATGACCTTGAAGACATTGAGGAAGGGGAAGGGAACGAGTTCGACGAGGAAAGTGTCGCCAGTAAGACTTCGAAAAGTTTCGCGTCTGTCTCAACAGTGCACGTGTCGCCTCAGAAGGGGCGCGGGCCTCAGAATTGAAGGGTTTTGACGTGAGCTGCAGTCAAGTAACTCATTTTATCATCCCCACTCCGGGAATGCACAGGACGCGATTTTACCACTTCCAATGCGAAGGACAGGGGCCTGGGGCCTAAGCAGCGGAGTAACGATTCGGGACTCGCAAACTCGCTTTAAATTAAATGCCTTTCATATAGAGCTTTAATTTTCAATTAAACTTTACACTTCGAGCTCCACTGCTCGCTGGTTGGCTATTGGCATGTTGCTCTATCGTCATTGAACAAAAATAACAATCTATTTAGCTATTTATTTACCAAAGGACAACAAACGCAAAGCCAGAACCCATATTTCTGGTTATACTTATACGGGGGGGTGGTTAAGGTTAAGCAGAGCAAGAGTACGCAGAGTCCAAGTGTGGGAGGTAGAAATAAGCGTTCGGCCTCATTAAGAACTTTAATT
>Ga0307982_1003888_pt1 | contig 11864 bp, 7 predicted proteins | sample OrgLakmetagen989_FD_201847 | JGI IMG/M metagenome (GOLD analysis project Ga0307982, IMG submission 201847) | Saline water microbial communities from Organic Lake, Antarctica - #989 | ecosystem: Environmental > Aquatic > Non-marine Saline and Alkaline > Saline | place: Antarctica: Organic Lake... | reverse complement strand
AGAAACTGTTGTGGGCTGTGTCTTGAGAATAACGAGCATGGCCGGCAGTTCAATACGAAATGCACTTGTCTTTGGACTGAAGACCTTTGAGCACCAGGCTCATGTCAAGGCTTTGTTGAATCAAGGCTGCAAAGTGGTGCTGTTTGCTCGGGATGTTTCTGAGGCACAGTTGATCACGACGGCCTTTGAGAACTTCTCCCTTTCGAAAATGGACGAAATTCAAGATCATTCGAGTGAAAGCAATGCCGATCCATCACAGCCTGTGCTTGAGTGAGTTGCACTGTTTCTCGTCTGACAGAGGCAAGGAGCTTCCCTGTACCGTCTCATGGTAGACTAGTTGTCGCAACGCAAACCTCTCTTTGTTGTTGACGACCGCACAGCACAGCACTTATTCACAGAAGTGGAGCACTGGAAATAAAATCTCTGGTAAGCAGTGATGACTTGATGCGGGAGGGCACAATGGCTTCAATTTTGGCAGATTCGGGGGCGGCGAATGGGCTGCCCGCACCTGACGTGCTCATTTTCAATTTGGGATGCTTTGACGACGATGGCATTATTGACCTGCGCCAGACATCACTAGCTGTGCGGCAGCGCATCATGAATCTCAATGGCCACCTCCTGGGTCAAATCGCCAAGAAAGCTGGCGTGACGCAGCTTGTGTACACGCCTGCGTCAGGCGGTCTGAACCCAGAGGAAGAAAGCGGCCCCCCTGCATGGTGGTGCGACTACTGTGATTCCTCCTGTCCTGCAGCATGGAGCTGCTGCAACAGCAAGCGCCCGCGCAGCTCAGCAGCGACAGACCCCACCGTGCTAAGCGCGGGGATGCGGGAGGCAGTGCATGCCGCGCCCTCCCCAGCCCAGGCAGCCCCCGCCGGCGCTGCCGACACAGACGGCATCATGGGCACAGTCAGTGTGTCCGACTTGGATGCGTCGTGGACATCGCCAGAGGTGGCTGAGAAACTCATGTCCTCTGTGCCAGGCGCGGGCGCCTCCTTCGCAGCCGTGGATGCGCAAATCGCCGCATGGCGATCCGAGATCTTGGCGGGGCATGAGGGCAGCGACACAGAGCCCGAGGCCGTGCAGGCGCTGGCACAGCTGCTGACGACTCCCACCCTGAGCAGCCCCGGGACCGCCCTGCCTGGTGGCAGCATCCAGTCCAGCAACCACGTGGCGTCCTTCTCCGGGATGATGCCCTCCCAAGCCAGCGCCACGCCTGCCCCTGGACAGGTGGTGCAGAGCGTCGAAGATGCGCTGAAGCAGGCTGCAGAAGATGCCAACGAAGCAGCTTCGGCACAAGACGCAGCCCACGCCGAGAGCAGAAAGTAGGGGGAGGGGCAGGGGGCGGGAGCCCTCCCCAGTAGACTGTGCGTGACTTATATGAATTGCCCATGAATAGTGGCGTGTATTGTAGCCACGCGCATTACACAACCACGTGGCCAAGCCACAGTCAGTGTCCATGCTGATGGTGCCGGCAGCAGCAGCGGTGAGCTGCCAGCCGCCCTTCATGCACGCCACAGCCCAGCAAGCGCATACACGATAGTCTGCTCCCCTGGGTGTGCCCCCCCACGTGTCTATGGGCAGCAACAGGTCCTCTGGATCTGCACCCCCATGTAGCACTGCTGGCCCAGGGGCTGCGAGCTAACCCCCATGTATATGCCAGCACGCCACGAGAGCAGGCCCCCCTTTCGCACAGCCTCCATGCACTGCATTTCCCCTCTGAAGCAGCACGGGCACGTGCACAGGATACACATGGGGCAACTATCTTGATGTTGTTCCTGTCTTTGGTGTCCATGCTGGGCGGCTTACAGCAGCATTCTCGCACAGGTGATTTGTCGAAATCTCGGGTAAGGGGGCTTCCTCGCAGCCTTATTGTACAGCGACCATACACATTGCGGCGTGCGAAGTGCAAATCGAGTACTCCCAGCTTGTAGGGGGAACTTGCTGCTATTCACACACTTTTATACTTGTGGGTGGCACTGCTGACGGTGAGGAAAATGGCGGCTGCCTTCACAACTGTCAGTGTGACCAGTCATGTGGAGGCGCTTCTGAGAGGTCCACAGAGCATTGAAAAAATTGCTGCCCTGCTTCAAGCACATTCAGGGAAACCACGTGCCAAGGATGTGTTGGCATCGATGCCACATGAGGTCTCTGCGGATGCAGCAGATACCGGCGTGGTCGTGCCCTCAACTTCTCCATTGGCTGCGGCGATTCACGTCCGTAGACTTCGGCGCGCGCTGTTTCGATTAGTTCCCAGGCAAAGCGCACGCGCATTTGCCACCGATTTCGATTCTTCTTGGCGGTCCACGGCCTTTGGTGAAACCATTCGAGGTGGCATGCATCGAGCAGCGGAGTCTGTCACGCGCGCAGTGGCAGCTGCCGGTGACAATGCTGCTGCCTCAAACAACCAGCCAGCCAGTGGCCCTGTAGGCCATGCTCAGCATACGATTGCAATGATAGCAAAATGGGCTATCTCGGCTTTGTTAGCTGGTATGTTGGCGGTGCCTTCTGCAGCTTTTTCAAACTCTCACTGTGTTCACCGTGTTACTGCAGGCCCAACCCAGCTTTCAACCCTTCAGGACCAAGTTTTAATTGCAGCAAAGTATGCTCGATTAAGACTAAGTCAGTCAGATATTTCAACTGGCCTTGAACTGCTTGGGCTTCTAGGTTTGCTTGCAGTGCAGGAAAGTGAGACGACGGTACGTGTCACTTTGCATCAAATTGTGCAAGCCTTTCATGTGCACTCCGCGGTCATGCACAGGTTGCAAGGAGGCAAAGTCTATCAAATTCTAACCAAGACGAGTCAAAGTCTGACATAAGCGCATTTGTAGCTTCAGGGAATTGCTCTGAGTCATTGAGCAGTGCCACTTCGGCTAACCACAGTGAAACGTCGACCACTGCCTCAAGCCGAGATCTGACGCCTGTGTCACCTGCTCATCGATCTGATGCAACTTCTGATCCAGGCGACAAGAATGATGCAGATGGCGACCTGCTCAGCGCTTTGATGGATCCAGAATCAGTCCCACATGGGCGCCTGGTTGCCTTGGATGCTGGCAACTCATCAAAATTGGTCGTGCTTGACGCTGCTGTGTCGGCGCCACACCTTCCCTCGCCAACAACGCCAAGAGCTAGGGGCCGCAAAGCATCGAAATCGACTTTTGGCGCTGGTGGGGGCAGCGAAGGCGACGTTGACTCGCTGCCCTGCCCCATGGTCCTGCTGAATCTGTCCCGTGTGCAGGATGTCGTGCGTGCCCTGGCGCTGCCTGAAGATGACACTGCCGTACAGGCTGCCCTACATGCCGCTGTGCAAGCCCACGGGGCAGAGGGCATCAGCACGACCAGCAGTGCAGGAGGCAGCGAGCGCCCCGAGGGGGGCCTTGCCGACCCGATTGGGCATGTGGATGCATGCGCCGCCGAGCTGGGCAAGGAAACAGGCCTGCCAATGCCGCCCAAGAAGGCAGGCGACTTGGACGCACTGCTGCATAGCCTGCAGTGTCCCACAGGGGCGCTTGTGTCGCCCCTCACGGCGCACCTCTTTTGCCCCCCACGCCCCGTCGGGTGCACCCCTGCGCTGCCTTCAGCAGCGCCCTCCGCGCCAAGCCTGCCCAGCGTGGCATCCATCGCGCATGCAGTGGATGCTGCAGAGGCCAGGTATCGCGCAGCCATAGATGCGGGTGTGTCATGGGCCCATGCCCGCGGCCTGCACAGCCAGCTGCGCAAGTGCCTGCCCGGCACCTCCCCCCTCGCCAAGGTGCAGGATGCAGAGCTGCTCAAGAGAATGGTGCAGATGCTTGTACCCCCATTCGAGCGCTCAGCGCTGGTGTGCCGCCTGGTGGGCCACTCATCCAGCCCTGTGGGCACGGGGTCGGCGCTGCTGGGCGCCATCGTGGCTGACTCCTCCGCCACCTCCCGCCTGCACAGCCCCCCCGCCGAAACCACGGCGTGTTTGACCATGGCAGACATGCTGGTGCGCTTCCAAGACGGCATTGACCCAGCGGAGGCAGCCAAGGAGGCGCCGGTGTCCACCCCCACCCCGCTGCCGGTGCCTGTGGAGGGCGTTGTGGCCACCCGCGCCACCCGCCGCGCACTGCAGAAAGCAACATCGGGCAGCGACGGTGAAGAGGGTGCTGGTGACAGCGAGGAGACACTCACCAATATCAAACTCCGCAAGGTGGCCCTGTTGGCGCTGGCGGCCACTGCAGAAATGCCGGCATTGCCGCTACCCCCCGGCAGCCCTGCGTCTGCCCAGAGCAGCATGCCAGAGGCGCCCACTCCAGTGCCAGTGGCGCTCAGCATGTTGCGCTCCTCGTCTTCTGAGGACTTGGTGCAGGTGGCAGCCAGCGCCACGCGGCGTGGCGGCCCCTTCACCAGCACCCCCCTCCCCTCGGCGTTGAGCACCCACGCAGCAGCGCCGCGCTCCCCTGGCTTTGCCGCCTCCCGGTCCAGCTCAGACTCCACAGGGGTTGATATGGATGGAGACCTGCAGCTGACGACGCCAGAGGGGGGCAACTGGGCTGCAGGGGTGACCCCCATTCGAGTGGCGGGGTCTGAGGCGCCCTCTGCTTTTTCTGCCGCCGCCCTGCCCGACGCATCCCCCAGAGCGGACCTGCCCAAGATCATGGTGGAGCCCCTGGACAGCTCAGCTGCCAAGGGCTTTGCTCGTGCAGTGGCCACCCGTGCCCGCGTCGCCTCTGCTTCCCTGGAGGGGGGGCTGGTCATGCTGTGGGTGCCGGGGGAGCTCACCTGCTCCGGCCGCCCCCAGCGCCTCATGTATGTCCCTCCCGAGCTTGGCCCGGAGGAGCTCACCTTTGACCAGGCGTTGCACCGGCAGTTGCTGTCGGAGGCCATGGAGAAGCAGGAGGCCATGCATGCAAGCAGCGCGGGGCCGGCACCGCCCACGGTGCTGGGAGGGGCATCGCTGGCGGGGCGTGAAGTCAGCGACATGTCTGCAATGGACGAAAGCGTGGTGGCGGTCGCTTCCCGTGGCCAGCCCGCACCCCCCCAGGGCGCTTCAGTGCGGGGCCGCACGGGCCCCCTCTCCTCCATCATGGTGTTCCCCACAGCCGAGAGCAGTGCCAGCGCCACGGCAGTCTCCGCCACGCACAACGCTGTGAATGTCTCCTCTGTGCGCAGCCCGCTGCTGGCCGTGGCGCTGCAGCCGTACAAGGCTGCCGCACGAGCGACGCAAGTGGAGGCAGCCTCGTTTGCAGACGTCAGCGACCACGTGCGGGAGGCCGCTCACTCCCTGGTGTATGGCGGGGGGGTGGGCGCCGCAGAATTGAGTACACCTGGACTGCCTGCACCTAGTGCTGAGCAAGTGCGCTCCGTGCTGCAATCTGTCGCTGGCGCCCCCGGCATCCCGTCGGCACCAGCCCCCATCCGGGTGGGCCGAGCCTCCCCGCCAGCCACCCCCGTGTCCAGCCCCAGCGCCACCACACAGGCCACCGCTGCCCCCATCGGGCGCACCATGCTGGACGTGTACACCCCCCGCTTCACCGACCTAGGGCGGGAGCAGATCGCAGGGCTGCCCTCCCTCCCCGTGCCCCAGTGGCACCGCGTGGCACGGGAGCCAGTGGACGTCAGCAAGTTCCCAGGGCCTGACAGCAGTAGCAGTGGTGGGGACAGCCCTGCACCTGGCTTTGCGTCTCCCCTACCGCCCTCCTCCCCATCCGGCGCGGCCGCCTCAGCAGCGGCAGCTGCGGCGGCGGCGGCGGCAGCGTCTGAGGATGACGACGATTCAGACAAACCTCAAGATATCATCAGGCCTCCCATGGATAACCTGTACGGGGAGCAGCTGCCCTGGAAGTGGTTCACCCCAGGGTACGAGACGCCTGCCTGGCGCCGCCCGCAGTCAGCATGGGACACATTCCCCGACCGCGCGGCGCAGCTAGATCAGGACCGCAACACCCTAGTGGCAGTGCTGCCAGAGGGCATGCAGATGCCCACCTCCCCTGTCATCCTGCCGTCGCCCCGGGACCTGGCGGAGGCGGCAGCTGCTGCCAAGAAGGCCAGAGCTGCACAAGCCGGCGGCACGGCCAACGGCCCTGCGGCAGAAGTGCAGGCAGAGGCAGCACAGCAGGAGGGGCAGGCGGCGGACGAGGACACGTCTCCTGTGCGCCCCATCCGCATCACCAACCTCGCAGTGAATTGCGGCAAGTACCCCCTGTCTCGCCTGTCGTGGTATTACGACGACGGCACCCACGATGAATGGGCAGAAGATGCCAGCGCGGGGGCCACTAGCAGCACTGACCTGCGGGATGAGGCCTTCAACGTGAAGCACGACATCATCAATGAGCAGCTGAAGCTGCGCATGGCCGAGGTGCGCAAGCGGGCTCACCGCCGCAAGAAAGACAAAGCGTTGAACAAGGCCAAGGCGCGTGGCTCCCTGGCGGCGCTGGCGCCCCCGGCCGCCGTGCCCATGCCGGGCCCGGGCAGGGGAAAGCCCACGGGGGGAAAGCCCTTCATGGGGGGCAAAGCACTGCCACTGGGCGGTAACAAGCGCCCCCTAACGCCCCTCAGCATGCCGGCGCAGTCACCAGAGAGCCCAGGCAAGAAAGCTCGGGGGCCAGCGTAGAGAGAATGCCAGGGTGCTGTCGGCATCATCCCCTGCAACCTTGCAGCAACAGTAAATTATACACCCACACTCTATGTCCTTTATGCATTTGCCTTGAAGGGCATTCGCAAGAAGACCTGCAGATAGGAGCCTGGGCGCACCCGTGCCTGCTGCATGTGCTGCTCATCCACCAGCTCCCGCCCGTCGTACATGAGGCGCTGGGCACTGGGCGTGCACATGTCGCTTTGCCACACATTGCTGGTGTTGTCTTTCTTGTCCCACTCCCCACTGCACAGCATGTCGTGCAGGCGCTGCTTCACCTGGGCAGCGCACTCGTCGCTTCGCAGGGTGACTGGGATGTCCTGCTCCAAAGTCCGCAGCGTGCTGCTCAGCCGCAGAGTCACAGGCACCTCCACAACGGAGCCTTTGTGTGCGACCACTTTGCGCATAATTGCTGCTGCTTCCTCACTGCTGATGACGTTGCGGGGGCGACTGTATGCGTAGGCAGGCAGGGTGTACTGAACTCCGCGGTTGTCCCACACAACTCCCAAAGTGCCATTCGTACGAAAGTCGACCGACGCCAAAATTGCATTGCAGTTCTCATAGTCACCAGTCATGGCACAGTCTGCAGCAACCCGTATTGTATCGCGGCTACTGGCGCTGCCAATTATGAGGCTGTCCCAGAATTCCTGCGGGAGTACGGGTGCGGATATTGCAGCCGCTGGCGTGTTGAGGGCGTGCACGTACCCCTCGCAGCGCATCTAGACGCTCGATGGTGATAGGCTCCTTGTACTCCCAGGCCTGTGGAGGTTTTACAGGCCCAGATGAGGCCAAAAAGCTGTCGGTTCCACCAGCTCCAGCTGCAGCTGCAGCTGGCTGCGTGCCTACCCGCCCTGCCGAGCCTGACCTAGTGTTTGCACCTGCAAAACATAATCAGCCGCATGTGGGGCGCGCAAAGGAAACGAAAATGAACACGATCCCACCTCCTTGTGCTGTGTCGCGCTGTACAGATGCACATCCACCCATGATCCGCAACTAAGCTGACAGCGTTTTCAGGGAGATGTCGCTAGACGTCGGCAGCACACAAAAGGGTTCGCAACTGAGCAAAATGCTTTATGGAGGTGTGTAAAAAGCAAACAGGGTGATTTAACATTTCTAGATGTCCGGCAATCTTCGGAAGGTCAATGTCTGCACGAAGCACACGCGTGACCAGCTCGTGGCTGAAACTGCCCCTGTTGCCCCCATGTACTGGAGAAGTGCACCTCTGCTGTCTCCGAAAGTGCTGCTCTTGTGTGCACCGCCAGGAGATGAGGATGGAAACCGTTCCTGGTATGCCTCCCTAGTGGACACGCATGCGCCGACACAAGTGGAAGCAGCCTCAGTCAGGTGCCCACAGTGCTACAGCCGCCGCACCCGGATTGGTGGCATGCACCTGTTGATGTCCAACTAGATACAGGCATATAGACCATATTGTGAGCACTGGGTTTGTCCACACTGTGCCAAGCCATGTAGCTTGCAATCTGAACAGGCTGCCGCTTTTAGCAGGGGCTGCCGCTTTCAGAAGGGGCTGCTGGCGTACCGTACTGGCTCCCGGCTGCAATCCGCGCGCTGCATCAACTGCGCTCTTTGAAAGCAGACTGCACAGTGGCCAGTGTGTCAAACACACTTTGGCTCATGAGTCGTTGCTGCACAGTGACGTTCTCCCCCGTTGGCAGCTTGTCCGGGTGCACCACACGCACAGCCCGCAGGTACGCCTTGTTCAAGGCGCTGCCGGCGTCGCTGCCGTCCCCACGTAGAGTTGCGACAAATGCGTAGGCTTCACTGTCCCCCTGCCCCGGCAGGCGCTGCAGGTGGGGCAGTGTGTGCAGCTGCAGCAGGAGGAGGGCCAGCATCTTGCCCAGGGCAGGGGCAGCAAGCCCCTTGGCACGCCCTGGCCAGCCGGCTGATGCGTGCCACGTGGCCACTGCTGCATCCACCTGGGCGGCCACCACGGCGCGCACCTCCTCCCGCAGCGCCGCATCGGCCTCCGCCGCCGCCATCTCAGCCAGGCGGGCAGCGGTGCGGGCAGCGGCATCAGCTGTCTGGTGCTCCAGCCGGCTCTGCATGCGGGCTGTGGTGGCTTCATCGGGTTTCTCCCATCGGGTGGCTCGTGTCACCTTGTGCCAAAAGTACACGCGGCCCTCCTCAGTGCAGGCCTGCACCCAGGGATCGCCCCCCCCCTCACCCCCCCCTACAGCAGCGCTCTCGCTGCTGTGACTGCGCGCTGTCTCTTGTGGCGCAGTAGCTGGTGGTGCACTGCTGCTGGCTGCGGTGTGTGTGTGTGGCATTGCCGGGTTGGCGGCGCCAGCCGGTACCTCTGCGGCAGCGGCGGGGCGTCCTGGGGCAGCTTGCCGCACTGGGATGCGCACCCGAGAGGAGACACTGCTGCCAGATGCTGCGGTGGGCACAGCTGCAGCCGAGGCGCCAGTGGCTCCTACAGGGCGCCGCTCGCCCCGCCGCCGGCCGCTGCGGCGGGCGGTGTCCCGTGCCCGCCGCTGCTCGTCAGACACATTGCTGGCCTGCGCACGCGCCACGAAGTCAGCCTCTGCTGCTGCTGCCGCCACAGCAGACCTGTTCCTGGACTCCAGGTATGCATTCAGTGCGTCGGCCGTGCCCGTGGTGCCCGAGTCACTCCGCCCGCTGGAAGCGCCAGCACGCGAAGAGCTGCGAGCGGTGCCAGCACGTGACGAGCTGCGAGCAGTGCCAGCGCGCGATGTGCTGCGAGCATTGCTGCCGCTTCGGTGGGCTCGAGAGTGACTGCGTGACGCCGTGCGCTGCGGCTGAGCGATGGGGGGGGGCGCCTCTGCAGGTGGGGGGGTGCCTGCACCCCCCTGCGCAGCAGCTGTAGCTTCAGTGAGCTTGATTCCGGCAACTTTTGCTTCGCTTACTGGGGCATCATGCTGGGGCGGCACACGGCTTGCGGCTGCAGCAGCAGCAGCGGCTGCGGCGGCACGGCCGGCGTCCATGTCTGCCTGGATCTTGGCTCGCTGCTGCGGCATGCTGGACTGCCGGTCCAGGGCAGCATCTACACTCACGGGCGCTGGGGGCGGGATGGCACTGTGCTGTGTGGCGGTGCTGGGGGCGACAGCTGCGGCGGCCATTGGCTGCCCGCAGTTGCCACAAAAAGCAGAGGCAGGGGGGGTGGGGCCGTGGCAAGCGCGGCACACAGGCCAATCGGGGCATTGACTGGGGGCAGCAGCAGTGCTTAAAACGGCTTGGCCAATGTGCGTGTCTGTGTGTGGCGTGTGCATGTGCTCCACGGTCAGCTGCTGTGTGGCAAGAATGTCGTCGGCAGATGGGACAGTCTCCAGCAGGCGCTGGTACACAGCGCCCGCACAGGTTTTGACGAGCTTGACAACACCCTCTGCACTCCAAGTTGGTACCTGCTCTGCATTCTGAGCAGCACCGACGGCTGCCTGGACCTCGGCAGCGACTGCTCGAAGCGAGTCTGCAAGGAGGCTTTTGTGAGCCGCACTTAGTGCTGCCAACTGGCGTTGCAGGTTGATGATCTGGACAGTTGTATCAGCCTGTCTTGCCATCTTAAAATAGTGGAGCTTTTTGTGCAAGGTAAGGCCTTGGCCCGAAGCGTGATAGTAACTCAAAGTGGCACCTATGCGGAATTCGACGTTGCTTTTGTCACGCTGCCGGAGCAACAAAACTTCAAGCACCAACCCCTGCAACAGCCAAATGGGCGACAGTCAGGCGCAAGAATGCAATAATAATATAATAGACAGCAGAGCAACTCGACAATGTGAGAGCGCCAAAGATGTCGATACAGCTCCGGCTGATTCGTTTGCTCAGCTCCTTGAGGGGCACATGCCCTCCCCAACCTCTCTAAACAACAAAACAGGCTGGCACCCCTTGAACAGCTTGGACAACTTGGCACCCCGACGAGAGGCTTATACAAGATGCCTGAGATCAGCTGCAATCAACGTGCACTCATTTTATGTTCCTCCCGCAGCTTCTTTTGAGCAATTCGAGAGTTCATTTTCCGCTTTTCAGAAGACCTGTCCGCCTCACACCATGGCATCAAGCCTGCTGACCCGTTCAGCATTCAATGGCCTGCGTACTCTACGGTTTGCGCCCCGAGTGTGCTCACGCGTTGCTGCTCGATTTATGTGCGATGTGTCTGCCTTGGAGGGCACCGATGACGATTTGGGCACAGTTGTCGCTCGCGAAATTGCTTACGAAAAGGTGTGTATTCGTGAATGCCCGAGGTGAAGTTGCAAGCGTTGAATCACATTCGTGGGTTGAATAGTGTGCGGCAGGCCCAAGTTGAATTGAGAGGGAGCTGTGAAAGCTCATCGTGATACGAGTGCGGAAAATCATTTCTTCGCAGGCCAACCCTGATCATGTGACCTTTCAAGTTATCCAGTCCCAACTGGAGGAGACTTTCCCTGATTTTGAGGTTTCTGCAATGCAAGGCAAGGGCCAATTTTCCTTGAAGAAGGAGTACGGTGACGAGACCATCTCAGTGATTGTGAACGCATGCTCCCCCGAGTCCATGACTCGCGGAGACACCGAGCATGTTGATCTGCAAGCTGAAGAAGAGGAGCACGAGGAGGAAGTGGAGGACGTGGATATCGTCTCCCTGGCCATCCGCGTCTCCAAGCCCGGCAAGGCGGGGGACCTGCTGTTCACCGCCGCCGTGGCCATGGACGAGCAGCCCGCCCTGGAGGTCGTCAGCGTGCAGCTGGCACAGCCCGGCGCGTCCCTGGTGGACCTGGCCAACTCCGGCTCCTACGAGGGCCCCGTGTTCACAGAGCTGGACGCCAACCTGCAGCGTGCATTCGCGTCATACCTGCAGGACCGGGGGCTGGACGACCGCTTCACGGAGGCGGTGCGTGACCTGGCAGACCTCAAGGAGGAGGGGGAGTACCTGAGCTGGCTGGAGCAGGTGCACGACTTTGTGGACGGCCCTGCGGTGCCTGAGGTGCAGCAGGAGTAAATGCTGGGGGGAGCTGCACAGGGGCACCACAGCAGAGGCAGCCCTGGGCAAAGGTGCGCACAAGTAATGCATATGTCAGCATGCTGCGTGCAAGACTTCTAACGTGTGATGAGCAGTGCTGGCGTCAGCAGCTTATGGAGGAGGGTATTACATGAGCAGCCTGCTGCGAACCCCCGCACAAGGACTGGGCTCCGCTGTACATGCACCCACATAATCGCCGTACAGTGCAGGCAGATGACGCCAGCACTGCCTGTACGGCGATTATGTGGGTGCATGTACAGCGGAGCCCAGTCCTTGTGCGGGGGTTCGCAGCAGGCTGCTCATGTA